>Ga0209504_1000306_pt1 | contig 44542 bp, 39 predicted proteins | sample COGITO_mtgs_1005_FD_184791 | JGI IMG/M metagenome (GOLD analysis project Ga0209504, IMG submission 184791) | Pelagic marine microbial communities from North Sea - COGITO_mtgs_100511 (SPAdes) (version 2) | ecosystem: Environmental > Aquatic > Marine > Epipelagic ... | reverse complement strand
GAATCGCTTGACGACCATAGAGCATTGGAACCACCTGATCCCATCCCGAACTCAGTAGTGAAACGATGCATCGCCGATGGTAGTGTGGGGTTTCCCCATGTGAGAGTAGGTCATCGTCAAGCACCTATACCAAAACCCCCGATCAGGAAACTGGTCGGGGGTTTTACTTTGTGCCGCGAAAACAAACCACGCTCAGGTGAGCCTTTGATAGGCAACTAAACAGCGCGTGGCTATGATGCTTAGGCGCACTTTTATCAGGGTTCTTCTATGGCCGGTCCGGCACTCTCTGAACCACTTTCCGAACTTGAGCTTAAGCAGCTGATTGCCTGCCATGAATGCGATCTGCTGTTGCGCAAGCCTGACGCGGCGGCAGGTGAGCGGGTTGAATGCCCACGCTGCGGCTATGAGCTGTACACCCATCGTGCGCAGGTTGTGCGCCGCAGTATGGCGTTGGTGCTTGCGGCGTTGTTGTTGTATGTGCCGGCTAACTTTTTACCGATCATGCAGCTCAACCTGCTCGGGCAGGCGACTGAGGACACCGTCTGGACGGGTGTACTCGGGCTGTATAACAGCGGCATGCAGAGTGTGGCCGTGGTGGTGTTTCTCTGCAGCATGGCGGTGCCGCTGCTCAAGCTGTTGTGCCAGTTTGCTGTGCTGCTGAGTATCTGCCTGGATATTGGCCGCAGTTATGGCCTACTGCTCTATCGCATTTATCACCATATGCGTGAGTGGGGCATGCTTGAGGTCTACCTGATGGGCATCCTGGTGGCCATTGTGAAGCTGATCGATCTGGCCGATCTGAGCATTGGTCTGGGGCTGCTGTGCTTTGTTGCGCTGTTACTGGTACAGGTCTGGTTGGAGGTGACGATGTCGCCGCACCAGATCTGGGAAGCCTTGTCGGGAGAAGATGCGCATGCGGGCGATTGATGCCGGGTTGTTGATTTGCCATGAATGCCACCAGCTCAACCCGCAGCAGCCGGGCAGCGACAAGCAATTCTGTACGCGCTGCGGCGGGCATCTGCATGCACGACGGCCCAATAGTCTGGTGCGCACCTGGGCGTTGCTGCTGACGGCTGCGGTGCTGTATATCCCGGCCAATCTGCTGCCGATCATGACGGTCAACTCGCTGGGCAAGGGCCAGTCCGACACCATCATGTCGGGGGTTATCGAGTTGGTTAACTACGGCATGTTGCCGATTGCTGCGGTGGTCTTTATCGCCAGTATTGTGGTGCCGACCTTCAAGCTGGTGGGCATTGCCTTACTGCTGTACTCGGTACAGCGCCATCAACCGATGTCGGCACGCCAGCGCGTGTTGATGTACCGCTTTATTGAATGGATTGGCCGCTGGTCGATGCTGGACATCTTCGTCATCGCGATACTGGTGGCGGTGGTTAATTTCGGCAGTCTGGCGAGCATTGTTCCCGGCTATGGCGCTACCGCGTTTGCCAGCGTGGTGGTGTTGACCATGCTGGCGGCTTTAACTTTTGACCCCCGCTTGATTTGGGATAACACGGACTCGGATGACCACCATGAATGATTTGCCGTTGGCTAAAGCGCGCCCTGCTTCGAACTGGTCGGCTATCTGGGTATTGCCGCTGATTGCGCTGATTATTGGCGGATGGCTGGGCTGGCGTGCCTATAACGAAGCCGGTATCGAGATTCAGGTGATGTTTGCCAGCGGAGATGGTATTCAGCCGGGCAAGACTGAGGTGATTTTCAAGGGTATGCCGATTGGCAAGGTCACGGCTCTGGAGCTGGATGACAGCGGCGAGCGACGTGGTGTGCGCGCGACTCTGGAAATGGATAAACGGGTTGAGGACCATCTGCGCAGCAATACCCGTTTCTGGCTGGTTAAACCGAGCGTTTCGCTGGCGGGCATCACGGGGCTGGAAACCCTGGTGTCGGGTAACTACATCAGCGCCAGTCCAGGTGATGGCGAACCGACGCGTAAATTTACCGCGCTGAACGAGCCACCACCCTTGGCCGATACTGCGCCCGGTTTGCACCTGACCCTCAAGGCCGAACGACTTGGCTCGCTCAATCGTGACAGCCCGGTGTTCTATAAGCAGATTCAGGTGGGCCGGGTGAAGAGTTATGCCCTGGTTGAGGAGCAGAACCTGATCGAGGTGAAGGTGTTTATTGAGCCGGAGTTTGCTTCTCTGGTGCGTAAACACACGCGTTTCTGGAACGCCAGCGGCGTCTCCATTGATGCCGGTTTATCTGGGGTGAAAGTGCGCACCGAATCTCTGGCGAGTATTGTCGCCGGTGGGATTGCCTTTGCCACGCCCGAGCACCGCAAGGACAGCCCGCCAACTGACCCGAGCCTGCCATTTCGTCTGTACGAAGACTTCGACAGCGCCCAGGCCGGTATTCGCGTATCGCTCAAACTGCATGAGTTCGATGGTCTGGAACCGGGCCGCACACCGGTGATGTACAAGGGCATCCAGGTTGGCCATATGAAGACCTTCAAGGTCGATCAGGACCTCAGCGGTGCACAGGTGGAGTTGATGCTCGACCCCCGCACTGAAGACTATCTGGTTGAAGGCACCGATTTCTGGGTGGTCAAACCATCGATTTCCCTGGCCGGGATCACCGGACTGGAGGCGCTGGTTAAAGGCAACTACATCGCCATCCGGCCAGGTGAGGCGGGTAATCCTGCGCTGCGTGAGTTTGTCGCCAGAGCCAAAGCCCCACCGCTGGATCTGTCAGCGCCGGGCTTGCACCTGGTGTTGTTTAGCGACACACGCGGCTCGCTGGAAGTAGGCAGCCCGATCCTGTTCAAACAGGTCAAGGTCGGCACGGTGCAGAGTTTCCAGTTGTCGCGTGATGACAAGCAGGTGGCCTTTGGCGTGCACATCGAGCCTGAGCACGCGCATCTGGTGAACAGCAGTACGCGTTTCTGGAATGCCAGCGGAATTACGCTGAAGGGGGGGCTGTCGGGCGTTGAGGTCAAGAGCGAATCATTGCAGACCTTGCTGGCGGGCGGCATCGCTTTTGAGACACCGAACCCTAATGCGCCCAAAGGCAATAAGCGGGTCGAACGTTTTAACCTGCACAGTAGCCAGGAAGTGGCGCTGCAGAAAGGCGTAGAGCTGACTATTCGCGTACCCAGTGGTGACGGTCTCAGCCCGGGTACGGCGATTCGCTACAAGGGCCTGGACGTGGGCAAGGTGGAGCGCATCGAGCTGACGGATGATCTGCAGGCGGTGATTCTGTATGCGCGGATTACCCAGGCGACACAGCAGATCGCCCGGGCAGGCACGCAGTTCTGGGTGGTCAAGCCGGAGGTCAGCCTGACCCGAGCGGCCAACCTGGAAACCTTGGTCAGTGGGCAGTACTTGGAGGTTCGGCCAGCGAGCAAGCCTGGCGCGACGCAACTGAGTTTCACCGCGGCCGAATCGGCCCCGACGCAGAACGCCCGTGAACAGGGGCTGCGTCTGGTACTGAGTGCGGCGCGGCGTGGTTCGATCAAGCCCGGTGTGGTGGTCAGCTACCGCGAAGTGCCGGTGGGTAAGGTTACCGATTTCGAGCTGGGGCCGACCTCGGATCGGGTGCTGATCCATATCCTGATCGAGCCGCGTTATGCGCCGCTGGTACGCAGCGGCAGCCGGTTCTGGAATGCCAGCGGCATCGGCGTGGATGCTGGGCTGTTCAGTGGGGTGAAGGTGCGCACCGAATCGCTGGAGGCGTTGCTCGAAGGCGGCATCGCCTTCGCCTCGCCGAATAACCCGCAGATGGGCGGACCAGCGCAGCCAGGACAGACCTTTGCCTTGCATGATGAGGTCAAGGATGAGTGGCTGAGCTGGGCGCCGAAGATCGCGCTGGAGCAATAACTGACAAGGGCCGCAATTGCGGCCCTTGTGGTTTGTGGCGTCTCGGTTTTTAGGCCGGTTCGGCGGTTGCAGTTGCCGGTTCGGTTTTGCTCGTGGCTGTTTCACGGCGCTGGATATATTTCCAATCCGCTTCGTCGATATAGATGCCATTCGGCCCGCTACCGCCTTCCAGGTCGATGGCCACATGGGCCGAGACCTGCGGCTTCACTGATGCCAGGATCGGCACAAAGCCGAGCTGCAAGCTGGTTTCGATCAGCGCCTGCTGGTTTTTCTCGTCGATATCCGCCGCCTCATCCAGGTAGTAAGGCAAGCGCACCTTGCCGGCCTGGTCGCGGTCCATCAGGTGCAGCAACAGGTACATGTTGGTCAGCGCCTTGATGGTCATGGTGGTGCCGTTCGACGCCGCGCCATCGATATCGGTGTGAATTACCGGTTGGCCGTGCACCTTGGTGATTTCGAAGGCCAGTTCAAACAGGTCTTTCAAACCGAGCTGGTTGTGATTGGCGGCGACCAGGCGCGCCAGGTATTCCTTGGCTTCCTCGTTCTTGCTGTCCTGCTCGCTGCTCTGCTGCAGGTCGAACACCGAAAGGGTTTCGCCTTCTTCGTACTGGCCGGCGCTGTGGATGATCTGGTCAATATGCTTAAGCGCGTCCTTGTTCGGTGCGAGGACGATGCGGAAGCTTTCCAGGTTGGACACCTGGCGCTTGTTGATCTCGCGGTTGAACAGCGCCAGCTGGTGTTCCAGGTTGTCGTAGTCGCTGCGGATGTTGCGCAGGGTGCGGGCGATATCGGTAACCGCAGCACGGCGCGCCTTGGCCAGGGTGATGGCTTCATCCTGGCGGTGGGCGTAAGCGTTAACCAACAGGTGCAGGCGCCGCTCGACATCATCTTCGCTGTCGAACTTGGCCACGCCTTTCAGGCGCACCTGGGCATACAGCGCCTCAATCTGCCCGTCGACACGCTGCAGGCCCTGCCAGGCATCCTGATAGTCGTTGAGCAGCGGCAGCAGGTTATCCAGGCTGTCGTCCACCGGATCGGTAAAGGGCGTGCCGAACGGCAGGTTGGCCGGCAGCAGCTGGCGACGGCGCAGTGCGTCTTCCAGGGTGCGTTCCTTGGCTTCCAGATCGGCGAGCTGACGGCCGACCAATTGCAGCTTGGCGGAAAGCTGCTGCACGCGCTCGGTAAAGGCATCGGAGGCGCGCTTGAGTTCATCCTGGGCGGCTTCCAGCTGCGCCAGCTGCTCCAGTTTCTGCGGTTCTTCAACGGAGAGCGTCTGGCACTTGCGGAAGTCTTCCAGGGCCTTTTGCGCATCCAGCACGGCCTGGTAGAACTGCTCGGCCTGGGCCTTGCTCGCGGCGCGGTCAGCGGCCACGGCCTGCTGGGTTTTCAGCTGTTTGTATTCGCGGTCGAGGCGGTCTTTCTGGTCGCGCAGGGCCGCGCGGTCGGCCAGGGCCTGCAGGGCTGGAGGCTCGATATGGCTGAGGTCGATGGTCAGGCCGGGTACTTCGAAGTGCTCGCCTTTAAAACCGTCGAGAATGGCTTCCAGGGATTTGACCCATGCGTCGCCCTCGGCGAGCTGAATGCCTTTCTCTCCCAGCGGCAGACTGAACAGCTGGCCGTTAAACAGGCGCATTAGGCGGTCGACATCTGCCTGGCTGAACTCTTCGCGCAGGCGTGAATAGCTGTTGTTGTCAGCGTGCTCGAGTTGCTGCTTGACCGATTTCAGGCGTTTTTCTAGGTCGCGCAGGCGCTCGTCGATATCCTCGGCGGAGAACTGCCGCGACTGCGCCAGGGCACCGGCCAGTTCGTCGTGGGCATCCTTGGCGGCCAGCAGTTGCTCTTCCAGAACCTTGGCGTCTGTGACCAGTGCAAAGCGGTTTTTCAGCACCGACAACTCGCCGAGCCAGCGCTGGATTTCGCTGATTTCGCGCTCCATGCGCATCAGCTCCTGGGTGCCACCACGTTGCTCGTGCTGCAGTCCGTCTTGCTCGCCACGGTAGTGTTCGGCCTGGATCACCAGTTCTTCACGGCGCGCGCCGGCGTAGTCCTGCCAGGTGCCGAGCAGCGAATCGAGCAGCGGCGACAGGCGATGCAACTTGCCGCGCAGCAGTTCGCGTTGGGCCACGCCGGCGGCCAGGGCTTCGATCAAGGGGCCGGCGGTAACCAGGGCCTGATAGTCCTGCTCCATGCGCCGCACATCGCGGAAGGCTTCTTCGGTGGCGGCGATATAGTCGACGCTACCGGAGCGCAGGCTGTGCTCGAAGGCATCGAGGAACAGCTGCTTAAGCTTGGCAGCGGTGATCTCGCGCATATGCAGCAGGTTGATAAACAGCGCGCGGAAGGTTTTCAGGCTCTGCTCGCTGGTGGAGCGCAGCGGGATCAGGGTCAGGTCCAACGGAATCGAGGTGTGCCCGCCGACCAGCAGGCGGCGCAGTTCTTCGGGTTTTAGCTCGTAGGCCTTGATGCCTTCGCGTTCCAGGGCGTTGAACAGCTCGCGTTGACGCAGGCAGGTGCCGTTCTTCTGGTAATGCTCCAGGTCCAGGGTGCCCTGGTAGGCGAAGAACTGGTGGCCGAAGCCGCCGCCCGGGCCGCGCCCAGCCACGCCGATCACATGCGGGCCGTGGGGCAGCACGACTTCGACGAGGATATAGCTGGTGTCACTGGCGAAGTAGAACTTGCGCGACTGCTCCAGGCTGTACTTGCCGAAGCTCATGTCGGACATGCGCGCCAGAATCGGGAACTGCAGGGCGTTGATCGAGGCGGATTTACCCAGGTTGTTGGCCCCATACACCGACAGCGGGTTTTCCAGGGGGAACAGGCCGAGGCTGTAGCCGGCGGTATTCAATAGGGCGAAGCGGCGGATGCCGTAGCGTTCCTGGCTCATGCGAGGGTCTCCTGGGCGTCACGTTCTTCGGCCATGGCGCGGGCCAGGGCGTCTTCTTCGGATTCATCCATATCAGTCTCGGCGAGGCTGATAATCTCGTCTTCGGCCTCCTCATCCAGCAGCATCGGCGTCGGCAGTGGCAGGGCGCTGTGCAGGGTGGCAGCCAGGTCACGGTCTTGCTGCACGGAGAGGCACACGTCGAGGAAGCGGTGCATCGGTGCGAGGAAGCGGTAGATGCCGTTGTCTTCACTGGCAAAACCCAGCTGGGTCAGGCGACGCATGACTTTCTCTTCCAGCTCCTCAACGGTGGTGACTTCGGCCTGCAGAAACAGGTCGCGGTACTTCTCCAGTAGCGCCGGCAGTTCGTCACGACCGAGGCTGCCGCCATCGAGCACGGCCAGCGGGTCACGGCCCTGGTCCGCTAAATGTTCAACGAGGATAAAGGTGAACAGCGCCAGGCGTTGGGCGGTCTTGTTGACTTGGGCACCCATCTGTTCGGGGACGAAATAATAGAAGCCGCGGCTGTCGCAGGTCAGCTCATAGCCCAGGGCCTTGAACAGGCCGCGGTACTGGTCCTGCTGGCTGGCCAGCTGGGTGTAGAGTTCCGGGTTGCTGCGGCTGATGTGGTAGCCCTTGAACAGCTCGCGGAAGATCGGGGCGAGCTGGGTCAGTTCTTTCAGGTCGATATTCATAGGGCGGTGGTCCCGGCCGGCTTGATCAGGGCGAAGGAGCTCAGGCTGACCTGATGCTCGCGGGTGAGGTAGTCGCGGCGCTCCAGGCGCTCACGCTGGAAACGGCCATCGCGGGACAGGCGCGAGAACCAGTAGAGCAATTCGTCGGTGGCGCCTTCGGGCTCCTGTTCCAGCAGCCAGACCATCAGGTCCGGCAGCGGCAGGGCCTGTTCGCAGCGTTCGATCATCTCCCGCGCCGTGCGCGGTGCCCGCGGCGCTTCGCCTTTGCGGCTGGCATGTGCCTTGGGGAACTGCGCCGGCTTCGGCTCGAAACGGGCCAGGGCATACACATAGGCCTCAACCTGCGAAGCAGTACCGAGAAAGGTGCTTTGCGGACGACTGAACAGCGGCAGCGAGGCCTGCGGTACTGCGTCCAGGCCCTTCTTGCGGATAGCCGCCAGGGCCAGGGCTGCGCCACGGGTCACGGCGTTATGCCGGCGCGCTTCCTCGCGCAGCGGCAGCAGCAGTTCGCGGGCGCGGCGCAGGGTCAACTGGGCGGTGGTCTGCATTTCCAGGATGCGCGCATGGGTGCGTAGCAGTAGGTCGTCGTCCACCAGTTGGCCGAGACGCTGCTGTTCGCCAAGCAGGCGCAGTAACACGTGTTCGACGCGGTACACGCCTTGCTCGAAGGCGCCGTCTGCGGCCACCAGTTGGATCATCGGCTCGACGTATTCATCCCAGGTGGCCAGCACTTCGGCGTAGCGTTGACGCAGGGGTATCTGCCGGTCACTGGTCTTGGCCCGCTCGGCCACGGCGACCAGGGCCTGCTCGTCGTTGGCCAGCTTCTTCAGTACATCGCGCACGCGCATATCGAGCAAACGCAGCTGCCGCGCCAGATCGGCGGCGTCACGTACCTCGAAGGCGTCCTTGATATAGCCGGCCAGGCGCTCCAGATGGCGCAAATAGGCTTCGATCTCCAGGCACAGGCCCAGGCGGTGTTCGCGGCGCAGGTAGGCGAGGAAGTCGTGGATCTGCGCGTTGAGCTCGAAGCGATTGGGGCTCTTGGCCACCGGCACCAGGATATCCAGGCGAATCCACTGGTCGAGCAGGGCAGTGACATCGGTGGGCGTGCCTTCGGGCAGCTGGGCGGCGAGCTGATTGCGCAGCTCCACCAGGCTCAGGGTGCCGGCATCGAAGCGCTCGCACAGCGGCTCCAGCAACGTCCAGTGTTCAGCAAGGGCGCGCAGTACGCGCTTGGGATCAATCATCGGGGCATCCGCTCCGCGAGCTTTTCGCAAAAACGCCGATTGTACTGCAAGCCGCGGCCAAGGCTTGAGTGTCAGTCATCGTCTGTTTGGCTTGCCTGCGCACGTGTAACCCCGGTTGTGGTGATGGGTAACAGCATGGCGGCGCTTTGCTGTGCGCACGGGGCAGATTTCCGGGGATTTCTCGACTATGGGTCGGCACATTTCGGCGGGCGGCTTTTTATAGTGCTAATCAAGGCGTGGAGTCCGCAGGGCTCTGCCAATCGAATAATAAAGACAGGGAATCAGCCATGCGTCCCACTTTGCGTTTTGCCAAGACCGCCTGTGCTCTGATGTGTAGTGCGCTGCTGAGTGCTGCTGCCCATGGGGCGATGGTCGAGCTGGCGGATAATGAGTTGTCGGAAGTCACGGGTCAGGCCTTTATCAACCTGACTACCGACAGCAATGCGGGAATCAATTACACCCGGTTAAATTTCGGGATGGATATTGATACGCAGTTGAATATGAACAAGCTCAAGCTGGGTTTGTATGGCCGCACGGGTGAGGCTGCCAATACCGCAGATATCAATATCGACAATTTTGCCCTGGGGTCGGTGAATGCAGACGATACGATTAACCCCTTTCGGATTTCTAACCCTTTTCTAGAGCTTGCATACAAAAACAATAAGGTGGTTGGTGTGCGCCTGGGTTTTGGTGAGGCTCAGGGGCATTTGTCCGGGAATATCAATACCTATACAGGTAACTTGGCCATCGATATCTTTGGTAAGGGCAGCTACCTCGGCCCCAAAATTACCTGTGGGTGGGACTTCATCGTCTGTTTGCCTGCCAAAGGTTTGGTAAGTGGCGTGTGGGCCAATGAAGATTTCAAGGCCGAGGCCTCGTTGGTTAATGGTTCCGGTAACGCCGACCCTGTGCGTGGAACCATGGCGGGGTTGACCAATGGCACCAAGCTTTCCATGCCAGATTCGAGTGCTGCTGCGAACTTCTTGCTGGGATTGTTTACCTCACAAAACTGTGGGCTACTGGGGGTTAACACCTGCTTCAACCTATCCGACTACGGCAGCATCCCAATCGGTAAGTTTGATAACCAGACCCAGCAGTTTACGGGTACTGCCAACGGTGTATTCCTCTCGATGCAGACGGAAAACGTGCAATGGCGTGATCAGCAGGATGCCAGCAAATTTATCACTGCCTTGGCCGGCGCATTTATGAACATACCCCGTAATGCTGATGGTACAGCCGCTATTACTTTGAGCTTTCAGCAGGCTCTGGAAGGCATTGCACGCAAAGATACCTGTCTCGGCTCCGCGACTCACGGGTGTTAACCATGATGCGATCAATCGGGTTCGGCTTCTTGGTTTCCTTTGCCGCGTGTAGTTCTGCGGAAATGCAGGAATTGGCAGACGAAGAACTGTCGACTGTTCAGGGCGCAGGGTTCGGTTTTGTTCTGGACAGCATCATGCTTGATGCCTCTGGTGCCAACATCACGATCAATGACATTGAGCGAGTCAGATCCGACGGCATCAAGGAAAACATGCCCGTCAAATTATCGGAGTTTTACCTGAGCGGCAGCGGTAGTAACAAAGGTGCCAATAAAACGCCGGTTACGCTGGGGCGATTGAACCATCCCTTTACCGTGACCCTGGGCAAGGGCGAGGAAATGCGTGCCCTCAGCGACACATGGGAGCTGCGCAGTAAGGTTGTTCGCGAAGGTGGCGCAAACAAAACGGTGCAGTACTGGGCCCCAAGTGGTGCTTCGCAATGGGTGCAGACTACGCCCAGTAATGTGGCCGTGCTGACACTGGCTTTTCCGGAGCGCATGACATCAGGCGGCTCAAGCTGCATTAGCGGTTACGCTGGTGCGGGGCTGAACTGCTCCAGTGATCCGAGTGGGCGTGCCGACCTGGGAATGCGTTTCGACTTCAGCGTGGGAGGCGGGCGCAAAGATATTCTTGATTTCGACTTGGCTCAGCTGACTATGGATGGCTCTTATCTGCGTCTGTGGGGAGACAACAGTCGTAAGCAACTGGTCGGTGAGGCGCTGATCAATATCTTTGCTAAAAATCTGGATATCAGCGCCTGCACTGCACCAGAGGCTTCAGCAAACTGTACTTCTGCCGCTGCCCTGGCTGGCACCATGTACTTGACCAATGCTTACGCAAATATTTCCTTGGGTTACGGCAAATCCCAGCCGCTGCAGTTTGATGTAAACAGCAATGGTCAGTTTGTTCTGGAACTCAGTAATCCGGTTAACACCGCAGGTACGGCGGCTCAGCGCAATGCCCAGGCCGCCGACTTCTATGCCAATACGCCACGCACCAACTTGGTGTTCGATAACATGAACATCGGTTACGGACGTCCTCCAGCCAATGGTTTTGCCAATATGCCGGGCGCAGCCCTGAACTCAAATGGACAAGCTGTAGTGGGAGGCGGGGGGATGAGCTGGGGTTACAACTTCGGCCGAAACGAAATATCCGGCCTGAGCTTCAACTACCTGAAGGTGACCAGCCGTGATCTCTAAAGTCTGGTTAGCCATCAGCGCGCTGCTCGCCATGCCGGCCTTTGCCGAGATGCAGGCATTGGACGATGACACCCTGAGCAGCATGAACGGCCAGGGCGGGGTTTACCTGTCCGGTGAGTTCAGTATCAACAAGGACGGCGGCGTGCTCTGGAGCAAGCCGGCCAGCAACAACCCCAGTACCTGGACGGCCGGCCAGCGCAGCTGCGCTACGGCGGGCGCCAGCACGGCAGAAAACTGCGGCATGCGCGTGGCGATTCGCTCCGAGGCGGACGGCGGCTGGTATGTGCTGGATAACCTCAAGGGCGTGTTCAGCTTTGAAGGCCTGACCCTGCGTACGCGCACCATCAACAGTGGCTTTAACGGTGATGGCGCAGCCTTTAATCAGGATGTGCTGGAGTTCGGTCTGCCCAACGAGGTGAAGTTCAAGGACGGCAGTTTTGCCTTTGGTGTGGCTAACCAGGGCGGCTGGCAGAACAAATCGCTGAGTGTGGCCAATGGCGGTAATCCGTCGTACCAGCAGACCAATATCTTCTCGGCGAAGATCGACGGCACCATCCGTATGCAGGGCAACGTGCTGATCTTTCCGCAGAATTGAGGAGCAGGGCCATGCACCGTCATTCGCTGTTGTTGCTCGCAGTTCTCAGTCCGCTGACGCAGGCCATGCAGGCGCTGGATGATCAGGCGCTGTCGTCCGTCAGCGGGCGCGACGGTATCAGTCTGCAAACCACGGGCGCTGGCTGGTCGGCGGGCAGTATTGACTACAAGCAGGATGGTCAGACCCTCAGCCTCAAAGGCGTCAGTGGCACGCCGCAAACGGCGGGTAGCAGTTCGACCACTACGCTGGATGTGGTCGGTGAGCAATTGCAGGTGCAGCACAGCGGCAGTGCGCAGATGCTCAGCGTCGACAATATCGAGTTGGCTGGCAGTAGCAAAAGCTTTGGCGCCTTTCGCTCATTCTTCACCCTGGGCGCCAGCCTCAAACTGAGCGGCGGCGGCGCCAGTGGCGTTAGCGGTTTCAGCGTGGATGACAGCCAACTGTCGCTGAGCGCGGCGACCTTCTATTACCGCGACAATGGCTTTGACCTGATCGTCAAAGGCCTTTCGTTCGATACTTACCTGAACAACGCCTACCTGGACATCGTCAGCGGCGGCAGCGGCCAGGAAATCAAGCTGGACCTCGGCACCTCGCGCTTTGTCGGCTCGATTGCCGGCATCGGCCTCGATCTGGCCCATGGCGATCCGACTCCAGGTGTAGCGGTGACGCCGGGCACTCCCGACCTGCGTGACGTGGATGCGCAGCGTAGCTTCGGCAAGCTGAACATGGACCTGCGCCTGGGCGGTAGCATCAGCATTGCCGGTGGCGGGGCCAGCGGCGAGGGGCTGCGGATCAAACCGAATATCACCATCGCCAACAGCCTGTTTCAGTATCAGGACGAGGGCGTTTTGCGCGCCGAGAACTTCGCCGGCAGCCTGATCAGCAACGCCGGGCTGACCCTGGATCTGGAGCAGGACGGCGTTGGCAGCTATGCGAAAATCGCCTTTCAGGATCTCAAGTTCAACGCCACTCTTGGTGGCCTGATCATGGGCAATCCGAGCAATCAGAAACTCGGCGGCCTGGCAGTGGATCTGAATTTTCTCGATCAGGGCGCGCGGCAGAACTGGTTGAAACTGCGCCCGGGCGGCGACCCCAACTCCGGGCAGAAAGGCATCAGCGCCGACCTCAGCTGGAATATGGTCAACAGCTCGCTGGCGCTGACCGATAACGGCAACACGATGTGGTTCAGCGGCTTGCGTACCCACGGCACCGGCCAATTCACCTTCGATCTGACCAAGAGTTGCGCGGCTGGTGTCAGTGCCGGCTGCTATGCAGGAACCAACAGCGATATGAACAGTGGTGGCTATAACGGCCACTTCGATGGCATGCGCCTGGGGCTGAAGAATATTGTCGGCAGCTACAGCTTCGATGGTCTGCGGGTCGGCACTGCCGATGCGCCGCTACAGGGCGGCACCGAGTTGCTGGTGCTGATGGAAATCTTCCCGGCCTATGATTTCACCCTCAATGGCCAGGTCACCCTGCGCGCCGGTGGCGCCGTGGGCGATGGCCTGCGCTATAACGCCGACTTCTATATCACCGAAGCCAATGCGGCGATCACCGTGGATGAAAACGGCCGCGGCCTATGGCTGTCGGGCAGCAGCTATGAAATGCATTACCGTGAAGGCTCGCTGGATATCAGCAACAACGGTGTGGAGCTGCGCAAAGGCACCTATTGGTCGAAGCTGGATGTCGGTAACGTGCGTTGGGGCGACCGCCTAACCGGTAGCAGTATTGGTCGCCTGGTGCTCAAGCGTTATGAGCAGGGCTCGACCCTGGCCATCAGCTCGGGCGGTGCCGGCGCGCTGTGTGTCGGTGGTAGCGGCGGCTCGTCGGCAGCGTGCGTGGCCAGTGGCGGGCGCTGGGAGGATCGTGGCGACGAGGGCATCTCGGTCAAGCTGAAAAATGTGTTTGTGCGCGACGGCTCTGGTAACCCAGCCAATAGCGTATCGAACAACGAGAAGCGTAACCAGATCATCATCGAAACCGGGCGGGTCAACGGAGTGAATGGCACTGGCAGCCAGCTGGTGGTGGACAACTTCCACACCTCCGACGGCAACCCGAGCAACCCGAATGCCAACGCCTATGGCTTCAATGTCGACCTCAACCTCGATGTGGCGCCGACCAAGGTGTGCAATAAGACGGGCTCTGGCTGTACGCCGGTAAGCCCTGATCCGTTGGGCTTTGCGGTCAACGGCCGGGTGCACTTCAAAGAAGTGAATATCGACCGGATTCAGAACGTCCACCCCACCGGCGGTGCCGTGACTTCGATGTACGGGGTCAAGCTACAGAACGCCGACATCCGCGCCAACCTGACGGCCACGCCGATCAACTGAACTGCAGAATAAGCGCCGCGCAGGCGCTTCCTGCCGTCATGCCCCTGTCATCCTTTTTGGTCATTCTGCTGGCGCGCTGTAGGGCGCGTCGGTTGCTTCACGTTGGCCGCCCAGTCGTTGCCAATGGTCGCTGAATCGACGAAATATCCCCGTTGCTCTTTCGATATGTGCCGGTTGTCGGCACAATTCGCCTCCACTTTTTGGGGGGAGCAGCCTCTGCTCTCCGTTGGCCGACCTTGCACGGGGCACCGAAATGATCAAAACGCCTTACTACCTGATCGATAAACAGAAGCTCTTGGTTAACCTGGAGAAGATCGCCTATGTACGCGAGCACTCCGGCGCCAAGGCGCTGCTGGCGCTCAAGTGCTTTGCCACCTGGTCGGTGTTCGACCTGATGCAGCAATACATGGACGGCACAACCTCGTCCTCGCTGTACGAGCTCAAGCTCGGTCGGCAGAAATTCGCCGGTGAAACCCACGCCTACAGCGTGGCCTGGGCGGATGACGAAATCCCTGAGATGCTCGCCAATTGCGACAAGATCATCTTCAACTCCATTGGCCAGCTCGAACGCTTCGCCGAAGCCTCCGCTGGCAAGGTGCGCGGCCTGCGCGTCAATCCGCAGGTGAGCAGCTCGGACTACCTGCTGGCCGACCCGGCGCGCCCGTTCAGCCGCCTCGGCGAATGGGACCCGGAGAAGATCGCTGCAGTGATGGATAAGGTCAGCGGCTTTATGTTCCACAACAACTGTGAGAACGGCAGCTTCGAGCTGTTCGACCAGATGTTGACCACCATTGAAGAGCGCTTCGGCCACCTGCTGGCGCAGGTCGAGTGGGTCAGCCTCGGCGGCGGCATTCACTTCACCGGCGACGACTATCCGCTTGATCAGTTCTGCGCACGGCTCAAGGCCTTCTCCGAGCGCTTCGGCGTGCAGGTGTACCTGGAGCCCGGCGAGGCAGCTATTACCCTGAGCACCTCTCTGGAAGTCACGGTGCTCGACACCCTGTATAACGGCAAGCACCTGGCCGTGGTCGACAGCTCCATCGAAGCGCACATGCTCGATCTGCTGATTTATCGCCTGAATGCCAAGATGGACCCCTGCAACGGCGAGTACAGCTACATGGTGTGCGGCAAGTCGTGCCTGGCCGGGGATATCTTCGGTGAATACCAATTCGACAAGCTACTGGCTATCGGTGATCGCCTGTCGTTTATCGATGCCGCCGGTTACACCATGGTCAAGAAGAACTGGTTCAACGGCCTGAAAATGCCGTCCATCGTGGTCAAGCAACTCGACGGCAGCGTCGAGGTGGTGCGCGAATTTGGCTTTGACGATTACCTGTCCAGTCTGAGCTGATCCGTAGGGTGGATGGCGCTTTTCTCATCCGCCAGCGCGATCGCCAAGTGGTGGACGGAAAAAGCGCCGCCCACCCTAGCTGTTTGTAGTACCGCAACGTCTGTCTCTTAAACGCAGTACCCAGGAGGTGAAACAATTGAAGAAGAATGTTCTGATCATTGGTGCAGGAGGTGTCGCCAAGGTGGTGGCCCACAAGTGCGCGCAGCACAACGACGAACTCGGTCGGATTGCTATCGCGTCGCGCAACATCTCCAAATGCCAGGCCATCATCGACAGCGTAAAGGCCAAAGGCAGCTTGAAGCAGCCGGCCGAAATCCAGGCTTATGCCCTGAATGCGCTGGATATTGAAGCAACCAAGACGCTGATTCGTGAAACCGAATCGCAGATCGTTATCAACGTGGGTTCGGCCTTCCTCAATATGTCGGTGCTGCGCGCCTGCATCGATACCGGCGCCGCCTACCTCGACACCGCCATCCACGAAGAACCGGGCAAGGTCTGCGAAACGCCGCCTTGGTACGCTAACTACGAGTGGAAGCACCTGACCGAATGCCAGGACAAGGGCGTGACCGCCATCCTCGGCGTCGGTTTCGACCCGGGCGTGGTCAATGCCTACGCCGCACTGGCGCAACAGCAGTACTTCGACAGCATCGAGTCGATCGACATCCTCGACGTCAACGCCGGTTCCCACGGCAAGTACTTCGCCACCAATTTCGACCCGGAAATCAATTTCCGTGAATTCACCGGGCAAGTCTGGAGCTGGCAGAACAGCCAGTGGACCAGCAACAGCATGTTTGAAGTTAAACGCACCGACGACCTGCCAGTGGTCGGCGAGCAGAATCTGTACCTGACCGGGCATGACGAAGTGCATTCCCTGTCCAAGCACCTGAACGTACCCAATGTGCGTTTCTGGATGAGCTTCGGTGAGCACTACATCAATGTGTTTTCCGTGCTGAAAAACCTTGGCCTGCTCTCCGAGCAACCGGTAACCACGGCAGAAGGTCTGCAAGTGGTGCCGCTGAAAGTGGTCAAAGCCGTACTGCCGGACCCAGCTTCGCTGGCACCGGGCTACAGCGGCAAGACCTGCATTGGCGACCTGGTCAAAGGCACCAAGGACGGCAAACCGGCTGAGCTGTTTATCTACAACGTCGCCGACCACAAGGACGCCTTTGTGGAAACCGACAGCCAGGGCATCTCCTACACCGCAGGCGTACCGCCGGTCGCAGCTGCCCTGCTGGTCGCTCGTGGCGATTGGGATGTGGCGCGCATGGCCAACGTTGAACAGTTGCCGGCTGAACCGTTCCTCAAACTGCTCGATGTAATGGGCCTGCCCACTCGCATCAAAGATCAGCATGGTGATCGTCCGTGGGATCAAACCCTCTGATTGGCTGCGCGTCGGCCTTGCGTCGTTGAACGTGCGCTCAATCAGACCGTAGGATGGGTTGAGCGAAGCGATACCCATCAGCGGTAAAGGCGCTATCCCAACAAAACGCCCGCCATCTCGGCGGGCGTTTTGCTTTCTGGTGCAAACCCAGCGTCGCCTATTGCTGGTGGATGTAAACAGCGACATCCACCCTACGTGCAGGCGTGTGTGATCAATCCGGGGGAGAGGCTAGGCGGCATCCCGCTTTAGCCGCGACGTGGCATCAATGTGCGCCGCGCTTCCCGCCCGTGGCATTTCACGCGACAATCAACCCTTATCGACACGCGCCCCAACGTCGGGTGCGTGCTACGGCGACTCCGTGAGGAAACCAGCATGAGCAGCAACGACCGCGTCATTATTTTCGATACCACCCTGCGTGACGGCGAGCAGAGCCCCGGCGCGTCGATGACCGGTGAAGAAAAGCTGCGCATCGCCAAGGCTCTGGAGCGCTTGCGCGTCGATGTGATCGAGGCCGGTTTCGCCATTGCTAGTCCCGGCGACTTTGCCGCGGTCAAGGCGATTGCCGACAGCATCAAGGACAGCACCGTGTGCAGCTTGTCGCGAGCGCTGGATGCCGATATCGACCGCGCCGCCGAAGCGCTCAAGGGCGCCAACTCCGGGCGCATCCACACCTTTATCGCCACCAGCCCGATTCATATGCAGTACAAGCTGCGCATGCAGCCGGATCAGGTGGTCGAGCAGGCCGTGCACGCGGTCAAGCGTGCGCGCAACCTGTGCAGCGATGTCGAGTTCTCCTGTGAAGATGCCGGCCGTTCCGAGATCGATTTCCTCTGCCGCATTATCGAAGCGGCCATCGATGCTGGCGCGCGCACCATCAATATCCCCGATACAGTCGGCTATGCGATTCCGCACCAGTACGCCGAGACCATCCGCCAGCTGCTTAACCGCGTGCCTAACGCCGACAAGGCAGTGTTCTCCGTGCATTGTCACAACGACCTGGGCCTGGCCGTGGCCAACTCCCTGGCTGCTGTGGTGGCCGGCGCCCGTCAGGTCGAGTGCACCATCAACGGCCTCGGTGAGCGTGCCGGTAACGCTGCGCTGGAAGAGATCGTGATGGCGATCAAGACCCGCGAAGACCTGCTCGGCGTGCATACGCGCATCGACACCCCGCATATCCTCAGTACCTCGCGCATGGTTTCCGGCATCACCGGTTTCCCGGTGCAGCCGAACAAGGCCATCGTCGGCGCCAACGCCTTCGCCCACGAGTCGGGCATTCACCAGGACGGCGTGCTCAAGCACCGCGAAACCTACGAGATTATGTCTGCGCAGTCGGTCGGCTGGAACGCCAACAAGATGGTCATGGGTAAGCACTCCGGGCGTGCCGCCTTTCGCTCGCGTTTGGATGAGCTGGGCATCGCCCTGGCCGGCGAAGCCGAACTGAACGCGGCCTTCGCCCGTTTCAAGGCGCTGGCGGACAAGAAACACGAAATCTTCGATGAAGACCTGCAGGCCCTGGTCTCCGATACCCTGGCTGAGGAAGCGCCAGAGCACTTCAAGCTGGTGACCCTGGATGTCGCCAGCAAGACCGGCGAAGTGCCGCAAGCCCAGGTGGTTGTCAGCGTCGACGGCGCCGAGCACAACGGCCACGCGCAAGGTTCTGGGCCGGTGGATGCGACCTTCAAGGCCATTGAGTCGATCGCCAGTTCTCAGTCCACCCTGCAGCTGTACTCGGTCAACGCCATCACCCAGGGCACCGATTCGCAAGGCGAGGTGACCGTGCGTCTGGAGAAGGGCGGGCGCATCGTCAACGGTAATGGCGCCGACACCGACATTCTGGTGGCATCGGCCAAGGCCTATATCAATGCGCTGAATCTGATGCAGGCCGGACAAAAAGCCCATCCACAGGCGGCTGACGTTTGATCGCAGAACTGCGCCGGCGTGCCTACCTGAGCGCCATGCAGGTAGCCAGCTGGCTGCCGCGTGTAGAACTGCCGTTTGCTGCGCCCTCGCGCCCGGAGCTGCTGCAGCCGCCGGTCGAGGCCGAGTCTGAGGTCGTTGCTGTCGCGCCACAGGCGGTGGCTGAAGCGGCGCCGGCCTATGAGCCACCGCATGCTGAAACCTCCGTTGCCGTGCCAGTCTCTCGGCCCAAGATCGAAGTGCCACGTCCGGCGCCTCAAGGGCGTATGGCCAAGGTTGAACCCGTCGCTACTGACGCCGAAACGCAGGTCACTTCCCAGCCAACGCCCGTTGCACCACCGCGCTTTGCCTTGCAATTGCTGCGCGCCGGCGCTTGTGCGGTACTGGTCGAGCTGCCCACCGGTGAACCGCTGCAAGGCCGCGATCCGGCTTATCTGCTGCTCAAGGATCTGCTGCGCGCCGCCGACCTGCCGGACAGCCCGCAACTGATTGGCGAACCGGTGCGCTGGCCGCTGCTGGTGCGCGGGCAGATCGACCAGGGCCCGCAAGCGGCGCTGGAATATGTGCAGAGCTTTGTCGGTGCACGGCTGGAAGAGCAGGAGCCCTGCAGCTGCTTGTGGCTGGTGGGTTTGCCGGCCATTCGTTTTGCCGGTGAGGCCACTGCCGACGCCTATAACCGTGAGCTGCAGGTCGAGGGGCTGGGTGCTGCCTGGGCGCTGCCGGGCCTGGAATTGCTGATGGATGAGCCCGAACGCAAGCGTGAGCTGTGGCAGGCCATGCGCCGCGTGCGTCAGCGCTGGTTGGCCGGCAATTGAATACATCGTTTCCCGGCCGCTCGGCCGAGGTTTCTCCTGCTTACCGAGTCAACCTGAATGAGTGATGCAATCAGCTTCCGCCCGATGACTGCGGCGGATATCGATGCGGTGCTGAAAATCGAATACGCCGCATTCAGCCATCCCTGGACGCGCGGCATCTTTACCGACAGCCTGACCTCCTATAACTGCTGGGTGATGTTCGAGGGCGAGCAGCAGGTCGGCCACGGTGTGATCCAGATCATCATGGACGAGGCGCACCTGCTCAATATCACCGTCAAGGCGGAAAGCCAGGGCCGCGGCCTGGGCCTGAAGCTGCTCGAGCACCTGATGCAGCAAGCCCAGCAGCAGGGCGCCAATGATTGCTTTCTGGAAGTGCGCGCGAGCAATCAGGTGGCGTACCGCCTGTATGAGCGCTACGGCTTTAACGAGGTTGGCAGACGCCGCGACTATTACCCGGCCGTCGGCGGCCGCGAAGATGCCCTGGTGATGGTCTGCCCGCTGTTCGATTAGGCTGTTGCCTCATCGTGCGCTGACACCATTGGCTACCGCCCACGGCGCTATTCGCCGCTGACCTGACGCCGGGCTTGTCGCATACTGGCGCGCGCTGCCTCTGCTGCAGCGGTATTCGGCCCATTGCCCTAAGGATTTGTCATGCGCCTGTCTGCTTCGTTGCTCGCGGTGTTCTGCCTATTCAGCACCGCTCAGGCCTTCAGTGCCGAACGCAGCTTTACCATCCTGCACACCAACGACTGGCAATCACGCCTGCTCGGCTTTGGCCCGAATAACGAGTATTCCCCCGCCAGCACCGACGATGACGACACGGTCGGCGGTGTCGCACGTCTGGCTACCTTGCTTGAAAAGCGCCGCGCCGCGTCTGGTGAGCAGCCGGTGTTGCTGCTCGATGGCGGCGACTTCAGCATGGGCACGCTGTTTCACACCGTAACCCGCGAAACCGGCGGCGAGCTGCGCTTGATGACCGAGCTGGGTTATGACGCCGCGACCCTTGGCAACCACGAGTTCGATTTTCGTCCGGCCGGCTTGGCCGCGATGATCAGCTCGGCGCACAAGATCAAGGGCGATGCGCTGATGCCGCTGCTGTCGAGCAACCTTGGCTTCGATCCCGTGCGCAAGGAGGACGACAGCCTGCAGGTTCACTATGAGGCCGGGCGCATTGCGCCATACAAACTGATCGATAAGGGCGGTATCCGTTTTGGTCTGTTCGGTTTGCTCGGTAACAACGCCGTGGCGGTCAGTCCGATGATCAAACCGGCGGTGTTTGCCGACCCGGTTATCACTGCCAAAGCCATGGTCGCTAAATTGCGCGAGGAGGGCGCCGAGGTGGTGATTCTGCTTTCGCACATGGGCGTGGTGCAGCAGGCCGATGGCAGCTGGCGCGGTGAGGAGGTCGAGCTGGTCGAGCAGGTGCCGGGCATCGATATCGTCGTTGGCGGTCACTCACACACGGCCCTGGCGCAGCCTGTACTGGTCAATGGGCGCACGCCAGTGATGCAGGCCGGCTCGGAGATCCAGCACCTGGGCGAGCTGCGTATGCGGTTGCCGGCAGACGGCAAGCCGCAGGTTGTTGACTACCAACTGCACCCGATCAATGACCAGATTGCTGGCAGCGCCGCGATCACTGCCAAGGTCGAGGACTTCAAACAGGTGGTCAGCGCGCAGATGCTGGCGCCCAAGGGTTACACCTTCGACCAGCCGCTGGCCAAGGTCGACAAGACCCTGACCCGCGCCCATGACGACCCGATTCTCGGCAATCTGGTTACCGATGCCCTGCGCCGGGCCACGGGCAGCGATGTGTCATTTACCGGTAATGGCACCATTCGCGACAACCTGATTATGGGGCGGTATGGCGTGCAGGCGGTGTCCGACCTGTTCCGCATCGCCCCGCTGGGCGTTGGCGAGCTGGATGATGCGCCGGGTTATCCGCTGATCAAGGTGTACGTCAGCGGTCAGGAGCTGAAGAACCTGCTCGAAGTGCTGCTGCTGGCCTATCAGGTGCGTGAAAGCAAAAGCTACTACCCGCGCGTGTCGGGCCTGCGCTTCAGCTACAACCCCTGGCGCGTGCCGTTTGACCGGGTCAGTCGGATTGAACTGGGCGACCCGATCAAGGGTTACACGCCGCTCGACCTGGCCGATCAGCGCCTCTACAGCATCGGCGCCACCAGTTATGTTGGCAGCTTTACCTGGCTGGTTAGCGATCTGACCAAGGGCTTGCTCAGCGTGCAGCCCAAGGATGCCCAGGGCCAGCCGCTAGCGGCGATCAAGGACGCAATCATCGATGCCGACCCGCAGCAGCCCGGCGTGCAGGAATATAAAGAGTGGCAGGGCCTACTCGACCATATTCGCAGCCTGCCGGACCTGGACGGCGATGGCCTGGCCGATATCCCGACTCAGGGCGCGGCGGCCGAGCAGCGCATGCTGCGTGCGCCCAGCCTGCAGCCGGCCGAGCTGTACCGCTACGCTGGGCCGCTGCAGTGGGGCGTGAGCCTGGTGCTGTTGGCGGGCCTGCTGCTGATCATCTGGTTGCTGCGTCGCCGCCGCGTCTGAGCCGGCTACTGTGATTGAGAGCCGCGCGTGCTTGTCAAAAGCCCGTGGCGCTCCTATGGTGCGCATCGACGAACCTGGGAGTGAAGCATGAGCGATCTACAACATCTCTTCGATAACAACGCACGCTGGGCCGAGGCGATCAAAGAGGAAGATCCCGAGTTCTTCGCCAAGCTGGCCAAGCAGCAGGTGCCGGAATACCTGTGGATCGGCTGCTCCGATGCGCGGGTGCCGGCCAATGAGATTGTCGGCCTGCTGCCGGGCGATCTGTTTGTGCACCGCAATGTCGCCAACGTGGTGCTGCACACCGACCTCAACTGCCTGTCGGTGATCCAGTACGCGGTCGATGTGCTCAAGGTCAAACATATCCTGGTCACTGGCCACTATGGCTGCGGCGGTGTGCGCGCCTCGATGCAGGACGGCCAGCTGGGCCTGATCGACGGCTGGCTGCGCAGCATCCGCGATCTCTACTACGAACACCGCGAACACCTGGCGCAATTGCCCAGCGAGGAAGAGCAGGTCGACCGCCTCTGTGAACTCAACGTGATCCAGCAGGTGGCCAACGTCAGTCACACCACCATCGTGCAGAACGCTTGGCATCGCGGCCAGCCGCTGGCAGTGCACGGTTGCATCTATGGCATCAAGGACGGTCGCTGGAAGAACCTCAACGTCACTGTCAGCGGTATGGAGCAGCTGCCACCGCAATACCGCCTGCGTCCCCTCGGTCAGAGCTGAGGCATGCAATCCTCCGTGCGTGTGGCGCTGGCCGGTCTGCTACTGGCAACCCTCTGCTGGTCTGGTAACGCCCTGGTGGCACGGGCGTTTGCCGGGGAGATCCCGCCATTTGCCCTGTCATTCTGGCGCTGGAGCCTGGCTCTGGTGCTGCTGCTGCCCTTCGTGGCCAAGCCGCTGTGGCAACACCGCGCGGCACTGCGTAGCGCCGGCTGGCGCTTGCTGGTGCTCGCCGGCGTCGGTATAGCGGGCTACAACAGCCTGCTCTACGCCGCCGCGCAAACCACTGCGGCAATCAATATCACCCTGGTCAACACCTGCCTGCCGCTGATGACCTTTATCGGTGCCGGCCTACTGCTCGGTGAATGGCCGCATCGGCGCGCCTGGTGGGGCATGGCGGTGGCCGCAGGCGGATTGCTGGTGCTGATCAGCAAAGGCAGTTGGGCCAGCCTCAGCGGCCTGGCCTTCAACAAGGGCGATCTGATCATGCTGCTGGCGGTGGCCGACTGGGCGCTCTACTCATTGCTGCTGCGGCGTTGGGCCAGCTACCTGCTGCCGATCCCACCGCTGGCCCTGCTTGGCGTACTGATGCTGCTTGGCGTGCCACTGATTCTGCCGTTCTATCTCTACGAGCTGGCCCAGGGTGCACACTTCAACCTGACGGCAGAGAACCTGGCCGCGATCAGCTACACCGCGATCTTCGCCTCACTGCTCGCCTACCTCGCCTGGAACCACGCCATCCGCATACTTGGCGCCGCCAAGGCAGCACTCTCCAACTACCTGATGCCGGTGTTCACCGCGATATTGGGTTGGCTGCTACTGGGGGAGGGCTTACAGAACTACCACTGGCTTGGCGCTGCGCTGATTTTTGCGGGGTTGCTGCTGGGTACGCAGGGGCGCCTGACAACGCGTTGAGCGGTCAGCTTGGTCGCTCTGGATGATGTGCCTGTGGCTACACGCAATGTTCGGCACTTCGACTAGCTGGGTGTTCCCATTCTCAACACTTGGGAAGCCTAAACCGCAATCGACTCTATAGCTAAAGGCTTACACGTACTGACAGCAAAGTCCTCTGTTCGCACTTTGCTGTAGAGCCTAATCTAGGTACATCAGCTGAAGCGTAGGATGCGCTCAGGATCATGGATGATCGACCATTGCCTAGGAGGCTTCTGACAGGATGTCAGGATGGTCTAGAAGAAACCCGCTTCGGCGGGTTTTTTGTTGTGCCCGTCAAAGTGCCAAGTTTATTCATGGCTATTTAGTAAATAGGTAGAGTCCGGGGATACTAATACTTTATTTCATCCCGCATGGAGGCTGAAAAATGGCGAGGTTTCTCCTTATCCTGTTCGTGATGCTACCGCTGCTGTGTTCTGCGCAAATCTACCAGTGGACTGATGAGTCTGGGCGAGTCCACTTTGGAGATAAGCCGAAAGGCAAAGAGAACGCAGAGCAGGTCTCGGTGAAGGTTAACGTATACGAGAGCGTGGGTTATCCCAGCATTGCCCCTGCCCAGGATGGAGATAGGGTCGTGATGTATGGGGCCAGCTGGTGTGGTTACTGCAGACAGGCACGCAACTATTTCCAGCAAAATGGCATCCGCTACGTCGAATACGATATTGAGAAAAGCGAACGCGCCAGAAGGGCCTATGACTCCATTGGTGGTAATGGGGTGCCCGTCATTTTGGTTGGTAACAAGAGGATGAATGGCTTTAGCGTTGAAGGCTTCCAGGGGATCTACCCAGCAGCTGACTAAATCCGGTAGGGGTTCATAGTTTGATTGCGACGGTTGGAGCCTAGAAGAGGTGGTGTGGGCGCGCTGTAGTCACTGGCGAAAACAAAAAAGGGCTTACCTTTCGGTAAACCCTTGTTTTGTTTGGTGGCTACGCAGGGACTTGAACCCCGGACCCCAGCATTATGAATGCTATGCTCTAACCAGCTGAGCTACGTAGCCGAGTGGCGCGCATTATTCGCGTCTTGGGGTTGGGTGTCAACCCTGTTGAGTGAAAATTTCTGCGCGCGATCAAGCGCTTACACGTTAAAGCGGAAATGCATGACGTCGCCGTCTTTAACGATGTAGTCCTTGCCTTCCAGGCGCCATTTGCCGGCTTCTTTGGTGCCGGCTTCGCCCTTGTACTGAATGAAGTCGTTGTAGGCGATGACTTCGGCGCGGATAAAGCCTTTTTCGAAGTCGGTGTGGATCACGCCAGCGGCCTGTGGGGCGGTGGCACCGACGCGGACGGTCCAGGCGCGGACTTCTTCGACGCCGGCGGTGAAGTAGGTCTGCAGGTTGAGCAGTTCGTAGCCCGCGCGGATTACTCGGTTCAGGCCAGGTTCTTCGAGACCCAGGGCTTCGAGGAACATGTCTTTTTCTTCGCCGTCATCCAGCTCGGCGATTTCTGCTTCGATCTTGTTACATACCGGCACCACAGGAGCGCCTTCGGCGTCAGCAATGGCCTGGACGATGTCGAGCAGTGGGTTGTTCTCAAAGCCGTCTTCGGCAACGTTGGCGATGTACATCACCGGCTTGCTGGTGAGCAGGTGGAAGCCGCGTACCAGTTGCTTCTCGTCGTCACCCAGGGTCTTCATCAGGGTGCGCGCTGGCTTGCCTTCGCTGAAGTGGGGGATGAGCTTTTCTAGCAGGGCTTTCTGGGCGACCGCTTCTTTGTCGCCGCCCTTGGCATTACGAGTGGTCTTCTGCAGTTGTTTTTCGCAGCTGTCGAGGTCGGCGAAGATCAGCTCGAGGTCGATGATTTCGATATCACGTTTGGGGTCGACGCTGTTAGCAACGTGAATCACGTTGTCGTCTTCAAAGCAGCGCACCACGTGGGCGATGGCGTCGGTTTCGCGGATGTTGGCGAGGAACTTGTTGCCCAGGCCTTCACCCTTTGAGGCGCCTTCCACCAAGCCGGCGATATCGACGAATTCCATGGTGGTGGGCAGGATGCGCTTGGGGTTGACGATGGCCGCCAGCGCCGCGAGGCGTGGATCGGGCATCGGCACGATGCCGCTGTTGGGCTCGATGGTGCAGAACGGAAAGTTCTCGGCCGCAATACCGGATTTGGTGAGGGCGTTGAACAGGGTGGACTTGCCGACGTTGGGCAGGCCGACGATGCCGCAGTTGAATCCCATGGTGTTGTCCCTCGCGCGAATGGCGGTAAAGAGTTAGGAGGTGGCTTTCTGGCTGTGCAGCTTGTGCATGGCCTTGCTCCAGTCGCCTGCGAGTATTTCCGGCAGGGTGTCCAGGGCAAAGTCGATGCTGGTGTCCAGCAGTTCCTGTTCGCTGCGTGGTGCGCGGCCGAGGACAAAGTTGGAAACCATGCTGCTGTGCCCGGGATGGCCGATGCCAAGCCGCAGGCGGTAAAAATTATTCTGATTGCCGAGTTGGGCGATGATGTCGCGCAGCCCGTTATGTCCGCCGTGCCCGCCACCCAATTTGAGTTTGGCGACGCCGGGGGGCATGTCGAGTTCGTCGTGGGCCACCAGAATGGCTTCCGGCGGGATGCGGAAGAAATTCGCCAATGCCGCTACGGCCTGGCCGCTGCGGTTCATAAAGGTGGTGGGGATCAGCAGGCGAACGTCGCGGCCCTGATGGCTGAATTTGCCAACCAGGCCAAAATACTTTTTGTCGAGGCTCAGGTTGATGCGCTGGCTATCCGCCAGGCGCTCAACGAAAAGGGCCCCTGCATTATGCCGGGTCTGGTCGTATTCAGGGCCGGGGTTACCCAGGCCAACGATCAGTTGTACGGCAGTCATGTCAGGAGCCCTTTTGTGGAAATAGCTCGGCAGAATCGCATGCCGAGCTGGTTTCCGACACTGCGAGGATTACTCGGCAGCGCCTTCGTCTTTAGCAACGCGGGAGGCGTGGATGTTAGCCACGGCCAGGTCGTTACCGTGAGCCAGTGCTACCAGCTCAACGCCTTTCGGCAGTTTCAGGTCGGCCAGGTGAACGATCTGACCCACTTCAACGGCAGCCATGTCGACTTCGATGAATTCCGGCAGGTCTTTCGGCAGGCAGGACACTTCTACTTCAGCCAGGACGTGGGAGACTTCGCCGCCTTGCTGCTTCACGCCAACCGAAGTTTCCTGGTTGATGAAGTGCAGGGGAACGATAGCGGTCAGTTTCTGGCCAGCGACTACGCGAACGAAGTCAGCGTGCAGCACATAGCCTTTGGCTGGATGGCGCTGCAGGGCTTTGATGATCACGCTTTCGTTGCTGCCGGCTACGTTCAGGCTCAGCACGTGGCTGTAGGCTGCTTCGTTTTCCAGCAGTTTGGCCAGTTCTTTGGCCAGCAGGCTGATCGATTGTGGAGCTTTTTCGCCACCGTAAATTACGGCAGGAACCATGGCAACGTTACGACGCAGGCGGCGGCTCGCACCTTTCCCCAGGTCGGAACGCACTTCGGCATTCAGGGCAAATTCAGTCATTTCACTTCTCCAAAATAACCAAACCGTCCGTTACGCTTGCGACCAGCGACGGGACGGTTGGTTGAAAAGCCTTGCCATCAGGGCAGGGCGTTTGCGCTCAGGGCGTATTCCGAATTAACGGAACATCGCGCTGATCGATTCTTCATTGCTGATGCGGCGGACCGCTTCAGCGACTACCGGGGCGATGTCCAGTTGGCGAATACGCGAACAGGACTGCGCAGCGGCGGACAGCGGGATGGTGTTGGTCACCACCAGCTCGTCGAGTACGGATTTTTCGATGTTTTCGATGGCGCGGCCAGACAGTACAGCGTGCGTGGCGTAGGCGAAAACTTTCGAGGCGCCATGTTCTTTCAGCGCTTTGGCGGCGTGGCACAGGGTGCCGGCGGTATCCACCATGTCGTCGACCAGGATGCAGGTACGGCCTTCAACATCACCGATGATGTGCATCACTTCGGAGTGATTGGCTTTCTCGCGGCGCTTGTCGATGATCGCCAGGTCAACACCCAGGGACTTGGCCACAGCGCGTGCACGCACTACGCCGCCAATGTCCGGGGACACGATCATCAGGTTTTCGAAGCGCTGGTCTTCGATATCGTCCACCAGTACTGGGGAGCCGTAGATGTTATCTACCGGGATATCGAAGAAACCCTGGATCTGATCCGCGTGCAGGTCGACGGTGAGAACCCGGTCGATACCTACAACGGTGAGCATGTCAGCCACAACTTTGGCACTGATGGCCACGCGAGCGGAGCGCGGACGGCGATCCTGGCGGGCATAGCCAAAGTAGGGGATAACTGCAGTAATTCGAGTCGCTGAGGAGCGGCGGAAGGCGTCGGCCATCACTACCAGTTCCATCAGGTTGTCATTGGTTGGCGCACACGTCGGTTGAATCAGGAAGACGTCTTTACCGCGGACGTTTTCGTTGATTTCAATCATGATCTCGCCGTCGGAAAACTTACCGACAGAAGCATCACCGAGGGGAATGTGCAGCTGACGTACGATACGTCGCGCCAGATCGGGGTTAGCGTTCCCCGTAAAGACCATCATCTTGGACACGCGCAGTACCTGCCGGCTGAGGGTATACCTGGATGAGTACAGAAATGGCAGGGGCGGCTGGATTCGAACCAACGCATGCCAGGATCAAAACCTGGTGCCTTACCGCTTGGCGACGCCCCTGTATCCTGTGTAACCGAATGCGTTGAGTTGTGTATCCGCTCCAGGACGGAAATGGCAGGGGCGGCTGGATTCGAACCAACGCATGCCAGGATCAAAACCTGGTGCCTTACCGCTTGGCGACGCCCCTACAACCGTACAACTCTGTGCGTTTATTGCTAAACGCTTGCATTCACTTCCCGACCAATGTTTCGAGCTTGCGGTGCAACATCGAAATGTTACGCCCTTGGGCAATAAAACTTGGCAATGTGGCTGGAAGTTGGCGGGCGACTTTATCAGCATCGTCCTGGTTTGGGAAGCTCCCAAACACACAAGCTCCAGTGCCGGTTAATCTGGTTTGAACAAATTTGTTCAACAAGATCAAAGCGTTACGAACTTCTGGGTAACGCTTCGTGACCACCGGCTGGCAGTCATTACGACCACCCCCCTCAAGAAGGCTGCGAACTTTAATGGGCGGCGTATCCCGTGTCAACTCGGGGTCGGAGAAAATTTCCGCTGTGCTGACAAGTACTTGCGGAATTGCGACAAGAAACCAGGGTTCGCTCAGGGTCACCGGTTGCAGCTTTTCACCGACGCCTTCGGCAAAGGCGGCGTGGCCGCGCACAAATACCGGCACGTCTGCGCCGAGGCTCAGGCCCAGGGTGGCCAGTTGATCTTCGCTACAACCCAGCCGCCACAGATGGTTCAGGCCGAGCAGGGTGGTAGCGGCATCCGAGCTGCCGCCACCAATGCCGCCGCCCATGGGCAGGCGTTTGTCCAGCCAGATGTCGGCACCCTGTGTGCAGTTTGCGTGTTGTTGCAGCAGTCGCGCGGCGCGCACGATCAGGTTGCTGTCGTGAGGCACACCGTCGACGGGCGTATGCAGGTGAATTTCACCGTCGCTGCGCAAGGCAAAGCCCAGTTCGTCACCGAAGTCGAGAAATTGAAACAGGGTTTGCAGCTCGTGATAGCCGTCGGCGCGGCGGCCGAGGATGTGCAGCATCAGGTTGAGTTTGGCCGGTGCCGGCAGAATCAGTTCGGCGGCGGCGGGTATTGCTGGGGCGCTCATTGGCCGAGCTGGCGCGGTTGCCAGTCCTTGATCACCAGGGTGACTTGCAGATCAAAGCCGCTGAGCTTGATCCGCTCCGGCAGCCAGAAACCGTTCTGTTCGGCATAGCTCAGGTACTCGACGTGCCAGCCGTCCTGGCTCAGTTGCGCCAGGTGGCTTTGGCTGTCGAGGTTCAGGCGACTTTTACTGTCCGGCGAGGGCAGGCCGCGAATCCACCAGAGCAGGTGCGAGACGGGCAGGTTCAGCCCCAGCTGGTCTTGCAGCAGTTGTTCTGGCGACTCGGCCTGGTAACGGCCCTGATTGGCCACTTCCAGCTGAATGGCACCGGGGCGGCCGGTCAGGCGAGCGGCGCCGCGACCCAGTGGGCCGGACAGGCGGATGTCGTAATAGTCCTGACGCTGCAGCCAGAACAGGGTGCCGCTGCCGGAGTCTTTCGGCGCGCGGATGCCGACTTTGCCGTTGATCTGCCAGGCATCCAGGCTGCTGATCTGCTGCTTGTGAGCTTGCCAGCTCTGCGCGTCGCCCTGGCCTTCGAGGGCTTCGCGGGAGGTCAGGCCGGCGCAGCCTGCCAATAATGTGATCAGGCTGAAAATTATCAGGTGGCGCGCAAGCATCAGAGTGTCTCTGCTCCGGTCAGGCGCAGCAGGGTGCTGCGCAGGATTGTGCTGTCGGGTTGCTGTTTCAGGGCTTCGCGCCAGAGTTTGCGCGCTTCTTTCTGTTTGCCTTGTGCCCACAGCACTTCGCCCAGGTGGGCGGCGACTTCGTGATCGGGAAAAGCCTGTAGCGCTTGGCGCAGCAGGCGTTCAGCCTCATCCAGGTTGCCCAGGCGGTAATTCACCCAGCCGAGGCTGTCGAGAATCGCTGGGTCGTCCGGGTTGAGTTGGTGCGCTTGCTCGATCAGCTGTTTGGCTTCGGCGTAGCGCGTGGTGCGGTCGGCCAGGGTGTAGCCCAAGGCATTGAGTGCCATGGCGTTGTCCGGCTCGCGTTCGAGAATAAAGCGCAGGTCCTGCTCCAGCAGGGCCAGGTCGTCGCGCTTCTCGGCAAGCATGGCGCGGGTGTAGAGCAGATTGAGGTCTTCCGGGAACTGCTCCAGGGCTTGCTGGATCAGTTGCCAGGCGCGTTCAGTGTCTTGCTGCTTGGACCATGCCTCGGCCTCGATCAGGTACAGCTGGATGGCATAGTCAGGCTGGCTCTCACGGGCCTTGCGCAGGCGCTCGGCGGCTTCCTCGGCGCGTTGCTTTTTGAACAGCAGGTCGCTTTGCCGGGCCTGGGCGGGCAGGTAGTCATTGCCGGGGCCGACCAGGGCGTACTCGATCAGGGCGCTGGAAGTGTCACCGAGCTCTTCGTAGGCGCGGGCCAGGTTGTAGTGCGCCGCTTCGCTGTGGCTGCCGCGCTCGACCAGTTCTTCCAGATAGACAATCGCCTCTTTCCAGGCTTTTGCTTCCAGGCAGACCAGCGCCAGAGAGAAACGCAGGTCATCGTCGTTGGGGTGTTGCTGCAGCAGCGAGGCAAACTCGCCCTTGGCATCCTCCAGGCGGTCTTCGGCCACCAGCAGGCGGGCGTAGGTCAGGCGCAGGCGTTTGTCGTTCGGGTGCTGTTCAATGCCTTTTTCCAGCAGCGGCAGGGCGTCGTCGTTGCGCTCAAGGCTTTGCAGCAGGCGTGCGTGCAGTAGGATCGAGGCAATGGGGCGGTTCTTGCTGGGTTGCTGCTCCAGCAGCTCCAGGGCTTCCTGTGGGCGGCCGTCCTGTTGCAACAGCAGGGCTTTGCCAAATTGCAGCTGGCTGTTGTCAGGGTATTTCGCTTGTAGGCGATCAAAGCTTTGCAGCAGGCCGGCGCGGGTGTCCGGGTCGGTCTCCGCGGCGGACAGGGCGAGGAAGTCGAAATGCGTATCGCCCTGACGCTGCAGTACCTGCTCCATAAAGGTCATGGATTCGTCATAGCGGCCGGCACGTGCCAGTTGCACGGCGGCGGCGCGCTGCGCGTCGATATTCTCGGGTGCGGTCTTGGCCCACAGCAGGCTGGTTTCCAGCGCGGGCTGCTCGGCGCCCAGGTACTCGGCGATACGAAAGCCGCGCTCGGCCACGCCAGCATCCTGGGTGGCGTTGGCCTGCTCTACATAGTTTTCCAGGGCAATGTCGAAGCGATTGCGCTGGCCGGCCAGTTCCGCGATCAGCAACGACAGCAGGGTTTCCTGGCTGAAGGCGCGGTAGACCTGCGGCTGGGTTTCTGCGGTGACGGCAGCGGGATCTTCCACCGGTGGCGTGCCATCCGGGGCAGAGGGGGCAAAGGTCTGGCAGCCACTTAATAAGGCAGCGGCAGTCAGCAAGGCGAAGGATCTATTCATAGGAAGAGTATGTGGCCAACCTGCGGTTTGGGCATCATGACACAAGCGCTGGGGCAAGCCCATGGGCGGCCATGATGCGGATTAAGAGATAAACCTGGCTATTGGGACAATAGGCCGCAGTGGTTGTTCTCGCTTTGCCGAAGTAGGACAATTGTCGGCTTCCACTCCCTGTCAGCGACGTGCATGGCCTTTATTGCCCTCGGTATCAACCACAAGACCGCCTCGGTGGACGTCCGCGAACGCGTGGCTTTCACTCCCGAGCAGTTGGTTGAGGCGTTACAGCAGCTGTGTCAGCGCACCAGCAGCCGGGAGGCGGCGATTCTCTCGACCTGCAATCGCAGCGAGTTGTACCTCGAGCAAGACAGCCTGAGCGCCGATGAAGTATTGGCCTGGCTGGCCAGTTATCACCGGCTAAGCCTCGAAGAACTGCGCGCCTGCGCCTATATCCACGCCGATGACGAAGCCGTGCGCCATATGATGCGCGTGGCCTCGGGGCTGGACTCCATGGTGCTGGGCGAGCCGCAGATTCTCGGCCAGATGAAATCGGCGTTTGCCGTCGCCCGTGAAGCCGGCACCCTCGGCCCGCTGCTCGGGCGCTTGTTTCAGGCCACCTTCAGCACCGCCAAGACCGTGCGTACCGATACCGCCATCGGCGAAAACCCGGTGTCCGTGGCCTTCGCCGCCGTCAGCCTGGCCAAGCAGATTTTCGCCGACCTGCATCGCAGTCAGGCGCTGTTGATCGGCGCCGGTGAAACCATCAGCCTGGTCGCGCGCCATCTGCACGACCAAGGCATCAAGCGCATCGTGGTGGCCAATCGCACCCTGGAACGCGCCAGCAGCCTGGCCGAGCAGTTCGGCGCACATGCCGTGCTGCTCTCGGAAATCCCCGATGAGTTGGTCAACAGCGATATCGTGATCAGCTCCACCGCCAGCCAGCTGCCGATTCTTGGCAAGGGCGCGGTCGAGCGCGCGCTAAAGCAGCGTAAGCACAGACCGATCTTTATGGTCGACATCGCCGTACCGCGCGATATCGAGCCGGAAGTCGGCGAGCTGGACGACGTTTACCTGTACACCGTCGATGACCTGCACGAAGTGATCGCGGAAAACCTCAAAAGCCGTCAGGGCGCCGCTCAGGCTGCAGAAGAGCTGGTCAGCGTCGGTGCTCAGGACTTTATGCAACGCCTGCGCGAACTGGCGGCGGTGGATGTGCTCAAGGCCTACCGTCAGCAAGCCGAGCGCCTGCGTGACGAGGAGCTGAACAAGGCTCTGCGTCTGCTCAACAACGGCAGTTCGGCCGAGGATGTGCTGGCGCTGCTGGCCCGCGGCCTGACCAACAAGCTGCTGCATGCGCCTAGTGTGCAGCTGAAAAAATTCTCAGCTGACGGCCGCGTCGATGCGCTGGGCGTGGCTCAAGAACTGTTTGCCCTCGACGAGGGCGCGCCGCCTGCCTCCACTCACAGCAGCTCGGCTCATAAATAAAGGTCTGCAATGAAAGCGTCACTGATCAATAAACTCGACCTGTTGCAGGATCGTTTCGAAGAGCTGACCGCGCTGCTCGGCGATGCCGAAGTGATCAGCAACCAGCCGCAGTTTCGCGCCTATTCCAAGGAATACGCCGAGCTTGAGCCGGTGTACCAGGCGTTCAGTGCGTTCCGCAAAGTTCAGTCCGACCTCGAAGGCGCGCAGGCGCTGCTCAAAGACAGCGACCCGGACATGCGCGAGATGGCCGAGGAAGAAGTCGCCGAGGCCAAGGAACAGCTGATCGAGCTGGAAGCCACGCTGCAACGCATGCTGCTGCCGAAAGACCCGAATGACGGCCGTAACGTATTCCTCGAAGTGCGCGCCGGCACCGGTGGTGACGAGGCGGCGATCTTCTCCGGCGACCTGTTCCGCATGTATTCACGTTATGCCGAGAAACAGGGCTGGCGCGTCGAGGTGCTGTCGGCCAGCGAAGGCGAGCACGGCGGTTATAAGGAAGTGATTGCCCGGGTTGAGGGCGACAACGTCTACGGCAAACTCAAGTTTGAGTCGGGCGCGCACCGCGTGCAGCGCGTGCCCGAGACCGAGTCGCAAGGCCGTATCCACACCTCGGCCTGCACCGTCGCCGTGCTGCCCGAGCCGGATGAACAGATGGCTATCGACATCAACCCAGCCGACCTGCGCGTGGACACCTACCGCAGCTCCGGCGCGGGCGGTCAGCACGTTAACACCACCGACTCGGCGATCCGCATCACCCACATTCCTACCGGCACCGTGGTCGAATGTCAGGAAGAGCGCTCGCAGCACAAGAACCGCGCCAAGGCCATGGCCTGGCTCGCGGCGAAACTGAAAGATCAGCAGGAAGCCGCCGCGCACAAGGAGATTTCCGACTCGCGCAAACTGCTGGTGGGCTCCGGTGACCGCTCCGAGCGCATTCGCACCTACAACTTCCCGCAGGGGCGGGTGACCGATCACCGCATCAACCTGACCCTGTATTCGCTCAATGAAGTGATTGCTGGCGGTGTTGAAGCGATCATTGAGCCGCTATTGGTCGAGTATCAGGCTGATCAGTTGGCCGCGCTGGGCGATTGAGTCCTGCGGTGCGCACGGCGCACCCTACGCCATGTGCCACGTAGGGTGGATGACGCTTTTTTCATCCACCAGAAGTCTGCGGTGGATCGATAAAGCGCGATCCACCCTACGAGAAAAATATGGTCACCATCGAAACCCTGCTTAACACCGCCGAACTACCCGACTCGCCCACCCCACGGCTGGACGCCGAGCTATTGCTCGCCCACGCCCTGGGCAAGTCGCGCAGCTATCTGCACACTTGGCCGGAGCGCGAGCTTGAGGCCGAGCCGCTTGAGCGTTATCAGTCGATGCTGGTGCGGCGTCAGGCCGGCGAGCCGGTGGCCTATATCCTCGGTCAGCAGGGCTTCTGGAGCCTGGAGCTGGAGGTGGCGTCGCATACCCTGATCCCACGGCCGGATACCGAGTTGCTGGTGGAGACCGTTCTGGCGCTGCTGCCGGCCACACCCGCTGCGCTGCTGGATCTGGGCACCGGCACCGGTGCGATTGCCCTGGCTTTGGCCAGCGAGCGTCCAGCCTGGCAGCTAACCGGTGTGGATCGCGTACCCGATGCGGTGGCCCTGGCCGAACGCAATCGCGTGCGGCTCAAACTAAGCAATGCCAACTTTGTAGCAAGCCACTGGTTTAGCGCCCTGGCCGGGCAGCGCTATCAGCTAATCGTCAGCAACCCGCCTTATATCGCCGCCAATGATCGCCATCTGGCCGAAGGTGATGTGCGCTTCGAGCCGAGCAGCGCCCTGGTAGCCGGAGGGGACGGTCTTGATGATATCCGCCTGATAATCCAGCAGTCCCCGGACTATCTTCAAGCGGGCGGCTGGCTGCTACTGGAGCATGGCTTCGATCAGGCCGCAGCGGTGCGCGAGTTACTTAGCGCGCGTGGCTTTAGCGCGGTGGAAAGCCGGCGTGACCTGGGTGGCCATGAGCGCATCAGTCTGGGACGCTTCGATAATGAGTGACGCCATGAGTGCGCAGGACATGCTGAATGACGAAGAACTGCTGCGCTATAGCCGGCAGATCCTCTTGCAACAGATCGATATCGCCGGCCAGCTGCGCCTGAAAAATAGCCGCGCGTTGATTATCGGCCTCGGCGGCTTGGGCTCGCCGGTGGCGCTGTATCTGGCGGCCGCCGGCGTCGGTGAGTTGCATTTGGCGGATTTCGATACGGTCGACCTGACCAACCTGCAGCGGCAGATCGCTCACGATACGGCCAGCATTGGCCTGAGCAAGGTCGACTCGGCGAGCAAGCGCCTGTTGGCGATCAACCCGCAGCTGCGCCTGCAAGCGCACCGCCAGGGCTTGGACAGCGACTCCCTTGCTGCCGCAGTGGCGGCAGTCGATCTGGTGCTGGATTGTTCGGACAACTTCAACACCCGCGAGGCGGTCAACGCCGCATGCGTAGCTGCCAAGGTGCCGCTGGTTAGCGGCGCGGCGATTCGCCTGGAAGGCCAGCTTTCGGTGTTCGACTCGCGCCGTGATGACAGCCCGTGCTACCACTGCATCTACGGCCACGGCAGCGAAGCCGAACTGACCTGCAGCGAGGCCGGGGTGGTCGGCCCGCTGGTCGGTCTTGTCGGTAGTTTGCAGGCGCTGGAAGCTTTGAAGTTGCTGGCGCAGTTTGGCGAGCCGCTGGTGGGCCGCCTGCTGTTGATCGATGCGCTCGGCAGCCGTTTCCGTGAGCTGCGGGTCAAACGCGATCCGGGCTGCAGCGTTTGCGGTGCGCAGGGTGAGTAACGCGCCGATTGGTGTGTTCGACTCCGGCGTTGGCGGCTTGTCGGTGCTGGGCGAGATTCGCGCGCTGCTGCCGAATGAGTCGCTGCTGTATGTCGCCGACAGCGGTCATGTGCCTTACGGCGAAAAGAGCCCGGAATTTATCCGCGAGCGCTGCCGGGTGCTGGCTGAGTTTCTGCTGGCTCAGGGCGCCAAGGCGCTGGTGCTGGCCTGCAACACCGCCACGGTGGCGGGAGTGGCTGAGTTGCGGGAGCTCTATCCGCAGCTGCCCTTGGTGGGCATGGAGCCGGCGGTCAAGCCCGCTGCTGCTGCTACCCAGAGTGGTGTGGTCGGCGTGCTTGCAACAACCGGCACGCTAAAAAGCGCCAAGTTCGCCGCCTTGCTCGACCGTTTTGCCAACGATGTGCGGGTGATTACCCAGCCTTGTCCTGGGCTGGTCGAGCGCATTGAGGCCGGTGAGCTGGATAGCCAGGCTACCCGCGAGTTGCTGCAGGGTTTTGTCGCGCCGCTACTGGCCGAGGGCTGCGACACGCTGATTCTCGGCTGCACCCATTACCCCTTTATCAAGCCGTTGCTGCGCAGCCTGGTGCCGGAGTCAATCAGCCTGATCGACACGGGCGCAGCGGTGGCGCGGCAAGTCCAGCGGCTGTTGGCCGGCCATGATCTACTGGCCAGCGGTCCGGCTCAGCCTGCGCAGTTCTGGTCGAGCGGCGATCCGGCGGCCATGCAGCGGGTGTTGCCGTTGCTATGGGGCGAGGCGGCGCTGGTCAGCGGCTTACCCAGCACGGTTTAGCCATAGGTCGGCTTTCTCTGTAACTAAAGATTTTTATACTCTCAAGCAGACTCAGCAAACTTCTACTTGGGTGGATAAGGATTATTACCATGAGAAAAGTCATGACTCTGGCTGCGTTGGCAGCCTTGGCTTGGGGGCAAGTCAGTGCAGTTCAGGCGATGGATTTAAGTGTGGCGGTCGGCCAGACGGGCGACTCGACCATGACCTATCGGCTGGGCACCCAGTTCGATTTCAAGCAGAGCTGGTTTGTCAGTGATGTCGGTCGCCTGACCGGTTACTGGGATGCGGCATACACCTATTGGGACGGCGACAAAGCCTCCAGCAACCACAGCCTTTCGCTGAGCCCGGTATTCGTCTACGAGTTTGCCGGCGAGCGTTTCAAACCCTATATCGAAGCCGGTATCGGCATTGCCGCGTTCAGCAGCACCGAGCTGGAAGACAACGACCTGGGCTCGTCTTTTCAGTTTGAAGACCGCATTGGCTTTGGTGTGCGTTTCTCCGGCCAGGAAGTTGGCCTGCGCGCCCTGCATTACTCCAACGCCGGACTTAAACAGCCTAACGATGGGGTTGAGAGCTATAGCCTGCATTACCGCATGAGTTTCTAGCGCTTAGCGGTAGATGCTGCTCATACCCTTGCGCTCGTCCAGGCATTCCGGGGAGGCGGTTTCGAATTCGCGGCAGATCAGCGGGCGCACTTCGTAGATGGTGCAGCGCATGCTGTCGCGGTCCAGCGCGGCGCACCAGCCGTCGTCCAGACGCAGCATCACTTCGCCGCCCCAGTCATCGGTGTCGATATAGCGCGGCGGCACGCCGGTGTCGGTGATCAGCATGACTTCCAGCTGGCAGCAGCAGGCGGCGCAGTTGCTGCAGCTGACGGCGGGTTCGTCCGCGAGTTGGGTATGGGGGATGTTCTGACTCATGCCGCGCAGTGTACGTCATCGGTGTTATTGCGGCGTCTGCCGCCGACGTAGGGTGGCTGGCGTCTAACCCGCGTAGCCCGGATGCAATCCGGGGCATCGGTTGTGGCCATCGCATCGCGTTCCCGGATTTCATCCGGGCTACAACAGCGCTGTAGGGCGGAGCCTTGTCCAGCGCTGGCTGCCCGAATGGCGTACAAGCCTTACGCTGTTTTGCGGGTGCGTTGGCTCTGTTCGTACTGGCTGCGATAGAGCTTGGCGAAGCCGTGCAGCACGGGCATCACCAGCGCCCAGATGGCGCCGATCAGCAGCAGGCTTTGCCAGGTGCCGTAGGGCAGGCCGACGCCAGCGATCTGCGCGCCGGCGTAATAGGACAGCGGCGCGCCAATTGCGCCGAGCAGGCTGCCGCGCCACCAGGGTTGCGCGGTCCAGGCCAGGCAGTGGTTGAGCGTGGTGGCCATCAGCAGCCACAGGCAGGCCAGCCACAGAGGGATCAGCGTGCGTGGCTCGCCGAAGTCGAATACGCCGAGGTTGAGCAGAAAGCTGTCCAGCGCGCTGCCGGCGAGAAACACCGTTATCAGCAGTTTGCCTTCCGCCGGCCAGCTGCTGGTCCACAGCAGATGTACCGCCAGCACCGCTGCGACAATCAGCAGCCACAGGCTGTCGCCGCCGAAGACGCAGGCGAACCAGCCGAGCTGAAATAGCACGGTATTGACGATCAATTTAGGCATTGAGATTTCCCAGTAGCGGAGCAGGACGTGCCGCCGGCTTAGCCAGCAGCAATTGCGCGGTGCCGATGGTGCGCTCGATAAAGCCGCCCTCGCAATAGCACAGGTAGAACTCCCACAAGCGGAAGAAGTAATCATCGTAGCCCTGCTGCTCCAGCTTGTGCCGCGCGTGGCGCAGGTTGTCGTGCCAGATGCGCAGGGTGCGGGCGTAGTGCAGGCCGAAGTCTTCCATGTGGTGCAGGTTCATGTCGGTCTTGGCGGTGATAATTTCCAGCATCTTGTTCACCGACGGCAGCGCGCCGCCGGGGAAGATATAGCGCTGGATAAAGTCCACGGCGTTTTTCGCCTGCTCATAGCGCTGGTCGCGGATGGTGATGGCCTGCAGCAGCATCAGCCCGTCGGGCTTGAGCAGGTTGGCGCATTGTTCGAAATAGGTGGGCAGGAAGCGATGGCCCACCGCTTCGATCATCTCGATTGATACCAGTTTGTCGTACTGCCCGGCCAGGTCGCGGTAGTCCTCCAGCAGCAGGGTGATCTGCCCCTGCAGGCCTTGTTCGGCAATGCGCTGCTGGGTGTAGGCGAACTGCTCGCGCGACAGGGTGGTGGTGGTGACCTTGCAGCCGTAATGAGTGGCGGCGTAAATCGCCATGCTGCCCCAGCCGGTGCCGATTTCCAGCAGGTGGTCGCTGGGCTTGAGGGCGAGCTTCTGGCAGATGCGTTCGAGCTTGTTCAATTGCGCCTGTTCCAGGCTGTCGTCGGCGCTTTGGAACATCGCCGCCGAGTACATCATGGTCGGGTCGAGAAATTGCTCGAACAGGTCGTTACCCAGGTCGTAATGCGCTGAGATGTTCTTGCGCGAGCCCTTGCGGGTGTTGCGGTTGAGCCAGTGCAGGCCTTGAATCAGCGGGCGGCCCAGCTGGGCCAGGCCGCTTTCCATGGCATCGAGCACCTCCAGGTTGCTGACGAATACGCGGATCACCGCGGTCAGGTCCGGGGTGGTCCAGTAGCCGTGGATATAGGCCTCGCCCGAGCCAATCGAACCATTGCCGGCCACCAGCCCCCAGACCGCGCCATCCTGCACCTGGATCTCGGCGCTAAGGCTGGAGTGGGCATCGCCGAACTCCATGCGTTCGTCACCTTCGACTATCACCAGTTGGCCATGGCGCAGCTGTTTCAGCTGGCGCAGTACCGCACGGCGCAACAGGCTGGCACCGATGCCACTGCCGGCGCGCACCACATGTTTGGCGGAGGTCAGGCTAGAGCTTTTCATGGGGGACTTCCTTTGATGCGGGGCGGGCGACGCGGAAATCACCTTCAGCGGCCCGATGGGTGAACAGGGGAATACGTTTGAGCAGCAGGCGCAGGGCCTGCCAGTAGATGGCGGCAAGGGTTTTGCCGGTCATCCAGGGAAACTGCAGCAGGTAGCGATGCAAGCTGGCGCGGTTGAGTTGAGTGCGTTGCAGGCTGAGGCTGGCGTCGAAGAGCTTTTCCTCGCCCTGCCAGTCGGCCATATGAATACCTAGGCGCTCGCCCGCCGGGCTGAAGCTCATGCGGTATTCCAGCTCGCGCGGCAGAAACGGCGAGACGTGAAACGCCTTGGCCACGGCGACGTGCTGGTGCCCCTCGCCTTCGGCCGGCAGCACATAGTGGTAGCGCTCACGGAAGGGCGTGTTGCTGACCTCGCAGAGAATCGCCGCCAGACGGCCATCGGCCTCATGGCAGTAGAAGAAACTCGCCGGGTTAAACGCCAGGCCCCAGCTGCGTGGCTGGGTCAGCAGGCAGATATGCCCCAGCGGCGTACGCCCCAGTGCTTCCGTCACGCGCTGGCGCACGGCGTCGATCAGGCTGATACCTGCACCGGTGAACTGCGGCAGGTAATCGCTTTCGCGAAAGGCAAAGGGCGCGAAGCGGCCACGGCCGGCCAGCGGCGACAGCGCGAGCACGGCGTCCTGCTCGCTCAGGTCGAGGTAGAGCAGGCCCATGCGATAGCGGAAGTTATGCAGGCGCGGGGTAAACCGCCGGTGCTGCACCCAGCCGCTGTAGAGGGCGCTGTTCATCACCATTGCGCTGTTCACTACAGTGCCTCACCGAATTCACGGGCCACGCGCAGCGCGCTGACCACGCCGTCTTCATGGAAGCCGTTGGCCCAGTACGCGCCGCAGAAGTAGCTGTGGTTGGCGCCGAGCAGCTCTTCCCAGCGCGCCTGCGCGGCCATGCCAGCCAGGCTGTATTGCGGGTGGGCGTAGGTGTAGCGCGCGAGGATCTTGCTTGGGTCGATGGCGGCGGTCTGGTTCAGGCTGACGCAGAAGGTGGTGTCGCTCTGAATGCCTTGAAGAATATTCATGTCATAAGTGACAGCTGCTGGCTGATCCACCGGCCCGCCCAGGCGATAGTTCCAGCTGGCCCAGGCCAGTGGCCGTTTTGGCAGCAGGCGGGTGTCGGTGTGCAGCACCACATCGTTGTCGGCATAGGGCAGGGCGCCGAGGATTTCCTTCTCGATCCGGCTCGGTTCGGCCAGCAACGCCAGGGCCTGGTCGCTGTGGCAGGCGAAGATCACCTTGTCGAAGCGTTCGGTTCCGGCGGCGCTATGCAGGGTCACGCCGTCGGCATCGCGTTCTACGCGGGTTACCGCGCAGTTAAGGCGGATATGCTGCTTGAAGGATTCGGTCAGCGGCGCGACATAGCTGCTGGAACCGCCCTCGACCACGCACCACTGCGGGCGATCACTGACCGACAGCAGGCCGTGGTTTTTGAAAAAACGCACGAAGAATTGCAGCGGAAAACCGAGCATATCGTTCAGCGACATCGACCAGATTGCCGCGCCCATGGGCACGATGTAATGCTGGATAAAGCGCTCGCTGTAACCATTGGCCTTGAGGTAATCACCCAGGGTCATATCGCTGGCGATACGCTGCTGGTTAAGGTCGTTAAGCGCCTCGCGGTTAAAGCGCAGGATGTCGCGCACCATGCTCCAGAATTTTGGCGACACCAAGTTACTGCGCTGGGCGAACAGGCTATTGAGGCTGTGCCCGTTGTACTCCACGCCGCTCACTGGGTCGCTGACCGAGAAACTCATCTCGGTGGCCTTGAAGCCGACGCCGAGCTGGCTGAGCAGGCGGATAAAGTTCGGGTAGGTCCAGTCGTTGAACACGATAAAACCGGTGTCCACGGCGTAGCGCTGGCCTGCAACCTGCACCTCCACGGTGTGGGTGTGCCCGCCAATCCAGTCACCGGCCTCGAATACTGTGATGTCGTGGCTGCGGTTGAGCAGGTAGGCGCTGGTCAAACCGGCGATACCGCTGCCGATAATGGCGATCTTCATGGGCTGTCCTTGGTCTTGGCTTCAGTGCGGGCCATACGGGCGCCGATGGCCACCTGCAAGCGCTTGGGCAGATGGCCGAGCAGCTTGAGCATGGCGATAAAGGGGCCGGGGAAGCTTATTTCGAAGGGCTGCTGCTGCAGGCGCTCGGCGATATAGCGGGCGGCTTTGTCCACCGGCCAGCGCATGGGCATGGGGAAGTCGTTTTTCTGCGTCAGCGGGGTGTCGACAAAGCCGGGGCTGACCAGGGTGACGGCAATGTTTTCGGCGTGCAGGTCGATGCGTAGGGCTTCCAGCAGGTAGCGCATGGCGGCCTTGGAGGCGCCGTAGGCTTCGGCGCGGGGCAGCGGCATAAAGGTTACCGAGCTGCCGACGCCGACCAGATGCGCGCGATTACCCTGACGCAACAAAGGCAGGGCGGCTTCGATGCAGTAGCTGGCCGAGAGCAGGTTGGCGCGCATCACCCGCTCGACCATGGCGGCTTCGAAGGTCCGCACTTCAACGTATTCGCAGGTGCCAGCGTTGAGGATGGCGCAATCCAGCGCGCCCCAGACCTGGCCAATATGTGCGCCGATGCTACGTACCTGGGCGGCATCGCCGAGGTCGCCAGCCACCACCAGCACTTGCTGTGGATAGCGCTTGGCCAGCGCTTGTAAAGGCTCGACGCTGCGCGCGCTGAGAGCCAGGCGGTGACCCTGTTCGAGCAGTTGTTCGGCCAGGGCGGCGCCGATGCCACTGCTGGCGCCGGTAAGCCAGATACGTCGTGCGTTCGCGTTCATGCCAACCTCCGTTTCAGCCAGCGAATTGCCGAGCCGAGTAAGGGCAGGTGCTCGTAGAGCAGGCTGCCTGCATCGAAATAGTCGCGGTGGCGATAGACCTTGCTGTGCCACAGCAGGTGCGAGCAGCCTTCCACGCGGATCAGCTGGCCGCCGGCCAGGCGCGGATGGCGGTAACTCATGGTCCAGCGCAGGTAGCCTTCACCGTCGCGCACTTGATCAAAGCCGTAGAAGTCGAAGCGCAGTTCACTGACGTTGGCGTACATCTCGCCGAAGTAGCGCTGCATATTGGCCAGCCCGCGTACCTCGTGCAGTGGGTCGCAGAACAACGCATCGTCGCTGTATAGCTGGCCCAGGCGGTCGAGGTTGTCCTTGTTCAGCCCGGCAAAGTCTTGGGCGAACTGGCGCAGAAAGTCGCTCACAGCACCTCCTCGCCGGCAAAGTGCGGCAGGCTCTTGAACGCTGCCAGGGCACGCGTACGGCTCTTGCTCAGGTCGACAATCGGCGCGGGGTAGTCGGCGATGCCAAACAATCCGCCGATCGCCGCCGGGTTATGGATATTGGTTTTGTTCAGGCCGACCAGCTCGGGCAGCCACTGGCGGATAAAGCGCCCGTCCGGGTCGAATTTCTGCGACTGGCTGAGCGGGTTGAAAATGCGGAAATACGGCGCTGAATCGGTGCCGGTAGAAGAACTCCACTGCCAGCCGCCATTGTTGGCCGCCAGGTCGCCATCGATCAGGTGGCGCATAAAAAAGCGCTCGCCTTCGCGCCAGTTGATCAGCAGATTCTTGGTCAGAAACATCGCCACGATCATGCGCAGGCGGTTGTGCATCCAGCCGGTGGCCAGCAACTGACGCATAGCCGCATCGATAATCGGGAAACCGGTGCGGCCTTCTTGCCAGGCTTTCAGTTCCTGCGGCGCATTGCGCCAGGCCACGGCCTCGGTTTCCGCGCGAAACGCGCGGTGCATCGAAACGCGTGGGTAGCCCACCAGGATGTGTTTGTAGAACTCACGCCAGAGCAGTTCGTTGATCCAGGTGATCACCCCGACATTGCCGCTGTCGAACTCGCCCTGGTTGGCCTGCAAGGCCGCATGCAGGCACTGGCGCGGCGAAACTACCCCGGCGGCCAGATAGGTAGAGAGCTGGCTGGTGCCGGGCTTGGCTGGAAAGTCACGGGCGCTCTGGTAGAAGTCGATCTGCTGCGCGGCAAAATCATCCAGGCGCCGCGCCGCCTCAGCTTCACCGGCTGGCCACAGCTCACGCAGTTCGGCAGCGGGCAGAGCGAAGCCTGCAACTCGTTCAGCAATGGCATCACTCTGGATCGCCAGCGGCGCCTGCGCTTTAGGTGTGGCGATAAGCGCCGGTAAGGCGGTGTGCAGGCGCTGATAGCAGACCTTGCGGAACTGGCTATAGACCTGGAAGTAGCCGCCGGATTTGGTCAGTACGCTGCCGGGTTTGAAGAACAGCTGATCCAGATGGCTATGAAAATTCACCCCCAAGCCATCAAGGGTTTTCGCCACTGCCTGGTCGCGGCGGCTTTCATGCACGCCGTATTCTTCGTTGACCTGCACCGTGCCGATCTGCAGCTGCTGGCACAGTTCGCCGATTACCTGCGGCGCCGCGCTCCAGTAATCGGCTTCGCGCACCAGCAGTGGCACGTTGAGTTTGCCCAGCTCAGTGGCCAGTTCTTTGAGGTTGCGCAGCCAGAAGTCGACCTTGCTCGGCGCATCATCGTGGCTTAGCCACTGGCCGGGGCTGAGCAGGTACAGCGCCACGGTCGGGCCGCTGCTCATGGCGGCAGCCAGGGCGCTGTTGTCCTGCACGCGCAGGTCGGTACGAAACCAGATCAATTGCAGCATGTTCAATT
>Ga0209504_1000302_pt1 | contig 44669 bp, 41 predicted proteins | sample COGITO_mtgs_1005_FD_184791 | JGI IMG/M metagenome (GOLD analysis project Ga0209504, IMG submission 184791) | Pelagic marine microbial communities from North Sea - COGITO_mtgs_100511 (SPAdes) (version 2) | ecosystem: Environmental > Aquatic > Marine > Epipelagic ... | reverse complement strand
ATAAAAGCTTCTAACAAAAGTGGGCTTTTTAATAAAAAAAGCTTGATTCTAAATTTTATTTAAGCCCTTTCATATTCTAAGTGAAAGGGCTTTTCTATTTGGCTCTATTTTACTACTTTTGCCGAGCTAATTATTAAAAATATCTGTGTAATTGACTTTTTTGTATATTTAAGACTATGTAATTTCAATTAAATATGCCATTTGATCCAAATTCAGCAAAAAAAGCAGGAAAAAAATCTAAAAGAGGCCCTGCTAAAAAAGAAGGCCCTTCCATCAAGGAAAAGATGGAACTACTATATGAAAAAGTGTTGGATGATCTACTTATAAATCAAGAAAAACTCACCAAAACAGAACGGGTAAAACTCTTTGTAACTCTTTCCAATTATATTTTCCCAAAAACAAAATCTGTACGAGATCAATTTACCCTAGAACAATTAAAAGAGAAAAGAGAAGATCACTTCAATCAAGATCCAGATCCAACCAAATAATATCTTTGGATTTAAAAAACAATCAATTGAATTATAAAGAAACGCTATTTTTTATTGCCAAATGTTTGACCATCTCTTTGGAAGAAAAAAATAGAGATGAAATAGAGTTGATGCTGAAAAAAACAGATATAGACTGGGATGTTGTTGTAAAAGTGAGTACAGCCCATTATGTGTTTTCTGCGCTCTACTGTAATTTCAAAAGAGCTGATTTTTTAAAATACCTTCCTGATGATTTGGTTGATTATATGAAACACATAACCAATCTAAATAGAGACAGGAATACACAAATCATTGAACAAGCACAAGAGCTAAACATCCTATTGTTAGCCAATAGTATCACCCCAATTTTTCTAAAAGGAACAGGGAATCTTTTAGAAGGGTTATATGAAGATATTGGTGAACGTATGGTTGGTGATATTGATTTTTTGTTTTCTAAAAAACATTTCTTTAAAGCAATTGATATTTTAAAAAATGATAGTTATAGTATAGAAAAAAATCAATCAGGTTTTTTACCGGGTTTTAGACATTATCCAAAATTGGTTAAACAAGAAAATATAGCAGCAGTTGAAATTCATAAAGAAGTTATCATAGAAAAATATAGATGTGAATTTAATTGTGAGTTGATTAGTAAGGATGCTCAACAAATAAATGATTTTTCAGTCTTAAGTTTTGAAAATCAATTGTCACTTTCAATTATTTCCAATCAGATAAACGATTATGGGTTTAAGCTTAAAAATTTCTCACTCAGAAATGCCTATGACGTTTTTCTATTATCAAAAAAAGTTGATACTAAAAGGACTATTTCTAAGTTTGCTAAATTAAAGAGCATATTAAATTGTTTTTTAGCAAATTGTAATCTTATTTTTGGAGATTTAGAATCTTTAGATTATTTCAAAACAAAAGAATCAGAATATTATCTGAAAGCATTTAACAAATCTCTTTATAAAAGTAAATTAAATCTAAAAACTAATTTTAAGTTGATTATAATTAATTTAAACAGAAGATTCGATATAGTCCTTAGATCCGTTTTTAATAGAGAAATTAGAAAGTGGTTATTCAACACAGTAAAAAGAAAAATCAGGATTTAAAATTATTTTTTAAGGAAATTTTTATTACCAAATAACTCCCGCCTGTTGCATAAATAAATCTGCCAGTGCATCTTTATTTTGATGAGTACCAATATAAGCCAAAAAAGTACTCTCTTTAGAATGCCCGGTGATATTCATAAGTAGTGGCGTTTCAATTTTTCCATAGTAATTAGATGCAAATGAGCGCCTCATAATATGTGAGGTCACAAATTTATACTTCGGAGCAGCTACAACTTCCTTCCTTCTTGTCTTCGGGTTATTCTTAAATCCAGACACCAATCCATCTATTCCCGCCATTCTGCAAAGTACCTTGATCTCTTTATTAAATACTACTTGAGAAACTCTTATTGGGAATTCATTCTCTAATAGTTCAATAACCAAAGGATCTGCGACACCAACTGTCACAGCCTTTTTTGTCTTTTGTTGCAAGATATCTATATACAATCCAGAACTCGCTTTTCTAAGATTATCCGGGCTCAACTTTAATAGATCCGATACTCGTTGACCTATGCATAAACCAATCAATAACCAATTATAACTATCTGTATATGTTGCTGGGACATGCTGTAATCCCTTTAATGCTTTTATCTCTTTCGGATTTAAAATATGAAGGATGCGATCGGAACTTTTCTGTTTAAAAGACTCAATATAATTGGAATAAGGATGCACTTCCAAGCCACTTTTCTCAGCATCACGCAGAATAATCTTCAATAATTTTAAGAGCTGTCCGCAGTAATTATCACTATACTGTTGCTCAATTTTCAGAAAACGTGTAAAAGATTCGGCGGTATATTTATCAATAGAATTCAAATACAGTTTCTCTGATTTCTCAAATTCATAGGCTTTTACAATCCGAAACAAAGATTTATAAGTCCGAATTGTATTATGTGCCAAACCCACCGTTCCATAACCTTGAACTCTTTTTGTGGCTGAATTGGAAATAAAAGACTCTAAATAGTCTAAAAATAAGACAGATTTATCTACTTTTAGGGGTGTCTTATGTGTCTTTATTTTGGGTTTTTTATAGAAATTAACGTGCATATAACGTATGTTATTTTAATTATTTAACATGAATATAACTTGTATATATTTATAATTTAACAAAATATGAGCTAAATTATAACAAGTTATTATACTTTAATATACGTTATTTATTTAAAATATAAAAGTTAAATATCACATTATAAAGAGTTTATATCGATTTATTTTTAAAAAGACTACGGACTGTAGTCTTAAATAATTTACAATTGACTGATATTCAGTTATTAAATTTTTTAAAATCCTTAAATTGCCATGAAACGGCCATGAGTTTTTCAAATTCATAAGCTTACTGAGTAACACAAAAGTTTCTTTTATAGTGTTTAAACTTTCTGGGTTATCTTATCATATCACCTTCCTTTTTAAAGAAAATTGATTTTTTTATACATAATGAAGATTCCGATAAATTTCAGATATTTACTAAAGGTTCTAAAAGATCTTTATTGGGTTTGTTAATAGTAGACTAGTACAAGAAATAATTAAACACTCCTTAATTCAACTCTTTTTTTTGAAAAATTGGCAACCTAAGAAAATTAAGGGATTTCCAGTATAGCCATTAATTTATGGTTAAGATATAATTTTTCTTTACCCACTTTTTCAGAAATTAAAAAACCAGATTTTTCTAATTCCATTAAATAATTACCCACGGTTTTTGGTGTCCCTAATTTAGCATCAATTAAAAACTGTCGTTTCGTGTATGGCAATCTAAATAGTATTTCAACCAATTCTTTAGTATATACTTTAGGGATTGTTTCCTTAATCTCTGATGCCATTTGATCCATTAATGTAGTAACATTTTTTAAGCGTTCTAGTCCTTTATTAGCTGTATATTCAACCATTTCTAGCATATAAAGTATCCACTCTTCCCAATCATTATTTTCAGTTACCTTTCTCAGTTTCGTATAATAATCCGTCTTATTTTTAATAATATATTCACTTAAATAAATAGCAGGGGTATCCAGTAGTTTTTCGAGTTTTAGATATAATAATAACAATATGCGTCCTGTTCTACCATTACCATCACTAAAAGGGTGAATCGCTTCAAATTGATAATGCATTAACGCCATTTTAATTAATGGATCAATAGGATCTTCACCATTTATAAAAGTTTCAAGATCATCCAACTTTTCTCTTATAATAGCTTCCCCTGAAGGTGGTGTGTAAATGGTTTCACCATTCGTGTTTTTTAGGACAGTTCCCGGCGTAGTTCTAATACCAGCAGTATTTTTTTTAATGCTTTGTACAATTTCAACACATAAATTTGTACTTATGAAAGGTCGATTTTCTATTTGTTGTAAACCATTCCAAAGTGCTTCTTTGTAGCTTATGACTTCTTTCGTAGCTGGATTATCAAACTTTTTGTCTGCTACTAAAGACCTATATAAATCATCATTTGTTGTGATGATATTCTCTATTTCTGAACTTGCTTTCGCCTCTTGTAAATGAATCGTATCCAAAAACAACGTTGGATTTGGTAAATTGGTAAGCATACCATTAAGTTTTGCTAGCGCTCTACTAGCATCAATCGTCTTGCGTAACACTTTAGTAGTTTCTAAATTTGTTCTAGGAGGTAATATTGGTAAACTATTATAAGGTATATTTCTATTAAATTTTGTCATTTTAAACAAGGGTACATAGTACTCATATAATCTTAACGAGGGTAAATATACCAATAATTTACCTTTATTATACTAAAAGATGTAATTATTACGTTCAATAAACAGATAATAAAAAAATTAAGCGTTACGAATTACTATAGTAATCACGAATTATTTGACATTTTATCAAAATAGTGATTCAATCAAATTAGTTATTGTTATTTAATCAAATTGAAATCCTCTCTTTTATCCTAACTTAAGTTAAGGTGAAATCAACTTCTCTGGGAGCTTCCCCTATACAAATGCAAAATATTTTATTTTTTTTAGGAGGATAACAACTGATTTTTTGGAAAATTTCCCAAAAATTTGAACAAGAGAATTGACCTCCCTCTAAAGACATCGAAAAATGGGGTATATAAGGGGGGATACCTACGGGCAGTCCTGCAGGGGGGGCACCCAACTAACTTTAAATTTAATCAATGAGATTTTTAAAGCCGAACCAAAAAGCTCAATTTTAATTGGCATAGAAAAGTGTCTCAAAACAATTATTGTAGCAAAAGTTTAGCATTTATTCTTCTGGCACCCTGATTTTTCGCTGTATCATAGCTTCACATAAATCCAAAGAATTTCTTTACATACTAAACTGTAATCGTTAAGTTGTCTTTCTTCTTTTTAAGATACTTCAACTTCATTTTTTAAAACTAGATGTTTTTAAAAAGAATGATTAACTTTGATTTATGAAAGGAATCATATTAGCAGGAGGCAGCGGCACACGATTATATCCCATTACAAAAGGCGTATCAAAACAATTATTGCCAGTATATGATAAACCTATGATTTACTACCCGTTATCTGTGTTAATGTTAGCGGATATTCAAGAAATTTTAATTATTTCAACTCCTGAAGATCTTCCTAATTTTGAAAAGTTATTGGGTGATGGTTCTGAAATAGGCTTACAAATCTCTTATGCAGTTCAACCAAGTCCAGATGGTTTAGCACAAGCTTTTATTATTGGAGAAGAGTTTATTGGAACTGATGCTGTTTGCTTGGTGCTTGGGGATAATATCTTTTACGGATATGGTTTTTCAGGAATTCTACAAAATGCTAGAAATAATGTATCCGAAGGTAAATCAACTGTTTTTGGTTATTATGTGAATGATCCTGAACGCTATGGAGTAGCAGAATTTGATGAGCTAGGAAATGTAAGTTCCATAGAAGAAAAACCCATAAACCCTAAATCTAATTTTGCAGTGGTTGGATTGTATTTTTACACGAATGACGTAGTGCAGATTGCTAAAAATATAGTTCCTTCTGAGAGAGGTGAATTAGAAATTACCTCAGTAAATCAAGAATACTTACAACAACAAAACCTAAAGGTAGAATTGTTAGGAAGAGGGTTTGCCTGGCTAGATACTGGTACACACGATTCTTTAATGGAAGCAGGTCAGTTTATAGAAACTATAGAAAAACGTCAAGGTTTAAAAGTAGCTTGCCTAGAAGAAATTGCTTATCGAATGAATTATATTGATGCAGATCAAGTAAAAAAGTTAGCGAAACCATTACTTAAGAGTGCTTACGGGCAATATCTTTTAAATCTAGTAAAATAGGATGAAGTTTACAAAAACAAAGATAGAGGGTCTTATAATTATTGAGCCAAGAGTATTTGGAGATGAAAGAGGCTATTTTTTAGAAAGCTACAATGAAAAAGAATTTGAAAAAGCCATTGGGAAGGTATCTTTTGTACAAGACAACGAATCAAAATCTTCTAAAGGAGTCTTAAGAGGCTTGCATTTTCAAAAACCTCCTTTTGCACAAGCTAAATTGGTTCGCTGCATTGAAGGAAAGGTGTTGGATGTAGTAGTAGATATTAGAAAGAATTCAAAAACGTATGGACAACATATTGCAGTAGAACTTTCAGGTGAAAACAAAAAACAAGTATTTATTCCTAAGGGCTTTGCTCATGGTTTTGTTGTTTTTAGTGACAGCGCTACTTTTGCCTATAAAGTAGATAACACCTATGCACCAGCTTCTGACGCAGGTATTCATTGGAATGATACAAGTTTAAATATTCAATGGACTATAAATGAAAGTGAAATTTTGGTTTCAGAGAAAGATTCAAAACTTCCATTTTTTTCTGAATTTGAAACACCTTTTCAACATAAAGTATGAGGGTATTAATTACAGGATCAAATGGGCAACTTGGGTCAGAAATAAGAGAGCTTTCACGATCGTATAATATGGTAAATTTTATCTTTAAAGATTTACCCGATTTAGATATTTGTAATGCTGGTGAATTACAAAATTTCATAATTAAAAATAATATTACTGCTGTTATTAATTGTGCAGCTTATACTGCGGTAGATAAGGCAGAAGAAGATGAACAGATTGCAAAAAAAGTAAACTCAGAAGGAGTCTCTAACATTGTAAAAGCATTACAAAAAGTAAACGGAAAGTTAATTCACATTTCTACAGATTATGTGTTTGATGGAGATCAAGTCATCCCTTACAAAGAGTCAGATCCAGTCAGTCCGACAGGAGTATATGGAGAAACCAAAAGAGCAGGGGAGTTAGCTGTTATTAATGGTAACATTGATGCACTTGTGATTAGAACCTCCTGGTTATATTCTTCTTATGGAAATAATTTTGTAAAAACCATGTTGCGTTTGGGAAGAGAGAAAGAAACCTTAGATGTTATTTCTGATCAGTCAGGAACTCCTACCTATGCAAAAGATTTGGCTAAAACCTGTTTAAAGATTCTATGTGGAGGTAATTCAGGAAATATTAGCAAAAACGGAAAGTTGTATCATTATTCTAATGAGGGAGTTACTTCTTGGTATGACTTTGCTAAAGAGATTATGAAACTAGGAGAAGTACACTGTAAGGTACACCCAATAGAAACTAAAGACTATCCTATCTTAGCAAAAAGACCACAATATTCTGTATTGGATAAGTCTAAAATAAAAACAGATTTTAAACTAGAAATTCCGTATTGGAAAGATTCTTTAAAAGATTGTATGATAAAAATAAATTCTAACTCATGAGAAATATCTTAGTTACTGGAGGCGCTGGTTTTATAGGGTCTCACTTAGTGAGATTATTGGTCAATACATATCCTGACTATCATATAGTAAATATGGATGTATTAACCTATGCCGGTAATTTAGAAAACTTAAAAGACATAGAAGCTAAAGACAATTATACCTTTGTTAAGTGTGATATTTGTGATGTAAAGAAAGTAATAGAGGTTTTTGAAGAGTATAAGATTAACTCAGTAATTCACTTAGCGGCAGAATCTCATGTAGATCGTTCTATTGAAGACCCATTTTCATTTGCTCAAACCAATGTGATGGGAACACTTAGTTTATTACAGGCGGCAAAAGAATATTGGAATGGGAATTTTTCAAATAAATTATTTTATCATGTATCTACGGATGAAGTATATGGTTCTTTGGGGGAAGATGGCTTTTTTACAGAATCTACAAATTATGATCCTCATTCGCCTTATTCGGCATCCAAGGCATCCTCTGACCATTTTGTAAGAGCATTTGCAGATACCTATGGTTTGCCGACGGTAATTTCCAATTGTTCAAATAATTATGGTTCGTATCAGTTTCCAGAAAAATTGATTCCGTTATTTATTAATAATATTGTTCACAATAAACCACTTCCTGTGTATGGTAAAGGTGAGAACGTAAGAGATTGGTTGTTTGTAAACGATCACGCAAGAGCTATTGATGTGATATTTCACAAAGGAAAATTAGGAGACACCTATAATATTGGTGGCTTTAATGAATGGAAAAATATAGATTTGATCAAAGTAATGATTAAAACAGTAGATCGATTGCTTGGTAGAGAAGAAGGAGCCTCTGATAAGCTCATTACTTATGTTACAGACAGAGCTGGTCATGATTTACGTTACGCAATAGACTCCACAAAACTTAAGGATGAATTAGGTTGGGAACCTTCTTTACAATTTGAAGAAGGGATTGAAAAAACCGTAAAGTGGTATCTTAAAAATAACGAATGGATGGAGAAAGTAACTTCAGGAAAGTATCAAGAATATTATCAAAAAATGTACAATAAATAATATGTATCAAGAAATAAAAAAAGAGATAGAATCTTTTGGATTCTCGGTAGTTTCTCATGATTTTGAGAGACCTTGGGGTGGGTTTTTAGTGATTGATGAAACACAAGCACAAGATTTTTCTAATAAATTCTTTGAAGGCTTGGATGTAAACACTTTAAAAATTGGAGGGAAATTAAGTCCTAAAATACTCATCGTAAAACCCAATGCTCGCTTGTCTTGGCAGTACCATAACAGACGTGCTGAAATTTGGCAAGTATACAAAGGTGCTGCAGGAATCATTAGAAGTAATTCTGATGTAGAAAATGAGATGGAAGTTTATAAGGAAGGAGATCAGATTGTTTTACAGCAAGGAGAAAGACACCGTTTAATTGGGCTAAATGAAACTTCGGTAGTAGCAGAGATTTGGCAACATACAGATGCTACTTATCCTTCAGATGAAGAGGATATTATACGAGTGCAAGATGATTTTGGAAGATAAATAAAGTATATAATATGAGTAAGAAAAAAGGAATGATTGTATCAGGGTATTTTAACCCTATACACAAAGGACATATCGAATATTTTAACAATGCGAAAGAATTAGCAGACGAATTATTTGTGATTGTAAATAATGACCATCAAAGAGCATTAAAAGGTTCTAAAGAATTTCAACAAGAAAAAGAACGTGTTTTTATTGTTTCTAATATAAAATCTGTAGATCATTGTGTGTTGTCTATAGACCAAGATAGAACGGTTTGCAAAACCATTGAAAAAATAGCCCTAGACTTTGGTGCAACCTATGATTTGAGTTTTGCCAATGGAGGTGATCAAAATAATAATACCATTCCAGAAAGACCTATTTGTGATCAAATGGGAATTACTTTGGTAGATGGCTTAGGAGACAAAATACAGTCTAGTAGTTGGCTATTAAAAAAGTAGTTTTTTAGTTCAGTCTTACAAAATAGGTTGTAAACATTTATTTTAATTTATTAAAAAGTAACGCCTTAGATAACTTTCCTAGGCGTTTTTTTTGTTATTTTTTGAACTAAAAAAAATCCCTTACCTTTGATATAGGGTTCAATGTTAAGAGCTAAGTTCTTTTCATAGTATCTCTAAATAAAACAAATGTCTCCTAGCATTCCTCAACAAATCATCGGTTTATCAACCAGTCAAAAAGTCTTCAAAAGGCTATTAGATGTTCTGCTGTCTTTGATACTTATTCCAACCCTACTTCTTCCCGTTAGCATCCTAATTATTTTAGCCACTATAGATACCAAAATTTTTGGTTTATTTTTTCAAAATAGAGTGGGGCAATATGGGAAAGAATTCACTATTTATAAAATTAGAACTTATAATAGAAATGGAGAAGTTTCAAAATTTTCAAAAAAAATAAGAAATTACAAGCTAGATGAAATTCCTCAAATATTTAATATTCTGCTTGGTCAGATGAGTTTTGTAGGCCCTAGACCAGATGTGCTTGAAGTAATGAGTGCCTTGTCTAGATCAGATCAGGTTATTTTATCTATAAAACCAGGGTTAACGGGGCCAGCTTCTTTGCATTATTTTAATGAAGAAGCACTTCTAGCGGAACAAGAAGATCCTATTGCTTATATTAATCAGATACTAACTCCTAAAAAGAATGCTATTAATAAAGATTATATAAAGAATTACCATATTTTTAACGATGTAAATTACATTTATAAAACTACCCTACATGTATTCCAAAATATGGCTCTCTAAACCTCATTTTGAAACGGATGATCTAGACTATTTTAAAACCACAATGGAATCTAATTGGATTAGCACTGTGGGCCCAAACATAGCTAGTTTTGAAAGATCTATAGAAGATGTATTCAACAAAAACTTAAAAGCTGTTGCCTTAAATTCTGGAACATCAGCCATACATTTGGCATTAAAAATGTTACATATTGGTGCTGGTGATGAGGTAATTTGTCAAACATTTACCTTCTGTGCAACCGTAAATCCTATACTGTATTGTGGTGCAACCCCCATATTTATTGAAAGTGAACAAGAAACTTGGAATATGTGTCCGGTTTTCTTGGAGGAAGCCATTAAAGATAGGTTGAAAATAAATAAAAAACCCAAAGCCATTATTGTAGTAGATTCTTACGGAATGCCTGCCAAATGGGATGAGTTATTAGAAATATCTAACAGGTATGATATTCCTATTATAGAAGACTCTGCGGAGGCTTTTGGGTCTATGTATAAGGGGCGCTTATGTGGGAGTTTTGGAAACTATTCAATACTATCATTTAATGGAAATAAAATTATTACCACCTCTTCTGGCGGTGCTTTATTGTGTAAAGATGAAAAAGACAAAGAAAGAGCCATCTACCTATCTACTCAGGCTAAAACAACTAGTTCTTTATACGGTGAAGTGGGTTTTAATTATAGAATGAGCAATGTACTGGCTAGTTTGGGTATTGAGCAGCTAAAGGTCTTAAATAAAAGGATTGAACAAAGAAGAGATAATCATACCAAATATCACTCTCTAGTATCAGAACTCAATGGAGTTAAATTACAACAAGAAAATAGCAGTGATTTTTATTCAAATTTTTGGCTTAATTGCATTATTACAAATAATCCTAAAATCTCTAAATCTGCTCTTATATATGAATTTACCAAACAACATATTGAAGTAAGGCCTTTATGGTTTCCTTTGCACCTTCAAGACTATTTAAAAGGATCTTTATACTACGGAGATAACTTTAGTGAAACCCTATTTGAAAAAGGCTTGTGCTTACCTTCAAGCTCTAATCTTACCAACGAAGAATTTAATAGAATAGGTGACGTTTTTAATTCATTTAAAAAATAGGAACATATGTTTGAATCATTTTTTATACAACAGGCACTTCAAAAAAGCACACCATTTATGAGTGATGATTTTTTGAAAAAGTATAAAAATGACACAATTTTAATTACTGGTGCAGGGGGGTCTATTGGAAGTAAAATAGTTGAAAAACTTACAGAAATTAATTTCAAGAATATTGTTTTGTTAGATCAGTCAGAGTTTCATCTTTTTAAATTGAAGAAAAAACACTTTTCTTCTGGCTTTAATTATGAGATAGCAGATATAAGAGATAAAAGAAAAATTGAATATTTATTTCAAATTTACAAACCCAAACTAGTTATCCATGCAGCAGCATATAAACATGTTTCTCTAATAGAGAATGATGCTTATGAATTAATTAGAACAAATTTAGAGGGTACTATAAATATGTTTACATCGTCATTAAAATATGCTGTTTCAGATTTTATTTTTATTTCAACAGACAAAGCTGTAAACCCCGTCAATAATATGGGAGTATCAAAAATGTTAGCAGAATTATTCTTAAAATCGAATTTTAATAACAAAAAAATTAACACAAAAATTATTCGATTTGGAAATGTAATTAATTCTAATGGGTCTGTTATTCCTATTTTTTTGGATGCTATTTATAACGGGTCAGCTATTGAGATTAGAAATGAAGCTGTAGAAAGATATTTTATATATGACGATGTTGTTGCTAAAAACATTCTAAATATTTCTATTCACGATTCAAATTCACTGTATTTATTAGAAATGAATAGCCCGATTAAAATAATTGATTTAGCTAATTATATAAAACGAATAAAAAAGTCGAGTTCAATCATTACAATAACGAATCTAAGTAAAAAAGAGAAAATTACTGAAGAGCTTTTAAACTCTGATGAAAGTATTGAGAAAACGAATTATTTAGATTGTTATCGTACAAAAAATTCGACAATTATTGACAAAGAAATTTGGAAAGAAATTCGGAAAGAAATAATTGATATTGTAAAAAATAATAAAACTTTTAATCATAAAGTTGTAGATAGTAAAATACAACATATAGACTACTTGATCGAGAAATAATACGAGTAATTCTTTTACACCCCATATCAGTAAATAATAGATTTTTTATGTAATAATTGTATTTTAAAACTATTATTTTTCTCCGAAAACGATTGAGTTTTTTTAAGCTATTGTGTAACCAAGATTCTTATGATATATTTGACCAATACAAACACTACAATACATGATTTTAATTGCAGATGGTGGTTCTACAAAAGCTGATTGGATAGCCCTAGACAGTAATAAAAAAGAACATTTTAGGGTAAGAACACTAGGATTAAATCCTGCTGTGATTTCTTCAGAGGAATTAACCAACAGAATTATCAACATGTTTCAGCTCATCAATATAAAAGATGAGGTAACTCAGGTCTATTTTTATGGAGCTGGCTGTGGAACTCCTAAAGCCAATGCCATTTTAAAAGATGTAATGACGCCCATCTTTAAAAATGCAGCCATCACTATAGAAGAAGATATGTTGGCAGCCGTGTATGCAGCTTCAGGAAAATCTCCAGCTGTGGTATGTATTTTAGGAACAGGTTCTAATAGCTGTTATTTTGATGGAGAAAAAATGCATATGCAAGTACCTTCCTTAGGCTATGTATTAATGGATGAGGCAAGCGGCAATTACTTTGGTAAAAGGCTCATTAGAGACTACTATTATGGAATGATGCCCAAGTATATGGTGAAGAAGTTTGAAAAAGACTATGTATTAGATCCAGATACCATTAAATCAAATATTTATAGAGAACCCAATCCAAACATGTATTTAGCCTCTTTTGCAAAATTTATGTTTGATTTTAAAGATGAGAAATATGTGAGGAAATTGATGAAAAAAGGATTTGAAAAGTTCTTTAAATTTAGAATTTTACCGTATCAATTATCTACTGAAACACCCATATATTTTATAGGTTCTATTGCACACTATTTTAGAGAAATTTTAGACGATGTTGCAGATAAAAATGGACTTAAAATTACAGACGTTATTCAAAGACCTATAGATAATTTACTAGAATATCATAAAAAAAACATCAATCAATAACTTCTAAAAGTCTTTCTAAAGACATCCCTCTAGATCCTTTGATTAAAATATAACAATTCTTAAAAGGACTTTGTTTGATTTTATCTTTTAAAGATTCAAAATTTTTATATTTTTCTGAGGCAGAAGTTTTACCATAAGCTTCCCCTACAAAAATGCACCTGTCTAGATGTAATGTATTGCAATAGTCAACAATATTTTGATGTTCTTTTGTTGAATAGTCTCCCAGTTCAAACATATCACCCAAGATGACAATCTTTTTCTGATGAGTGGTTTTATTTAAATTATCTAAAGCTACCATAGTACTTGAAGGATTGGCATTGTAGGCATCCATTAGAATTGTATTGTCCTTCTTTTTTATAATCTGAGACCTGTTATTGGTTGGTATATAATTTTTAATAGCAGATATTATATTTTCTTGACTAATAGTAAAATACTCTCCAATAGATATAGCAGCTTTAAGATTGTCTACATTATAAGCTCCAACCAAATGTGTATGTATTACTTGATCTTTATATTTTACAGCTAAAAATGGTTGAATAGCTGAGGTAGCTATTGTATTGTTTAATAAAATGCTGTTTAAGTTAGTCGTTAGTTGTACTTGTATAGCATCATTTACATTCACAAAAGAAATTTTATTGTTTTCTTTGAGATAGGTGTAGAGTTCAGATTTTCCTTTTATGACTCCTTCAATGCCACCAAATCCTTCTAAATGAGCTTTTCCAAAATTTGTAATATAGCCTAAATCTGGTTCGCAAATAGTACACAGAAATTCAATTTCTTTCTGATGATTTGCACCCATTTCTACAATACCTATTTCAGTTTTATTGGTAAATGATAGAATTGTTAACGGAACTCCAATATGGTTGTTTAGATTCCCTAGTGTTGCCTTGGTGTTAAATTGCGTTTGTAAAACAGCCTGTAATAATTCCTTTGTAGTTGTTTTTCCATTGCTTCCAGTAATACCAATTACAGGGATTGCTAATTGTTTTCGATGATAACTTGCTAGTGCTTGTAGTGTTTTTAAAACATTATCAACCAAGATGGTTTTTCCTTTTATTTCATAAGCCTTCTCATCAATTATAGCATATGAAGCTCCTAGCCCTATTGCTTTTTGAGCAAAGGTATTACCGTTGAATTTGTCTCCTTTCAGAGAAAAAAATAGTGCATTTTTTCTTATATTTCTGGTATCAGTAGCAACTAAATAATTTTTTGAGTATTTCTGATATAAATCTTTAATGTTCATAATGCTAAAGATAAAAAAACCTCATTGAAATCTATTCAATGAGGTTTGTATTTTTATGATGAGTTCAATGACCGAATTTTTAGACCCAATTCTTATCTCGAAGGGTTTCTAGCAGTTTTTTTATTAAAAGGTAATACTCCAACCACATCTGTTGCACATCTAAAGCCAATAAAATTTGTAGACATATACTCTGGTAAGTATCTTCTTTGAGCAGGATCTAACCAATACTCTCTGTCTAACCAAGAACCACCTTTGTGAACTCTTGTTTTATTGCTAATTAATGTTGGGCGTTTCTTTACATCATATTTGTTAAGTTTCCCACTTGCTTCATCTTTTGTGTTGATCGGAGAATTATACATTCTAGATTTATTAGTAAGCTGGTCATCATCCAATTCATACAACCTATTAGAAACTTTGTCACCGTCATTTTTATCAAGATTAGAAGCAGTATTATAATTTCTTCTCATAAAAATGTCATCTTTGGTTACTGGTACATACTTTATTTCTCCTGGAAGCTCAGTAGCAACTATTTTTCCATTAGGCAATGTGTCATATTTAACCATTGCTTTTGCAGATTCACCAATAACAACTACTTTACCGGAAGCGTCAATTAATTTTTTTGTAAAGATATTTCCTCTAAAATAATTAAAATCATTTGCCTCGGTATCTATGATTGGTCTATATACATCTGCAACCCATTCAGCAACATTGCCAGACATATCATATAAGCCATAGGCGTTGGGTGGGTATGATTTTATTGTAATGGGAATATCAGAACCGTCTTCAGACCAACCTGCTAAACCACTATAGCTTCCTTTTCGTTGCTTGAAATTTGCTAGCTGATCTCCTTTATATCTTTTAGAATTATCTCTTGTGTATTTGCCACTCCAAGCATATTTTTTTCTTCCTCTGATGTTATTATACTCCCTGTTTTCACTGGTAGCTTTTGCTGCATATTCCCATTCTACTTCAGTCGGAAGTCTAAATTTTTGAGATAAAATACCATCTTGAGAAGTTACTTGTCTTCCTGTAAACGCCCCTTTGGGAGGTCTTGGTTCTCCTTTTTTTCTTGCTTTATTGTCGGGCAAACCTCTTTTATAAACAGTAGAGTCGCCATTAAATAATCTGTAAGGATTTTCTAAATATAAATCTGTATCAAAAAAATTTCTTATAGTATCGTTTCCTAATACATTTGATAGAACACCTTTGTCAATTAAATTTTTTAAGTTAACAGCACTTGTTCTCCATTTACAATATTGAACAGCTTGCAACCAACTAACACCTACTACAGGATAGTCTGAATATGCAGGATGTCTGAGATAATTTTCAGATAATAATTCTGTATTTCCGAGACTACTTCTCCAGACCAAAGTGTCAGGTAATGCAGATGAATAAATATTTTTATATTTTTCTTCACTAGGTGGGAATATGTCTTTGGTTACTTGTAAATACAATAAGTATTCTGAATTTGTAACTTCTGCTTCATCTAAGTAAAATGAACGAACATGCATTTGTTGTGGTGTTGTATTCCAGTCAAACATAATATCATCCTGAACTTGCCCCATAGTAAACGTACCACCTTCAATGGCAACCATGCCATTAGGAACTTTTTGACCTTTAAAAGAAGTTCCTTTTATATAACTACCATATTTTGGGTCGTTAAAATTCCAACCTGTTAAAGAAGACTTATTTTTGTTTGTTGAGTTACAGCTAACTAATAAAATCAAACTAAGTAAAAACAGTGTTATTCTGAATAAATTCTTCATATTTTATTTCAAATATTAGGGTTTGGTTTGAGGTTTGCAATTTACAATAAAATTGTTTTCTCACAAGACCATTTGTGAAATTTAATAGCATACACAATATTATCTATAACTCATAAAACGGATTACTTTTAAGAATATTATTAGATATCAATCTTTAACATAAAATATATCCAGATTATTTGCGTTCTTTGGGCTATGATTGCGATTAACAAACATATTTTTACTGTTATAATTTTCTTGTTTTCACAAATTATTCATAGTCAGGTAAACAATTCAGTATTGGCTAATGGCAATTGGTTTAAATTCTCTGTAGATACCACAGGTGTTTTTAAAATAGATAAAACACTTCTTCAGCAAATAGGTATATCAACCAATAATTTAAATCCTAAAAAAATTCATATTTATGGGAACGGCGGTAATTTATTGCCAGAATTTAATGGAGATGTTAGATATGATGATTTGCAAGAAAATGCCATCTATATAGAAGGCGAAGATGACAATTCATTTGATGCGAATGATTTTATTTTACTTTATGCCAAAGGACCTCATAGCTGGGAAGTAGATATAAACACCAACAATGTTAGTCATAAACAAAACATATATTCAGACAAAGCATACTATTTTATTACAGTGAATGACAACAATGGTAAAAGAATACAAAGTGCTCCTTCTGTTACTGGTACAACAGTCACTCAACTAACTAGTTTTAATGATTATATTTTTTATGAAAAAGAAACTACTAATTTATTTGCTGCAGGTAGAAGATGGCTGGGTGAAGAATTTAGTGTAGAAAATCAACAAACATTTCAAATACCTTTTCCCAATGCCATTCAAAATGAGCCTTTGGAGATTAAAGTTAGCGCAGTTGCAGTTTCAGGATTAACTTCATCTATGCAGGTGAATGTTAATTCTCAAGACTTATTCAATCTTAATTTTGGAGCTATTACTTCAGGCTCAACACTAGCATCAGAAAGAGCTGGTTCTGAAAGTATTACAAACTCTTCAGCTATAGTAGATGTTAGTTTAGATTTTAACAACGGAGGAAATCCATCGGCTAGGGCATATTTAGATTTTATTGAAGTTTCAGGTAAAAAAAAGTTAATTGCAGGCGATTTTCAATTTTCTTTCAGAAGTTTTGAAGCTGCGAATACTTCTGGTATTGTTGAATATCAGATTCAGAATTCACAAAATATTTTTCAAATATGGGAGGTGTCTGATCCTACTAATGTGTCAAATATTGCAAATGAATCTTCTTCTACAATTTTTTCTTTTAAGGCCAATGGAGGAGATTTAAAAGAATATATTGTTGTTCATCAAAATGATTTTTATCTACCAGAGGCGGTATCAAATTCAAGAGTAGAAAACCAAAATTTACATGCCTTAAAAGACATCAACTACTTACTCATTACATCTAATGAATTTGTAGAACAAGCTCAGCGAATTGCAAATTATCATATAGAAAATTCTGGATTAACTGCGAAAGTTGTCATTTTGGATAAAATTTATAATGAATTCTCCTCTGGAAGTAAAGACATAACAGGTATTAGAGATTTCATCAAACATGTTTATGAAACAAATTCAACTGATGATGCTAAATTAAAATATGTTTGTTTTTTTGGAGATGCTTCGTATGATTATAAAGACAGAATACTAGCAAACAATAATATTGTACCGGTTTATTTATCTGATGAAAGTTACAATTTAGCGTCATCTTACGTAACGGATGATTTCTATGCGATGTTAGAAGATTTTGAGGGTAGTATGTCTTCATCTCATTCTCTAGATGTAGTAACTGGAAGAATACCAGTATCTACTCAGCAACAAGCTACAGATGTGGTTGATAAAATTCTAAGAGATTATAATGTAGAATCTTTTGGAGATTGGAGAAATACCGTTACATTTCTTGCTGACGATATAGACAATATTCTTGACGACAGACCAATACAACCAGGTGTAGAAATAATTGCAGATGATATAAAAGAAAATAAACCTGTTTTTAACATCAATAAGATTTATGCAGATGCTTATGTTCAGCAAAATTCATCAGGTGGCGAACGTTATCCAACAGTAAAAGCTGCCATTACAACAGCCATAGAAACAGGAACTCTAGTCTTTGATTATTTTGGGCATGGTGGTGAAGATGGTTTTGCAGCAGAAAGATTTTTAGACATTCCACAGATAAAAGGGTTCAAAAATGAAAACACATTACCTCTCTTTATTACCATAACTTGTGAATTTTCTAGATTTGATAACCCAACAAGAACATCTGCAGGTGAGTTTGTTTTTTGGAATACAACCGGTGGAGCAGCATCTATGATTACAACCACAAGAGATGTCTATATAAGTGTAGGACAGGCATTTAATAAGCGCTTAATGGCAACATTATTAGAATTTAATAACGAAGATTTAACCATTGCAGAGTCTTTAGTTAAAACAAAAAACAACTATTCAGAAACTCAAAAATTCTTTATTTATTATTTTGGAGATCCTGTAAAAAAATTAGCAATTCCTAAACCAAATATTAGAATTACTAAGATGAATGGAGTAGATATTACACAATCATTAGATACTCTTAAGGCTTTGTCTAAAGTTAGCTTTGAAGGAGTAGTTACAGATAATTTAAATAATATTCTTACAGATTTTAATGGTAATTTATCTACAACAGTATATGATAAACCTATCGATAAATCTACCTTAGACAATGATAATTTTGGTATTATAGAAGTTTTTGATTCTCAAGAAAGTAAATTATTTAGAGGATTGGCGAGTGTAGAAAACGGAAATTTCAGTTTCGAATTTATAGTTCCAAGAGATGTGAAAATTGCCTATGGTAAAGGGAAATTAAGTTTTTATGCTACGGATGCTACATTTGACAAGTCTGGCTTTAATAGTGATGTTATTGTGGGAGGTATTAATGAAAACGCACCAGAAGACACTATAGGTCCTGAAATACAGTTATTTATGAATGATGAATCATTTTTAGATGGTGCCAATACAAATGCATCACCAAATCTAATAGCAAAATTAGCTGACCTTAGCGGAATTAATACTTCAGTAACTGCAGTAGATCACGATATTGTTGGAATTTTAGATGGAGATGAATCTAATCCAATTATTTTAAATGATTTCTACCAAACAGAATTAGATGATTTTACTCGTGGTAAGGTTGTTTTTCGCCTCAGAGATTTATCAGTTGGTCCTCATACTTTAAAATTAAAAGCTTGGGACACTTATAATAACTCTTCAGAAACTATTTTAAACTTTGTAGTGGTTAGTGATACTAATATAAGTTTAGATAATGTTTTGAATTATCCAAATCCGTTCGTAAATTACACAGAATTTTGGTTTAATCATAACAAACCAAATGAGTCCCTTCAAGTTCAAGTTCAAATATTCACTATTTCAGGAAAATTAATCAAGACGATTAATCAACAAGTACAAACAACAGGTAATTTATCTAGAAATATATCATGGAATGGTTTAGATGATTTTGGGAATAGAATTGGAAAAGGAGTCTATGTTTATAAATTAAAAGTAACATCAACAGTAAGTAATATATCGTCTGAAAAGTATGAAAAATTAGTTATACTATAATAAAACACGATATTTACGTTTAAGTAATGAAGTAAAATACATATATGAAGAAATTAGGGGTATTATTTATCATTTGCATTTCTAGCATTTTAGGCTTATCAGCGCAAACAACAGGAGAAGCAGGAGGAATTACAACAGCAACACCATTTCTATTAATAATACCAGATGCTAGAGCAGGAGCAATGGGAGATGTTGGAGTTTCCACTTCAGCCGACGCCAGCTCTCTTTTTCACAACCCATCTAAAATTGCATTTAGTGGACAACAAGTAATGATTGGAGTTAATTATTCACCATGGCTAAGAAACCTAACAGATGATATTTTCGTAGGAAGTGCTTCATATATTAACAGATTTAGTGAAAATGCTGCTTGGGGAGCCGAGTTTAGATACTTTTCTTTGGGTCAAGTAGATTTAACAGATAATGTTGGAAACCCAACAGGTACTATTAATCCAAATGAATTTGCTTTATCCGGAACCTATGCATTAAAATTAAGTGAAACATTTTCAATGGGAGTTAGTGGTCGTTATTTTAGATCTAATTTAGCATTTACAGGAACAGATTCAACTTTAAAACCCATCAATTCTTTTGCAGTAGATGTTTCTGGTTATTATCAATCTTATGAAGAAAATTATGGAACATTTAATGGCCGTTATAGAATAGGGTTTAATATTGCCAATATTGGACCAAAAGTTTCTTATGTTCCTGGTGAAGAAGACTTCATACCTACCAATTTAAAATTTGGAGGTGGTTTTGATTTTATTTTAGATGAGTATAACATTGTAAGTATTAATACAGAGTTTACAAAACTTCTGGTTCCCTCTCCACAAGAAGATGGTTCTGACCAAGACAAAGGATTTATCTCTGGTATTTTTAGTTCTTTTGGTGATGCAGAAGGAGGTTTTAGTGAAGAATTAGAAGAAGTTACCTACGCATTAGGTGCAGAATATCTTTATAACGATGCTTTTGCTTTGCGTGCTGGATATTTTCATGAGAGTGAAAATAAAGGAAATAGGAAATTTTTTACTATGGGTGCTGGATTTAGAACAAATGCTATGAATGTAGATTTATCGTATTTAATTAACTCATCAGATGTAAATAATCCATTAGAAAATTCGCTTCGTTTTTCTTTATCGTTTGATTTAGGCGAAATTTATGACGATTATTAATAGTGCGATCTTTCAAAAGAACATGCTTTAATGAAAGAAATAAACACAGGTAGTACTGCTTTTATATACGAGGATATCAATGAGTTATCCGATGTAGATAAAAACTTAATGAAAGTAGCTGTTGAGGCTACTAAAACTGCATATGCACCGTATTCTGGTTTTAATGTAGGAGCAGCTCTTTTAATGGAAGACGGCTCTATTATTATAGGAAACAACCAAGAAAATGCGGCCTATCCCTCTGGCATGTGTGCTGAGCGTGTGGCTATCTGGAAAGCAGGATCTTCATTTCCAAACAAAAAAGTAAAAAAAATAGCCATTACAGCTGTTTCTTCTAATAAACAATTAGACAAACCTGTGGGGCCTTGTGGTGCTTGTAGACAAACACTATTAGAATATGAAATAAATCAAAAAGAAGATGTAGAAGTTTTCTTTATGGGTGAAATTGGCAATGTTGTAAAAACAAGTTCTATTGCTTCATTATTGCCTTTTTCATTTGATAGTTCTTATTTATAATTTTTTAAAGAACTAAAAAATCATTTAGTAAAATTATAGTAGTTTGAACATCGTAAAAACAAGACAAATAAAAAGACGAATTCAACTAAAAAATAGTTTATTTATTTTTTAATAACAATTACTGCATGATATCTTCAATTATTACAGGCACCGGATCTTATATTCCAGAGATTAAAAAAGAAAATAAAAAGTTTCTAGAAAATCGTTTTTTAAATGCAGATGGTACAGAAATACCAAGTGACAATGAACTTATTATTGAAAAGTTTAAGGCAATTACAGGAATAGAAGAAAGAAGGTATGCGCCCTCCAAATACAATACTTCAGACTTAGGCTTCTTTGCAGCTCAAAAAGCAATTGAAGATGCGTCTGTAAACCCAGAAGAGTTAGATTATATTATTTTGGCTCATAATTTTGGAGATGTTAAATCTACAGCCATTCAAAGTGATTTATTACCAAGTTTAGCAACAAGAGTAAAATATAGGTTAGGAATAGAAAATCCTAATTGTGTAGCGTATGATATTTTATTTGGTTGTCCTGGTTGGATAGAAGGAGTTATTCAAGCACAAGCATTTATAAAAGCAGGAATTGCCAGCAAAGTATTAGTTATTGGAGCAGAAACCTTGTCTAGGGTTGTAGATAAATACGATAGAGATTCTATGATCTATAGTGATGGAGCAGGAGCCTGTATTGTTGAAAAGAATGAGGGGCAAGAAGCTGGTATTTTAAGTCATGCTTCACAAACTTTTGCAAAAGAGGAGGCCTATCATTTATTTTTTGGAAATTCTTTTGATAAAAATAAAGATCCAGGTGTTCGGTACATAAAAATGCATGGAAGAAAAATTTATGAATTTGCTTTAAATAATGTTCCTGCCGCAATGAAGTCTGCTTTAGACAAAACTGGAATTGTCATAGATGAAGTAAAAAAAATATTTATTCATCAGGCCAACGAAAAGATGGATGAAGCAATTATTAAACGTTTTTATAGACTCTACAAAAAGCCTGTTCCTGAAGGCGTGATGCCCATGAGTATTCACAAATTAGGTAACAGTTCTGTAGCTACAGTGCCTACATTACTAGATTTAGTATTAAAAGGAACTATAGAAAATCAATCAATAGAAAGAGGAGATGTTATCATTTTAGCCTCTGTTGGAGCTGGTATGAATATTAATGCTATAGTTTATAGATATTAAATTATAAAATTTTATAAACACAAAGCTTTTATTTCTAAATTGAAGTACTATTTTTGCGCATGCAACAACACCAGGTACTTATTTTAGATTTTGGATCGCAATACACTCAATTAATTGCGAGGAGAGTAAGAGAGTTGAATATTTATTGTGAAATTCACCCTTACAACAAACAACCAGCAAACGCTAGTAGCTTTAAAGCAGTTATTTTATCTGGAAGCCCCTCTTCTGTTAGGTCTGAAGATGCCCCGCATCCAGATTTGTCAGAAATTAGAGGAAAAAAACCAATGTTAGCTGTTTGTTATGGAGCACAATATTTAGCTCATTTTTCTGGAGGAAAAGTAGCACCATCAAATACAAGAGAATACGGAAGAGCAAATTTATCTTTCATAAAAGACAACGAAACTTTTTTTTCAGATATTTCTGAAGGAAGTCAGGTTTGGATGAGTCATTCAGATACCATTAAAGAACTGCCAACAAATGCTGTGCATTTAGCTAGTACTTCAGATGTAGAAAACGCAGCTTTTAGAATAGAAGGAGAAGATACCTATGCAATTCAGTTTCATCCTGAAGTTTATCATTCTTTAGACGGAAAACAGTTGTTGGAAAATTTTCTTGTAAAAATTGCAGGTATAGCACAAACTTGGACTTCAGATTCTTTTGTAGAAACAACCGTTTCTAACATACAAAAAACTGTAGGAAATGATAAAGTAGTTTTAGGCCTTTCTGGAGGTGTGGATTCTTCTGTGGCAGCTGTTTTATTACATAAAGCAATTGGTAAAAACCTGTATTGTATTTTTGTGAATAACGGATTGTTACGCAAGAATGAGTTTGAAAGTGTACTCAATCAATACGAAGGCATGGGATTAAACGTTAAAGGTGTAGATGCATCGGCACGTTTTTTGAATGCTTTAAAAGGATTGTCTGATCCTGAGAAAAAAAGGAAAGCCATAGGAAATGCATTTATTGAAGTTTTTGATGATGAAGCTCATAAAATAGAAAATGTAAAATGGTTGGCACAAGGAACTATTTATCCAGATGTTATAGAATCAGTATCTGTAAATGGAGGCCCTTCAGCAACCATAAAAAGTCATCATAATGTAGGAGGTTTACCAGATTTTATGAAATTAAAAATTGTAGAACCTTTACGTATGATTTTTAAAGATGAAGTAAGAAGAGTAGGGGCTTCTATGGGAATAGATCCTGAGTTATTAGGAAGACATCCATTTCCTGGGCCAGGTTTAGCGATTAGAATTTTAGGAGATATTACACCAGAAAAAGTAGCTATTTTACAAGAGGTAGACGCTATTTTTATTGACGGATTAAAAGATAGCGGTTTGTACAATAAAGTTTGGCAAGCTGGCGCTATATTACTGCCAGTAAATTCTGTAGGTGTCATGGGAGATGAAAGAACCTATGAAAAAGTAGTGGCATTAAGGGCTGTAGAAAGCACAGACGGTATGACAGCTGATTGGGTTAATTTACCTTATGAGTTTTTGCAAAAAACCTCTAACCAGATTATTAATAAAGTAAAAGGTGTTAATAGAGTAGTGTATGACATTAGTTCAAAACCACCTGCAACTATTGAATGGGAATAAATTTATGAGAGAATTTAAAATCATCATCATCTTGTTTTTTGTAATGATTGCAACTTCTTGTGGTCAACAAAAAAAATATATTTCTTATACCGTAAAAAAAGGTGAAACTATAAAGGTAATTGCTAAACGCCTTGGAGTTAAAACAAAAGATTTAATACGGCTAAATCCAGACATAGGAAGAAAGCCCGCACCAGAAACAGTCATTATAATTCCAAATAAACAGTATCAACAAAATCCAATTAACACAACTTTAGTTGAAAAAAATGAGGCTACTGTTGTTCTAGATGAAGTATCTACAATAGATGAACCTATCAATGATTTTGTGCTTCATAAAGTGGCAAAGGGAGATACTTTTTACAATTTAACACGGGCATACAACGTTTCAGAAGATCAATTAAATAATTTAAATCCTTCTCTTCAGATTACAGGCTTACAATTGCAAATGCTGTTAAAAATAAAACCAGTAGAAGATGAAGATACGCTAGCACTATATAGGGACACTATTCAAGAAAATACTGTTTTAAAATTAGCAATGATGCTTCCTTTTAGAGCCATAGAATACGATACAATAGATGCCAAAGATATTTTTAAAACAAATAAATTGGCAAATATTACAACAGACATTTATTTGGGAGCCTCAATAGCCATAGATTCTTTAAGAAAACTGGGAATAGATGTAGAACTTTCTGTTTTTGATACTGGAAGAAAAGACACCAAATTAGATTCAATTTTAGCTGTTACAGATTTTAGCAATATAGATGCAATCATTGGTCCATTGTATTCTGAGGAGGTTCCTAAGGTTGCCAATAAAGCAGGTGTGCCAGTTATTTTCCCAGTATATTCTAAAAACCAAGCTAGCTTTTCATCCTCAAAAATAATTAAAAGTTTTGCAGATAGAGAAGAACATCAACAAGCTTTAGTAGCCCATGTTCTAGCTAATTATACTAATGAAAATATCTTAATTATTGGAGATAGTTCAGCAACCTCAATTAGCAACAGTGATGCAATAAAATCTGTACTATTACAGCATGATTCTATTACCGAAGCGCAAATTATTTATCCAGATCAAGGATATATTAGGAAAGATTATATTATTAATGCTTTAAAACCCGACATAGGAAACTGGGTGTTACTGGCTACTGATAACCGAGTCATTTCATCTGATGTTATTAATAGTTTAATTAGTTTACCGGTGGAGGATCCAGAAGAAGATGAAGAAGACGAAGAAGATAAAGAGGATAAAAAGGATGAAAAGGAAAGTGACGAGCCAGAAATGCAAATTTTACCTGAAGATACTGTGATTAAGGTTTTTGGAATTTTCAAATCTTCTCAATTTGATAAAATTGATAATATTAAACTAGCTAAGCTAGGATTTACATATACCAGCGATACTTTTATTGATGAAAATTCACCAGAAATTCAGTTGTTTCATAAGCAGTATTTAGAAAATAATCATGCATATCCATCATATTATGCAACAAAAGGATTTGATATTTTTTTCGATATTGGAATGCGATTGGCATCTGGAAAAACACTAAAAGAGACTTTTAAAGAAGGAACTTCTTATAGATTAGAAAGTAAGTTTGAGTATACTAGTAGTTTATTTAAGACTTCTTCAAACCAGGGTATTTATATTGTAGAATACAACCCAGATTTAACCTTAACAAGAGTAAAGTAAGATTCAATTAAAAATTTATAAAGAAAAAAACTCCTGATTTTTCAGGAGTTTTTTTCTTTATAATGATTAAATTTTCTTCATCTGTTGTTTCATCATTTGCATTTGTTCTTTCAGCATGCCGTGTTTGTCAAGTTTCTTTGCTTCGGCCATTAATGTTGTTGCCTCACGTTTTCTTCTTTTAGTCATAGCAATGCCCGCTAACTGCAATTTTGCCATTGCTAAATCATGATCCATAGCCAAACCTAATCTAACAGCCTTTCTTAAATACTTTTCAGCTTGCGTCATATTTGTTTGTGAAAGCATAATTCCATGCAAGTAATTGTAGTATCCTTCTTGTTTTTGTGTGAGTGCAGTACTTGGGTTCTTTATATAAGTCAACCACTTTTGCGCAGCTGGGAAATTTTGTTTTCTTAATTGTAAAAATGACAGTAAAATAAATTCATTTTTGAAATACAATAAGATAAACATTCCTGTTAGGAATAAAATAGCAATTCCGTTGCCAATATGGACTTGCCAAAATTCTATGACAGACCATACTATCGTTAAAAAGGCTAAAGCTAATTTTATATTTTTATGAAACATATGTTCTTTTTTTGTGAGTACTAAAGTACACTATTCTTTTATTTTTTGTAAAACTTTCTATGTTTAAACCATGCAAATACTCCTAGTATACCTATAAAGCTTACAGAATAAAATACCGAATTAGGAGTAATTACTTGATCGCCACTTGCATAGGAATGTAATCCAGATAAATAGAAATTTACTCCAAAGTAAGTCATCATGATGGCTCCATACGCCATAATAGACCAAAGATTAAATGTGTATCTGCTTCTTAAGCCAGGTATCAATCTTATATGCAATACAAATGCATAGACCATTATAGACACCAAGGCCCATGTTTCTTTTGGATCCCATCCCCAGTAACGTCCCCAGCTTTCATTAGCCCACATTCCTCCTAAGAAATTACCAATGGTTAACATAATTAAACCAATAGTAATAGACATTTCATTAATGGTGGTAATTTCTTTAATATTTAGATCCATTTTTTTCTTATTCTTTTCTGTGGTGAAAGCAGTTAAGAACAAGGCTACAATTCCTAAAATCATACCTAGAGAAAAAGGCCCATAACTAGCAACTATAATTGATACATGAACTAGTAACCACCAAGAATTCAATACTGGCTGAAGATTTGCAATTTCTGGATCTAACCAATTTTGATGAGCAAATGCTAAAATAACAGCAGTTAAGAATGTAGTAGCTGCAATAGTTAATGAAGATTTTCTTCCAAATGCCAAACCAAACAACATAGTCGCCCAAGCAACATAAATTATAGATTCGTAGGCATTACTCCATGGTGCATTACCACTTATATACCATCGGCTTAGCAATCCTAAGATATGAAGACCAAAGACAAGTATTGTTATTCCTATCAGAACCTTTACAACCAAAGCGATCCATTTTTTATCATTAAAAATTTGTAGAATCACAAAAAATATTAAAAACACACTTACATATCCATAATATTTGGCAAGTTTCTTAAAAATTTGTAATTTATTATAGGTTATTTCTAGATCTATTTTTTCTTTGTTTGGATACACTTCTGCACCATATTTTTGTTGGAACTTTTTAATTCCAGCTAATAACTTATCAGCCTCCGTATAATTATTAGTTCTTTTTGCATCCTGTAATAACCGTATGTAAACAGGTAAAGATTGTCTTACAAATAATGAATCTTTTCCAACATAGTTTGCTCTAGAGCCTTCCGGAAAAGAAACCCACTTATTATTTTCATCGTTTAATTTAGGATAAATTCTTAAAACACTTAGACTCAATGCTTGAGAGAATAGATAGATTCTCCTATCAATTTTAATGACATCTTTTTCAAATTTGTTCTGAACATTCTTTTTTTGTGCCTCTAGAACGTAGTCACTAATTTTTGATTGAGTTCCCTCATAAAAATCTGCTAGAGCCGCATGTGTTGCATTTTCATTAACACCTATAATTTCACGAATTTCTGTGTTCCCTTTTTCTAAATAAATAAAAGGAACGTTAAACCAAAGTTTTGAGTTTTCTATAATTGAAAGAAAAACCTGACTAGGTTCCATCCCATTAAAATCTTCATCATGAGAAACCTTTCTTACCAATTCAGAGGCAAAGGTGTGCGCTGGTTTCATTCTTCCGCCAACATCTTGTATAATGAGCGTGTTAAATTCATCAGCATGTTTCAAATCAACTAAGTTAGCTTTTAATACAGAATCAATTTGTTGATCAGAGATTTTAGATAAATGACTTTCTTGAGCTTGAGTAATTCCAGTAACACTAATAAAAAGCCCAATAAAAAGAGTTAGAGCAGCTTTTTTACTTTTAATTTTTTTCAATGTTTTCTTCAAGGAGTCGAAACGAGTTCCTGGAGCAAATAGAATAGAAATCATTCCAAAATATAATAGAGAATACCCAATATAGGTAATTAACGTTCCCCAAAAATCATGGTTAACAGAAAGATGTGTTTGTTCCACTTCACCAGAGAGATCATAACTAGCTTGAAAAAATTTATAGCCTTTATGATCTAATATATGATTCATGTAGATTTTATAATCAAATGTTTCATCGGTATCTATTAAAGTAATTTCACTAGCAAAAGCGGCAGCACTCTCAGAACCAGGATATTTTTCTAATTGAAAATCATTTAGTTTAACTTCAAAAGGTGTTTCTAGTAATTGAGGGCCATAATCTATTCTAAAATTTAAGCCATTTAAAGAAAATTGAGTAGGTCTTTGTGGCGCATATTTTCCACCATATATTTCAATTTGTGATGTTTCTTCGTCTACCGTTATGTCTAATACCAAGGCATCTAATTTGGTGTCATCTTTTTTAGCACCTCTGATAGTTTTTAATTCACCTTTTTTAACAGGTTCTGGAATTACAAATGGTAATTCACCAACTTTATATAATGATCTTAGTTGAAATTCTTGAACGCTATCTTTAGTAACTGTTCCTTCAGCTCTATCAGCCATTCGCATCCAACTTCCATCGTTTTGTGTTTGTATTTTTAAGATCCCTTCTTCTCTAAAAAGATTGATAGTGCCAGAGTTATTAGGTGCTTCAAAGCCAACCAATACACCATGAATATTTTGTAAATCTCCTTTTTTGATATAATGCTCATGTCTTGAGCCACTGCTAGATTCTACAATAAATAAAAATTCTTCTCCAGTTTCATTTTCAAAGAACTTTTCTTCAGCCCAAGGAATATATTCTGCCAATTTTACAGAGAACTCCTGCTCTCTAAAATCATTTTCTAAACTCCAAGTATTAGTTCCTTTTGCAGAGAATAAGGTAGATTTATGAAATGTTTTTTGCTCTTCGTTATTATCTACCACTAAGTTTACATAAGTAGTCTCAGATAGAAATTTATGAGTAGTCTCACCTTCATTAATAAGCATTAACCCTTCATAGCCAACATATCTTGTTACACCTGCTCCAATTAAAATTAAAAGGAATGAAACATGAAATAATAATACAGGCCATTTTTCTTTTCTTAGTAATCGATAACGGAATATGTTTCCAAAAAAATTGACGATAAAAAACGCCATAATAGCTTCAAACCACCATGCATTGTAAACTAGTGCTTTTGCAGTTTGTGTACCATAATCATTTTCAATAAAAGTAGCAACTCCCATAGCTATTGAAAAGGCTATAAAAAGAATTGCTGTTAAGCGTGTAGAATATAAAATGTCAAAAAATTTCTTCATCCGAAAGGGCTTTAAAAACTACCACAAATTTACGGATTAAACATTTAAATAGTGTCTGATTTTTTTCTTTTTAATGCTAAAAAAACCCTTATTAATTTGCGATTAATAAGGGCGTAATTTTATTTTGTTTTTGTTGGAATTGGTGGAGGACCTTCTGGAATAATAGCTTTGTAAACTTCATCTCCTTTTCGTTCTTTATATTCAGCTTTTACTTTGTCTACAAGTGCTGGATTTTCAAATAAATCTAACATGGTCATAGACATCGCTTTAGATGAATACAGCATTCCTTTATGCCCAATACTCATACCACCACAAGCTACAACTGCCCATGAATGCCAAGGAGTATCTTTTGGTGCAGTAGTTACACCAAGGTTTATGTTAGCTACATTCCAACTTACATCTCCTACGTCTGTAGATCCGCCTCCTGGGTTTTCTCTAGTATCTAGAAGTGGATTAATTGCACTATCCATTCCTACTTGCTCTTTTTTTGTTATTTCTTGTATTTTCTTTCCAAAAGCTATTTCATCATCTGTATATTCTATAGGACCCAAAAGTTCTAAGTTTTTTTGCATAATTTCACCACCTTCTCTATTTACCAATACCTCATAAATTCCAGAAATTAAAGAAATTTTATAATCTACGTTCGCAAGAATTGCAGCTCCTTTGGCCATTTCTTGTACACGTTCATAAACAGGCATCATTCCTGAACGTTTGGTGTCTCTTACACGAACCCATATTCTAGAGTAATCTGGTACTACGTTTACAACTTGCCCACCGTCTTGTATGTGATAATGCATTCTAACAGATGGTCTTACATGCTCTCTATAATAATTAATACCAGAGGCATATAGCTCTAGAGCATCAGAAGCGCTTCGCCCATTCCATGGATCTGCAGATGCATGAGCAGCTTGCCCAAAAAATTCAACTTTAAAATCTACAAGAGCAAGAGAGCTTTGCACATCTGCTTTTGTTTCTGCAGATGGATGCCAACTAATATTTACATCAACATCATCCCAAAGACCGGCATTGACCATCCAAATTTTCCCAAAGAACTTTTCTTCTGAAGGAGTTCCAAGAAACTTTACGGTTCCTTTAATCTTTCCAGCCTGAATTAGTTCTTTAATAGCGATAGCGGCGCCTAGGCTTCCTGCTCCAAATAAATTATGACCACAGCCATGACCAGCAGCCCCTTCTTTTAGTGGCGACTTTGTAGGTGTTGCTTTTTGAGAAATACCTGGTAAAGCGTCAAATTCTCCTAAGACACTAATTACTGGAGAACCAGAACCATAAGTAGCAACAAAAGCAGTTGGCATTCCAGCAACACCTCTTTCTACATTAAAACCTTGTTTTTCTGCGTAACTAGCTAAAATTTCAGCAGACTTGGTTTCTTCAAAAGCTGTTTCGGCCAATCCCCAAATTTCATCACTTATTTTAATAAGTTCATTTTTGTGTTTTTCTACAGATGTAAGCAATGCCTTTTTATTTTTTGACATTCCTTTTTGTGCAAAAGATGTAATTGACACAAAAAGTATCATTACAAAAAGTGATATTTTTTTCATTTTTTTAAATTATTGAAAGTTAAGACGTAAAAGATACTATTATTATTCTACAGAATCAATTAAAATAGTAATCATGTCTATAGCAGCTTGTGCGATTTTAGTTCCGGGGCCAAAAACACCAACGGCACCACAATCAAAAAGAAATTGATAGTCTTGTGCAGGAATTACACCTCCAACAATCACCATAATATCTTGTCTCTCATATTTTTTTAATTCAGAAATAACTTGTGGAACTAGTGTTTTATGACCTGCAGCAAGTGAAGAAATACCTAAGATGTGTACATCATTTTCTATAGCTTGTTTAACCGCTTCTTTTGGGGTTTGAAACAATGGGCCAATATCTACATCAAATCCTAAATCTGCATAACCAGTAGCAACTACTTTTGCACCTCTATCATGACCATCTTGCCCTAACTTGGCAATCATAATACGTGGTCGTCTTCCCTCAAGTTCTGCAAACTTATCTGTAAGTTCAGCTGCTTCCTTAAATAACTTATTATCTTTTATTTCTTTACTATACACACCAGATATTGTTTTATGTACTGCTTTATGTCTTCCAAATGCAACTTCTAAAGCATCAGAAATTTCACCTAAGGTAGCTCTTTCTCTAGCTGCTTTTATTGCTAAATCTAATAAATTTTCCCTTTTAAGAGTGTCTAAACTATTAGAATTTAAACTCAATTTAGCAGTTTTAGTAATCTCTTCAAGTATTTCTTGTACTTTTTTTGAGTTTCTACTTGCTTTTAATTGAGTTAATCGTTCTATTTGAGATTTTCGAACAGCTTCGTTGTCTACATCTAGTATTTGCAAAGGATCTTCTTCTTTTAATTGATATTTGTTGACTCCAACAATAATATCTTGTCCACTATCTATTTTTGCCTGTTTTTTTGCAGCAGCTTCTTCAATCCTCATTTTAGGAATTCCTTTTTCGATAGCCTTTGTCATTCCTCCTAATTCTTCTACTTCTTGCATGAGTTCCCATGCTTTATTAGCGATGTCTTCTGTTCGTTGCTCTAACTGATAACTTCCTGCCCAAGGGTCTACTGTTTTGGTAATTTGAGTTTCTTCTTGTAAATATATTTGAGTATTTCTAGCTATTCGTGCAGAAAAATCTGTTGGTAATGCAATGGCTTCGTCAAGTGCATTTGTATGTAGGCTTTGTGTTCCTCCAAATGAAGCAGCCATTGCCTCAATGGTTGTTCTTGCAACATTATTAAATGGATCCTGTTCTGTTAAACTCCAGCCACTTGTTTGAGAATGTGTTCTCAATGCTAGTGATTTTGGGTTTTTAGGATTAAATTGTTTCACAAGTTTTGCCCATAACATTCTGGCAGCTCTCATCTTTGCTATTTCTGTAAAATGATCCATTCCTATAGCCCAGAAAAAAGACAATCTTGGTGCAAACGAGTCTATATCCATGCCGGTTTCTAAGCCTTTTTTTATATACTCTAAGCCGTTAGCTAAGGTATAAGCTAATTCAATTTCTGAGGTAGCGCCGGCCTCTTGCATATGATAACCCGAGATAGAAATAGAATTAAATTTTGACATATTTTTACTTGTGTACTCAAAAATATCGGCAATTATTTTCATTGATGGAGAAGGAGGGTAGATGTAGGTATTTCTAACCATAAACTCCTTTAAAATATCATTTTGAATAGTTCCAGAGAGTTCTTTTTTATCGACTCCTTGTTCTTCAGCTGCTACGATATAAAAAGCTAATATTGGCAGTACAGCTCCATTCATAGTCATGGATACAGACATTTTATCTAACGGAATACCGTCAAACAGAATTTTCATATCTTCAATAGAGTCAATTGCTACACCAGCTTTACCAACATCGCCTTCTACCCGTTCATGATCTGAATCATACCCTCTATGGGTAGCAAGATCAAAAGCAACAGACAAGCCTTTTTGACCAGCATTTAAATTTCTTCGGTAGAATGCATTACTATCCTCAGCAGTAGAAAAACCTGCATATTGTCTTATAGTCCATGGTCTTCTTACATACATGGTGGAATAAGGCCCTCTTAAATTGGGAGCTATTCCTGCTACAAACCCTTCATGATTGAAGGTTTTAGGTGCAGTTCTTTCAGGAAAAGATAGCGATAAATTTTGAAGCTCTTTTCTAGTCATTATCTAGTTTTTTTACTGTGTAGATTTTTATGTATAATCTTTATTTCAATTCCCATCATCATTCCATTTTTAATCTATTTTGTTCATGTTGCTCAGATAGTCTTCTTTGTAGTATTGGTGCAATTAATGTTTTAGAGTTTTTTTTCTTTAAAAACGGATAAATTTGAAGTTCATTCTTCATGCGATCATTCTGGCTGGGTAATTTATTGGTTCCTAATAATATCAATTTATTTTGATCAAATAATTCTTGTTGTTTCCCAGCATTTTCATTAATTTTATTTTGAATTGTTCCCTTTTTTAGTTGTTTTAAAAAACCTCCATTTTTTTCTATTTGCTTAAATAGTTGCAGCGCTTTTTCAGCAAATTGTTTTTCAGTATTTTCAATATAATAAGCTCCATTTGCAAATTTATGTGCTTCTGAAAGATAGGCTTCTTCTTTTAAAATTAACAATTGATTTCTAGCAATTCGCTCTCCGAATTCATTTGATTTATGATAAATTGAGTCATAAGAAATATTAGAAATTGTATCAGAGCCACCAAGTATTGCGCTCATACATTCACTTGTGGTTCTTAACATATTTACGTTATAATCAAAGATTGTTTTGTTTCGCAAGCTTGGTTTTGTGAAAACATGTATAGTTGTATGTTTAATTCCTCGTTCTTTAAATAGTACTTCTACTAGTATACGGAAAGCTCTTAATTTTGCGATTTCAAAGAAATAATTACTTCCAATTGAAAATATATAATGGATTTTAAGGGCAATAGATTCTCCAAATAATTCAAGATATTCATTGGTATGAGCTAGTGCATACGCTAACTCTTGAATAATTGTTGCACCAGCGTTTTGATATAATGACGCGTCTACACAAATAGAATTAGTAACGGTATCAATAAACTTAGCTTTTTCTGATATATCTGCATTTAAATTTGAAAACCAATTTCCAGTTTTTGCTAAATTACCGATGATGTCTATTTGAAAATAGATGTAATTACCCTTACAATACTTTTCTATTTCAGAAATAAATGCAGCATCAAGGAATTCGAAATTTAAATATATGTGTGTTTTTTTTGTGTCTATTTTATCGAATAAAACAATATAATCAAACGTGTTTTTTGCTATGAACTGAATTGCAGTTGCTCCTCTTTCTAGGCTGTCTACTGCTATTTTATTTGCAATAATAACGTCGTCTACAAAAATAGATTGACAAATTTTATATCCATCTTTTGGCAAACAGACATTGTTGTTATGTCTATCTTCTGAAGTATAAAAAGGTTTTACATGAATGCCTTCATTTGATTTCCATATTAAAGAATCATTATAATCTGCACCTTTTAGGTCTACTTGAATTTTTTGTTTCCAAGCAGCTGGAGATACAGTGCTAAATTCATTAAATAAAAAATCGTCCATTTATTTTTTTAAAGTATCAAATTCTATGATATATATATCTTCGTTTTCTTTTTTCATCAAATACTTTTCTCTTGCAAATTTTTCAAGTTGAAGAGAGTCTTGCAATTCAGTAATAATTTTTTTGTCTTGCTTAATTTCCTTTTTATAAAAGTTAATGGTATTGTTGAGCTCCTTTATTTCTTTTTTGAATTCTTTATTTAGTTGAACATTAGCATCAAAGAAAAACATCCACACTAAAAAAGCAGCCAATATAATTATGTACTTATTAGTTAAAAATTTAATGATCTTATTTTTCCGTATTTTTTCTGCAACCATGTTATAGACGTTCACTTATTACTGTTCTAACAATATCAATAGCAACTGTATTGTAACGATCGTTTGGGATGATGATGTCTGCAAAATTTTTAGTAGGTTCTATAAATTGCTGATGCATAGGCTTTAGTGTGTCTTTGTAACGATCTAACACTTCATCAATATCACGCCCTCTTTCTTTAATATCACGCCTTACACGTCTTATTAATCTCTCATCTGCATCTGCATGAACAAATATTTTAATATCAAATAAATCTAAAAGTTTTTTACTATTAAAAATGAGGATTCCTTCAATAATTACAACTTTTCTAGGATGAGTTTTAATAGTGTCTTTAGTTCTATTGTGTGTTTTAAAAGAATAAATAGGCTGTTGAATTATCTTACCAGATTTTAGATCTGATATATGTGTTTCTAATAAATCAAAATCTATAGCTCTTGGATGATCAAAGTTAATTTTTATTCTCTCTTCATAAGAAAGATTATCTGTTGCTTTATAATAAGAATCTTGAGATATCACACAAACTTCATCTTCAGGTAATTCATTAATAATCTGATTTACAACAGTCGTTTTTCCACTTCCTGTTCCTCCAGCAATTCCAATTACAAGCATGAGTTAATTTTAAGATGTTATTAAACAAATTTAACAAAATATAGTTGATTAAGTAGAAAAAACAATTCTTTCAACTAAAGGTTTGTTTTAAGTTGGTTCTTTAACACATAAAAGAAAAAGTTTCCTTAAGAAAGTAAATTTCCCTCTTTAGTTTGTCGGGATGAGAGGATTCGAACCTCCGATCTCTGGTCCCCCAGACCAGCACTTTAACCGGACTAAGCTACATCCCGTGGTTTTTTACAAATATAAAAGTAAATACTAATTTTCTAGAAGTTTCAATAAAAAAAGTAACCTTAGATTTCAATTATTTTAATACCAAAATAAACAAATAAGTAGATTTTTTTATGCGAGTGCTTCTTTGTAAATCTTTAAACAACGCTCTCTAGCAAATTTGTGCTCTACCATAGGAGTAGGATAGGTTAGTTCTTGGAAATCTGGAACCCATTTTTGTATGTACTTCAATTCTTTGTCAAATTTTTGAATCTGACTGGTAGGATTAAAAATTCTAAAATAAGGTGAAGCATCAACCCCAGTACCAGCTACCCATTGCCAATTTCCAACATTACTAGACATTTCATAATCATGTAATTTCTCTGCAAAATAAGCTTCTCCCCAACGCCAGTCTATTAGCAAATGCTTGCATAGAAAACTGCCAACAAGCATACGAACTCTATTGTGCATAAAACCAGTTTCATTTAACTGTCTCATTCCTGCATCAACCATGGGGTAACCAGTGGTTCCATTGCACCATTTTTTAAATTCTTCCTCGTTATTTCTCCAATTAATCCTATCATATTTAGATTTAAAAGAGTCTTTGTGTGTTTGTGGAAAATGCCATAATATCTGCATAAAAAACTCTCTCCATATTAATTCTTTGAGAAAAATTTTATTCTCTTGTGCATCTGCCCTTGAAGCCATTTGACGAACACTTACAGTACCAAAACGAAGATGAGGCCCTAGCTTAGATGTATTGTCTAAGGCAGGAAAATTTCGAGTCTCTTCATATTCATTTATAATTCTAGAATTAAAAATATAGTTTTTAATTGGTATTCTTGTTTCTGTAAAGCCTATGTCATCTAATGTTAAAACAGTTGGTTTTACTGAAGAGTAAAACCCACTTAATAAATCTTCAGAAGGATAATTTTTTTGTGCATTTATATGATATGCCTCCATCCATTTTTTTGAATATGGGGTATAAACTACATAAGGGGTTCCATCTTTTTTAGTAATTTCATTTCTTTCAAAAATTACTTGATCTTTATAGGTATGAAATTCAATGGTATTAGAAGCTAATAATTCTTTTATTTCTAAATCTCTCTTTATTGCATAAGGTTCGTAATCATGATTTGTAAATACTTTAACAACATTGTATTTTTTTATCAGTGATTGAAAAATTTCTGTAGGAGTGCCATGAAACATGCTTATTCCTGCTTCGAATGACTTTAAATGCTCATTCATAGTATTTAATTCTTTGTGAATGAACGAGATGCGAGCATCGTTTTTTGGTATTTTTTCTAATATTTCTTTATCAAAAATAAAGATTGGGAGTATTTTTTCTTCAGATTGAAGGGCATGATATAACGCAACATTGTCATGCAATCTTAAATCTCTACGAAACCAAAAAATTGAAATTGTATCCATTACTTTTTATATTCTCCAAAGATTTCAATTAATTTTTCTTGTCTATACTTGAAAATTTCTTCTAATTTTGGTTTTACTAAAAAAGGGTGAACGATTTGACCAAGAATTCCTAATGGAACTTTATAATCAATAATATCTTCCATTTCTACTCCACCATCAATTTCATGAATAAAATGCTTATGGTGCCAAAAAGCGTAAGGGCCATACAGCTGAAGGTCTACAAAATAGTTACCATCTACAAAGTGTGTAATTTCACTTACCCATGTTGCTTTAATGCCCGCTATTGGTGTTACACTATATTGAATCACTTGACCAGCATACATGGGCTTGTCATCTTTAGAAATGATGGTAAAATTCATTTCTTTTGGAGTTAAAGTTGATAGGTTTTTAGGATTTGATAAAAATTTCCAAGCCTCGTTTAGTGTGATGGGTAATTTTTGTTTTCTTTGAAATGTATATATTTTCATAACTAGTTATGGATCAAAATATAAAGATTTAATGAAGTTGCTATACACAGCCAAATCATGTAGGGTAATAGTAAATAACTTACTTTTTTCTGCTCTTTTAAATAGCTTAAAAAAAGATAGAAAATTAATGCTGTTAATAGTGTAATGATAATAAGTGCAAAAAGAACTTGTTGTTGATTAAAGAAAATATAATTCCAACTTACATTTAAGAGTACTTGAATTATAAATAACAATAATTTTTTACGGGTATATTTTTTTGTGAAAAAATATAGTAAGTAAATCGAAAAGCAAATCATGATGCTAGTCCAAGCAGCACCAAAAACCCAACCTGGCGGGGTCCATGGGGCTTTAGATAAATTTAAATACCAATCTGTCATAGGCCCATTATTCATTAGCCAACTACCAATAGCCAATCCACCAAAATTGATGAATAGAAATAACATAAAGTATTTAATTTTTTTACTGATCACTTTTTTTCTAATAATTCAATTTTCTTCAATATCTGATCTGCTTCAACATATTTTTGATCACTAGCACTTCTATCAATAGATTGAAGATCATATCCTTCTTTCATTTTTTTCTTGTACTGATCTTCTAATTTTTCTACTTCAGACTTTTTTTTAAACATTCCAAACATACTTCTTATAGGTGTTTTTTAATTTTAGAACTAGTTGGAGATGTTATTGAAAAGTAATAATCAATTAATTCACCATTTTCATCAATTAGGTATTTTTGAAAATTCCACTTTACAGAAGAATTTTTTCTTCCATTCTCTATCTTTTTGGTTAGCCAATTGTACAAAGGGTGTTGTTCACTTCCTTTTACATTTACTTTTTCAGTAATAAGAAAAGAAACACCATAGTTTACTTCACAAAATTCTTCAATTTCGGTTGAATTACCTGGTTCTTGTTTTCCAAATTGATTACACGGAACACCAATAACAACCAAAGAGTCTTGATATTCGTCATGTAATTTCTGTAAATCTTTGTATTGAGGTGTAAAGCCACACTTTGAAGCTACATTTACAAATAACACTTTTTTCCCTTTGTAAGATGAAAGATCAATTGATTTCCCTTGAAGAGAATCTATTTTGATATCATACAACGATTTTGATGCTGACATTTTTATAGGTTTATTAGTTGTTGATAATGTTTTAATGAAAATATTAAATGGGTTCATGTTAGATTTTAAAACTTACAATTCCACAATCCATCTTGAATACTTGTCCAGAAATTGATGCTGATCTAGGAGACACTAAAAATTCTGCCATATCAGCTACCTCTTCTGGATTTAGAAACTTCTTGAGTGGATGACGTTCTGTAATCATATCAATCATTTTTTCATTCCGTAATATCTTAGATGCTAATTCTGTATCAGTTACAGTAGGAGCAATAGCATTAACTCGAATTGTAGGTGCTAATTCTGCGCCTAATGATTTCACCAAGCCTTCAACAGCAGATTTTGCCGCTGCAACACTAGCATGAAAAGGCATTCCAAGTGTTGTAGCAACTGTGCTAAAAAGAAGAATTGAAGGTTTATTTCCTCTTTTAAGTTGCGGCAGGTATTGTTGTATTGTTTTTACAGCACCAATTACATTAATTTCGAAATCATTTCTGAAATCTTCTAATTTTAAACGTGAAATTGGTTTCAGGTTGATGCTTCCTGGACAATAAATAATAGAATCTACTTCTTCCACGGTTGGAAGTTCATCAGTCAATACATCACAGGTGTGATGTGTTAAATTAACATGTGAGATTGATGGAGGTATTCTACTAATATTAATAATTTTATTTCCTTCTACTAGCCTAGATAGCAGTGAATTACCGATACCTCGGCTTCCACCAACAATTAAAATTTTACGCATTAGTTAACTAGATGTTAAAGGACGACCTTTCAGTCTTTTTTCTATTTTTTGTTTGATTACCGTTAATCGTTTCATTAAATCCATTAAATCTGGATCTTTGTTTTCTTTGTAGATATCATTAATTTCTAAAATCAATCCTTTTACTTCTCTTGAAGCTATAATACGATCACTTGTGGTAATGAATTTATGTTTCCTATGCTCAAATTCTGTAGCTCTGTCTATTATATCCATTGTTTAATCTTTTAAATAGTTCAATAATTCATTAATTTTAGAAGGAGTATTAAATTCTCCTCCATAATATGAGGTAACTGTTGCAGAAGTATCATCTTTAATACCTCTAGATGAAACGCATAAATGTTTAGCATCAATAATGACAGCTACATTATCTGTTTGCAAAGCATTTTTTAAATCCTCTGCAATTTGATTTGTTAACCTTTCTTGTACCTGAGGTCTCTTTGCATAATATTGAACAATACGATTCAATTTAGAAAGACCTATTACTTTACCAGATGATATATATGCAATATGTGCTTTTCCTATGATTGGCACAAAATGATGTTCACAATTAGAATAGAATGTTATATTCTTCTCCACCAACATCTGATTGTATTGGTATTTGTTGTCAAATAAAGCAATTTTTGGCTTATTATTGGGGTTTAATCCAGAAAATATTTCTTCAATATACATTTTTGCCACTCTTTTAGGAGTTCCTTTAAGAGAATCATCTGTAAGATCTAATCCTATAACATCCATAATCTCTTTAAATAAGACAGCAATTTTTTCTTTTTTCTCTTCATCAGAAATTAAAAAGGCATCTGGCTTCATAGGTGTTTCTAGACCTGTAAATAGATGATCATCACCAATATCGTTAAATGAAAGGTTATCTAATTGATTGTTATTTTTTTGTTCTTCTACTAATGTATTTATGCTCATAATTTTAATCTTTTTTTAGTGCTGTTTTTAAGTACTCTAAGCTTAAAACAAAGCACTGATTTTATCTTTTTGATATAGAGTTGTTAGAGATTTGTCTTTGTCTTGTGCATTTAAATCTTCCACTTTCAAATTCTCTTAGTTTGCTGTGTTTTGTTTTTCTTCCTTGAACTCGTTTTCTCCACATTTTGAAGCTTTTTAACTTCATTTCTGATCTCATTAAATTTATTACTTCTTGCTCACTAAGTCCAAATTGAAACTTTATAGCATCAAAAGTAGTTCTGTCTTCCCAAGCCATTTCAATAATTCTGTCTATAGCTATGTCTGATAATTTATTCATATGCTGGATTTAAATACTTTTCTTGATATATAGTTTTTAAATCAATCATTTTTGCAATAAATTTTTTATTTTCTTTATACAGCATATTATTTTTAAAACAAATATATTTCCCTTGTGAGTGAATACTTAGCCTATCTGTTTTGTAGATTACTAATTGTCTGAAATGTATTACCCAGGTGTAATTATTGAGACCTTTGTTTAATAGAACTATAATTCCTTCAGGTCTAAGCTCAATATTTGCATAAGTAACATCTGACACTTTATTGGTGTAATTGGCAATATTTTGACTTGTTTCTTCTACAATCATTCTTTTTGAACCGATGCCTCCCATTTTTAATGACTGATAAAATGAAAATGGAAAACCCAACAGATCATTTGTTAATTCTTTAGCTTCTTTGTTGGTATGTGTTGTTGATAAAATCATATTTGCTCTATCAAATGTAATTTTGTTTAACGGCTTTATCAAATAGTTAGACAAAAATTAACAAATAATTATAGTATTTAAACTTAACTAGTACTTAACAAAATAAAAGTAATTTTAAAAATTGTTTTATTGGTAGTCTTGCTACTCTTTTATCTTATCTGTTAATAGAATATTTCTATCTGATAAGGTGTGTTTAAGAAGAATTCTATTACTTTCTTTTCTAACTTCAGGATTTTTCTTCAAATTCCATAAAATATCTGAGGCTTTTTTTCTTGTTTTTTTTAGATCAACAATTGGTTTTGGATAATCCTTTCCAAGCGAAAAACCATACATCTGTTGTTCTAGAGGTGTCATTAAATATGGCTCATGCGCAAAAATAGTATCTAAATTATTGAGTTCTGGAACCCATTTTTTAATAAAATGTGCATCTTCATCATGCTCTATGCCATTTTTAATTGGGTTGTAAATTCTAAGATTGTTTATTCCAGTTTCACCTGCTTGCATTTGAAGCTGAGGAAAATGTATTCCTGGTTCAAAATCTAAAAACATTTGGGAAAGGTGCGTAGTAGCGTCTTGCCAAGGTTGCCATAGAATATGAGTGAAAAATGAAACGGTTAATGCACGCATTCTAAAATTTAAATACCCAGTTTCTTGCAGACATCGCATACAGGCATCTACTAAAGGATATCCTGTTTGTCCTTTTTTCCATGCATCTTGGTATTTTTTTGAAATTGATTTTTTTAGTTTATGATATCCCTTGTTTACGCTAGCATTTTCCATAACATGTTCCATTTCAAATTTTTGGATGAAATGTGCCTGCCAACGAAGTCTAGATAAGAACGCTCCAATATGCTTTCCATTTTTTTTATTTTTCATTTTTTCACCCATCTGAAATACTTCTCTTACCGAAAGGTTACCCCATGCCAAATAAGGTGACAATCTACTACAGCTTGTTCTAGATAACGCTGGTTTAGAAATATGGAACATATAGTCTTTATGCCTTTCTTTAAAAAAAGTACTTAGATATTTATATCCTAGTGTTCTTCCTCCTTTTTGAAAATTTGTATTAAGTGATGTTTTTAAAGAAATTGGATTTGAAATATTTTCAATTTTCTTAATATCATTTGTAGTTAATACTTGATGATTAGAAGGATTAAAACTCTCTTGACTTTTATTCATATATGATTCCCACTCTTCAAACCAATTTCCTCTGTGTTGTATTCCTCTTTGTACACCGTTGTTGATATTTTCTTTCCAGTTAATATTGTTATTTCTACAGTATCTTTTAAATTCTTTATCTCTTGTATATGTTGTTAAAATACCAGTTTCTTGATGTGAAAAGAGTGTTTCTATGGTATAAAAATTTTGAATTTGATTGCAAAGACCTATAACATCAGAAGTCACGGATAAGATCTTAGATTCATGTTCTTTTAATTCAATATTGATGTCTACAAGAGATTGCTTAATAAAGTTCCAATGACGAATATTGTAGTGAACGTCGTTTAATAAAATTGTCTCAAAAGCATAAAAAATTAAAAAACGTTTTCCATTTTTTATGGCATTACTTATAGCTTCATTATCATGCAATCGTAGGTCTCTTTTTAACCAAACTAGATTAATTTTTTCTTTAGTATTCATCAGCATTTTCTATAATATGTTGTGCTTTTTCTTTGATATTGGCTAAATCTGGACCTGGTATTTTATTTAAAAGAGAATACATCATTCCCATTCTTCTATTTTTAGATAACTGATCTCTTTTGTCATCTAAAAAATTCCAGTACAAACTATTAAATGGACAGGCTTTACTTGTGATTTTCTCTTTCTTATTGTAATAACAACTACCGCAGTAATTGCTCATTTTGTCGATATAATTTGCAGAGGAAACATATGGTTTCGTAGCTATTTTTCCACCATCAGCAAACTGACTCATTCCTCTGGTATTTGTTAATTGAACCCATTCAATTGCATCGTTATAAATTCCTAAATACCAAGCGTCTACTTCATCAGGATGTATTTGCATTAATAAAGCAAAGTTCCCTGTAATCATTAATCGTTGAATATGATGTGCATAGGCGTTATCCAAAGAATTATTAATGGTGTTTTTCAAACAATTCATTTTTGTTTTACCTGTCCAAAAAAAGTTGGGAAGCTTGTTTTGATTGTTCAAGACATTTAATTCTTTATAAGAGGGCATTAAAGCCCAATACATACCCCTCATATATTCTCTCCATCCAATAATTTGTCTTATAAAACCTTCTACTTGAGAGATGTGAATTTCATTTTTAAAATGTCTGTAAGTTTCCATAACTTTTTCAATAACTTCTTTTGGAGAAATTAACTTGATGTTCATTGCAAAGGAAATTCTCGAATGATAGAGATTCACTTCGTCTGTATGCATAGCATCTTGGTAATCTCCAAAATAAATTAATAAGTGGCTACAGAAATAGTCTAATTGATCTAGTACTTCATTTCTTGTTGTAGGATATTCGAAATTTTTTGTATTGATATTGCCAATGGTTTGTATTTCTGCAATTTTAATCTCGTTCACCAATTCAGAGACATCTTTTAGGAATATTTTATAGGGTGGAATTAAGGTTTCTTTTTTCCATTTTTTCCGATTGCTTTTATCATAATTCCATTCGCCACCCTCTGGTTTACTTCCTTCCATTAATACATGATGTTTTTTTCTCATGTATCGATAGAAGTTTTCCATTACATATAGTTTCTTTCCTTCATAAAAGTTTTTTAATTCACTTCTATCAGTATAAAAATGTTCCGTATCAAAAACAGTATTTTTAATAGATATAGTCTTACAAAATTCGGTCAGTTGTTTGTCTAATCTGTATTCATCAGGAGATAGGTATTCAAATTGCACTATTTCTTCTTCTTGAATAATCTGAAGAAGGTTTTTAACTAAATCTTGTTTATTTCTTTGATCATTTATTTTATAATAAATAACCTTATGATTCTTTGCTGATAACTCAGATGAAAAGCTTCGCATTGCAGAGAAAAAACCTACAACTTTTTGAATATGATGTTGTACATAATCTGTTTCTTGTCGCATTTCAAAAAGACAATAAATAGTGTCAGTATCTTTCTCTTGAACCAAGAATGGTTTGTATTAAGTTGATCTCCTAATATGAGTCGTAATTTTTTCATTCTTAAAATAATGTTTGTTGTAGCCAGCGTTTTCTAAATAAATGAGATGGGTCATAACGAGCTGCTTGTAATTGGGTGTTAAACTTTCTGTCTCTAGGGTCGTTACCAACTCCAGAAACATACATCCAGTTTCCATA
>Ga0209504_1000300_pt1 | contig 45298 bp, 43 predicted proteins | sample COGITO_mtgs_1005_FD_184791 | JGI IMG/M metagenome (GOLD analysis project Ga0209504, IMG submission 184791) | Pelagic marine microbial communities from North Sea - COGITO_mtgs_100511 (SPAdes) (version 2) | ecosystem: Environmental > Aquatic > Marine > Epipelagic ... | reverse complement strand
AATAAGTACAACTTCACCGCCTATTACGTGCTTTTTAAAGCTATTAGACCATACTTTTATTTTATCTATATGTTGTGCTACGTTATTACTTACCCCAGTTAGTACTTTTTTCATTTTAAATCAAAGTCTCTATTTTTTTACCCCACCCGTGGGCTTTACTATGAGGCCAAACAATCCATTTATGTGGTTTTGGTCCTTGCATATCTATATGAATTTTTATCCAATCATCTTGGGTTTTTAACTTTTGAGCTATTTCTTGTTCATTTAAATCCCTTCTGTATACTGGTGTACCGTCTTCTGATTCTAAAATAACTGCACAAAAGGAATAATCATCATGATCAAATCCAGATTTATGTACATCTAATACATGTTTAAATTTTTGATGGAAGCTATTTTCATAATCTTCTACTATAGGATTAGGTGCTAATTTATTTTCTAGCGTCCATGATTGAACAGCTCTATCACGAAGTCTAATACCAGCATATCTTTCCCAGTCTTCAATCTTTCTTATTCGACCTAAACCATATTTACCATATCTTTCTTCGTCAGAATCATAAGATTCACCATCAATTCCTAATAATTTTCTAGTTTTCTCGTGTGTACGAGAATTTCTCTTACCCCATTCAGAATCATCATCCCATTGTTTAGTTCTGCCTTTACGAGTATATTCGTGCCATGCGATAATCTTGTGCGGATGAAATAAATCATAACCATGAGTATACGCTCTAATTGCAATCGTAATTTCTTCTCCATGAAAATAAAATTCAGGATCATGTTGTACTTCGTTTGCAAATTCACCAATAGTAAAAGCAAAATGTGCTGAATAAAATCTAGAAGGAATAGGTTCTGTCATATCCTGCCATCCAGGAATAGTAGCTGGTAAAAAGAAAATTACACCTTCTGGTGTAAATCTATCAAAGTTCATTAACCATGGAACTTCAGTTTTTCCTTCTGGGTAAGTTACTGGATCATATGATGAAATATAACTTGTAATTAAAGGTTTTGCGTGGCCTTTTGCCTGCAAACTCTTTAACATACTAATCAATTCAGTATCCCAATTTTTAATAAATCTATGGTGACTATCTAATTGAAAGGTGTAAGTTTCACCTTGATATAATTGTTGAATACTATTTCTAGCCCAACATGCACCCGTAGAGTCTTTGTAATTAATATCTAAAATACTAAACCTAGGATCATTTTTATAACGATCTATATTATCCCATTCATCTTCTTCTGAATGTTGCCAACATATACCAAATCTTAAATTTTCTGGAAATTCAGCGTTAGAAATACAATCATCTAATGTTTTTAATAATTCAGGATCTCTGTAACTAGCGATCTGAATAAAGATAGTTTCTTCCATTTACACAATATTGTTTAGTTATTATATTATATATTGTGTTTTTGTTTACTAACTTTTCAGAGAAAGTATTCCTGGCGTTAGAAATACTTTCTCTTTACAACTTATCGTAAATAATTAGATAGATTAATGGTGGTCACGAGATGTGTCCTATGTGATTATCGGGGTTCTTCTTCTAAACCGTCTTTGCCGCCACCACATTGCGAAAGACCTAAAACATAAGTATCCCATTCCCCACCTGATACTGATTGTATCGCAGTATATCCTTGATCTGCATATGCACTACCAGATAGTTGATACACTCCATATAATATAATCTCACTATTAGATCTAGCTATTACAAGAGGGCTAAAACCGTCACATGGATCCATTTGATATAAATAATACGAAGGTGCTTCTGGTGTTGGTGTCGGTGGGACTGGTGTTGGAACCGGTGTTGCAGCTACCGTAGACGCCGGAGTCGCAGTCGGTGGGACTGGTGTTGGAACCGGTGTAGATGCTACTGTAGGCGCTGGAGTCGCTGTAGGTGGAACTGGTGTTGCAGTCGGTGGAACCGGTGTTGCAGTTGGGTTAGGAGCGTCATAAACACATATAGTCTCACTAGTACATGAATTACCAGAAGCTAATCTTTCAAAACCACTAATACTAGTAATTGTTCCATTATTATTAAAATCATATATGTTTACCACTTCTTGTGAACATACAGAAACAACATAACCTTCTTTTCCATTACGCCATACATTTGCAGTACTTAACATTTGATTAAGGCGCGTATTTATATATGTTCCAGATTCTATTGATTTATATCTTAATCCATATCTATTTGAATCTACATCCACGGAGAACCAAGAGTGTTGACAATTACCCGTTGGTATTTGTGTTGGTGTTGGTGTCGGTGGAACTGGTGTAGCTGTAGGACTTGGTGTTGGTGTCGGTGGAACTGGTGTTGCAGTTGGATCAGGATAACAATCCCCTATATTTAACACTTTACCACTAGAACTTATTTGTACTTTGTATATTGCTCCAACAAATACACTATCGCCCAATCCATACCATTGATTACCACCATTAACAGCGCTAGTTAAACTGCTATTTGTATATAGCGTATCGTTTATTTGAAGGTTTGTAACTGAAGATGCATTACTAGTATAGAACGCAAATTGTAAGTCTCCACACGGGTCTGTAGCAGAAATACTTCCACCAAATCCAGCAGCTTCAGACCATATAGTGTATACTGGTACCGGTGTAGGTGTAGGTGTTGGGGTCATTGAGGTATCGCTCAAATCTACAACATCAAAATACGCTACTAGTGTGCCATTTACACTACCAGTCATTATTTTAACATATATCATTTCTGGCCCTTCGGTTAAATTATCTGCTTTAGTTGTCAAATCAAAATACCCAGTGTTTGAAGAAATTGATATAGACCCATTGTCTATATTCTGTGTAAAGTCACTCGCTGTAGCGGCTGCAATACCACCATCATATAAACTCCAATATAATTGGGTTCCATTTGTAACATACTTAGTATTTACGCGGAATCTTATTGTTACGTTGCCTTCTGTAGCATTTAACGTACTGGCTACAGTATCATATTCAGGTGGGAAGTTATATCTACTAGTTACTGATCCTTCTTCCTTATCAAAAAATACTGCATAATCGCTACCTGGTTCATGATACCACCCAGTTTCTACTAAATCACAGGTTGATGTAAAACTACTATCACATAATGATTCTATACCAGCAATTAAACCTGTATTAATCCAATTACCATTACTATCAAATGTAACTTTATCGTATCTACCCGTTGGTGTTGTATTGTCAGAAAGTTTTGTGTAATAATTTCCAGTCGTTGTTTTGTCTAATGTACTTTGAACCATTGTTTGAACATCTAATGAATCACATACACCTGCTAAATTAGTAAAATAGACATCATCTACTGAATTATTAATATCATCATATCCACCTGGTTTATTATCTGTAATTAAAACTATAACCTTAATTGCTTCTGATCTAAAAGATCCAACTATTCCATTGGATACTATTTCGTTTACTGCTAATCCGCCTGGTTCTGGACCTGATGCGCCGTTTCCAAGTGGTAAAGAATCCGTATCTAAAAGATTAAGCTGTGATATGAAAGAATTAGTTTGACCAACTCCACTAAATGGCATTAAACCAGTTATAACTTGAGTTTTATTGCTATTTTCTTCAATTATAACTTTACGAGATGTTGCAACAGCTTGATATGCTAATTTATTTGCATATGTTGGTATAGTTGTATTACCGCTATCGTACTCGTCAAACAAACATAAAGCAACTCTAAAATCACCATTAGACTCTGTATTAATTGTACTTAATATATTGGCTATTCCAATTTTTACACCCTCAATGGCACTGCCCATAGAAGCAGTATAATCAACAAGAAACACAACATCCATTCCACCATTACATTGAACGGGTTGGGTTATTATGTCGTTTACACCCAATGTTGTACCATCTGTATAATAAACATTTGATGATGTATTACTGTCTATATCAGAGACTGTATTAGCATCATAAACTAGATTTATTTGATTAGTTGGTGGTACACATTCTTCATCGTGTGCAAATACTGATAATGCCATATTAAGTTTATCTTATTAATTTATCTTATTTATCTTACTCCATACATGAACCATTTGTAAATATAACAGATACTGTATAACCTGATCCATTATATGAACTATTAGATCCTGTAACATATAAATATTTACCTGACCAAAAAGATGATGATATTGAATAACTAGTATATGAAGTAAATTTAGTTCCACCAGCATGTGACCACGTCGCTATTGCTGTTGCATTTCCATTGGAATCTACAGCTCTTAACGTATATGTTACGGCTTCTGAATTATTATTAACACCATATGATGCTTCAATTCCTGTTAATACCATGTTCTCTTCAGCAAATGTATAAGGTATCTTAACAAATGCTTTTTGCAATAATTGATTAGTTATATTTATATCTCTAGGTGTGGCATTTATAGAAACGTGTTCATAACAAGAACCTGTACCCCTTGCACCATTTACACCTGAAGTTCCATTTACACCTGAAGTTCCATTTACACCTGAAGATCCGCTTGAACCATTAGTTCCTGAAGTTCCATTTACACCTGAAGTTCCATTTTTACCGGAAGATCCGCTTGAACCATCAGTTCCTGAAGTTCCATTTACACCTGAAGTTCCATTTACACCTGAAGTTCCATTTACACCTGAAGATCCGCTTGAACCATTAGTTCCTGAAGTTCCATTAGTTCCTGAAGTTCCATTAGTTCCTGAAGTTCCATCTCTACCATCTACACCAGAGGTACCATTAGTTCCTGATGAACCACTTGAACCATTCGTTCCTGAAGTTCCGTTAGTTCCTGATGAACCGCTTGAACCATCAGTTCCTGAAGTTCCATTCTTTCCAGAAGTTCCGTTTGTTCCATTAGTACCTGAAGTTCCGTTATCTCCATCTATACCCGAACTTCCATTTCTACCATCTACACCAGAGGTACCATTAGTTCCTGATGAACCACTTGAACCATCAGTTCCTGAAGTTCCGTTTTTACCAGAAGATCCACTTGAACCATCAGTTCCATTTGTTCCTGAAGTTCCGTTAGTACCTGAAGTTCCATTAGTTCCTGAAGAACCGCTTGAACCATCAGTTCCTGAAGTTCCGTTCTTTCCTGAAGTTCCATTAGTTCCTGAAGTTCCATTTCTTCCTGAACTTCCATCAGTTCCCGAAGTTCCGTTTGTTCCATTAGTACCTGAAGTTCCGTTAGTACCCGAAGTCCCGTCAGTACCTGAAGTTCCATTCTTTCCAGAAGTTCCATTCGTTCCATTAGTACCTGAAGTTCCATTGGTTCCACTTGAACCGCTCGAACCATCAGTTCCTGAAGAACCACTTGTTCCAGAAGTTCCACTAACACCTGAAGAACCTGAAGAACCTGAAGTTCCGTTCGTTCCTGAAGTTCCGTTTTTACCAGAAGATCCGCTTGAACCATCTGTTCCACTTGAACCATTTGAACCGTTAGTTCCACTTGAACCATTAGTTCCTGAAGTTCCATCTTTACCAGAAGATCCACTTGAACCATCTGTTCCAGAAGTTCCATCTAAACCGTTAACACCAGATAATCCCGAAGAACCATCTGTTCCAGAAGTACCATCGACTCCTGAAGAACCGGATGAACCTGAAGAACCGTCATTACCTCTAGTTCCATCTATACCAGAAGAACCTGAAGAACCATCTGTTCCTGAAGTTCCATTAGTTCCTGAAGTTCCATTCGTTCCTGAAGAACCACTTGAACCACTTGAACCATTTGTACCGTCTGTTCCTGAAGATCCGCTTGAACCATCTGTTCCGTTTTCTCCATTCTTACCTGAAGAACCATCTGTTCCGTTAGTTCCTGATGAACCACTCGTACCCGGATTACCGGTTACACCTGAAGAACCATCTGTTCCTGAAGTTCCATTAGTTCCTGAAGTTCCGTTTTTACCTGAAGAACCTGAAGAACCGTCTGTTCCTGAAGATCCGCTTGAACCATCAGTTCCATCAATTCCTGAGGTTCCATCTATACCTGAAGAACCATCTATACCATTAACTCCTGATAATCCAGAAGATCCACTTGAACCATCTGTTCCTGAAGAACCATCAGTTCCTGAAGAACCGTCTGTTCCTGAAGTTCCATTAGTTCCCGAAGTTCCATTAGTTCCCGAAGTTCCATCAGTTCCTGAGGTTCCATCAATTCCACTTGAACCATTTGAACCGTCTGTTCCTGAAGATCCGTTTGAACCATCAGTTCCTGAAGTTCCGTTTTTACCAGAAGATCCACTTGAACCATCAGTTCCTGAAGAACCGTCTGTTCCTGAAGTTCCATCAACTCCTGAAGAACCATCAACTCCTGAAGAACCGTCATTACCTGAAGTTCCATCGACTCCTGAAGAACCATCTGTTCCTGAAGTTCCATCTATACCATTAACTCCTGATAGACCTGAAGAACCATCTGTACCATTCGTTCCAGAAGATCCACTTGAACCATCAGTTCCTGAAGAACCATCAGTTCCTGAAGTTCCATCAACTCCTGAAGAACCATCATTACCTGAAGTTCCATCAACTCCTGAAGAACCATCATTACCTGAAGTACCGCTTGAACCTGCAGGTCCTTGAATAGAACCACCATCAACCCATTCAGATCCATTCCACACAAATAATGCGTCTGGATAATCTTGAACTATATATGCGTCACCTTGTTGTGCATCTGATGGAAGAGTATCTTGTGTTTCTACTTCTCCTTTAAAATTAATACCAACACCTGGTTGACCTTGAGGTCCTTCTAAACCATCGACTCCTGAAGAACCATCTGTTCCTGAAGTTCCATCGACTCCTGAAGAACCATCAGTTCCTGAAGTTCCATCGACTCCTGAAGAACCATCTGTTCCACTTGAACCACTTGTTCCATCTATACCACTTGTTCCATCTATACCAGAAGTTCCATCTATACCATTCACACCTGATAATCCTGAGGTTCCGCTTGAACCATCTGTACCATCAACTCCTGAAGAACCATCTGTTCCTGAAGAACCATCTGTTCCTGAAGTTCCATCAGTTCCTGAAGTTCCATCAACTCCTGATGTTCCATCTGCACCTTGTGCTCCATCAACTCCTGAAGTTCCATCAACTCCTGATGTTCCATCTGCACCTTGTGCTCCATCTGCACCTTGTGCTCCATCAACTCCTGAAGTTCCATCTGTTCCTGAAGTTCCATCAGTTCCTGAAGTTCCATCAACTCCTGATGTTCCATCTGCACCTTGTGCTCCATCTGCACCTTGTGCTCCATCAACTCCTGAAGTTCCATCAACTCCTGATGTTCCATCTGCACCTTGTGCTCCATCTGCACCTTGTGCTCCATCAATACCTGAAGAACCATCAGCACCCGAAGTACCGTCTGTACCATCTGCTCCTGTTAAATTTACTTCTACCCAACATGAGTTAGCATCTGCAGATATACCTACTGTAGTTGCATCAGCAGTGATAGTTGTAAAACCATTACCAGGATTTGGAGATTGGACAGTGTATGACCCAGTAGGATCAATTCTAACAGCTCTTTCGGCTTCTGATAAAGCTAACCAATCAGCTTCTCCTAACTCTCCACCATTACCAAAGAAACCCACTGGAATTAGACTATAAAGTTTTAAACCATCATGTACTAGTGTACCATTAGATGTTGGTAATGCATATTCTCTAATAACACCGCCGTCAGAAACAATTACTTTTGTAATACCATCATCTGTAGAATGACTTTCTCCATTGTGTGATAATTCAGCAGTTAATGTTTGTGTATAACTACCATTTGAAAAATCCCATATACTAACTGCAGCTGGATTAACTCCGTTGCCAGATGGCCACTCTTGGAGTAAAAATCTAGTACCATCACTATTTATAGAATATGAATATGCATCAGCATATCCTGTAATTTCACCCTTTAAAGTCCAACTCCCTCCGACATTTTCATAAACTCTAGTTTTGCCAGCCTCATTACCATATCCATTTACTATAAATTGATTACCAGAACTAGAAAACTCTCTAGGAATCCATTCGCCATTTAAAATAAAGTCTTGGGTCCATTGCAGTCCAGATAAATCATAACTAGCCACAGCAATCCCGGTTATTAATCCAGTAGTTGGGCCATCGGTTATATTATATACAACTTGTGTACCGTCATTGTTTAATCTAGCGTTATATCCATCTTCTAATTGAGAAGCTCCCTGTTGTGTAGTTCTAGGTCCCCATGGGCCATTAGAAGGCTTCATCCAAGAAGAAAATCTTCTTCTTGGAAATTGAGCACTTAAGTTAGGATCATCGCTGGCTGCAAATTCTGAAAATACAACTGATGAACCATCATTAGAAATATCTACATATCTCATACCAGTGTGGTTACTTAATCTACCAATATCACCGCCTGCTACTTGTACCCATACATTGTTTTGGTATTCATATATTCTGCCAACTGTTCCTGATCCAGCGAGTGGATTTGAAATAAACGCAATGGTATTACCATCATTAGATATATTAAAATGAGATTTAGTATATTTATTAGTACCAGTGGCCGTGACAAAACAAGGTAAGCTACCATCAGTTACCCATGTTGAGCCATTCCACCTTTTAACTTGTATTGCATTATTAACTGAATCTGCAATCAATAAAACCGAACCGTTACCACTAATCCTTGTAGCAACAGTACCTGTAACATTAATTGTATTTTGTAAAGTCCATCCTTGGCCTCCTGATGTAGTACTTGTATCTAAAACTGAAACAAGCATACCGACTCTTCTTCTACCCGATGACCATGGATCATCAGATGCAGTAAATCCGTTGTATGGGAATGCTGTACTATTTTCTAATAAAGGTATTGAATTTCTTTCTTCTAAAGAAATCATTTCTTGAAAACCTCCCTTTAACGCTAAAGAGTGTAATACTCCATCATTTGCTACTGAAGGTGATAAAAACCCTGCTCTTTGAATTCCTTGTGGTAATGCCATTATTTGAATTATATTATTTTTATTTATATATCTAAATAATATACGTGTAGAAACTAAAAAAGAGGCCGAAGCCTCTTTTTTACATTAAATAATTTACCTTTTACAATGAATATACTACTGTTCTACTACCAGTGTCTTGTATTGCGTTAAGTCTATATAATGTGTATGATTTACCATTATATGTAAATTCTAATCTATCTGCTGCAACATCAGCTGGTGCACCGTCTATTTCTAGGGCGGCGTTATCCGTTAAATTTGGAATTTCTAAGCTGGCTGGAACTACTAACCAATAATAATTAGGAGTTTCTGAAGTTTCATATGTCCATGATGGATTTTCTCCATTTAAATCAACTGTACCTATATTATTATAAACTTCAGTATTCGTCAACATTTCACCAAATACATCGGCAAATTGAGGATTTGATTCTGAAACTTGATTATTAGTTAAGTAAAGAGCATCCGCGTTTATTAGATCTAATGCATATGGATAATTACCTGCTCCTAAGTGAAAGAAGTATGCATCACTAGATGCTGGTTCTTCAGTTGGAGCTGGAGTCGGTTCTGGCCTTGGCGTTGCAGTTGGTTCTGGTACCGGGGTTGATGTTGGTTCCGGAACTGGCGTTGCAGTTGGTTCTGGAGCTGGACAATCTGCTGTAGTAGTGATTGCACCAGTTCTAACTAATATTTTAAGACCACCTACTAAACCTGAAGTAGAACCAAGGTCATACCATTGTGCTCCACCATCAAATGGTGTAGTTAAGTTTGCATCTGTAAATAATGTATCTCCGAACGTAGCAGCGTATAATGTGTTAAAATCTGGAGACCATACAGGAATGGTTACTACTTCACATGGTTGTGAATTATCTGGGTCACCTGCACCTGATTCTACATTAACAAAATATTGTGTTGCTGGAACTGGCGTTGCAGTCGGTGGAACTGGCGTTGCAGTCGGTGGAACCGGAGTTGCAGTCGGTGGAACCGGAGTTGCAGTCGGTGGAACTGGCGTTGCAGTCGGTGGAACTGGCGTTGCAGTCGGTGGAACTGGCGTTGCCGTCGGTGGAACCGGAGTGGCTGTAGGCGGAACTGGCGTTGCCGTTGGAGGTACTTCAGTCGCTGTAGGCTCTATAGTCGGTTCTGGAGTTGCCGTTGGAGGTACTTCAGTCGCTGTAGGCGCTGGTGTTGGTTCTGGTGTTGCACATACACAACTACTTAATCCTGCTAGATCTATAGTTCCTGTTTGACCAGGATCTACATCATAGTATTCATAACAGTTACTAAAGTTACTAAATGAATCTCCATTAGTTATTTGAGTTCCTACACTAAATACGTATATAGAGTTGCTTGGTCCATCATTACAGTGTGCTAGTTGATAGTAATAAGTTACCGGTGTAGGTGTTGGTGTTGGTGGAACTTCAGTCGCTGTAGGCTCTGGCGTTGCAGTTGCACATACACAAGTACTTAATCCTGCTAAGTTGATAGTTCCTGTTTGACCAGGATCTACATCATAGTATTCATAACAGTTACTAAAGTAGTTAAATGAATCTCCATTTGTTATTTGAGTCCCTACACTATAAACGTATATCGAATTACTTGGTCCATCATTACAGTGTGCTAGTTGATAGTAATAAGTTACCGGTGTAGGTGTTGGTGTTGGTGGAACTGCAGTCGGTGTTGGTGTTGGTGGAACTGCAGTCGGTGTTGGAGTCGGAGTCACTTCAGTCGCTGTTGGAGTTGGAGTAGGCACTATAGAACATTCAGTCCATTGTTCTACACTTGTAGCTACACCTTCAGATCCTATGGTAACCCAATAGTAATTCGTTTCTTCTGATGATGGAGATCCAGAATTCCACCAAAGGAATCCACTATTTTCAAAGTATTGTGTACCTTGTTGATCTGCGTAAAATACGTTTCCAACCTCAGGCATATTTAATGAATTATCTTGATCAGTCCACAATACATATGGTCTAGCTTCGTCTCCCGATTGGTGAGATACACCTCCAATATATGGTGCATTACAGAAGAAATCACGATGTTCTTGTTCGGTCTTATTAAGTAATCCATTTATGAATTCATCAGGTTCACCTGCAAATAGATTCCATCCACTAATAACCTTTCTTTGTGGTTGTAATACTAGTGGTACTGGAGTTGGCGTCGGAGGCACTTCAGTCGGAGTTGGAGTCGGTGTAACCGGTGTTGGTGTTATATGCGCTGTTTGAGTCGGTGTTAGCGTTGGAGTCGCTGTAGGCTCTAGAGTCGCTGTAGGCACTGGCGTTGCAGTTGGTGTAACCGGTGTTGGTGTTATATGCGCTGTTTGAGTCGGTGTTAGCGTTGGAGTCGCTGTAGGCACTGGCGTTGCAGTTGGTGTAACCGGTGTTGGTGTTATATGCGCTGTTTGAGTCGGTGTTAGCGTTGGAGTCGCTGTAGGCACTGGCGTTGCAGTTGGAGGCACTTCAGTCGCTGTAGGCTCTGGCGTTGCAGTTGGCATAGGAGTTGGAGTTGCAGTAGGCGCTGGAGTTTCGTTAGAAACAATCAAAGTATTTGATAAAGTCTCACACTGATTAGCATCTACTATTTTTACTCTATAAGAACCTGGTTGTAACCCGCTGTTTCCTGTAAGATCGTTAGCATTTCCGAATGTAAATGCATTTGATATTGCAATTACTGGATTTGTAAATGTCGGATATGCGTTTGGTGGTACAGGTTGGTTATTATCCGCATTCAATAAAGTATACTGGTAAGGTCCGACTCCTCCAGATACTTGTACTGTTACTGTTCCGTTTGTAATGTTTGCCATTATTTATCTTTGTTTTATTTATATATTTGTTTTATTTAATATTATCCACAATATAAGTAACCATAAACACCTTCTGCCTTACCATTTCCATCAAAATTAACAGATGACATACATTTAGCTACTGTAAATGAATTAATTACTTGTCTTTCTTCATATTGTGGAACGCCATCTACAATGTTAACAACTGCATATTCAACTGGTTGTTTCATAAGATAACCTGGTGTATCTGAAGAACATAAAAGATCTCCAATAGCTACATCGCCGTTTTGATTACATATTTTCATGCCTAATAATGAGCCTTCAACAGAATCACCTAATGAAGCAACAGTCCAAAGACTTTTAGCATCTCTATCAGCTTCTGCTAATTTAACACCAAATGAATCTCTATAATGATGATCTTTTTCTACGTATACTCTATCTTCACTGCGGTATTTGTCTAAATTACTTGGTTTTAAAGAATAATCAACTTCTGCCCATAAAATACCAACTATTCCAGTATCTTTTGCAGAATCAGCTTTTACTAATTCATTATTACCATCTAATTTAACTAAATCTCCGCTTTCAATAGAAACATCATTTCTTTTAACGTATCTGTGTGATAGTGTTGCTGTGGGGGCCTCGCTTAATTCGTCTTCTCGGGCTGTCCTAACGTCATCAAATTCTAGAACGATATCGTTTTTATAGTCTATGAATGTTTCATCACCGATGATAACATCATCAAACATTGCAAGTTTAGGTATACCATCTACTTGCTTAACATTAAAGAATCCTGAAGCAAGAACACCTCCGATTTTTGCATTACCTGCAATATCAATATCACCTTTAAATTTAGCATCACCAGCTGGTGAAATATAGAAATTCTTAGCGTTAATAGCACCAAGATCTAAATTAATACCCATTCCTGTACCTGCATAACTGTTCCATTCAGGAGAAGCAATGAATTGTCCATTCTTTATGATACCTGTAGTTATTTTACCGCCATCGATATTTGTAGATGTAGTTAAATAAAGACTAGTATCTGGGGCAGGACCCGTTGCACCTTTTTCACCAGCATCACCTTTAGCACCATCAGCACCTTTGATCAATGACCATTTATATTTAGTATAATCAGTTGAATCCGCTTGGGTAAAATCAGTGTACTGTCCAATATATAATTTTCCAGTAGAATTAGTTACATCAAATCCAAATCTTCCATCTGCTGAAGTTGCGTATGCGATATGTAAATAAGTAGTTTGACCATTAATACCATTTGTTCCTGGAGTACCTTGAGCACCGTCTTGTCCTTTAACTAAAGCCCATTTCCATTGTGGATCTCCAGCAGGTGCATCAGTTGGTATATAATCAACATAAGTACCAATATAATCTTTACCTGCAGGTTGTTGGCTAAATCCTCCACCTGAAGCATTGTCAGCATAAGCTATATGGAAATATGAACTTGTTCCAGTCTCACCTTTAAGACCTTCGGGCCCTTGCGGTCCTAAGTCACCGGCCGGTCCGGGAATACCTTGTTGTCCATTACTTCCTTGTAATCCTTGTAGTCCTTGCTCTCCTGGATCTCCTTTTTCACCTGTCTCACCTTTTATTTTAGTCCATTTATATACAGACCAATTTTGTGAATCATTGGGTAAATTATCAGTATATGTACCTATCCACTCCTTGTTTTCAGAGTTAACAATATCAAATCCTAAACCAGTTGCATTATTTGCATATGCTATGTGCAGATAAGAAGTTTGACCATTTTCTCCATTTGTTCCTGGAGTACCTTGAGCACCATCTTGTCCTTTAACTAAAGCCCATTTCCACTTTGAATCTCCAGCAGGTGCATCATTTGCAACACTATCTACATAAGTACCAATATAATCTTTACCTGCAGGTTCTTGACTAAATCCTCCACCTGAAGCATTGTCAGCATAAGCTATATGGAAATAAGTTGCCTGGCCATCAGCTCCAGGAGGACCTGGAACACCATCAGCACCATCAGCACCTTGTAATCCTTGTAGTCCTTGCTCTCCTGGATCTCCTTTTTCACCTTTAATTAAAGTCCACTTATAAAGACTCGGGTTAGTTGAATCAGCTTCAATAAAGTCAGTATATTGACCTATATGTGTTCTTCCAGTTGAATCAGTTACACTAAAACCAGAAGTTCCAGTTGCATTATTGGCGTATGCTATGTGTAGATAAGAAGTTTGACCATTTAAACCATTTGTTCCTGGGATACCATTTTCTCCATTTTGACCATCAGCTCCTTTAACTAATTGCCATTTCCACAGAAGACTGCCCGAAGGAGCGTCTGTTTGTATATTATCTACATAAGTACCGAGGTATAATTTACCTACAGGATTTTGGCTAAAACCTACACCTGTATTAGTATCAGCATAAGCTATATGGAAATAAGTTGCTAATCCATCCTCACCCTTAGGGCCTGGAACACCATCAGCACCATCAGCACCTTGTAATCCTTGTAGTCCTTGCTCTCCTGGATCTCCTTTTTCACCTTTAATTAAAGTCCATTTATAAACAGCTGGATTTGTAGAATCCGCTTGGGTAAAATCAGTATATTGTCCAATGTATAATTTATTATCTGAATCGGTTATACTAAAACCAGAAGTTCCAGTTGCATTATTTGCATATGCAAAGTGTAAGTATGAAGTTTGACCATTTGTACCATTTGTTCCTGGAATACCATTTTCTCCATTTTGACCATCAGCTCCTTTAACTAATTGCCATTTCCACTTTAGATCTCCAGCAGGTGCATCATCTTCTACATTATCAACATAAGTACCGATGTATAATTTACCTGCAGCATCTTGACTAAATCCTCCACCATTTTCGTTATCAGCATAAGCTATATGGAAATAAGTTGGTAATCCATCCTCACCCTTAGGGCCTGGAATTCCATCCTCACCCTGAGGGCCTTGAAGACCGTCAATACCATCATCACCTTTTTGACCTTTTATTAATGTCCATGTATATTTAGTGTGATCTGAAGATCCATTAGGATCAAAATCAGTGTATTGACCAATATATGATTTATCATTAGATTCTGTTTGAGAAAAATCAGTACCATTTGTATCATTTGCATATGCTATATGTAGATATGAAGTAAGACCAGGTGAACCATCTAAACCATCTAAACCATCAACTCCTACTGGAGATTCAACCCAACAAGAATTAGCATCCGAAGGAATTCCTAAATCAGCTGCTGTTTTTATTACAGCCGTAAAGTTATTTAAAGGACTTGCAGATTCTGCAGTAAATGCGCCAGAAGGATCTATTCTCAATGCTCTTTCCCATTCTGGTAATGCTAACCAATCTTCCTTTCCTAAATCACCTTGATTACCAAAGAAACCTACAGGAATTAAGTTGTAAAATTTTGAATCTTCAATGACATATATCATCATTCCTACCCTTCTTCTACCAGTTGACCATGGATCACTAGATTGTGTAAATCCGTCATAAACGGCACCAGTTATATTTAAGAATGATTTAATATTATTTCTATCTTCCTTAGTTAGCATTTCTTGATATCCACCCTTTAATGTAATAGAGTGTAAGATTCCGTCTGTGTTTTCTGCTGGTGATAAAAAACCTGACCTTGATATACCTTGTGGCAGTTGATTACTCATGTTTATACTAATTATTTTTTAATTTACATATTTTATTCCAATTGATCCTGCAGTTGATACTGCGTTTAATTTATACAGAGTATATTCTTCTCCGTTGTCTCTTACGAAGTTTAATTTATCTGAACATATATCTGCAGGTGCTCCACTGATTTCTATTTTAGGAGTAACTGTTAAATCAGGAATTCCTGCTGATACAGGAATAGCGATCCAATAGAAATTTGCTGTAATACTTGCCGGCATTGTAAATGTTGTTCCATTAACTAGTTCCGGTAATTCTCCAACCGGCTCATATGAGTCAGGATTAGCTAACATATCTTCAAATGATTCACCATAATTAGCCGCAACTGAATCGTCGGCTTTGAATAATTGATCGTTAATTAAATCTCTTCCCCATGGATACTGATTAGCACCTAAATGGAAGTAATATACACTAGAATCTACTGACACAGTTGGTGTTGGTGTAGGTGTTGGTAAAACTGGTGTTGCCGTTGGAGGCACTTCAGTCGCTGTTGGGACTGGTGTAGCATTTGGTACACATCCTTGATCAATTCCAAATTCTTCAAGAAGTGCTGTGTCTAATGTTCCACCAAATACATTGACATATAACCAAAGTATATGTCTTGTTCTATGGGATGAACTTAGAACACCGGAACCCGAACTTGGCACGTCTATACCTGCATCGACAAGTTTACCAGTAATAAAGTTAGTTACTGCAGAAGGTGAACCACTACCATTTGAACAGTTTGGATTAGCCGCAAACCAATCATCAACTAATGTGTTCCAATCTTGATTATCATAGTAACCTAACCGAGGATAAATAGCGTTTGTAGTAGGAGCAACATCTACGATACGTTTTACAATCCAGTTCTCGTATATTACATATCTTAATGAAGTACCATTGCTTTGCATACTTTTGACTTCATCTTGAAAATCACCTTGTGGTAATTCATAAATTTGACCATCGTTAGGACTATATGGACCACCTTCTGTTTGTGAAACTAATATCGCTCCAGATCCGTATAATTGACTAGGACGATTACTCGAACCGTTGCGACCATAAAGCTCCATGCCAACTTCAAGTTGACCAATACCGTTACCGATATAACTTAAACCGCCATTTATATTTACATTAAGAGGGAAGTTAATTACATTTGAATCACGATTATATTTACTATATGATAAATCAGAGATAGCTTGTAACTTAAAGGTACCTAGGCTACCAAAATTCAAATGTCCAAAGAAATCCCATGGTTCCCAATTAACCCAATCCTGAAGAACCTGATATTCATTCTGCAATACACTGTCTGATCCTCCGGTTTGATTAATTGTTGCGTTAACTTCATTTCTAAACATTAATGCAGAAAGGTTCGTAGATATATTATCGAAATAATCTATGTAAATCTGGTTTACATAATCTGGTCTAGGTTGACCAGTAAGCTCCGGATCAATTCCCGGTCCATAACTCTCTGTTGACCACCATTGACCACTAAAACTAAATCTATCTGCCCATAACAAATTACTATATACAGGAGGTGATGTTGGTGCTGGAGTTGCCGTTGGAGGCACTTCAGTTGCTGTTGGTGCTGGAGTTGCCGTTGGAGGCACTTCAGTCGCTGTAGGTTCTGGAGTTGCCGTTGGAGGCACTTCAGTCGCTGTAGGCTCTGGAGTTGCAGTCGCTGTTGGAACTGGTGTTGCATATATTGCTAATGTTGACCCTTCCTCTGTTACACCAAAACTTGCACATGCATCTATAGCATCTGTTGTAGAAACTAATTGAATTGTAAAATTATCACATTGATCTAATGAAGTTTTAGAAGATGATTCTGATAAGATTACAAAATCATCACAGTCAAATAATGGAGTAATCCATATATATTGACCGGCAGAATAACCCGCTGATACATATCTTTGATAATCTAGATCGTTTTCACTAATTTTCCAAAATATTAAATGGTTCCCTAATTCATTATCGCTTAATGTTAAATCTTCATTTTGACCAAATATTCTCCAACCTGCTATAGTTTGTTGTGAGTACAACAAGTTATAGTCCATTTCATCATGCGTAAGAGCTCTTCCTAATTTATGTGGGTGCAATGGAAACCACTTTCCAGTGATCATATTGCGATGTAAACCATGTACAAAGTTATAATTTTCTATCTTGCCATTATGCATGTTGACGCTTTTCTTTTTTTTATATATTCAATTTTATATTATCTTATCTTAAATATCATAGATTCTAGTCGAATGATAGTGATCAAATATTAATTCTTTGTAAAAATCATTAGAAACAATCTCAGTGTAATCACATGGATTAACATAATGACCTTGTCTTTGGATATAACTTTCACATATGTAATTTGCCTTAAGAAAATCAAGTCTAGTATTACCTTTAAATAATTCTTGAATCTTCTTAACACTCATATTATTTAGTTGATCTTTTTTAGCAGATTCTAAATCTTTTCTTAAATTATTGACAAATATTGCATATCTAGATTCAACTTGAGTTATAGGATCTTTAATATTAACACTAAACGATAATAATCTATAAATACTTTCTTGACCTGTACCACAGTCACAATCTGGGTCAAAGTGATAGTATGGATAGTTTACAGTAATATGATTTTTTAATTCTTGTAAAGAAGAAAATCTAAGTACTGTTTTTGTGCCATAATATGCATTTCTATTAAATAGAATTTCAGTAACTTTACCATCGTTATCATCAATATATTTAAGAGTTTTATATGCTGCAACTAGAGAAATTCTATCAAATATCATTATTTATTTAATATATTTGTTATAAGAAATGCAAGGACACCGACTGTTGTTGTAAATATTGTCCAAAATACTTTAGTAAATGTACTTTTCCATTTTACTAAATCTCTATGCTCTTCTTGTAATTTAGTCATATCTTGTTCTTGTTTCTCCCAAGCATGTCTAAATTCTGTGTTTTTTCTAATTTCAACTATGGCACCATCAAATGGATTTAATAGTTTACTTTTTAATTCAGACATATCAGCTTTCATATCGTTTTGATTATCGATAAGCTGTTTAATAGAACCTTCTAATTGAACATAGCTTGGATCTTCCATTTTTGTTTTTAATGAAGAAAATGCTTCTAATAGTTCTTTTACTAGTTCGCTATTGGTTTTATCTGACATTTTAGTCTATTGTTTTTTTTGCTTTTAGTTGATCATTGATCCATCTTTTACCTAGTGGATTTTCAACAGGTTTATTAATATGTTTAGAAATTTGTTTTTCTACTTGTGTTAATATGTCTCCTCCGTATTCAGAATTATCAACAATTAACATTCTATCTGCACCGAATAATTTTTGGAATTTACCTAAATTATCTTGTACCTCTTTCCACATTTTTTTAACCATTTTATCTTCAAGTTTACGCTCTCTCATTTGGTTTCTTTCTAATGCAACATCTAACGATGTATTAACAAACACCATGTAAGTATCATAGCCTAAATCTAAATATAATTGTCTATGACCTCTGATTTTATTATAATCTTTACCGGTTCCATCGATTACTTGACCTAATCTACCACCAATATAATTATTCTGCATTCTTCTAGTGGTACCTTTAGCCTTATTTCTAATTGCCATTACCTTTGACCACTCTTCAGGATCTTTTGCTAATTTTGCTAAATCAGATGGACTGTAACCCGCATCTTTAAGACCCTTTTCAAAAGTATTGTCGTTATTTACAAGTTTTAAACCCGTTGCATATGACACTGAACTAATTGCTCCTTTTGGAAAATCAAATATTTCGGTTGCTACATAAGATTTACCAGATCCTGGTCCACCTGCCATAAAAAATGCTTTAAGAATTCCTGGATCATAAACACCTTCTTGTACAAAATCTTCGAATAATTTTACGTATTTCATATAATTTTAAACTTATTTATATTCTATATATCATAATAAAAAAGAGGTACCTTTAGAAAAAGTACCTCTTTTGTGTTTTATTTAAAGGGCTTTTATTAAATAGGCCAAATCATAACCGTTCCTGGATCGTAGTATTCACAATACCAACCCATTTTACTTAATTTTTTAGCGAATTTATTTAAGACACCAAACTCATATTTAGAGCTAGTAGAATAGTAATCAAATATAAGAGAACTTCCCATGGTTTCTCCATTTTCAGCACTAGTCCAAATACCACCTTCTACTCCATCGAATTCTTCTGAAGTTCTAATAAATTTTAAATGATTTTCTAAAAAATCCATAACTTCAGCTCTAGTAAAAGCCTTAGCTTCAGTAACTGTTGAATCAAAAACCATACTTTTTTGTATTTCTGCTAATTCTTTATGTAAGGTTTTACCATAATACGTTTCTAATCCTTCAACCGCTGTTTTAGCTTGACCATCATAAATTTGATCTGCAGCTTTGCGGCCCATTTTAGAATTAAGAACTTCGAGTGCTTCTTCTTCTGTTAATCTGTATTTCTTTTTAAGATCTTTAAGACCTTGATCAAAAAGTTTTTTAGCGTTCTTTTCATTTGAATTATCAGTTACAGTGCCATAAAAACCATATACCATATTAATATCATCGTCATTGTAGCTTTCAGCTAATGCTTCAATATCCCATTGAATTCTCTGTAAAGGATCATCTCCTCTAAAGTTTTTCTTTACCCAATCAATAAGACCTGGTTCGAATTCAGCATTTTTAGCCATATCAAAAGCGTTCTCTGCTCCTCCATTACTTGCAACAGTATCTAACCACTGATCATATTTCTTTTGAGTCCATCTTGGTCTATTTCTTCTAGCCTCTTTTTCAGCCTCCTTTTTCATAGCATCTAATTTCTTCATGTCATTAGCGTGCTTTTGTGCTTGTCTCATTCTGATCAATACTGGATCGTTAATGTCTGTTGCTTCAGAAACTACTGATTCACTAATCTCCATATCAAATGGTAAATCTTCTGGTTCAGCGTAACCTTCATCACCGTGTAAACCATACCATTTTCTACCATCTGTAAAATAGAACCATCCATGTGCTACATCATGTAGAACTGTAAATGGTCTTTGATATAATGTGAAAGGCATATCTTTCGCTTTACCTCTAGCCAAATACTTTAAAACTGGAGCTCCATCGTCCCATGTCTTAGTCGTAGTAGTTGCTTTAATAGAGGCTGATTTAGCACCATTCTTTAATCTTGCAGTGTAAACTTCAGCGTTAAGTTCATCAGCTAACGATTGAATACCTTCTGAGTCCATTTCATTAACTACAGATTCTCCAAGAGCTACAGATTTATCAACTATATCAAAATCGACTGTATCATGAATACTTGTCTTTCTCTTTCCTTCTTTACCTTTCTTTATTTCAACATAAGCATCTTGTCCTCCTACTTTACCTTCAACTCTTTTATAGAAATAACCATATTGAGTCATAATATATTCACCAGGTGCGATTTTACTTTCTTTAGCATAGATGCCTTCAGCAACTGATTTGTTAAATTTTTCTGGATCATCTTGCATAACATTCTTTTCTAGAAAGGCAGCGTCAATATCGAATGACTTATCAATTCTCTTAATTAATTTAGCCATATTAGCTAGAGAAATTCCAGCTTCTTTCATTGCATCCTTTATTTTGATAGCACCTGAAACTACACGCTTTGCATATCCCATCGGAGAAAATTCAGAAGAAACAGATTCTTTTACAATAGTATCATAATGAACCTCTTCTACTTCGCCTCTATAGTCAGCGTATACGTCGATCATCCACTCTTGGCCTTCATCGTCTTTACCTATCCAATATTGATCTTGACCTTCATTTCCATGATCGTCAATAATATCTTCGTAATCAAACTCTACTTTATGTTTCTTGCTACCTACTTTAAACTCTAAATAAGGCCATTCGTCTTTAGTAACTTTAATCTTAGCCTCATTAACTACTGATTCACTAAATAATCTCTTACCTGTTTTATCTTCTAAGTGTAATAAAGCGTTAGGATATTCCTTCTGCATCACATTGAATGCAGCTGGAGCAACTTCTGGTGAAGATACTGGTTCTTGGTGAATAACCTTACCGTCCTTTACTACTACGATCACTGCAGGATAACTTCCATCCTTTGCTGCTTTATGCACTTTGCGTCTAGATGCCTCAGTGATAAATGATTCAAATGTTTTTTTAATTTCCATATTTTATAAAATTGTTTTTATATGTTCTTGGATTTCTGATTCTATTAATTCTTGATCCCATCTAATAAAAAACACAGTTTCATATGGATGTGATCCAATCATTTCATATATAGATGTGATATGTTGTACTTCTAATTCTTCAGTACTCTTATCGTCATTAGATATGTGTGATCTTAGTCCTTTAAAATTATATATCTCATTATATTTATGATCGTTCTCCTTTAGATCCAATGCTTTAGAACCATAGTACTCTAAATAGTAACCCAGCGATTCTAATGGCTTTATTAATTTCTCTTTATGATTGTCTAAAATTTCCTTTTTAGGTAAACCAGTATCACCATAAAAGCATATGGCAATCTGTTTAGACCATTTAGAAACCCAATTAGAACACACTCCTAAAACATCTATAGGATTTAAATCATTATCAATATCATATACTATTGTTCCTTTTGAATCTGGATTTTCAACCGACCATGCAAACCCCTTAGAGGTCATAGTTACTAAGTCTAAATAATTGTAAAAGAAATTAAATTTTTGGCCATTCTCTAGAAAAAAAGAAAGGGTTTTTGTATCTCTACAATTGATCCATAAATAATCTGACCACTTTAAAAGCCAAGACCATTCTACCTCTGTGTCTGACGTAATTTCTCCCAAATATAGTTTATCGTTTTTATATTTGAGATCTATTTTTACATTATATCCTTGATTTATAGCAGATTCTATATAGTCTGGTGTATTTTCTAAATCTAGATTTTCACCTTCTATATTACCTTTATTTGATATTAATAACATACCTGTTTATTAGTTATATCTAATTATCTTCTGATGTTTCAATAGACTTACGTGAATGCCATCGAAATAAAATAGATAGTCCAAAGAATAATCCCGCTATAGAATACATAACGAAATTGGCGGACCAGAGACTTCCAGTCGTCTCTATCAACCAATACTGGATTACGTCGAATCCAAGAGGGTTGAAAAATAGAGCTATCATCATGCTCCATGTTGCCAGATTTCTTTTGCTGAAGTGTTTTAATATGCCCACGACTGTCTCCTTCCATATTGATTAATACCTTAAACTGTAGGTGATTTGTTTTATTAAATTCTATAGTTTATCTTTTAATGACTTTAAAAATTTTGTATAATTATGCGAGCCATACTCATCTCTTAAGATAGTGGCTACAGCATCAGCAAAATCTTCATATGACATTGAATCATCAATCTTAATCATCGCTTTATCAATTTCTTTTGCTAAAGCGTCCGATTCTTTAGATTCTACAATATAATCATATTTCATTAAGATAGGTTCTATAGCTGTTTTAACAGCATCTTTAATTTCTTCTCTCATTTTTGGGTTGGTAGATGGACCAAAAGCAGCTGGAATCATTTTAGTTAAAATGTTCCTCATAATAAGTTTTATTTTCTCGTTAACTTGAGACTCTTCAACACCATCAACACCATCCATTGCATCGTGTACTGCATTTAAATTATCTAGTGCTACGGTAATTTGAGAAAACATCCATGAGTCTAATTGTTGACCACCTTCCATGCGATCTGAGATCATCTCAGCGTAGTCTTCAATTCTTTCTAATTGACCTAGTGTCATATTATTTAATTCACCTAATGTATCTCCATTATCAGATTCACTTATTCTTTTACCTCCTTTAATGACTACAGATTCCATTGGTTCGAACATTCTAACCATCATATTAAATTCTTTTGGGAAATATGATCTTAAATAGCCTCTAACTGCATTGTCAATTAAACCATCTCTATCTCTTTTATATTCTGGCCATTCATCCCAGTGCCAATCAACAGCATCTTCTGCCGCTGATCTTAATTTTCTATCAAATGGAGATGGCATCTTTTTAGGACTACCTGTATCTTTATGAATTTGTTGATTCATGATATTTTGATCTGAACTACCCCATTCATTAACTATATCTTCACTAAGATAAGTTGCTGTGTATTGTTCTCTTGACATATGTTGCACAGAAGCATGCATATTTAGATAATCATCAAATAGTTTTACAGGTTTCATAATTATTATCTAAATTTTTTAACTTGTTTTTCTAATTCCTTTCTGATTTCAGCCATAATACCAGGTGATCTAAAAGAACCTCCGATGTCATTTGCGTCAAATTCAGCAGAAGCTAAAAGTTCTTCCATCTGTTCTTTAACTCTCTTTAAAAGCTCAGCTCTTCTTTCATCTTCGTCATCAGAAATAGTACCGTCGGGATTAGCTTCATTTACTACTGACTCTTCAATCTCGTTTAATTCAGACTCATCTAGTTTTTTACTTAAAAAGGATTCAAATGTAAAAGTATGTTTCATAATTATGTTATTGTTTTTTATTATATATCCTCCTCAAAAAGCTCTTTTAGATTATGTGATTCCATCATACGTTTCACGGCATTGTCGTAGTTTTGTGCTTCAGCATAATTACGATCTAAGTACTCTAAGTATTGTGCTTCTGTTTTTAATTTTCTGAGATACGCACTTTGAAATAAAGCATAATCCATGACTGATTCTTTCCAATTTTCATAGTACGCGTGATTTAAATTTGTACCTTTAGCAGTAGTACATCTTTGGCGAGCTTGCTTCATACCAAATAGGTTGTTGTTAGCTATAAAAATGTTTGATTGAAAGTGACCACTCTCGATCATTGCTTGAGCAAGTACAATGTGAGGAAACTTAACATTAAGTCGTTTAAGTTCTTCAACTAAGGCCTCTTGACTAAAAGCGTCTTTTTCAATTTCATTAATAATAATTACCTTTTCTTCATAAGGCATCTCTTGGAGTTCTGTCTCAAATGCAGTGTCACTTGCATTATCAATTGCTACGGTAAAACCTAAGGTTGCAAGTATAGCAAGTCCCAGTGATACCTTTAATAGTTTTGAAGTTTTGATTTTCTTAAAATTCAAACTCTTCTTACAATAAGTGTATAACATATTTTTTTCTTTTATTATTCTACTAATATACAAAAAAAAGCCCACATAAAAAAATGCGGGCTTAATTATTTTTAAAAAAAGTACAATTTATTAGTATACAAACTGAAATGTCTTTAATAAATCTTTACCTTTGGTTGAATCAGCTTCAACTTCGAATTCATCGTATAACTTTTGATACATCATATCCCATTGATCTTGATCTGCTAATTCATCTAATTCCTTGTTATTTTGTTTAATGAATTTTTTAACATCTGATCGTAAATCCTCAGTAACTGTTTCTTTTTCTGTAAACATTTCTACTAAAGAGTCTAATGTTATTTTAGATTCCTCTACAAATTCTTCTGCATTCTCTTTATCTTCAGTATCGACATCTTCAACTTTAAAAGTTTCTCCGTCTACTTTAAATTCTTTCTCACCTTTAGCAATAGCTTCTGCTCTTGCGGCACCAAATGCATTACCTTCTTCTAATTTTTTAGCAGCTAAATCTTCATCTCTTTTAGAAACGTTATCTAAATAAGAACCATCTCCCCAGAATTTAACAACTAATTCAGTTTGAGTAGTTGAATGCATACCTGGTTTGTAAACTGCGATGTCTCTTAGTTTTTTATTAGAAGCAATCTCTTTCTTCATGAAGTCTAGTGCCTGTTTCTCGTTTCTAAACTTTTTCATAGCACTTACACCGTCACTGTAAATAACTTCATAGTTTTCAGTAACTACTGATTCATTGTATAAATGAACATAGTTGCTTCCTTTTTCAGAATAAACTGATTTGATTTCAAATTCTTTTTGTCCTTTTGTATAATATGCTTTAAAGAATAAATTTTCATCAAACTCTCCAAAGAAATGATCTGATTTACCGATAAAGAATTCAGCGTTTGGATAAAGCTCTAAAACTTCTTCCTTTGTTTTCGCATCTAGAACATCTCTATTAAAATCTTTTACGAATTTAGCTTCAGTAACTACTGATTCCATTGCAGGTGCTTCATATTCAGTACCTATAGTTTCTTCTTTGTTATCAAACCTTTTAATACTACTTTTACATTTTTTCAATAAAGATATAATATGATCTATTGATTTACCTTTACCTGCATCATTTCCAGCTTTAAGCCAATCATAATAAGTTGTTAGCGCTTGTGAAGCAGCGTATAGTTCATTTCCTATAGCATCGTTAGACATTCTAGAAAATGCTTCATTAGCTACAGATTCTTCTAATTCGTCAATAAATTCTTGAACATCGCCACCATCATTTAATGAGTATATAAATTCATCTTTAGCTTTATTAGAAATAATTACAGTATCGCCTTTGATTTCAGCCTTCATGTTTTTCATTCCTTGAAGTGCTTGTTGAATAAGTATTAAAGCATCATCTGAATTTTGACCAGACCTTCTTTCAGTAACCGCTGAACTAGCTTCGTCTAAACCTTGTTCTTTGTTTTGTTTATCAGCAAATGCTTGTGCCTCTTCTTCAGTTGCAAAACATTCTACTCTAACATCACCTTCCCATACTGCAAATGGAGTTCCCTCTTCATCGCACGGTCTAACTTCATATTTGTCATTTGGATTGTCTGAATGATCCTCTGATATTGCCAATTGAACATCTCTGTCTTTGCCTGCAACCTTAGTGTCCAATTCTTTTTCTAATTCTGACTTTCTTTTAGTTAGTGCTTTTAGTTCGTCTAACAATTCAGTCTTTCTATCACCTTCAGCCTCTTTCCAATCAATAACCTTTTGTGACATTTTAGTAGTGGTCTCGGACCAATCTTTTTGAATCTTAGATATAGATCTAGCTTCATTAACCTCAACATTTTCAAATGCATACAGTTCTTTTGCTGATTTAATTTTCTTACCAGCCTTTTCTGGATCATTATCATCAGCGTGTGCTAAAAGACCAGCTGCAATAAGTCTATCGAAAATTTCATCTCGAACTAATTCAAAATCAATAGAATCGCTTGAATTATCCCAAGTTTGTGCTACGTAATCTGGATCAATCCAACCATAACCTTTTTTGATATCTTTAACCATGCTAGTGTAATCCATTTCGAATTGTTTAACTCTACCCTCATTGATGGTTGTAATAGCGTTAGATAATGATTTAACAGCTCTTAATTTATCTGTAAAGAAATCTAAAGCTTCATTTAATGTAATAGGTTCTTTAATAGCCTCTACAATTTTATTTACTTTATTACTGTTTTTAGTTTCCGATTCTAATAAAGCAATTTTAATTACCTCTGCCGAATACACGGTTTCTGTGCTAGATACCTTATTATTGAAATTTATAAATGATGACATATGTTTTAGTAGTATATTTTACTTATATATTCTTATTTTTTACCAGCGCCACCTACTTTTCCTGCACCTGCACCAGATCCTGAACCAGATCCTGAACCAGAAGATTTTTTAGTGTTTTTTCTAGATTTCTTAGGGCTTTTGCCAGCTCCACCTATTTTTCCTGCACCTGAACCAGATCCTGAACCAGATCCTGAACCAGAAGATTTTTTAGTGTTTTTTCTAGATTTCTTAGGGCTTTTGCCAGCTCCACCTATTTTTCCTGCACCTGCACCAGATCCTGAACCAGATCCTGAACTTACGTTCTTTTTAGCTCTTGGTTTTCTAGATTTTTTAGGAGCTGCCGGCTTTTTCTTAGGAGCCGGTCTCTTTTTAGTACCTTTTGCTGCATCGACTACTTCTTGTAATTCTTCTGCTGCTAATTCTGCTACTACCTTTAAATCTTTAGCTTGCTTCTTAACTGCGTTTGCTCTAGATTTAACTTCTTTCTTTACTGCATCGACTTTGTCTTCTACTGTATCCGGTATAAAATCTCCGTCTCTATCTGCAATTTTACCTTTTTTTACTAAAAAATAATAAGCAGCTGCTCCTGCGGCAATCACTGCTAATACGATTAATGTTGTGTTCATAATTTGTTTTTTTTATTTAAATATGGACTCTATCCAATGTTTATAGTTATATTATATATCGTCTTTTTGTTTCATAAAAAGAAAAGCAGCTAAATTAGCTGCTTTTTTGTGTTTGTTAAGCTGGACCACCGACTCCGAAATGGACCCAATTTGCGTAATCATCCGCAGTGTTATGAAGTTCATCTAATTCAATTTCAAAGATGTTATCTCCTTTAACACTTGTAACTTCTACGGTTGTTGAATCGTTCTCAGGAGTGGCAATAGCTCCTGGAATTAATTCAGCCATTATAAAACAAGATATTTTTAAAGATTAAGAACTTATGCCCTCTTATTATATATCGAGTTTTTAAATATAGTTTCTTATTATAATACTCTTTTTTTAAATATTTTTTAAATTTTCTACCATCCAATCCAGTTCTACTTGACTACCTGCATCTGAGATGGCATTATTAGGATCTGGGTGAGTTTCAACAAAGACTCCATCGTATTCAAAAATACGGGCTGCTTGAGAATATTGCTTTGCCAATTTACGACTTCCTCCTGTAATACCATCGCCTGCCATTTGAGTAGAGTGTGTACAATCAAAGATAACTTTGTCTGCGAATTCTTTCATAACATCTACACCTCTGAAATCTACAATAAGTCTATCGTATCCAAAGTTAGAACCTCTTTCAGTTACCCATACTTGGCAATCTGGATTTACTTCTTTAATTTTAGTAACAGCATGCTTCATAGCATCTGCAGATAACCATTGTCCTTTCTTAACATTAATAGTATTAAAGTGTTTTGCACATTCTACTAGTAAATCAGTTTGTCTACATAAGAATGCAGGAATTTGAATTACATCTACTACATCAGAAAGTGGTAATGCTTGACTAGGTTCATGAATATCGGTAACTATTTTAATACCCGGAAATCTGTCTTTGACATTTCTCATAATATTAATACCTTCATCCAAACCTGGACCTCTATTAGAGTGAATTGAAGTTCTGTTAGCTTTATCAAAGCTACCTTTAAGATACCAATCTTTTCCATCCATTAATGGATAAAGTGTTTCAGCAACTAACATGAAGTTGTCCTCGTTCTCAATACTACAAGGACCTAAAATATAAGTGTAATTTTCCATTTCTTATTCGTTTAAGTATTATACGAATGATTCAGAAATGGTTTATTTTAAATTGAGTAAAACTTCAATAACTTTACCATGAGATTGGTAAACTGCTAAATGTTGTGAATTTAATTTTTCACCATTCTTAATAGCTTCAACCATTGATTTAAAAAAATGCATTGGAACTTCGCCTTTATCGACGTAGTGTTTCCATTCTTGGGGATTCATGATTATTTCTTCTTTTTAGTAGAAACAAATCTTTCTTGTTGTGGATCCCATTCACCATGTTCTAAGTTTGCAGAATAAATAGCGTTTGGTCTAGGAATCATATTCCCATCTTCACCTTTTATAAATTTAAAACCAGGATTTAAAGAAGGTGCCATTAAAGAAGCATCATTAATACCATCAGTTACATTAAAACCTGCATTTTTCTTTTTGGTAGATCCATTGATATTACCATATTTCTGTTCAGTTAATTCTGCATTATGTATATCTGCTAGTAAAATTGCTTGATGTGCGTGCATTTCTAATGCCTTTAATTGATGATCTGCAAAAGGACCTCTTCCATCTTCTTCCCACATTTTAAGAGTATCTTCAGCCCATTGTTTTGGCGTTCTGTTACCATACATTGGTGTATAATCTTCTGGTAAAATACCAGAGTCTTGTGCCCATTTTTGTGTTTCATTCATTACCTTTTGGCCATTTTCAATAGTCTCTGGTGTAGTAGGTTCTTTCGTAGTTCCCAAAAACGAATTATGGTTATCTGTTAACGCGTGTAATTTTTCATTAGTTTCCTTATTCTTAAATACACTTTCGTCTATTTTATTCTTAGCGGCTGAAGCTGCTCCTCCATCCTTCTTAACTGAAACTCCGCCTGAAGATTCTAAATTTACTACAAATGGTAAACCCTGCATCGCTATTTTTTCAGCATATTCTGGATCACTAGGATCTAGATCATTTAAATTTATATCTCCTCCCATTGTAATAATGTCAGATACCGGGAACGTTTCACCTGCAGGTAATACAGTTTTAATACCCTTTTTATTCATCCAAACATATGCGTAAGATTCTAATAAATCAGAAGATCCCTTTCTCATTGAATCAACTTTATCCATTTCACTTAAAGCTTCAATACATGCGTTTTCATATTCATCAGCATCTTCTATGTCGGCTAATGCTTTCATTTTATCTACAACTGCTAACTCTGCTTTTGTTGGATTATCACCTAACATTTTTTCAACTTGTTCTGCAATGTTAGTGCTATATTCCTTTGTAATTTTATCGGCAGCTTCTTTTTGACTTAAACCTTCTAGACCAGCGACCGGCTCTAAAACTTCTAAATCTTCCATTTCTGCCATCCTCTTTAACTGTTCGTTATTCCTTTCAATTGCTCTATTGGTTCTTTTAGCAAGAGATTTAATTTGATCTTCTGTTAAATCAGGATTTTGTTTACTGAGTGCCTTTTCTAATTTTTCTGGATCAGGCAATGCCATTCTAGACATTTTTTTACCATCTATTAGAATTGATTGTATATTACCATCGGCATCAACTTCCCTTTCTACTTTAACCTTTCTAGTTTTACCACCAGCTAATTTATTAGGATTAATTGCTTTACCACCTATTTTAGCAGGAATACTTCCTGAAGTTTGCGATGGTGTGGTTTCTATTCCATTCTCTATTAAATCTTTTTGTAGAGATCCATCCTTATCAGCCATTTGAAGCGCCTTTTCTCTACCACCTTGTAAAAAGTTACCAGGAGAATTTGAAGCGAAATATATTTTTAGAGTTTCTCCTTTTTCTGTAGTTGCTATCCTAGCATATTTAGAAATCATTTTTGATTCGTCTTCAGAAAGTTTTTCTCCGTCTAATAATTTATCGAATGCGCCTGGAAAGGCAGCCTCATCTTCTGGGTTTTCAAATGCAATTCTAGAATACTCTCCTTTGATCTTATCTGTTTTTTTTGATAATTTATCTTTAATATTAGTATTTTTTCCAACGTCTCCAACTTTCATTGATTTTCCATCGATAGTAACTTCTGTCGTGTCACGCATATCATGCTTTGACTTGTACTCATCAAATTCAGATTTATCTTTAAAATCTAATTCATTTAATCTTTGTACTTTATCTAAAGCTATTTGGAAGTTGTTTCTAATGTCTCCGAAAGTTCTCATATTATTTGATTGCTTTTATTGTCGATATATTTATCCCATCATATTCTTTTTCTAGGGATTTTACTAATTTTAGGTTAGCATCATCATCGTCATAGAATTGTAGGTCATTATAACCCATTTCTATTAGTTCTTTAAACGCTTGTTTTTTACGATCTGATATATTACCTTTGAATTTATGTACAGGATCATTAACCGCAAAAATTAGATCATTATCTATTCTAAATCCAACGTGTTCTCTTAGCCATTTGTAAATCATTTTACGATCATCTCTGGCCGTTACAATTCCCACTGCTAATTTAGATCTATAAGCTTCTTTGAATATTTTAAGATAGTAATCGATTAATTTACCAGCTTTCATAATCTCTAAAGATTTAAACTCATCAAAGTTTAACTCTTCATGTTCTCCTTTTTCATATGTGTTGAACTCTTCAGGTGTTAATGAATAACATTCGCCTGTTTTCTTATTGCATACCTTTATTTTTGCAGAAGATATGACCAGTGTATCGTCAAGGTCAAATACTAATATCTTAGAGCCGTGGTATGGTTTACCTGGCCTTCTTGCTTCATTTAAATAAGCTTCATATCTTTTAACGTACTTCATCTTATATTATACAACCAATTCTAATAAAGTTTATTTATTAGCTGCTTGCTTTATTTTTATAGCATTAATTTTAAGATCTATTTTAGCTATTTCAGCTTGCATAGATAATTTTTGCGTATTAAGTGCTAATAATTCAGCCTTTAAAGGATCATCCTCATTTCTTGCAGATTTTGCTGTTTCAGCCGCTTTAGATTTAAGATCATTTCTTTTTGAATCTATATCTCTGGCCTTTGCATTAAGCTCAGCTACCTTTTGTGCGTCTTCGAATAATTTAAAGTTCTTTAGATGTTTCATTATTAGGTATTTCTTTTTCTATTTCTAGTCTCCATAACATATTATTAGGTACTACGAATTTTCTATTATGTCCATAAACATAAAATGTGGTTTTCCAAATGCTTTGTCTAACTATTCTAGCCTTTTTAGCACCTTTGATATAAACTATATCGTCTATATTAAAATCATTACCATATAAAAATTGAGCTCCTATTACAAAATTAGAAACTAAATCTTTAAGTGCGAACGCAATAATAGCAGCAGCTGTCAACCATCCCCATTCTCCTATATATTGAGATATTAATTCTTTCATATTAGGCCTTTATTTGTTAATTTTTGTATAACTGCAGTTTGACTATGCATGATATATTTTACTGCTTCATTGTAATACATAAATCTAGCAGAATCAACCTCTTTAATTTGTAATTGATTTTTTGGAACCTCTAGATCCTTTAAGCCTATTTGAGATAAATCATCTATTTCTACAATGTAATAATAGACAACTTTATTGTATTTATACTTTCTGGAAGAAACAAAGAATACGTTTTCTTGTTTAGATATAAGCTTCTTAGGAACTTTTATACCAAATTCTTCTTGAGTTTCTCTAATAGCGGCTTCTAATTTAGTTTCACCGTCATCAATACCACCCTTTGATATACCGTATCCTGTGTTGGCCTTTCTACCTGCACTATGACCTAATAAAATCATACCATCAAACACAATTACAAGTCCCGCTGAGTATCTAGTCTCTAGAAACTTTTCGTTGATAAATTGATCATAATTTTTTAAATAGTTCATTATGCTGTTGCTTCGTCATCTAGTCTATTGATTTCTTCTTGAATCTCAAATAATCTCCATTCAAAATCAAATAATTCTTGACGACTTAATTTGTTTTGTTTAAAAGACTTCTTAGCTCTGTTATACTCTTCGGTTAATCTTTTTAAAGCTTTTTTTAATTCGCTTTTAGTTTGATTAACATTAATTGCAGTAGTATTTTTTTTCTGTACTGACTTTTTCTGTGCATTCTTCTCTACGACTATCATATCGAATTCTGAGAAGAGTGCTAAGAATTTCTCTGTATTTTCCATAGTTGTTAATGTTTTTAAATTAAACACCCATATGTTATATATCAGATCTATATTTTTCTCTTACTCTTTGACTTATAGGTATAGCTTCACCTTGTTCGTCTATTCTTACAAATTTAATGTGTGTTGATAAAATAATAGCTTGTCTACCATCATATACATTATGTGATCTAGCTTCTACTTTTAGGGTGACTGATGTATTTCCCATTTTTTCAACCTTACCATATATTTTAAGAAGATGTCCTTCTTTTGCTGGTTTTTGAAAAACACATTCATCTATAAGAATTGTTACCATTCTTGGTGTATCACAAACTTGAGAAGCATATGCAGCACCAGCGGCATCTACCCATGCCAGAAGTTTTCCTCCAAAAAGGTTTCCGTGAAATCCTAGGTCTGATTTCTTTACTGGGTGTGTGCTTATTAATTCCACTTATTTTACTGTCTTAGCTATTAATGTTTTAAACTTTGTAGTAGACCATCCGTGATCTCTGTTTAAATAATAGATTGGTATATTTAGATTATCACCCGTAAAAGGTTTTCCTTTATAATCATCTCCTAAAAATCTAATATCAAACTCTCCCATTTGTAATAGATCTAATAATTGAGCTTCATATGTGTAGATATGTACACCGCATACAGAGTTAAGTTCTGATAACATTTCTATTCTCTCATCTACGCTTAATATAGGTTTCAGTTTATTAGGTCTTTCAATTGAAGGATCTGTGTGAAGCATAACAATTAAACAATCGCAATTATTTGCAGCTTCTTTAAACATTTTAATATAACCCGGATGCATCACATCAAAGTTACCTGCTATTACCCCTTTTATCATTACTGTATATAAATTTTTTGTGAGTATCCTCGATCATATCTAATAATATAGATTTGACCGCTTGGAAGATCTCTGGTTGAAGTGCCTAAAAATCTACCATTCATATCGTAAACTCTATATAAATCACTATTATATTTTGGTGCTAATTCTTCTATATCAAGTGTTGATACGACCACTTTAAAGGTCCATTGAATTCTTTGTGTTGTCATCAAATAACCATTGCGATATTTGTCAATTTGAAATCCATATCCATAAGTACCTAATGTAGTACCAACGAATGTGATCGAATCATTGTTTGCTAGAACATTAGTTGAGGTCTGTACTTGTGGTACAAAGACACCATTAGAATACGATGAATATAATTCAGTCATTGTTAAGTTAACTGAGTCGCCTGCATCTGGATTAGTGAAGTGACAATTGAAGTTACCCCACACAGGTTTCATCGTATTAACTGCATTGCTTTCTACATTAATCCAAAGCGGCATTTCACCGAATGCTGTAGAGTTATTTGGAACATGCCAATAATCTGTTGAAATAACGAATTCAGATTGATTTGAATTCGTGGAGTTAATTAGCATTGGCCAGCAGCAGTTCGTGTATACAAATCTATATTGACCTGAATCAAGATCTAAGTAATCGCTACCGTAATTTGCAGTGTTATATCCTTGATGTGTACTTGTGTTAAATTTATCTAAAGTAACGTATCCATCAAGTTCATACCAACCCTGTGAATTCATTACCCATTTCTGAACTGAAACCGATGTCGGCATTGGTGGAAAAGATTCCGAAACAAGATACATTCCAATTGATGTCGAATCTGGACTAGTTTGCGCAACTTGAATAATTCCTCCCATTATATGGGACGCACTTAGGTTAACCGTAACTAAAAGTGCTAAAAGTGTTAGTAGTTTTTTCATTATTAATTTGTTTTAAATTCTGACCAATCGTGGCCTGCTACATCTTTGTTCGGGAAGTAAAATTCAAACCATTCTCCGTCACATATAATAGTCTTACTAAATCCAACAGGAACTAAAGCGCCTGTTTTTAACCAGTATTTTGGATTATCTTCAAAATGTACCTTGATTTCAACAGTAACAAAAGCATATACTTTGGCGAGATCTCTTTCAAATCTTTCTAATTCCTTCCAAGGTCCACGATTAAGTCCTTCGTGTTGTAGCGCACAATTTAGATATGTAAATGTACCTTTCAACATATCTTCGGAACAATTAAAATCTGCGGCAGGTGCTAGATGACCCTTATCCCATACATTGTCAACATAATCTGCATCGTCTGAAGTTATCACACCTGGATAAGTCTTAAATGACATACCAAGTCTACTAACATCTCCACCGGTACATTCAACTTTATAGGAAATATTTAAAGGTTGTTGATAAACCTCTGAATATTCAACTGTAAATATATCTGTTGTTATGGTCTTTACGCCTTGACCATATACACTTAGGCAAAATAAAGAAAAAAGTAATATAAATTTATTTTGTATCACTTATTTCTATTTCTTAATTTAAACCAATTAGTCACAGACAATGTGGTTATAACATATGCTCCCATTGCTGCAATTATATAGAAGCCTGAATACTTTCCTAAATAATTATAGTACACTGATGATACTGTTAATGCCATCCCTAAAAACCAAGCAATTGCCCAACCAGTTTCAGGTACTTTTTTAATTACCTTTGTTTCAAGATGTTCAACTATTTCGTCATGTACAACTCTTGATAGAGCATCTTGTAATCCTTTACCATAAGCTGGTACTTTTTCAATTGAACCATCAGGGTTCTTAACTGTAATTTCATACTTAAGATAACCGTTAAAAGTTTGGCTCTCTTTTCTCAATTCTGCATGAATGGCAATTTTTTTAGCCTTTCTCTTTTTCATAATATTCGTCTTGTTATGTTACTTAATATCTTTTATCCAAGAAAGAAGATTTGTTTCAGGTTTCCAGTTTAAATTCTGGGTTATTAAACTAATATCTGCGACCGATCTCATTGGCTCATCTCTTTTTGCGATATGTATATGCTCACCTCCAAATGCTTCAGCGACTTCAATTACCTGTGTTTCTGAACCACTGCCTACATTATAAATAGGCATTTCTTGTTGATAGTCTGCTTTTGCCATTTCTAAAATAGCATTCACAATATCTCCTACGTAAATCCAATCTCTGGTTTGTGTACCATCACCAGTTACTGTGATAGGTTGATATGATTGATATTGTTCTAAGAAAATAGGTACAGCTGATCTGTAACCTCCTGTAGATCTTTGGCCTTCACCAAAAACATTAAAAAATCTCAAAGCTGAGCATTTAAATTCAGGTCTATTATAACCTTTCATCATCCATTCCATTTCCAATTTAAATTCAGCGTATGGACTCATTGGTTCTGGACGATGTGATTCTTTTAATGGCATGTCTGTAGAATCACCATAAACTGCGGCAGTAGATGCTGCACACATTGAAGTGGCTCCCATTTCATATGCCCATTCCATAACTCTTCTACTAGCTACTGAAATGCCATTCCAATATTTCATTGGATCTTCTAAGCTTTCAGGTACACTGACCGGTGCTGCTAAGTGAAATAGTTGATCAAACTCAATTTTGGGTAATTCATCTGTTGCAATATCAACCACATGAATATTCATTTTTTCATTGGGTTTTAAATTTTCTAATTCGCCAGTACTAAAATCGTCTAACACTGTTACGAACCACCCTTGATCTAATAATTTATGTACTAGATGGTGTCCAATAAAACCAGCTCCACCTGTAACTACTGCTCTTTTTGTTTCCATATTATTTAAATGATATATTGTTACATGGTCTACATATATAGTAGTTTCCATTTTGGTCACCTGGGATCCATTCCATTACCTCTTGACATTGACTACAAATCATATACTTCCATTTAAATGATTACTTAACTGTTCTATTACTCTATCAGAGCCAATAGTTTTAGTACACTCAAATTGTCTTTGAGTTCCTTTCCATGAAGGACACCAATTCCAATCACCTTTGTCAAAAGTATCCCATCCCCAACAACCATGACATACTTGATGGTTATTAATATAAATGGCATCTTCAAATTCTACATAAGGATCTGTAAATCCACTAATGATCATTACTTTAGCACCCAATGCCCAAGCGAACCAAGACAAGCCAGAAGAAATTCCAATAAACATGTCTGCGTTATTAATAGCCAATGCCACTTCTTCTAATGGTTCAGGTAATTGTTCTATGCCCGTTAGTTCTGCACCCTCTTTACTAGCATGTAACACCTTTATATTATTCTGATTACACCAATCTATAGTTTCTTGCCAACCCGTTGGATTATTCCAATATTTGGCTTGTGCAGTTGATTGAGTAGCTATGACAATGGAGCGTTCGCCGGTAGTTGGGTCTTTGTGTAAAAATTCGGGCGCTAGTTTAGGTCTTTGTTCCACATATGGTACACCTATTCTGTCAGCCGCGATTTTCCCCAAGGGTATCTGTCTCCAATCGTATTTGTGTTCATCTCTGTTCCATGGTTTTTCCATAGTGTAAAAGACTCCGATGGTCATGACCGCGCCCTTGTTAGGCACTGACCAATCAATAATCTCTATACCACGGTCCATGTACCAGGCTTTGTCAAACAACCAGGGTTTGTGTGTCTTCACATATAATCGTGATGGCTTGTGTGTATACATCACTGCGTGTAGCTGTCCCATAAACGATACAGTGTCTCCGAGTGATGAGCTCGCCATTTCTATGGTCAACTCTTGGTCTTCTAGGCTCAGGGTCTCTTCATGAACCAGTCGATCACCTGTGTAAAGTTTCAGAGTCCACTCAGTCCACCAGCGTCTAGCTGGTTTGTACCAGTAACCTGTTTGTAAATTGTCAGGTGCGTAGACAAGATCAGAGCCATCCCAAAATTCCGCCCGTAGTCCTTCTGAGCCTGCGTTGACACATGTTAATTTAGGTCCATCGATATACTCTATTTTCCAAGAGGGCTTGATCGGTTGTTTTGGACCTCGAGGGGTATCGAGTGTTTGTTGGTACCAATCGATATGTTGTTGAGTGAAGCGTTGTAAATCATTGTCTGGGATATTTTTTCCTTGATCCTCAGATGATTTGAGTGTTCTGATTAATTGATCAACATTTTCATGGAGATCGTCAGTGAATGGAACAATGTAAGGCGTGAACATGTCCTTATACTGTGGCAAGTCCCTGGAGAATGTGATTAGACCATGACCAATTGCTTCACGCAATGCTAACGGACTACACTCCCATGTTGAGTTAAACATAAATGCATCACATGCACTCATAAAAGTATTAACGTCTGTTCTTTCACCCCATACAGTAACATTATCTGGTAAGTTTTTCATTACTGGTCCCCAATAGTTTTCAAAGTTCTCAGCTTGATTTCCTACAAAATGAAATTGAAATTGACCAGGGTGTGATGCTTCAACTATTCTAGCAATATTAACACCTTCTGCTTGATTTTTACCTTGAGTCCATAGACCAACATTTAAAATATGTATTTTATCTATTGAAAGTCCCAAAGTGCCTCTTGCCTTTGCCTTTTCTAAAGTAGATGGTTTATTATCAATGATTGGATATTCTATAACTGGTTTTAATCCACCTCTTTCTGAAAATGTTTCCAAGTGATATGGTGTACACATAAAATATGCATCAGGATCATTTACTTTATTTGCAGAATCAAACCATATATTGTGAGATGTTTCTACAACTTTCCATGATTTTCCATATAACCAATCCATCGCCGAACGATCTAATTGATTAAAACCATCAAATGATTCTGGACATTCGTCTATGTGAATAATATCTGGATTAATCTCTTCTATTTTTTTCATTAACATCTCACCTCTTTGTGTAATGTCAAGTGAATTTAAATATCCTATAGAATGGAACCTATCACCTAATTTTTCAATTAATTGATCTCGTTGTACATTATAAACTGTACTGTATTGTGTATACTCAACTACGTGAATTTCATATTCAGAAACGGTTGACATAGCCTCAACTCTTTTTAATACAAACTGAGGCATTCCACCAGTGCTTAAATGAGGTGCTAGGAATAATAGTTTCTTTTTATCTGACATATCTTTTGTGGTATAAGTTTGATCTAGTGGCAAATCATCATATAAATCTAAAACAGCATTAAATGTTTTATCAACAGAGGGATGACATTCAAATGTTGGTTTATTTTCTAGACAATATATTTGTGGTGGAACTGCTTGAATAGTTCTATGCTCTTTTACGTTGTATTTCATATTACTAGAACAAAAGATATCACAACCTCCACCAACATAAGTGTATTTGTAATCTTGTGTACCCTTTCTATATGGTGCTCTTAGTTTAGGATCTATTGAACTTCCTAATTGAATAATATTAACATCTGTAGTTCCTGCGATATGTAGTAAACCAGAATCCATTGTAATAATAGCTCGAGCCTTATGATTCATCATCCAACGTAATTCAGCTGGATCATTATTTGGATCATTTAATAAATTAACACCTAATTTAATATCTAAAGACATGACTGGTTTATCTACAGAAAATGTACCAACCTCATGCGAATCTCGACCAACTGCAACTACAGGTATACCTTTAGCATTTAAACGATTTACTAATTCTTGCCATTTGTCTTGGTCCCATGTTCTAGTAGGCCAAGTATGAGTAGGGTGAATTATAACATAATCTTCAATGCCTAAATCTCTTTCTCTTTCAATATAAAGATCCATTTCCATCTCATCGTTGGTTAAACTAAAACCTAGAGAAACAGCGTGAAATTGTCTAATATCCATATTAGATGATCTAAATTCCACTTTTTCGCCCCGTAAATCGTACGTTTGACCTACTATTGGCATAAACGTACGATAAACTTTTACCGATGGATCATCTCTTAATGGATCATCAAGTTTTAAGGCTTTTGATACCAGTGGATGATTTTCAAATAAGAATGGTTTACTAGAAAAGACTATTAGTTTTGATTCGTATGCTTTTGACAATTTCCTAAGTGTAGGAATTGCTGCCAAAGTGTCACCCAATGCAGGTGTATCAATACATATAGCTATCTGTTCTGACATGCATTAGTATTCTTCGTAGGATTTTTCTTCAACAAACAAAGATCCTGTTAATACATTGATTTTTTTCTTAACATCAGATCTGTCATCATTTGTGTAATATACTGATCTTGCAAGTTCAACAAAATCTGTACCAAAGGATTCTTGTCTTTCACATTCACGAATAAGATCTTCAATGTTCCATAAAGTTTTATTTACATTAAGTAGATCTTCATGTAAAAACTTTAATTCTTTTACAACTGCATGATCATCCTTAAATTCAGCGTAAATAGATTCAACTATATTTAATAGATAATCATACTCTTTCTGTATGTTTACCAGTTTCTCTGTGTCTGTAATCTGATCAAGTTTAATTTTTAAAATAGTTAACTTATCGATAATTTCACCGTTAGATACTTCTATTTTCATGTGTTATGATTTTTGCTCAAATGGCTTGGTTAATAATTCTGCGGCTGCAGCTACAAATACTGAATCTCTTACACTTAATACTCCTGCACCTTGAGCTGCATTAGCGGCCTGAATTAAGATGTTGAGTGCCTGTACTTCTGTCATAGATTTTACCTCTTCAAATGGTGAAATCTGTGGTTTTTCTTGAGTTGCTTGTTCTGACATTATATAATTGTTTAATAGTTATATTAAAAAAAGTATGTTAGTTTCAATTATAGTGATAGTAACATATCTATTAATTCTCTTTGAGGAAATACGTCTGACTTACCTGCTCTAACTTGGCCATGTGTCAAAATACCCTTTATCTTACCTCTACTAAGGTCTTCCTTATAATTAAATACGCTTGGATTTCCATTGGCTAAATATGATACCGATTGTCTGTCATATTGCTTAGTACTTTCTATTAACATTTTGATAATACCTTCTTTTAAATTGATACCATGTTTTTCTGATAATAATAATAAAAGAGCTTTAGTGGATTTTATTTGTTCTTTTGAATATTTATGGTAATATTTGTAACCCTTGTATTCCACGTCTAATCTACAAACTTGAGATTCATGCACTTCTGCGCCATACCACGTATAAAACTTGCCGCTTTCTTCTGTTAAATATCCAGCTGAACATATTTCTATACTAATACTACCCTTGTGCATTTTTGAAGATTTAACAGAACCCAAATGATAACCCCAATACTCATCTTTAATGGCTTGTAGAATTTTACCGTCCCATTTTAAATCTTCTTCAGTTGCTAAATCCATATTAACAGTAGATGAAACTCCACCTATAACATAATGAGTTCCAACTCTACCTCTTTGATCTCTAGACCATTGATCTATTACTTTTTTTGGATTATGTCTGCCGGCAGTGTGATGTAAAAATATCCATTCTTTTGGTGTAATCTCTTTTACATATTCTCCGTCAGGTAAAGGATATTGTTGTATCCATGATGCTCCTGTTGTTACATCAGTATCGGCTTCAAGTTCTAATGGATTGTAGTCTAATTTTAACCATGTCATAGGTCCAACAACACCATCAGGTTTTAGATTATTTTTCTTTTGAAAATCTACTACCGAAGTTCTTGTGTTTGGGCCAAATACACCATCAGCATCGATGTTTAGTAACTCTTGCAGTATTCTTACTAAATCACCGTTTTGACCTATTTTTAAAACGTATTTACTTTGCATAATTCTTCTGTTTTCTTGTAGAATCTTTCTATTAAATTATATATTTCCTTTCTATTAGTAGACCTATGTCTAAAAGAAAAGACTTCTTTCATATTAGACTTATCTATTATTTTATATGTAATAGAAATTTCTGGTCTTTGCTTATTTTTAGAAGACATATTTTTAATAGAAGATATTTGTTGTTTAGCCTTGCCACAATAACCATGATGAACACTAACGTAAGCGCTCAGTGTCCATTTGGGATGATCATCCAGTGATAGATAATAATGCATAGATTTTAATTCATTAGTAATTAGATATAATGAATGAATTGTATTGGGATTTTCATTCATAACCTTAGTAAAAGTATCTCTTTCTAAAGGTTTTGAAATATAAAGATTTTCAATATCAATTTTTAATCTACTTATTTGCATTTTTTCTTTTTATAAAAGCTTCCATTTCTTCTTTAGCTTTTTTATCCATAGCCTCTTTCCAAAGTTGATCTTCTGATTTTACTTTAGGTTCTTCTTGTGGAAGATGCGGTGTTTCTATTTTCTGTACAATAGAACCGACAGAAGTTGGATTAATTTCTTCTTGTTCTGGTAGTATTTCCTTATATTTTTCAGCTGCATCTACCAAGGTTTCAATAGGATCGTTTGGGCTTTCAACAGCATCAATAATAGCATTAACATCCTCATCAGTAAAGTCAGATACCATATCATTCATAACTTGATCTAGTGCATGATCTTCGTCCCATTCTTCATCTTCTAAACCATCGTTTAATGTAGCATCTAATTCTTCTGTTAATTTTTCTTCAGTATCTGCTAATTCTTCTGGTGGATTTTTTAACCAAGATCCAGGTTCGTGACGATCTACATATGCATCATATTCTTCACCTAACCCCTTTGAAATATCGTTCCATGCTTCTAGCTCTTCTTCTTTGTCTATATTCGCAAATGAATTTTTATTAATAGGTTTATCTAGAATGTCTTCAAAAAATTCATCTGAAGGTTTAGTTTCAAATCCATCTAAATCTTCTTCAGAATCAATATTTCCTAAAATACCTTCAGAAATTAAATCATCCTCATCTTCATCTTCTGGTTTAATATAATCTACTAGAGATTTAATAAATCCTAATGCAATTAAAGGTAAAATAGCACCTGAAACAAATGCTAAAATTCTTTTTTGATCAATTACATCTTCTTCTATTAAATTAAATAATTCTGACCATGAATTAAAATCTGTTAAATTAATAAACGCATAATACATATTACCTTGCATTTGCATTAATGTAATAGCAATAAATAATGACCAAACTATTGTTTTGTTCATTTTCTTTAGGATTACCAAAGAAGCTAAAGAAGCTGCAGCTCCAATCTCAAATCCAATTGCTAGTGTGACTGCTAACCAATATGGGTTAGACAATTCAAAAAAGTCAATTACGTGTATTGTAGAAATTACAGATACTAACGCATATAAACTAACAAATGTTCCTATTACAAATCTTTTTACTAGTGTATCTTTCATAATTATTTTATTTTATTTGTCCCATTTATGTAAAGGGCACTTAGAACTAGGTGACATTGATTTTGCAGAAATATTACATCCACATCCTCTTGCCACTTCACCTGTTATATTATTTGTCATAGATTTTCTAGGGTCACATGTGTTACCGGTTCTCATATAACATGTATTACAATGCAACAATCTCTTTTCGCTAAGAGCCTTTGTTTCATCATCCAACATACCAAAAGCATCCTTAATCCTGTTACCCCATCCTGACAATATCTGACTAATTTGTGAAGCTTCAGACTCTGGTGTTGAAATGGGCTGAGGTTTGTTTAAATCCTCATTAAAATTTTGTGTTTTATCTTCAGATGCCATGATTAGTCTTCTTTTTCTTCTAGTGCATTAATAGAAATTCTTTCTTTATCTGAGATCTCTTCAATTCTCAATGTTTTCCAAGCTGGAACTGTTTTGATTAAGAAAATCATTCTTTCTTCGTTTACGATTTGAGAAGCCAATGTGTCAATTTCTGCTTCAGTTGCTCTTAATTCTTTTTTAACTTTTGTTAATTCAGAATCAATTCCACATGATTTAAAATAGGTTAGAACTAAAAGTGCTAAAATTATTTTTGTTCCGTGATTAGCTAAAAATGTGTTAAATTTATTCATAATATTGATTTATTTTTATAGGTTATTTATCTCGTTTATTTTTTGAGGTGTCAAAGCTTTCAAAAATGCTACAAAAAGTTTAATACATGCATCTACATCTTTTTTATGTGCCATCTCAACCGTGGTATGCATATACTTAAGCGGAGTTGCTAAAATCGCAGTTGGTGTATTCTCCATAAAGAATGCCATAGTGTCATTACCCATTGATCCAACTGTTAATTGAACTGGTATCTTTTTGTCCTTTGCAATCTCTCTTAACATCTTATTAATTTCTCTGTGGTTTTGTGCAGTGTATTCTAAACACGGTCCTAATCCACCTTTGTTATCTCCGTCTTTTGCCTTATCGATTTTAGGTGTATTGGTATTATGACAAACATCGTGCACTAGAGCAAGATCTGCTTTTAATTCTTTAGCAATCTTTTTGGCTCCGTGAAGACCAACCTCTTCTTGAACAGAGTTAACAACATACAGATCATATGGTAGTTTAATACCTTTCTTGACAATAGTCCTGAGAGCTTCGGCGATGATATAACCACCGATCTTATTATCTAATGATCTACCAACATAGTAGTCCCCAATCTCTTCCAATTGAGTATCAAACGTAATTAGATTTCCTACTTCAACACCAGCTTCTAATACAGATGCTTTGTTTTTAAGACCACAATCTACCCATAATTCATGTTGATCATAACCCATTGATGTGTATTCTTTTCTCGTGTGTATTGCTGGCCACCCAAAAACTCCACGAACTTTTTTACCATCATGTGTATGAATCATTACAGTTTTTGAAGGTGCAATCATATTGTCTGAACCACCATGACGTTTAACTCTGATCATACCTGTTTTTTCAATATTGGTAATAATCCAGGCTATTTCATCACAATGTGCTTCGATAACAACTTTATGTGTGTTTACATTAAGGGTTTCGTATTTGTTTAATTTACTCTTAAGCACACCATACGAAGTTCCATATGCATCTTGTTTTAGAAAGTCAACATATGGTTTAATATAATCTGACCAGATTTGTTGGCCTTCAGCTTCTTGTGCAACTGGAGAGTATGCATTTAAGTAATTATATAAAAATTCTTTATTCTTTTTCATGTTACACTTTTTTGATATCTTTAATAATATCTTTTTTTACTATGTTTAAATATTTTGCCCTCTTTTCATCAGATACAAATGGAACTGACCAAAACTGCTTAGTCTTTGTCCATCTATTTAAGTTCCATCCAAACACAAATGAATAAACTCCCATAACCAATCTTAATTTGACTGAATTTAAATATAATGTAATAACCGGAAGTGATGGTGCTCCGTGTGTAATATATGTTCTAACCTTTTTATCTTTTAAAAATGGTTTAGGATATGCATATTTACCGATAATTGGTACAAATTTATACGCAAATCCAGGTGTCATAACCTCATCAAAAAAGATTTCTAATCTTGGTGTTAATCTAAACCACCAAACTGGTGATATAAAATAAATGCGATCAGACCAAGTAACTTCATTTTGATATCCTTTAATAAGCTTTTTTCTAGACTGAGAATAATCGTCTCTATATAGATCGAGAACTCTAATCTCTTCTTTGTTTTCTTTTAAAGTTTTTAAGATAGTCTTATATATGCCGTTATAACAAAAAGATTTCTTATCTGGGTGTGCAATTACTATTAAATTTTTCATCTGTTTGCTCTTTGATTTTTTGATTTAAATCGAGTACCATCACTGTTTTTAGCATGTTTTGTTTTTCTACCTTTTACTCGCTCTCTCCACATTTTAAAAGATGACTCTTTCATATGCTTCCTCATTAATTTTCTTACATCATTTTCTTTTAATCCAAACTGAAATTCTATGGCTTCAAATGGTGTTCTATCTTCCCAAGCCATTTCTATGATTCTATCAATTTGTTCTTCTGTCATTTAAATACCTTTAAGTTCTTTAAACATCTTTCTTCTTCTCATAAATTCTTTAGAGTAGAATTCTAAATCTGATTGTGTA
>Ga0209504_1000298_pt1 | contig 45412 bp, 44 predicted proteins | sample COGITO_mtgs_1005_FD_184791 | JGI IMG/M metagenome (GOLD analysis project Ga0209504, IMG submission 184791) | Pelagic marine microbial communities from North Sea - COGITO_mtgs_100511 (SPAdes) (version 2) | ecosystem: Environmental > Aquatic > Marine > Epipelagic ... | reverse complement strand
GACCGGTGTAGGTGCTGTGGTAGATCGGCTTTTGCCGACGGGTAATGCGCTCGACGGTAAACACCGGGAAGGTATCGACCTCGTTGTAATAGCCAGTGTGATCGCCGTAGGGTCCTTCCGGCGCGGTCTCGCCCGGATGAATTACGCCTTCGAGGACGATTTCGGCGCTGGCCGGCACCTGCAGTTCACTGCCGCGCGCCTTGATCAGCTCGGTGCGGTGACCGCGCAGCAGACCGGCAAAAGCGTATTCGGAGAGGCTGTCGGGCACCGGAGTGACCGCGCCAAGAATGGTCGCCGGATCGGCGCCTAGCGCCACGCACACCGGGTAGGGGCGACCCGGGTACTTCTGGCACCACTCGCGGTAGTCCAGGGCACCACCACGGTGGCTGAGCCAGCGCATGATAACCTTGTTACGGCCAATCACCTGCTGGCGGTAGATGCCAAGGTTCTGCCGTTCTTTATTCGGGCCTTTGGTAATGGTCAGGCCCCAGGTAATCAGCGGGCCGACATCACCCGGCCAGCAGGTCTGCACGGGCAGCTTGCCGAGGTCGACATCGTCGCCTTCTTCGATCACTTCCTGACAGGGTGCGTCTTTGAGCACCTTCGGTGCCATGCTCAGCACCTTCTTGTAGATCGGCAGCTTGTTCCAGGCATCCTTCAAGCCTTTTGGCGGCTCGGGCTCCTTGAGAAAGGCCAGCAGCTTGCCGATTTCACGCAGCTCGCTGACTTCTTCCGCGCCCATGCCCAACGCCACGCGCTTGGGCGTGCCGAACAGGTTGCCGAGCACCGGCACGTCAAACCCTGTGGGGTTTTCGAACAGCAGCGCCGGTCCGCCTTTACGCAGGGTGCGGTCGCAGATTTCGGTCATTTCCAGCACTGGGGAAACCGGCGTTTGGATGCGCTTGAGTTCGCCGCGCGTCTCCAGGCCGCGAATAAAATCGCGCAGGTCACGATACTGCATGCAGATGCCTCGTTTCGGGCCGAGCAATAGGGGCGCAAAGTTTAGCGCCGAACTGGGTCTTTCAGAAGGGAAAGCCAATACCCAGGAACACAAAAGCTAGGCCTAGCCAATGCCGTGGACTTAATAAAAATGCCGCTTCCCCCTTACCAGGGAAGCGGCATTCTTTGCGCCTAAAGCCGTAGGATGGGTGATAACCCATCGGCCAATGATGGGTTATCACCCATCCTACGTGCTGTTTTAACGCAGCATCACGTGCGCAGCCCGCAGTAGATCCTCTTACTTACGCTTCATCGACTGGAAGAACTCTTCGTTCGTCTTGGTCGCTTTCAGCTTGTCGGTGAGGAACTCGATGGCGGCAATCTCATCCATCGGGTGCAGCAGCTTGCGCAGAATCCACATGCGCTGCAGTTCGTCATCGGCGGTCAGCAGTTCTTCGCGGCGGGTACCGGCGCGGTTGATGTTGATCGCAGGGAACACCCGCTTCTCGGCGATACGACGGTCCAGCGGCAGCTCCATGTTACCGGTGCCTTTGAACTCTTCGTAGATCACTTCATCCATCTTCGAGCCGGTTTCTACCAGCGCGGTGGCGATGATGGTCAGCGAACCGCCTTCCTCGATGTTACGCGCGGCGCCGAAGAAGCGTTTCGGCTTCTCCAGGGCATGGGCGTCAACACCACCGGTGAGTACCTTGCCGGAGCTTGGGATCACGGTGTTGTAGGCGCGCGCCAGACGGGTGATAGAGTCGAGCAGGATGACCACATCCTTCTTGTGCTCGACCAGGCGCTTGGCCTTCTCGATGACCATTTCGGCAACCTGCACGTGGCGGGTTGGCGGCTCGTCGAAGGTCGAGGCAACCACTTCGCCGCGCACGGTGCGCTGCATCTCGGTCACTTCTTCCGGGCGCTCGTCGATCAGCAGAACGATCAGGTGGCACTCGGGGTTGTTGCGCGCGATGTTCGCCGCGATGTTCTGCAGCATGATGGTCTTACCGGCTTTCGGCGGTGCGACGATTAGGCCGCGCTGGCCTTTGCCAATCGGGGCGCAGAGGTCGATCACCCGGCCGGTGATGTCCTCAGTGGAGCCGTTACCGGCCTCCATGACCAGACGCTTGGTGGGAAACAGCGGCGTCAGGTTTTCGAACAGAATCTTATTCTTGGCGTTTTCCGGGCGGTCGTAGTTGATCGTGTCAACCTTGAGCAGCGCGAAGTAACGCTCGCCTTCTTTCGGCGGGCGAATCTTGCCGACGATGGTATCGCCAGTACGCAAGTTGAAGCGGCGGATCTGGCTCGGCGAGACATAGATGTCATCGGGGCCAGCGAGGTAAGAGGCATCCGCAGAGCGGAGAAAGCCGAAACCGTCCTGGAGAATCTCCAGCACGCCATCACCGGAGATTTCCTCACCGCTTTTAGCGTGTTTTTTCAACAGGGAGAAAATCACGTCCTGCTTGCGCGAACGGGCCATGTTTTCCAGGCCTTGTTGTTCAGCGAGTTCCAGCAGTTCGGTAATCGGCTTTTGCTTGAGTTCGGTCAGATTCATAGGAATGACGTAATCATGAAGGAGGGGAATAAGCTATTTAGCTTGGGAGGCCGCGCCGCTGAGAAGGCGACTTGATCGCCTGCTTGTATATCGAAAGATTCGAATAGGAATGCGTCGGCGACGGCTTGCAGGGGGCTGCATAGGAAATGCAGCGAGGCCGAATGTAACACCGGCTTTATTCATACGTCCAGCGCCCATACAGAAAAAAGCCCCGCAATGTGCGGGGCTTTCAGGGCTTGTTGCCGTCTCAGCGCAACTTAGATGTTGCTGTCGAGGAAGGCGGCCAGCTGCGACTTGGACAGCGCGCCGACTTTGGTGGCTTCGACATTGCCGTTCTTGAACAGCATCAGCGTCGGGATGCCACGCACGCCGAACTTCGGCGGGGTGTCCTGGTTTTCATCGATGTTCAGCTTGCAGACTTTCAGTTTGCCCTGATAGGTCTGAGCGATCTCATCGAGCACCGGGGCGATCATTTTGCACGGGCCGCACCACTCAGCCCAGTAGTCGACCAGCACCGGCCCTTCGGCCTGGAGAACATCCTGGTCGAAACTGGCATCGCTGACATTGGTGATGAATTCGCTCATGGAAAGTCTCCGAGTTCGTAAGCAAAAGATGGGCGACATCATAGCCCGGCTTTTCCCACACAGGAAGGCGGTGGCAATTGAGCTTCTCTATGGCTTGGCCACAAGCCAGCCGTGCAACCGCCTGCGTCACAATTTATTCAGACGGCCGGCAAGCCCTCGCCTGGCGCCGCGCGAACCGTAGCGCAGCGGGTTTGGCCTGTACCTGCGACATCAGTATGCGTTGGCGGGGCCTGGCTATCGTGGCACGATGGCGCGGTTCCGCATTGAGATGGTTCTGCCATGCCGCATACCCCTGCCGAGTCTTTTCCTTTGATTGCAGCTATCGACCTGGGCTCCAACAGCTTCCATATGGTGCTGGCCAAAGCCGATCACGGCGAGATCCGCATCCTCGAACGCCTCGGCGACAAGGTCCAGCTGGCCGCCGGCATCGACGAGCAGCGCCTGCTCAGCGAAGAAGCCATGCAGCGTGGGCTCGATTGCCTGCGCCGCTTCGCCCAGCTGACCGCCAGCCTGCCGGAAGGCGCGGTGCGTGTGGTGGGCACCAACGCCCTGCGTGAGGCGCGCAACCGTGGCGAATTTATCCGCCGCGCCGAGGAAATTCTCGGCCATCCGGTTGAAGTCATCTCCGGGCGCGAAGAAGCGCGCCTGATCTACCTCGGCGTGTCACACAGCATCGCCGACACTCCTGGAAAGCGCCTGGTCGCCGACATTGGCGGCGGTAGCACCGAGTTCATCATCGGCCAGCGCTTCGAGCCGCTGCTGCGCGAAAGCCTGCAGATGGGCTGCGTGAGCTTTACCCAGCGCTTCTTCAAGGACGGCAAGATCACCCCGGCACGCTACGCCCAGGCCTACACGGCGGCGCGGTTGGAGATCATGGGCATCGAGCACGCCCTGCGCCGCTTGGGTTGGGAAGATGCGGTGGGCGCATCCGGCACCATCAAGGCCATCGGCCTGACCATTCAAGCGGCCGGTTTGGGTACGGGCGAAGTCAACGCCCAGGGCCTGGCCTGGCTAAAACGCAAAGTATTCAAGGCCGGTGAGGTGGAAAAGCTCGACCTCGACGGCATCAAGCCGGATCGCCGGGGGATTTTCCCGGCGGGCCTGGCGATTCTCGAAGCGATCTTCGACGCCTGCGATATCCAGCGCATGAGCCATTCCGAAGGCGCGCTGCGCGAAGGCGTGCTGTATGACCTGCTTGGCCGCCACCAGCATGAGGACGTGCGTGAGCGCACGCTCAGCTCGCTGATGGAGCGCTATCACGTCGATCTGGAGCAGGCGGCGCGGGTCGAGAGCAAGGCGCTCGCGGCGCTGGAGAAGGTGGCCACAGATTGGCAACTGGAAGACGACTGGCACCGCGAGCTGCTCAGCTGGGCGGCCAAGGTGCATGAAGTCGGCCTGGACATCGCCCACTACCAGTACCACAAGCACGGCGCCTACCTGGTCGAGCACTCGGACCTATCCGGCTTCTCGCGCCAGGATCAGCAGATGCTCGCGCTCCTGGTACGCGGCCATCGACGCAATATCCCCAAGGACAAGTTCGCCGACTTCGGCGCCGAAGGCGTCAAGCTGATCCGCCTGTGCGTGCTGCTGCGTTTTGCCATCCTGTTCCACCACATCCGTGGCACCCAGGAAATGCCCAACGTGCAGCTCAAGGCTGCCGAGCAGCGTCTGGAGATTCAGTTTCCCGAAGGCTGGCTGGAGAGCAACCCACTGACCCAGGCAGATTTCACCCAGGAAGCGGAGTGGCTCAAACGTATCGGTATCGAACTGAGCGTGAGCTGACGCTCACGCCCTTCTCCTGCCCTGTTTAGCGGGCGCTGATCAGCGGCGCAGTCAGCTTCTCCAGCAGGCCAGCCTGCGCGCTGCGCGGGTTCTGGTTGCCGCTCGGGCTGGTACGCAGGTAGCGCCCATCTGACTGCAGCACCCAGGCCTGGGTGTTGTCGGTCAGGTAGCTTTCCAGCTCTTTTTTCACCCGCAGAATCAGCTTCTTGCCTTCCACCGGGAAGCAGGTCTCGACGCGCTTATCGAGGTTGCGCTCCATCCAGTCGGCGCTGGACAGGTAGATCTTCTCCTCGCCGCCATTGGAGAAATAGAACACCCGCGTGTGCTCGAGGAAGCGGCCGATAATCGAACGCACCTGGATATTGTGCGACACGCCGATAATGCCCGGACGCAGGCAGCACATGCCGCGCACCACCAGGTCGATCTTCACCCCGGTCTGGCTGGCCTTGTACAGCGCGCGGATGATCTTCGGATCGGTCAGCGAGTTGAACTTGGCGATGATATGCGCCGGCTTGCCCTCGGCCGCCAGCGCGGTTTCGCGGGCGATCATGTCGAGCAGGGTCTTTTTCAGGGTAAACGGCGCGTGCAACAGCTTCTTCATGCGCAGGGTTTTACCCATGCCGATCAGCTGGCTGAACAGCTTGGACACGTCCTCGCACAGCGCCGCATCGGCGGTAAGCAGGCTGTAGTCGGTGTACAGCTTGGCGTTACCGGCGTGGTAGTTGCCGGTGCCCAGATGCGCGTAACGGACAATATCGCCGGCCTCGCGGCGCAGAATCAGCATCATCTTGGCGTGGGTCTTGAAACCCACCACGCCATAGATCACCACCGCACCGGCAGCCTGCAGACGGCTGGCCAACTGCAGGTTGGACTCTTCATCGAAGCGCGCCCGCAGCTCGATCACCGCGGTAACTTCCTTGCCGTTACGCGCGGCTTCCACCAGCGCATCGACGATCTCCGAGTTGGCCCCGGAGCGATACAGGGTCTGCTTGATCGCCAGCACATGCGGGTCTTTTGCCGCCTGACGCAGCAGGTCGACCACCGGGGTAAACGACTCGAAGGGGTGCAGCAGGAGGATGTCCTGCTTGCTGACCACGCTGAAAATGTTCTCGGCGTTCTGCAGCAGCTTGGGGATCACCGGGGTAAACGGCGTGTATTGCAGCTCCGGGTGGCTTTCCAGGCCGGTGATGCTGAACAGCCGGGTCAGGTTGACCGGACCATTGACCCGGTACAGCTCGGCCTCGGTCAGGCTGAACTGCTTGAGCAGGTAATCCAGCAGCGGCCGTGGGCAGGTGTCGACCACTTCCAGGCGCACCGCATCGCCGTAACGGCGGCTGAACAGCTCGCCACGCAAAGCGCGAGCCAGGTCTTCGACATCCTCGGTGTCCACCGAGAGGTCGGCGTTACGGGTCAGGCGGAACTGGTAGCAGCCCTTGACCTTCATGCCCTGGAACAGGTCATCGGCGTGGGCGTGAATCATCGAGGAGAGGAACACGAAGTTATCGCCAGGGCCGCCGACATCCTCCGGCACCTTGATGATGCGCGGCAGCAGACGCGGCGCCGGAATGATCGCCAGACCGGAGTCGCGACCGAAGGCGTCGATACCCTCCAGCTCGACGATAAAGTTCAGGCTCTTGTTCACCAGCAACGGGAACGGGTGCGTCGGGTCGAGGCCGATCGGAGTGATGATCGGCGCGATCTCGTCGCGGAAATAGCGGCGCACCCAAGCCTTGTGCTTGGCCGTCCAGAAGCGCCGACGGATAAAGTTGACGTTGTGCTTGGCCAGCGCCGGGAACAGATTGTCGTTGAGAATCGCGTACTGGCGATCCACCTGCTCGTGCACCAGCTCGGCAATCCGCGCCAGCGCCTGATGCGGCTGCAGGCCGTCGGCGCCGGCCTGCTCGCGGGCGAAGTTGATCTGCTTCTTCAGGCCGGCCACGCGGATCTCGAAGAACTCATCCAGGTTGCTGGAGAAGATCAGCAGAAACTTCAGCCGTTCCAGCAGCGGATAGGACTCATCCAGCGCCTGTTCCAGCACGCGGATATTGAATTGCAGCTGCGACAGCTCGCGGTGGATATACAGGCTGCTGTCATCCAGGTTATGGATCACCACAGGCGCAGGTACGACCGGCGCTGGGGCCTCGATGACAGGGGTTTCCACGGCTACAACCTCATCGACGACCGGCTGGGCGTCTTGCAATTCAGGGGTACTGAGTCCTTCGGTGTTCATTACAAAGTCCTGGCGGGGCTATTGCCCCTGCTTCAGCAGTTCTGCCGCGCGCACGGCGAAATAAGTCAGGATGCCATCGGCACCCGCACGTTTGAAGGCAGTCAGTGATTCGAGAATCACCGCCTCGCCCAACCAACCATTTTCAATAGCCGCCATATGCATGGCGTACTCACCGCTGACCTGATAGACAAAGGTCGGCACCTTGAATTCCGCTTTGACCCGCCAGAGGATGTCCAGATAGGGCATGCCCGGCTTGACCATGACCATATCGGCGCCTTCGGCCAGATCGGCGGCCACTTCATGCAGCGCTTCGTCGCCATTGGCCGGGTCCATCTGGTAGCTGGCCTTGTTGGCCTTGCCCAGATTGGCCGCCGAACCCACCGCATCGCGGAACGGGCCGTAGTAGGCGCTGGCGTACTTGGCCGAGTAGGCCATGATCCGCACATTGCTGTGATCGGCCAGTTCCAGCGCCTCACGGATCGCCTGCACGCGGCCATCCATCATGTCCGAGGGCGCCACCACCTGGGCACCAGCAGCGGCATGCGACAGCGCCTGCTTGACCAACGCATCGACAGTAACGTCGTTCTGCACATAGCCGGACTCATCGAGGATGCCGTCCTGGCCATGGGTGGTGAACGGGTCCAGCGCCACGTCGCTGATCACCCCCAGCTCGGGAAATTTGGCGCGCAGGGCACGGATGGCGCGCTGGGCGATGCCGTCCGGGTTCCAGGCTTCTTCAGCCAGCAGGGATTTCTTCTCCAGCGGCGTCACCGGGAACAGTGCCAGGGCCGGGATACCCAGGGCCACCCAGTGTTCGGCTTCCTTGAGCAGCAGATCGATGGACAGGCGCTCGACACCGGGCATCGAGGCAATCGCTTCGCGGCGGTTTTCCCCGTCGAGGACGAACACCGGCAGAATCAGGTCGTCGACACTCAGGCGGTTTTCCCGCACCAGACGCCGGGAAAAATCATCACGGCGGTTGCGACGCAGGCGAGTGGCGGGAAACAGGCGATTGGCGGGGGTAAAGCTCACGGCAGGCTCCGAAGCCCGTAGCAACGGGCAAGTGTGACAGTTATAAGCGGCCATTATGACCAAAGTATGACAACACACGACAGCACTGCGACCGCTTGCCGCAAGCCCAACCAGCATAGCGCCGCAACTATGGCGAAGATATGTTGCACGCGTATGCACCACAGCCGTTTTCCCGACCCGGAAAGCACAACGGTGGAGCAAGCCTGCGCCTGTCCACCGTTGTGGGCTCCTGCTATGAATAACCTTTAGGCGGGTACGACATCCTGCCCGCGCGGGGTCCAGAACAAGGCGCCCAGGCTGAGCAGGCTATAGCCCAACAGCAGCGCCCAGAGCAGTGGCTGAGCGCTCAGCAGGCCAAGCTGCAGGGCCAGCCAGGCCGCCGGCAGGTTGAGCAGCAGACGCAGTATTTCCAGACGCTTGGCCGTCGGCCGGTTTTCCAGCCAGCTGCCGATGATCGTCAGCCCCACGGCCATCCAGACGATGCCCAACAACGCCTGCGCCAGGTTCAGTGTGTCACCCATGCCCAGCAGCACGGTGCCGGCCGCCACGTAGAGGCTGAACTGCACGCCGGCGTAGAGTTTCTGCGCCAGGCTCAACGGCACGTCGAATTTGACGAACTGGCTGAGGTCCGGCTTGCTCTGCGGGTACTTGGCCGCAACATCGGCCGGGCGCCAGCCGGTGCGCATAAACCAGATGCGCAGCTTGTCCCACCAGGACTCGGCGCGCACCGCATCACGCCACAGCGCGACATAGAACTGCGCATTGGCCCACAGCGGGTTCCAGCTGGCCAGCGGCGTGGTCACGCCGAACACCACCGGCTCTTCATCCAGCTCCTCCTGAAAGGTGCCGAACAGGCGATCCCAGAGAATGAACACGCCGCCGTAATTGCGATCCATATACACAGCATTCTGCGCATGGTGCACGCGGTGGTTGGAGGGGGTGATAAAGAACCACTCGAACCAGCCCAGTTTGGGAATATGCCGGGTGTGCACCCAGAACTGATAAAGCAGGTTCAGCGCTGCCACGGTGAGGAATACCAAGGGCGGCACGCCGATCAGCGCCATCGGCAGGTAGAAGATCCAGCCGAAGATGAAACCAGTACTGGTCTGCCGCAACGCCGTGGAGAGGTTGTAGTCCTCGCTCTGATGGTGCACCGAGTGCGCGGCCCAGAGCACATTGCGCTCATGGCCCAGGCGGTGGTTCCAGTAGTAGCAGAAGTCGTAGAAGACAAAGGCGAACAGCCAGACCCACAGGCTGCTGGCCGATAAATCGAACACACCGAAATGCTGCCAGGCCAGGGTGTAGGTGAGCAGACCGACGGCTTTGGTCAGCAGGCCCACGGTGGTCGACAGCACCCCGGCACTGAGGCTGTTGAGCGCATCGGAGAAGCGGTAGGTGCTGACCCCGCGCCAGCGGTCGAGCAACAGTTCTAGGGCGATCAAGGCAAAGAAGAACGGTACGGCATAGAGGATGTAATTCATGGTTTCACCGGTTGCATAGAATCGCCATATCGCTGCACGAGGCTAACGGCTAGGATTGCTGAATAAATCCTAGCTCAGCGCCACATCCGCCTCGCGGCGCGCCATGCCAACCTGGGTGGCATATGGCGACATTAGGACACGACTCAATTCGATACAGCTGGTTATTCAGGAGAACTTGATGAACAAGAAAGTCGCGGTGATTCTTTCCGGCTGTGGCGTCTATGACGGCGCGGAAATCCATGAAAGCGTGATCACCCTGCTGCGCCTTGATCAGCGTGGTGCGCAGGTACAGTGCTTTGCCCCCAACGTGCCGCAGCTGCATGTGGTCGATCACTACAGTGGCGACGAAATGGACGACACGCGCAACGTACTGGTCGAGTCGGCGCGCATCGCCCGCGGCAAGATCAAGGACGTCAAGGAGCTGCATGTCGGCGACTTCGATGCGCTGATCATGCCCGGCGGTTTTGGCGTGGCGAAAAACCTTTCCGACTTCGCCATCAGCGGCGCCAACTGCACCGTGCAGGCCGATGTGCTGAGCGCCACCCGCGCCTTTGTCGCAGCCGGCAAGCCGGTGGGTCTGATGTGCATTGCCCCGGCGCTGGCGGCGAAAATCTTCGGCAGCGGCGTAATCTGCACCATCGGCAAGGACCACGAAACGGCGGCCACTCTGGTGCAAATGGGCGCCGAGCACCATGAGTGCGAAGTCAGCGAGATCGTCGAAGACGCCGAGCGCAAGCTGGTGACCACCCCGGCCTATATGCTCGCCCAGTCGATCAGCGAAGCCGCCTCGGGGATCAACAAGCTGGTGGATCGCGTGCTCGAGCTTAGCCACCCGGTCTAAGTCTGCGGCCTGATCAGCCACCGATCAGGCCGATAGCACGCCAATCACGCCAATGCGCGCGGTACTCCGGCCGCGCTACTGGTCAGATCGGCCGCAGTGCGGCAGGTTGAGCTTCCCCTCGCCCAGGCACGCCCCCATGAGCAACCCACCGTTCGAGCTGACCGCCGAGCTGCAGCAAGCAGTCAGCAGCTTCTTCCAGCGCATCCCCTTCAATCAGGTGCTCGGCATCGAGCTGGATGAGCTGAGCGCCCAGCGCGTGACCATGCACCTGCCGATGAAGCCCGAGCTGATCGGCAACTTCGTCCACGGCATTCTGCATGGCGGAGTGATTTCCTCGCTGCTGGATGTGGCTGGCGGCGCCATGGCGCTGATTGGCGCCTTCGACAAACACCAGCACCTGTCCAGCGCCGAACGTATGGCGCGGCTGTCCAAGCTCGGCACCATCGACCTGCGCATCGACTACCTGCGCCCCGGCCGTGGCCAGCGTTTTACCGCCAGCGCCGTGCTGCTGCGTACCGGCAACAAGGTGGCGGTGGTGCGCAGCGAACTACACAGCGATGACGGCACCCTGGTGGCCGTCGGCACCGGCACTTATCTGTGCGGCTAATGGCTAAGCCCGCTGCAAACGGGTGAGGATGCGATCCAATGAATTGGCGAACGCCTGCTTGTCGCGCTCGCCATACGGCGGCTGACCACCGCCGACCTGACCCAGTTCGCGCAACTCGGTAAACAGGTTACGCACCGCCAACTTGTCGCCCATATTGCGCTCATCAAACTCGCGGCCGCGCGGATCGAGGGCCGCCACGCCTTTCTTTACCAGACGGTCGGCCAGCGGCACGTCGCTGCAGATCACCAGCTCACCCGGCAGCGCATGCTCCACCAGGTAATCATCCGCCGCATCCGGGCCGCTGGGCACCACGATCAGCCGCACGCAGCTGTAGGCCGGCTTGATTTGCGCCTGACCGGCCACCAGCAGCACCTCGAAGCGCCGCTTCAAGGCGAATTTAACCACCTGATCCTTGGCCGCCTTGGGGCAGGCATCGGCATCAATCCAGACTCGCATCACCCAACATTCTCCAGAGACAGCAAAGCCGGCATGTTAAGCCATGCCGGCAGCAGCTGCGCTTCAAGCCTGAGACAGACGGCGACGCTCGCCCAACCAGCTGCGGCCATAAAGCAGCGCAATGGCCACCAGCGCCGTGGCCTGGGCAGCCAGGCTGTAGGCATCGTCGTGAATACCCAGCCAGTCGAACTCGAAGAACGCCACCGGCCGCGTACCCAGCACCCCAGCTTCCTGCAAGGCGGCTATGCCATGGCCGGCAAACACCACTGAGAGCACACAGAGCAGCACGGCATTGACGCCGAAGAAGGTCGCCAACGGCAGTTTGCGCGAACCGCGCAGAATCACCCAGGCCAAACCAAGCAGCAGCACCAGCGCTGCGGCTGCGCCAGCCAAGACCATGCCATGGCCTTGCGGGCCGGCCTGCAGCCAGAGGGTTTCATAGAACAGGATGACTTCGAACAGCTCACGGTACACCGAGAAGAACGCCAGCACGGCAAAGCCGAAACGCCCGCCACCACCAACCAGGCTGCTCTTGATGTAATCCTGCCAGGCTGCGGCATGCCGGCGGTCATGCATCCACACGCCGAGCCAGAGCACCATCACGCTGGCAAACAATGCGGTCACGCCTTCCAGCAGCTCACGCTGCGCGCCGCTGACATCAATCAGATAAGCCGCCAACGCCCAGGTGCCCGCGCCGGCCAGCAGCGCCAGGCCCCAGCCGATATGCACACTGCGCACAGCCTGTTGCTGGCCGGTGTTACGCAGGAAAGCCAGAATCGCCGCCAGCACCAGAATCGCCTCCAACCCTTCGCGCAGCAGAATCAGCAGGCTGGAGAAGAAACTCAGCGAATCCGACAGGCCATCGCTGTCGAGCAAGGCGGCGGAAGTCGCCAGCTCGGCCTTGGCCTGCTCCAGCCGCTGCGCCGCCTGCGGCACCGACAGGCCATCCTGCAGCGCCTGACGGTAAGCCATCAGCGCCCGCTCGGTGGTCTTGCGCTGCACCGAGTCAAGGTTATCCAGGGCGCTTTCGACCAGCTCGAAGCCCTCCAGATAGGCTCCGACCGAAAGGTCGTAGGCCTGCTCGTGATCGCCCGCCCGATAGGCCGCCAGACTCTGCTCCAGGGTCGCGCGGGTGTGCTCGATCAGCTGCTGCGGGCCGCGCTGCTGCACCGGCGGCTGCGCACGCTGGGTGCGAAAGCGTGCGGCCGCCTCATCACCCTGGACGGCAGCCACTTCATCCGGGGTCGTGCCGGCCAACGCCGCCATACTGAATGGCGCGCCGGCGGTAACCGGCTCGGCACTGAAGCCAGCGATATAACTGGCCAGATCCCAGCGCTGGCGCTCATCCAGCTGGTCGGCAAAGGCCGCCATATCGGTGCCATCAATGCCCAGGCCGATGCTGTTGAACAGGTCATACAGGCTTAACCGGTTGAGCCGCGCCAAGTCGCGCAGGTTGGCCGGCGGTGGCTCCAGGCCAATGCCGGCCGGCCCGTCGCCGGCACCGCTGGCGCCATGGCAGACGCTGCAATGCTGGGCGAACAGCGGCGCGCCACGGCTGGGGTCAGGGGTGATGGCCGGGGTCTGGCTGACGCCGTAGGCCGTGGCCAGGGTCGCGGCCAACTGCCGCGCCTGCTGCGCGACCTGGCTACCCTCGACACGCTGTTCAATGCCCTGGCGCAGGCTGGCCACACCTTGCTCCAGCTCGGCCTGTTCGTTACGCGCCGGCAGCGCAACGATCAGACCTTGCAGTACAGTAAGAAACTCCAGCTGCTCGCGGTATTCGCCGGAGTCGATCACCTGACCATTGGCCACGGTGGTCGGGTAGTCAGCGCCCAGGTAACCGAGCAGATGCAGAGCTTGCGCCGCGCCCTCGATGGGCTCGGCCATAACAGCCAGGCTGCACAGTGCCAACACGGGCACCAGCAACCAGCTGCAGAAACGCAATACGGAAGTCATATAGGAGTTGATCCCAAATACGAATGGATGACATTAGATTGTTACCCTCCTAACGACTTTCCTCAACCACTGATCGACCATGGCCCGCGACGGATCGTCGCAACGGCGCAGGAGTGATGCGATGAATTTTTGGCAACGCCTGGAAGAACCGGCGCATGTCGTGGTCTGTGGCGCCAGCCGGGGCATTGGCCTGGCGCTGACCACACAATTGCTTGCCCGCACCGATGTCGCCGGGGTCTGGGCCATCGCCCGCCAGGCCAGTCAGGCGCCCGGCCTGCTTGAGCTGACAGCGCAATATGGCCAACGCCTGCACTGTTTGGATGTGGATGTCTGCGATGAACAGGCGCTAAGCGAGCTGGCCGCGCAGCTGCGCGCCGCCATTCCGCGTCTGCATCTGCTGCTGTGCACGGTTGGCGTGCTGCAGGACGGCGTGGCAAAGGCCGAGAAGGGCCTGAGCCAGATCAATCTTGAAGGGCTGCTGGCAACCTTTCAGCGCAACAGCTTTGCACCGATCCTGCTGCTCAAGCACCTGCTGCCGCTGCTACGCGGTCAGCATGCCTGCACCGTGGCGGCGCTGTCGGCGCGGGTCGGTTCGATTGGCGACAATCGCCTCGGCGGCTGGTACAGCTACCGCGCCAGCAAGGCTGCGCTGAATCAGCTGCTGCACACCGCGAGCATCGAGTTGAGCCGGCTTAACCCCAACAGCTGCGTGCTCAGCCTGCACCCCGGCACCACCGACACCGAACTGTCGAAACCCTTTCAAGCCAATGTGCCGGCCGACAAGCTGTTTACCCCGAGCTACTCAGCGCAGTGCCTGCTGGCGCAGATCGAACAACACGGCCCGGTGCAGACTGGCACGTTTTGGGGCTGGGATGGCCAGCCCATCCCCTGGTAGCAATACCAGCGCAGCTCAGACCGGCGCGCGGCGTACGCTGGCCAGCAGTGCCGCCGCGCCAACAAACAGCGCGCCAAAGGTGCGGTTCATCAGCTTCTGCTGACGTGGCGAACGCAGCGCGCCCAACACCCGCGCGGCCAGGCCGGTGTAGCCGGCCATAACGATCAGATCGACGCAGATCATGGTCACGCCCATCACCAGGTACTGGCTCAGCAGCGGGGCCTGCGGGTTAAGGAACTGCGGCAGCACCGCGAGCATAAAGACGATGGCCTTGGGGTTGCTGAAGTTGACCAGAAAGCCGCGCAACACCAGAGTCAGCGGTCGGCCGATGGGCCGCTCGGTCTGCGCCGTCATGTCGCTGGGCAGCGCCTGCCACTGGCGATAGCCGAGGTACACCAGATAGACCACGCCAAACCATTTGATCAGGCTAAAGGCCAGCTCCGACGCCGCGAGAATCGCCCCAACCCCGGCGGCCACAATGGCGATCTGCAAGGCCAGGCCCAGCTGCAGACCCAGGGCATTCCAGTAGCCGCGCAGAAAGCCGTACTGCAACCCGGCCGACATCGAGGCAATCGCCCCGGCGCCCGGCGACAGGCTGATGACCCAACAGGCCACAAAGAACGCAAGCCAGGTTTCCAGTGCCATGGCAGATACCTCAAACAGAAAATAAAAAGGGGCAGGCCGCTAGCCTACCCCTTGTTGGGTGACTCGCCCAGCCAGCTAATCAGTCCGGCGAAGCCTTACGCAGTTGCACCGGTTCCAGCTCTTCCTTGCGCGCCCGAGCACGGGCCGTACGCAGGCGGATATTGACGGCTTCCACGGCCAGCGAGAAGGCCATGGCGAAGTACACATAACCCTTCGGCACATGCACATCAAAAGCTTCGGCGATCAGCACGGTACCGACCACGATCAGGAACGACAGGGCAAGCACCTTCAGGCTCGGGTGCTTGTCGATAAAGTCGCTGATGGTGCCGGCAGAGAGCATCATCACGATCACCGAAATCACGATGGCCGCAACCATCACCGGCACGTTGTCGACCAGGCCGACTGCGGTGATAACCGAGTCCAGGGAGAAGATGATGTCGATGATCGCGATCTGCACGATGATGCCCATAAAGCCGTAGGCCTTGCCGCCGCCAGCCTGACCTTCCTCTTCACCTTCCAGGCTGTGATAGATCTCGCTTGTACTCTTGAACAGCAGAAACAGCCCGCCGAAGAACAGAATCAGATCGCGCCCGGAGAACCCTTCGCCGAACAGATGGAACAGGTCTGTGGTCAAGCGCATTACCCAGCTGATCGACAGCAACAGCAGAATCCGCGTGCCCATCGCCAGCGCCAGGCCGAAGAAGCGCGCCTTGGGTTGTTGATGCTTGGGCAGGCGACTGACCAGGATCGAGATAAAGATGATGTTGTCGATGCCCAGAACAATTTCCAGGGCAGTCAGGGTCAGAAACGCGACCCAGAGTTCAGGGTTGGCCAGCCATTCCATAATTGCTTAAACCTCAGTATTACGCGGCGTAGGAAGCTCGCCATTGCGCCAGCGGCGCACGGCTTTTTGGAAAAACAGGCTATTGGGAATCTGCACCCAGGCGCCGGGCGCATCACCGCTGAGATCTTCCAGGGTGGTGTAGAACAGATTGATCGCCACTACCCGGCCGCGCACGCCAGGCTTGTCGGCGCTTTCCAGCACCTCGACGCAATCGCCAATGCGAAACGGCCCCATGGCGAAGATCAGCAGCGCACAGAACATGTTGGACAACACGCTCCAGATCGCGAAGAAGGCCACTGCAGCCACCGCCGCAAAGCCGGTGAGCGCGGTCCACAGCACCTGCGCGGAAACGCCCAGGCGCTCCAGCACCAACATAAATGCGCTACCGAGAATCAACCAGCGCAGCAAGCCACGCAGCGGCATCAGCAATTCGGCCGGCAACTGCGGGTAGCGGTTACCCAGGCGAGTGATGCCACGGGTGAGAATGCGCTGGAACATCCAGGCCAGCAGCACAATCAGGATCACCTGACCGGTGCGTAGCAACGGCTCTTGCCAGGTCATCAGCCATTCCAGGGTCGGCAGGGTGATGTTCAACTGGCGGCCTCCAGCTCGGCTTGCAGGGCTTCGAGGGTTTCCAGCGCGAGCATCCAGCGTTCTTCCAGATCGGCTTCGCGGCTTTTCAGCTTGGCCTGTTCGGCCAGAGCGTCACGCAGCTCGTCTTTGCGCGCAGTGTCGTAGATGTCGCTGTCACCCAGGCGGGCTTCGACGGCGGCAAGCTTCTCGTGCAGCTGACCCAGCTCCTTCTCCAGCTTGTCGGCTTCGCGCTTGTGCGGCGCCAATTGTTGACGCAGGGCTGCAGCAGCCTGGCGCTGCACGCGCTTGTCGGCTTTATCCGGGTTGCTCTCTCCACTGCTGGTCGGCGCTTGCCGCGTACGGTAATCCACCAGCCAGCGGGCGTAGTCTTCCAGATCACCGTCAAACGGCTGCACCAGACCATCGGCAACCAGGAGGAACTCGTCGGTGGTGCTTTTCAGCAGGTGGCGATCGTGGGACACCACCACCACGGCACCGGAAAATTCCTGCAGCGCCATGGTCAGCGCTAGGCGCATTTCCAGGTCGAGGTGGTTGGTCGGTTCATCGAGCAGCAGCAGGTTGGGTTTGCCCCAGGCGATCAGCGCCAGGGCCAGGCGGGCTTTCTCACCGCCGGAGAAATTCAGCACCGGCTCGTCGCAACGCGGGCCGCGGAAGTCGAAGCCGCCGAGAAAATCGCGCAGGGTCTGCTCGCGCTCGGTTGGCGCCAGGCGCTGGAAGTGCAGCAATGGACTGGCCTTGTCATCCAGGGCATCGAGCTGATGCTGGGCAAAGTAGCCGACCACCAGGTTTTCGCCACGCTGCAGATGGCCGCTGATCGGTTGCAGTTCGTTCGACAGGTTCTTGATCAGGGTCGACTTACCCGCGCCATTCGGCCCGAGCAGGCCCAGACGCGCGCCGGGGGCGAGGTTCAATTTGACCTTTTCCAGCACCACCTTGTCGCCATAACCCAGGCGGCCTTCGCTAAGGCTGAGCAGCGGGCTGGAGATCTTGTCGGCCTCGCGGAAGCTGAAGTCGAAGGGCGAATCGACATGCGCCGCCGACAGCTCCTCCATGCGTTCCAGTGCCTTGATCCGGCTTTGAGCCTGGCGCGCCTTGGTGGCCTGGGCCTTGAAACGGGCGATGTACTTTTCCATGTGCGCGCGCTGCACTTGCTGCTTCTCGTACGCCTGCTGCTGCTGCGCCAGCCGCTCGGCACGGGTGCGTTCGAAGGCCGAATAGCCGCCGCGATACAGGGTCAGTTTCTGCTGATCGAGGTGGGCAACGTGGTCCACTACGGCATCCAGGAAATCGCGGTCATGGGAGATCAGCAGCAAGGTACCGGGGTAACCTTTCAGCCAGCTTTCCAGCCAGAGAATCGCATCGAGATCGAGGTGGTTGGTTGGCTCGTCGAGCAGCAGCAGGTCGGACGGGCACATCAGCGCCTGCGCGAGGTTCAGGCGCATGCGCCAGCCGCCAGAGAAGTCGCCAACGCGGCGATCCATCTGCGCACTGTCGAAACCCAGACCGGCGAGCAGCTTGCGCGCACGGGCATCGGCGCTGTAGCCGTCGAGGGTGTCGAGTTCGGTGTGCAAGCGCGCTACGGCAGCGCCGTCATGCGCCGCTTCGGCCACGGCCAGTTCGGCCTGCACCTTGCGCAGTTGCAGGTCGCCATCGAGCACATAGTCCACCGCCTGGCGCTCGACCGCGTCGATCTCCTGGCGCATATGCGCGACGCGCCAGTCGGCGGGGATCAGGCAGTCGCCCGCGTCCGCACTCAGCTCGCCACGAAACAGGGCAAACAGGCTGGATTTGCCGGCACCGTTGGCGCCGATCAGGCCGGCTTTGTGGCCGGGGTGCAGGGTCATCTCGGCGTCTTCTAGCAGACGCTGAGGGCCACGCTGTAAAGTCAGGTTCTGGAGTCGGATCATAATGGCGGCGGAGTCTACCAGAGTCCCTTTAGGGTCTGTTCCCGTTTCATCGCGAGCCGCGTTGCCGCGAGAAATGGCCCCCGGTTAGGCGCAGGACGCAGGTAATGGTTATTCCCTTGCCAAGTCCTGCAACAACAGCGGGGGCCATTTCCCGCGCAACCCAAAGGGCCGGGCCTGTTTTTGCGCGATACTGCGTTTCTCGACACTCATTTGGAACAACCAAACTTCGTGTCTCGCGCCTTGCCTCGCGCAAAAACAGGCTCCGGCGCGGCCGTGAATGAAACGGGAACAGACCCTAGTGAAACCCGGAAAGCACCATGCCTACTGACCTGTGGCGATTCGCCGAAGCACTGTATCAATGCCCTGACGTCGAGGCCGCGTGCCTGCTGTTGCAAACGCAAGGTGCAGATGTGTGCCTGCTGCTCTGCGCCGCCTGGCTGGAAACCCGCGAGATCACCTGCAACGAGGAACGCGTCACGACGCTGAAAAATCTGGCGCAGCCCTGGCAACAGCAGGTGGTGGTGCCGCTACGCCAATTGCGCCAGAGCTGGCGCGAACAGGCGCAGAGCGATAATGCCCTGGCGCAATTACGTGAACAGATCAAAAAACTGGAGCTGGCCGCAGAACGCGAGCAGCTGGAACGCTTGGCGGCCGGTACTAAGAACTGGTCAAGCAACGCGGCGAACGCGCCGCTGAATTGGCTGGAAAGCCTGGCTCCCCAGCCGGGCAACCGCGATGCGCTGCAAACGCTGCGCATCGCGGCGGCACACCTCAGCGCTTAAACAGCGCTTGGCGGGGTGCTGCCATTGCTGCCTGCAGGTGCAGCAGGCGCTTCGGCAACCACTGGCTTGGCAACCGCGGGCTTTGCAGCAGCGGGCTTGGCGGCTGGTTTTTTCGCAGCAGGCTTCGCCACGGGTTTCGCCGCAGGTTTTGCGGCTGGCTTGGTGGCTGGCGCCTTTTTCACTGCAGGTTTAGCGGCTGCCTTGGCAGGCTGCGCGGCCGGCTTGCTCGCCACCGGTTTGGCCGTACTGGCCGCTGCTGGTTTCTTCACCGCAGGTTTGGCCGGCGCCTTAGCTGCAGGTTTTGCTGCAGCGGGCGCTTTGCTTGCAGCCTTGGCCGGGGCTTTGGCAGTCGGTTTAGCCGGAGCCTTGGCGGCTGGCGCAGCAGCTTTAGCGGCAGGTTTAGCCGCTGGCTTGCTGGCTGCGGGTTTGGCAGGGGCTTTGGTCGCGGCCGGCTTGGCAGCCGGTTTAACTGCAGCAGCCTTGGTCGAACGGCTGTCCAGCGCTTTGCTGACGGCTTCTTTAACCTTGCCAACGCCTTGGGCCAGTTTCAGGCTTTCCTGCGCATCGCGCTTGAGGCCAGCGATATAGGTGCGGGTTTCGCTCTGACGGTCTTTCAGGGTATCGAGCAGCTGCTCCAGTTCCGCCACGGCTTCTTTACCTTTGGCCTGAGCCTTGGCTTTGCCGGCGACCGCTGCATCCTGCATTTTGCTGCGGGCCTTATGCAGTTTTTCCTGGGCCTTGCCGCGTTGCTTTTCCAGCTTGGCGAGCAGCTTCTCGGCATCAACCAAAGCGCGGGTGCAGGCATCTTCAAGATGCTCAAGCAGGCTGCTGGAAAGTTGCTGCAACAGGTGCAGCGGGGTACTCACTGATTTCTTCTTTGCATTCTTTGTAGCCGACATGACTCGCCTCCTGGCGGATGAAGATGGCGTCATACTAGACCTCCTTTTGCCCGCCTTGCCACCTCGCGCATTGAGCTTGCGAGCCTGGCTGGCATAATCGGCGCACCTTAGGCCGGAGAACACCCATGCCACGTTTCGCCTTGCTACTGCTCTGCCTGCTCGCGCCGCTGTCTCAGGCACATGAGCATTCCCACGACCTGGCTTATAGCCTGGGGGTAAAACTCGGTGAGCGGCTGCGCGATGAAGTGCCGGACCTGGAGCTGCAAGCGCTGCTCGACGGCCTGCGCCAGGCCTATCGTAACGAGCCGCTGGCGCTGGATGCCAAGCGTATCGAAAGCCTGCTGGCCGAGCATGAAGCGCAGCTGGCCAACGCGCCGGAACGCATCGAAAAAGCCAAGACCGCCGAGCAGCGCTTTCTCGCTACGGAGAAAGCCAAGGCCGGCGTGCGTGTATTGCAGGACGGCGTGCTGATGCAGGAACTGCGCACCGGCAGCGGCCGCAAACCCGGCGCTAAGGATCGCATTCAGGTGCGCTATATCGGTTTTCTCGCGGATGGCAGCCAGTTTGACGAAAGTCAGACCGCGCAGTGGTTTCGCCTGGACAGTGTGATCGCCGGCTGGCGCAGCGCATTGCAGCAGATGCCGGTAGGCGCGCAGTGGCGCTTGGTAATTCCGTCGGCGCAGGCGTATGGCGAAGAAGGTGCCGGGGATTTGATTCCGCCCTACTCGCCCCTGGTGTTCGAGCTGGAGTTGCTCGACACCAAGGAGTAACGCATCAGCGCATCAGAGGGCAGGCGCGGCCTGTTCCTGATGGGCGTTGTGCAGGACTTCGATCAGGCAGTCCTCCAGCTCGAAACGCTCGTGCAGCAACTGACCGAGACGTTTCAGCTCATCGAGCAACGATACCGAATCATGGCAATCGCCATTGTCGCAGCGGTCGTTGAAGGCCAGCGCCACCTCGGTGATCACCTCGATACGTGGGTAGATCTGCTTGGCCAGATCAAGACCACGCTGATCGCCAAAAGCCTTGGCTTCGCTGGTCAGCTGCTCGTAGACCTCGAAGTGGCCAGCGGATACGTAATCGACGAGGATTTCGCAAAAGCGCTGCAGGGCTTCGGCATTGGCGCTCGGCGCTTGCGGCGAGCTGTTGATGGCGGCATAGGCATGCACCAGCTCTTTGCGCTCTTGCAGCCAGCGGTCGATCAGCAGGTGAACCCCACCCCAACGTTCCTGGGCGTTCTGACAACTCTCGAGCATGATGACCTCTACTTCCCTATTGCTATTAGTGTTGTACGCCCGCATCGAGACAGATTTTTGTCAGTCTGTGCAAGGTCTGGGAAGACAACCGTGAAACGGCAACTTTCCGGCGGTATCTGTGAGCCAGATTATTCCCGCAGGCCTAGGCCTTCAAGGTAGCGCTGGAGAAAATTTCATACAAGCGTTTAACCGGCAGCTACTCGGCCCTCTCAGCCGCAGCGGGCTTGTAAAAGCTCAACGTGACCTGGCCAAGATCAATGCCCCACTTCGACATACGCGCCCGATTGAGCATCACCTGGCCGTCCATCAGGAACATCCAGTCATCAAAATCAACCACATAGGTTGAGTCATCGACCTTCAGCCGCAGCTGGTAACGCCAGTGCAAGGCATTGCCGGCGACCTCACCGACAGCCTCGCCGACCACATCATCCGCAGTACCACGCCACCTGCCGTCGGCCTGCTTGGTCAGGGTCCAGACGCGCCTCTCGGTGCTGCCATCGCTGTAGGTAAAGCGCTCGTCGAGCACGCCCACATCGCCATCCCAGGTGCCGGTCATGGCCACATGGAAGCGCTTGACCACCTCACCGGAGCGGTTCTGGAACATGCCCCAGGCCTGCAAGTCGCCATTGAAGTAATCGTTCAGCTCCAGGCGCGGCTGTTCGCTGGCGTAATCATTCACCTGCGGGCCGGCACAACCCACCAGCAGCACCACCAGGCAACAAATCAACAGCGTCCGCATAAGCACCTCAATAAACGGCTAAATCAAGTCGCCGCAGGCAAAACCGGCGTACACAAGCGCGCATCAAGCAGGCGCAGACCTTCCTGGTACAGGCTGTTGCTGCGCTCCAGCTCGCCCAGTTGCGCCAACAGACGGGCCAGCTCGGCGCAGGTTTCCGGATGACGCTGGAAGCTCAGACTGCTCTCCAGGTAATCCTTGGCCTTACCCCAAAGCTGGCTGTGCAGACACAGCCGCCCCAACGTCAGCAACAGGCCGGCATCCTGCGGATGCTGCTTCAACCAGCCCTCGGCCGCCTGCAACTGCTTGCCCAGATCACGCCCATGCAACAAGCCGTAGAGGCGCACAAGGGCCGTGTCGTAATGCTGTTTCAAAAAATGCCACAGCAGCTCTTCCGCCTCGGCTTCGGCACCCAGTTGGCGCAGTTGCTCGGCATACACCGCCAGTAGCTCGGGCACCTGATGCTGCGCCGAGGACATGGCCTGCCAGACTTGCTGCAACGCCAGCAACGCCGCCTGAGCATCGCCGTCAACCGGCCGCGCGGCCTGCAGCAAGCGGCCACGCCAGGCCTGCCGCTCAAGCTCACTCAGCTCGGCATTGCCTAAGGCTTTCTCCTTGCGCAGATCAGGCAGCAACCCAAGCAGGGCCGACCAATCACCCGACTGCAGGTACAGTTGCTGCAGCTGACGCAACACCAGGTGATGGTGCGGATGACGCGAGCGCATGGCTTGCAGGGTATCCAGCGCCGCATCGGTCTGCCCACGCGCCAGTTGCAGTTCGGCATGTTGCAGGGCAATTGCCAGCTCCGCCTGCGGTTGGCGATTGAGCGCCTGCTCCAGCAGATCATCGCTGTCGCTGTGATGACCCAGCTGATGCGCAGCGCGTGCGGCGCCCAGGTAATAGCTCAAGGGCTGCGGCGAGCTGCTGGCTGCCTGCTTAAGATGGCGCAAGGCGCGTGCCCAACGGCCTTCAGCAAGGTCGAGAAAGCCTTGCTCGGACGCCAGTCGCACGCGGCGACGGCTGTGCAGGCGTGACCAGGGATTGAGCAGGCCGCCGGACGTGACCAGCAGCCGTACGCTTAAACGCAGCAGGTAAATCAACAGCCAAATCACCAACACCAGGGCGACAAAGGCCCACAGGCTGGATTCATAGCGAAAGCCCTGAAAGGCAATCAGCACATAGCCCTTATGCTCGGCCAGTGGCAGACCGAACAGCACCAGGCTGGCGACGCCGGCAACCACCGCCAGAATCAGCAGCAACCAGTAGAGGCGCTTCATTGCAGTGCCTCCTGCAGTTGCGCCTCGACATCATCACTGGCCGCTGCGGCGGGTTCAGCCTCGATCTGCTGCTGGCTGCGCGCGGCCTGCTTGGCCTGCATATAAGCCTGCACGGCATTCAGCGTCGGGCTGAGGTCCGGTGGCGTCACCGCGATTGGCCGCTCGGCCAGCTCATCAATGCGCGCGCGCAGAGCGCGGCTATTGGGATTGTCCACATCGAAGTGTGCATCCAGCACTTCACGCGCCTGTTGCAGGGCCTGCTGGTACACCGCCGTCTGGCCGTGCAAGGCGCCCCACTGCGCCTGCTCCAGCGCCAGGCTAAGGGCCAGGCGCACCTGGGTCAGACTCTGGCCGGCGAGCATCGGGCGGATATTGCGGTCGGCGTTGAAATCGATGCGGAAGTATTCCGACAAGGTTTGCAGGCCACGCTGCCACCACTGTTGCTCGACCACACCTGCATCGGCCAGCTCGCTGAGCACACCACCCTCGCCGCTGAAGCTCGGGGCCAGGGCATTGAGTTGCGCCACCTGCTCGCGCAATGCGCCGAGTTGCAGAAACAACCCGGTACGGTCTGGGTTGGCGGTGGAGCGTAACGCTTGCAGGCTCTTGGCCAATTGCTCGCGGGCGGCAAATGCGGCGGGGTCATCCTGCTCATGGAGGATTTCATCGGCGGCCTGCACCAGTGCGGTGGCGCTGTTGATGTCCTGCAGGGCGGACAGGCGCAGGCTGGCCAGACGCAGTAGATGCTCAGCCTCGGCCAGGCGCCAATCCTGGCGACTGGCACCGAGTACGGTTTCCAGACGCTGATTGAGCAGTTGCTGATCGCCCTGCAGCTGGGTCAGCAGCCGGCGGCGGGTTTCCAGCTCTTCGACGCTTGGCAGCTGATCCAGCCGCGCCTCTAACTTCTTGCCGGTCTGCGCCAGGCTTTGCGCTTCACTACGCGCCTCCTGCAGCTGGCCCAGTTGTTGTTGCTCGCGAGCGTCCAGCGCCTGCAACTGCCACAGCCCCCAACCGCCCGCACCGGCGCCAGCCGCCGCAACCAACAAGGCCAGCAACGCCAGGCCGTTGCCACGCGAAGCCGGCTTGCTCGCGGCCGGTGGCGTAACCAGCAACGCAGCGGCGGCATCCGCCGGCACCGGCTGCTGTTGTTTCACCTCAGGATCGTTCGGGGCTTGCTCTTTCGGGGTAGTTGCTTCGCTCACGTATCCATCCTTTGCGTCAGAGATCGGGGCAGGTTGCGCCTGCAAGGCTGCCAGCAACGCCGCGGCACTCGCGCCACGGCAGTCCACAACAAATTGTGCACCCGCTGCACGGGCCATCTCGGCAACTCGCGGGCTGGGTACAAACAAGGGTAGCCGGGCCAGTTCGGCCCAGGCGTCAGCGGCCAGCTCGCGCAAATGCACAAAGCCCTGCCCACTGCTGACCACCAGCGCGTTCAGGCGTTCAGCCTGAATGCGTTCGGCGAGCGCAGCCGGCGGGTAATCCGGCAGCACCCGGCGATACAGTGGCAGATAGTCCACCTGCACGCCTTGGCCGCGCAAGCGCTCGGCCAGTAACTCTCGGCCACCCTCGCCGCGCAGGATCAATACCTGCGGATTGGTGGCGGCCGTCAGTGCCTGCTGCAACTGTGGCAGGGCGAGCAGCGCTTCGCTGTCATCGGCCTGTTCCGGGTAATGCACCTGCAGGCCGTGTTCCCGAAGAATCTGCGCAGTGGCTGCACCGACGCTGAACCAGGGCTGCTCGGCAGGCACTGGCGCTTGGTAGCGATCCAACAGATCAAGCGCCAGCCGCGCCGCGGGCTTGCTCACCACGATTACTGCGCAGTAGCGTTGCAGATCGGCAAACGTGGCGCGTTGTTCGGCACTCTCGCTCAGCGTCTCGATGGCCAACAACGGCAAGCTGCTGCTGTAGACGCCCTGCTCGGCCAAAGTTGCTGCCAGCGCAGCCGACTCCTGGGCCGGGCGCGTCAGCAGCACACGCCATGCACTCACTCGGCAGCGGCCTCGCCATAGACGGCTTGCAGAATGGCCGCAGCGCCCTGGGCCAGCAGCGCTTCAGCCACCTGCACACCCAGCTGCTCGGCCTGGGCAAGCGGCGCACGGTTTTCCGCCCGCAGCAGCAAACCGCCATCCGGCTGACCGACCAGGCCGCGCAACCACAGCTGCTCACCTTCAAGTACCGCGTAGCAAGCGATTGGCACCTGGCAGCCGCCATTCAGGTGTTTGTTCAACGCACGCTCGGCGGTCACCCGCAGCGCGGTATCACGGTGATGCAGAGGCGCCAGCAGGGCGTGGATTTCGCTGTCCACCGTGCGGCATTCAATACCCACCGCGCCCTGGCCACCCGCCGGCAAGCTGTCCTCAGCGCTGATCGAGGAGCGGATGCGTTCTTCGAAACCCAGACGAATCAGGCCGGCTGCGGCAAGGATAATGGCGTCGTAGTCACCGGCATCCAGTTTGGCCAGACGGGTGTTGACGTTGCCACGCAGAAACTGGATTTTCAGATCAGGCCGACGCGCCAGCAGCTGGGCCTGACGGCGCAGGCTGGAGGTGCCGACCACGCTGCCTGCGGGCAATGCATCAAGGCTGGCGTAGGTGTTGGAAACGAAGGCATCACGTGGGTCTTCCCGCTCGCAGATGCAATACAGGCCCAGGCCTTCGGGGAAGTCCACCGGCACATCCTTCATCGAATGCACGGCGATGTCGGCCTCGCCTTCGAGCATGGCGGTTTCCAGCTCTTTGACAAACAGGCCCTTGCCGCCAATCTTCGCCAGCGGCGCGTCGAGCAGCTTGTCGCCACGGCTGACCATGGGCACCAGGCTGACCTTGAGGCCAGGGTGCGCCTGTTCCAGACGGGCTTTGACGTGTTCGGCCTGCCACAGGGCCAGGGCACTTTTACGGGTGGCAATGCGGATTTCGCGAGACATGGGCAATTCCAGAAAACGAACTGCCGGGGATAATAACAGGCTGGCCCAGATCAGGCCTGCGACCCGGAGTCATCAGGGCCTGCCAGTCAGCCTCAGAGGTTGTGCATCAGCTTGCGCACCCCGGCCACATGCCGGCGGCTGACAATCAGCGCTTCCTCGTTCATACCCTTGAGGAACAGCTGAAAATGTCCAAGCGGTGTGCGCTGCAGGCGCTCGATACGCTCGCGAGCGACCAGAGCATTGCGGTGGATGCGCACAAAGCGATCACCAAATTCGTCTTCCAGGGCTTTCAGCGGTTCATCCAGCAGCACTTCGCCGCCCGCGTGGCGCAGGGTCACGTACTTGTGGTCAGCAATAAAGTAGATCACCTGATCCAGCGGAATCAGTTCGATGCCTTTACGGGTGCGCGCACTGATATGGCTGCGCGGACCGCCACCGCTGTCTACCGCAGGACGGGTCAGGGCGGCGAGTTGCACACGGTTGGGCCGCTCGGCTTTCTTCAGCGCCTCGCTAAGGCTTTCCGCGCGCACCGGCTTGACCAGATAACCCACAGCACTGACCTGGAAGGCTTCCAGGGCAAACTCATCATGGGCGGTGCAGAAAATCACGGCCGGCGGCGCCTCACGCTCACACAGCCTGGCGGCCACCTGCAGACCATCCAGGCCCGGCATGCGGATATCCAGCAACACCACGTCCGGCTTCAGGCTGTCGATCAGGCTCAGGGCCTCCTCGCCGTTACTGGCTGCGGGTTCAAGCACGCGATAGCCATCGAGTTCGCCCACCATGCGGCTCAGGCGCTCTCGGGCCAGGGGTTCATCATCGACAATCAGGACATTCATAATGCACGGGCTTCCTGCTTGGGTCTCGCACAAGGATAGCGTAGACAAGTGAAGTGGCGTCCGTCACGGCGCTCTACGCTGAGACTGGCCCGCGGCCCGAAAAGTGCCACCAGCCGTGCATCGATATTGGTCAGCGCCTGATGCGTGCCGCGCGATGGCGGCTGCTCGCCTAGTTGTTCGTATGGATTGCTCACGCACAGCTGGAATACCCCCTCGTGATAACTCGCCTCGACCCGCACCAAACCACCCTCGATACGCGGCTGAATGCCGTAGATCAAGGCGTTTTCCAGTAAGGGCTGCAGCGTCAGTTGTGGAATCGGCAGATCATCCGGCACATCGACAATCTCCCACTGCAACTGTAGACGCTCGCCGAGCCGATAGCGCTCAATCGATAAATATCGTTGTGCCAACTCCAGTTCTTCGCGCCAGGGCACCAGGCTGCCGGGCTTGGCCAGGCTGGCGCGGAACAGATCGGAGAGATCGAGCACCGCCTGCTCGGCCTTGTACGGGTCGACCACCACCAGGCTGGCAATGCTGTTCAGGCTGTTGAACAGAAAGTGCGGACGAATACGCGCCTGCAGCGATTCGATACGCGCGCGCAGCTCGGCCTGCTCCTGCTTGCGCCACTGGCTCTGCAGGTAGAAATAGCGCAGCAGCAGCGCCGACATAATCAGGCTGATCAAGGCATGGCGCAGGTACAGATTGACCTCGCCGGTGCGCGGCAGTGGTCCGCCCAGCTCGTAGTAATCCGCCACGGCGGTGCAGATCAGGCTCAGGGTGACCACAATCGCGCAGCACAGGGCTCCAGCAGTGGCCGCTGGCATGCGCGCCATCAACGGACGCAGGCGGCACAGCACAGCGGCCGAGAGCAGCACGATCCATTGCACAAACAGTGAAGTCAGCGCCAGGCGCACCCAATCGAAGCCCGGCAGCATCGGCTCGGACAACACCAGCACCAGCACCAGCAACTCGGCCAGCAGCACCATGCTCAGCAGGGCTTCTGGCTGGCAAAGTTCGGGCACAAAGAAGTCATCGACCAGTGGTGGTTGTTTTTCTGATAAAGCGCTTTTTATTTTCATCGCCGCAGTTTCCGCGTGAGCCGCGCCAGCAGCAAGATAGACAGCTGCGACCGGGCAAAATAAAGCACCGAAATGCGCCCGCCGCGATAAAACTGTGAACGGCGCAACATTGCTCTACTGCAGCCTAGCTGCGCCCACCGACAAAGCGACGCGGCGAATTTACCGGCCAGCCTGTTATTATCGGCGCACTTTTCCGTCTTGCCGGCCGCCCCAGCGCGGCCAGCCCGTTTTAGCGCACCAGCCGAGCGAAGCCCATGAGCACTGAAAAAACCAACCAATCCTGGGGCGGCCGCTTCAGCGAGCCAGTCGATGCCTTTGTTGCCCGCTTTACCGCCTCCGTCGAATTCGACAAGCGCCTGTATCGCCACGACATCATGGGCTCCATCGCCCACGCCACCATGCTGGCCAAGGTCGGCGTGCTCACAGGCGACGAGCGCGACAGCATCATCGCCGGCCTGACGCAGATTCAGAGCGAGATCGAAGCCGGCCAGTTCGATTGGCGCGTCGATCTGGAAGACGTGCACATGAACATCGAAGCGCGCCTGACCGACCGCATCGGCGTCACCGGCAAGAAGCTGCACACCGGGCGTAGCCGCAACGACCAGGTCGCTACCGATATCCGCCTGTGGCTGCGCGACGAGATCGACCTGATCCTCGCCGAAATCACCCGCCTGCAGCAGGGCCTGCTGGAGCAGGCCGAGCGTGAAGCCGAGACCATCATGCCGGGCTTCACCCACCTGCAAACCGCGCAGCCGGTGACCTTCGGGCATCACCTTTTGGCCTGGTTCGAAATGCTTAGCCGTGACTACGAGCGCCTGGTCGATTGCCGCAAGCGCACCAACCGCATGCCCCTGGGCTCGGCGGCGCTGGCCGGCACGACTTACCCGATTCAGCGTGAAGTTACCGCGCAATTGCTGGGTTTTGACGCCGTGGGCGGCAACTCGCTGGATGGCGTCTCGGATCGCGACTTCGCCATCGAATTCTGCGCCGCCGCCTCGATTGCCATGATGCACTTGTCGCGCTTCTCCGAAGAGCTGGTGCTGTGGACCAGCGCGCAGTTCCAGTTTATCGACCTGCCGGACCGCTTCTGCACCGGCAGCTCGATCATGCCGCAGAAGAAGAACCCGGACGTGCCGGAGCTGGTGCGCGGCAAAACCGGCCGCGTGTTCGGCGCGCTGATGGGCCTGCTAACCCTGATGAAGGGCCAGCCGCTGGCCTACAACAAGGACAACCAGGAAGACAAAGAACCGCTGTTCGACGCCGCCGACACCCTGCGCGACTCGCTGCGCGCCTTTGCCGACATGATCCCGGCGATCAAGCCCAAGCACGCGATCATGCGTGAAGCGGCGCTACGCGGCTTCTCCACCGCCACGGATCTCGCCGACTACCTGGTGCGCAAGGGCCTGCCGTTCCGCGATTGCCACGAGATCGTCGGCCATGCGGTGAAATACGGCGTCGAGTCCGGCAAGGATTTGGCCGAGATGAGCCTGGCCGAGCTACGCCAGTTCAGCGAGCAGATCGAGCAGGACGTATTTGCCGTGCTGACCCTGGAAGGCTCGGTCAACGCCCGCGACCATATCGGCGGCACCGCGCCGAATCAGGTGCGTGCGGCTGTCGTGCGCGGCCGCGAGCTGTTGGCTACGCGCTGATCGTCGACACACCAAGGGAAAGGGATGCCCCATGTTCGAGCTATTGCTACGCGGCCTGGCTGTCCTGGCGGAAGTTGTACTGGAGCTGATTTTCGGCTACCTCTTCTACGCCAGCGGCTGGCTGGTGCTGCGCCTGCTCACGCTGGGCAGCTATCCGCGCCTGCCGCTGCGTATATCCGACCCGATGGACCCGCGCAGCAGTTGGGTCAGCGCCTTCGGCTTTCTCTGCGTGGTTGGCCTGCCGCTGACTGTTCTGGTTTTTCTCTACGGTTAAGTACCCATGCCTCTGCATATCCGCACCGCTACCATCGAAGACGCCGCCCTGATACTGGGTTTTATCACCGACCTGGCGATCTACGAGAAAGCCGAGCATGAGGTGAAGACCGACGCAGCCGGGATCGAGGCGAGCCTGTTCGGCCCCGAAAGCAGCACCCGCGCGCTGATCTGTGAGCATGAAGGTCAGCCGATTGGCTATGCCGTGTACTTTTTCAATTACTCGACCTGGCTGGGCAAACACGGGCTGTACCTTGAAGACCTCTACGTCAGCCCGGAAAAGCGCGGCGTGGGCGCGGGCAAAGCCCTGCTGCGTCACCTCGCACAGCTGGCCGTAGCCAAAGGCTGTGGCCGTTTCGAGTGGGCCGTGCTGGACTGGAACCAGCCAGCCATTGATTTCTACCAGTCGTTCGGCGCCCGCCCGCAGGACGAATGGACCACCTACCGCCTTACCGGCCAGGCTTTGCTGGATTTTGCCCAAGGCTGAAGCAGCACTCTTTTGGAGCAGCATATGAGCGAGCAAGACGACGAAGATTTTGCCCAGGACACCCTGATCCAGGCCATCGAAAACCAGCTGGAAGCCGGCGAGCCGGCCTTCGTCCAGGCGGTGCTGAACAAGCTCAGCCTGGTCGGCTATGAACGGGAAGAGATCATCGAGCTGATGGCCCTGGTGCTAGCCGATGAAATCGACGTCATGCTGCGCGACGACCGCCCCTTCGACCTCGCCCGCTACGAGCTGGGCCTGCGTGCCTTGCCCGAGTTGCCCGAACAGGCGCCGTAAACAGCCTGGAAAAATTTACCCCGCAACCCTCCAACTTCTGGCAGCATCAGGTCACAGCAGACTGCCTGGGGCTTCACTACACTGCCTTCGCAGGCTGCCTGTTGTTTCAGCCGATTTACCGCAGCGGGTGCTGCCGCCGCCGGCCGCAGCTCACTAAAACAAGAAGCTGGAGTACTTATGGCCTTTACCCCTGAACTGATTGCCGAACTGGAAATCCTCGCGCTGTTCAACCTGGGTACCACCCAGGAAGGAATCAAGGTTCACCACACTGCCACTCCCTCGGCGATTGCCGCCGCCCAACGCCTGCACGACAAAGGCCTGATCAATCAACCCGACGGCGGCTACCTGACCAGCCTGGGCCTGGATGCTGCCGAACACGCGCAAGTTCTGCTGACCATTCTCAATGTGACCGAAGCGGCCTAAGAAGCGCCCTCAAATCGCGCCAACCAGTGCGTGATCGAAACCGTTTCTGAGCCAACCTAGCCTGCGTTGCAGCGGCTTGCTCAAGCTGCCCGCGACGCAGGCGATAACCCTGTATCCGCAGCCGTCCGCCAGCCACCTGGCAAGGCATGATCACGCACCGCCCTGCAGAGCCTGAGCATGAGTCGTACCGAGGAAATTCGCCCGGACATTGAAGACGGTATCGACCGCAAGGTACTGACGCAGCTGCGTGCGCGCTTCCTCAAACTCAACCAGGGCCGCCTGCAGCGCGCCATGCAGGCGCTGTCGACGCGCCAGCAACTGGTGCTCAAGCTGTTGCCGTTGCTGTTCCACGTCAATCATCCGCTGCTGCCGGGCTACGTGTCCGGGCTGACCCCAGCCGGCCTCAGCGGCTTCGAGCCGGATGACGAGCTGCTGTCCGAAGTGCAGCGCCTGACCCGCTCATTCGCCTACAAACCCTACCGCGGCAAACAGACGCTGCCGATCCACGGCCTGTTTCTGATGGGCAGCCTGGGCACCGTGGCCCAGGCCGAGCAAAGCGATATGGACCTGTGGGTGTGCCACGCCAGCGACCTCAGCCAGCAACAGCTGCATGAGCTGCACAAGAAGTGCGCGCTGCTGGAAAGCTGGGCGGCCACCTTCGGCGCCGAAGCGCATTTCTTTCTCATCGACCCGGCGCGTTTCACCCAGGGCGAACGCGAAGCGCAGCTGACCTCGGACGACTGCGGCACCACCCAGCACTACCTGCTGCTCGACGAGTTCTACCGCACCGCCATCTGGCTCGGCGGGCGCACGCCGCTGTGGTGGCTGGTGCCGGTGTATGAAGAGCAGCGCTATCAGCACTACACCAGCACCTTGCTGGCCAAGCGCTTTATCCGCGCCGAGGATGTGCTCGACCTCGGCCATCTGGCGCGCATTCCGCCGGAAGAGTTTATCGGCGCGGGCATGTGGCAGCTGTTCAAGGGCATCGAGTCGCCGTACAAATCGGTGCTCAAGCTGCTGCTCACCGAGGTTTACGCCAGCGAACATCCCAAGGTCGAGTGCCTGTCGCTGCGCTTCAAGCAGGCGGTGTTCGCCAATCGCCTGGACGTTGATGAGCTCGACCCCTATATCGTGGTTTACCGGCGCCTGGAGGAATACCTCAAGGCCCGTGGCGAGCACGAACGCCTGGAGCTGATCCGCCGCTGCCTGTACCTCAAGGTCGACAAGAAGCTCAGCCGCCCACCGCGCAACAACCGCAAGAGCTGGCAACGCCTGCTGCTCGAGCGCCTGACCCGCGACTGGAACTGGGACAGCCGCCAGCTGGCGATGCTCGACAGCCGCAGCCAGTGGAAGGTGCGCCAGGTCAGCGCCGAGCGGCGCATGCTGGTCAACGAGCTGACCTACAGCTACCGCTTTCTCTCCGAATTTGCCCGCAGCGAACATGCTGGCAGCTCGCTCAACAGCCGCGACCTGGGCATCCTCGGCCGTCGTCTGTACGCCGCCTTCGAGCGCAAGGCCGGCAAGATCGAATTTATCAACCCGGGCATCGCCCCGGATCTCGCCGAAGACACCCTGACCCTGGCGCAGAGCCCCAGCCCGGACGAGCCCAATGAAACCCTCTGGGCGCTCTACAGTGGCAGCGTCAACGCCCAGGACCTGGAAGACTTCTCGCCGCTCAAGCGCTCGCGCGAGCTGATCGAACTGCTTGCCTGGTGCCAGCGCAATGGGGTGATCGACAACAGCACGCGGCTGTCACTGCATCCAGGCTCCAGCGACCTGACCGAGTACGAGCTGTCCAACCTGCTCAGCAGCCTGCAACAGGTGGTGCCGCTGCCTTTGCCGGCGGTCGATGAAGCGGCGCTGCTCAGCGCCAGCGTGCCCGGCGAGGTGCTGCTGTTGGTCAACGTCGGCATCGACCCGCTCAAGCAGTTCAGCCAGATGAATATGCACATGACCACCGAGCGCACCGATGCGCTGGGCTATTCCGGGGTGCGCGAGAACCTGATTCTGACCATCGACCAGGTCACCCTGAACAGCTGGAACGAGTTGCTGGTGACCCGCTATGACGGCCCCCATGCGCTGCTCGACTGCCTGCGCGACTTTCTCAACGCCCTGCCGGCCACTGGCCGCAAACCCAACCTGCGCGTGCGCTGCTTCTGCCGCAACCGCGCCACGGCGATTGCCGAGCGGGTCGAGGAGCTGTTCCGCGAAACCCTCGGCAGCTTCAGCAGTGAACAGGCCAACCGCTATCTGCTGCAGATCAAACAGCAGTACCACGTACTCGAACTGAAGCCCGGCCACGTCAGCCACACCAGCCTGAAAGACCTGCCCACGCTGATCGAACACCTGGGCGAGGAACTGCCCGGCTACAGCGAGCTGCACCTGGATCGCAGCGCCCTGGAAGGGGAAGACCTAGCGCTGATCCTGCCTGTGGGCAGGCCGCAATGCATTCAAGTGTTCTATCGGCTGAACGAGGGCAGCGCCACGGCCGAACTCAGCGTGCTCGACGAGCACAACGCGCTGTGGCGCCAGCAGATGCCGTTCCGTGATGAACAGAGCCTGCTGACGCCGCTGCAACGCTTTCTGCAATCGGTGCTGTACCGGCGCAACGCCCTGCTGCCGCTGGATAACCTGCCGGCGCATCAGCCGCTGGAGGTGCTGTATTACCAGGTACTGCCGGATGCGCCACTGCGCGCCCAGCGCCTGGAACGCCGACCACCGCCGCTGTCACCGATCAGCCACCCGTTCTATGACGTGCAGGCCATCGTCGAGCCGGCAGATGGTAAGCGCTCGCACGTCACCCTCTACTGTAATCACCGCGAATTTTCCGAGCTGGAGTATGCCGGCGACCTGTTCGCCGCCGTGGCCCAGCACATCCTCGCGCAACGCCGCGATGGCGCGCGCTACCCCTGCTATATCACCGACCTCGACCTGTCGGCCGTGCTCGGCGAAGGGCATATGCAAAGCGTGCATTATCTGCGCTACAAGAGCCGCCTGGAGGCGGCGCTTAATCAGGCACTGCAGAAGGCCTGACGCTCAGCCGCGCATCGGCGCCTGCGGGTTCTGCAGGGCGTACAGGTAGCAGTCGGCCAGGCTGTGATTGTCGGCCACCGAGGCATAACTGGCCGTGAAGGTCACCGCCAACCCCAGGTGCTGATACAGCCACTTGCCGGTAACACCCGGCGGCACTTGCGGCACCAGATCACTGTCATTCACCACGCGGAAGGTCGGCACTTGCAGCCCGTTGTAATGCGCAGCGAAATCCGGGGCAGCCAGGCGTGGGCTGGCAAAGCTGTAGTGCTGCAAAGGCAAGTCCGGCCAGCGTTCGCGCAGATCCAGCACTGCCAGGCTGGAGAGCGCACCACCCAGGCTGTGCGCGCATACCCACAGTGGCCCGTTGGGCTGCTGAGTATCGACAGCCTGCAAAGCCTGGTCGCGTAGCGAGGTGTAGAGCTTGAGAAAGCCGTCATGCACATTGCCCTGGCCAGCTTGCCAGGGGTAAGCACGCTGATCGGCATCCAGGTCATCCAGCCAGTCCTGCACCGTGTCTGTGCCACGGAACACCAGATAGACCTCGCCCTGCGGGTCGCGCGCGGCAAAGCCGAAAGGTTCTGATTCGTTGAGAAAGTGCAGCTCGCTGAGCACGCTCCAGATCGGCGCGGAAAAGCCCCAGCCGGGCAGCGTAGGCAGCTGCCAGGTGAAATCCTCGGGCCGCCGTGGGCGCTGCTGAGCTTGCCACTGACTGTATTGGTCGTAGGCGAAACTGACCAACTGCGCGCATTGCAGCGCGCGAGGAAGGTCAAAACCTTGGGGAAAGTACAGGGGTAGACTGGACATACGGCCTCCATGCCGAGATTGGCTTAGCTCTACTCTAGAAGGCTTTGCCCAATCTGCTCACTCGGCGCGGCTGTATTCGCCCGCGGCTTCCGGCTGATACTCCACCGCCAGCAGGGTCAGCTTGAGCACTTTGCCGCCGGGCGCGACCCAGTCGATATGCTGGCCCACGGACAGCCCCAGCAGCGCCGTGCCGACCGGCGCCAGCACCGACACACAACCTTCACCGCCGGCGTCCTGCGGGTAAACCAGGGTCAGGTGGTAATCCTTGCCACTGCTTTCTTCACGGCAATGCACCCGCGAATTCATGGTCACCACCCCGGCCGGCACTTCGTCGTGGCCAACCACATCGGCACGGTCCAGTTCGGCCTGCAACGCAATGGCACTGGGACCGAAGTCATCCAGGCTGTCGAGCAGGTGCTCCAGGCGCTGCAGGTCAAGACGGGTAATGGTGAGCGAAGGTGCGCTGGTCATGGTGCGGGTATGTCCCCTTTACGGATCGTGAAAAAAGCAAAACCCCATCACTAAGACGGGGTTTTGCAAGGCTTGGGCTGACCGTACCACAGCTAGTCAAATAAACAAGACCGCCCGGTCAAGGTACGGCGTTACGCTGCTGCAAGCGCGCTTCGGCAGCCGCGCAGATGCTGCGTTTGCCCGCCATATCGGCTTTGCCCCAGTCGAGAATCTCCTGCAGCGTGCGACCACAGCCCAAGCAGATATCCTGACCATCCAGGCAACACTTACGCCGACAGGGCGAGGCGACCTCCTGGCCGGAGTCCTCAGAGCTCTTCGAACTCAAGGTCGGCACCAGATTGTTCGAGGGTGATGCGCGCCAGCATTTCGCCCAGCTGCTCGTCGCTGCTGTCGCAGATCCAGCGCTCACTAGCCTGGTCGTAATCGAAGTGGAAACCACCCGAACGCGCCGCCAGCCACAGCTGACGCAGCGGTTCCTGACGGCTGAAGATCAGCTGAGTGCCGTTTTCAAAGCGCACGGTCAGCACCCCAGCGGAATTTTCCAGGTCGAGATCCAGGTCGCTGTCATCGAAAATATCTTCCACCGCCTGCTGGGTGGCATCGACCAGATCGTGAAAGCGGGCTTCGGTCAAACTCATTACGGCTACCTCAAAAAATTCAGCGACTGCAAAAGTCTTGGTCTGCAGTGATTAATGATCTTTCAGCTGGCGGCGATATTCGCCTGGGCTCTGCCCAGTCCAGCGGCGAAACGCACGGGCCAGTGAACCGGGTTCGCTGAAGCCGACCAGGAAGGCGATTTCCGCCAGTTCCAGCGCCGGGTCGCGCAGGTAATGCAACACCAGCTGCTGGCGCGTTTCATCCACCAACTGGTTGAAGGATAACCCGGCTTCGCGCAAACGCCGCTGCAGAGTACGCGGACTGAGCGCCAAACGCGCGGCGATTTGCTGCAGATCGGCGCCCATTTCCGGCAGCTGGCGGGACAATTCCAGGCGAGCGCGATCGAGCACGCTATGGCCCTGCTGGATCTCGCCAAGCAGGCGATCCGCATAGGCATCGAGCATCAGGCGCACCTGGGCATCGGCCTGGCCGAGTGGCGTGGCGAGCAGGCGCTTGGGGAATACCAGGGCGTTATCGGCCTGATCGAACAGCACCGGGCAGCGGAATATCCGCTGGTATTCGGCAGTGTCCGCCGGCGCCGCATGCTGGAAGCGCACCTCGGTCGGCGGAATATCCAGGCCGCTAATCCAGTGGCCAAACGTTACCCAGCCGGCCAATGTCTCCTCACTGAGCTGACGTTTCTGCTGCGGCAACAGCGGCTGCCAGCTGTGCGCCACCTGCGGCTCCAGCCCTGCACGCGGCGGCTCATCGGCCAGATCGACCTGACCCAGATTACCGACCAACGCGGCGTAGCGCGCCTGACGATGCAGAGCATCGGCAAGGGTCGCGCAACTCATGATCAGGTAACCCAGCACGCCGTAATAACCGGGACGCACCGCCTCGCCCAGGTGCAGACCCAGCTGCTCATCGCCGGTCAGTCTTACGCCATGGCCGAGCAGCTCCAGATAAGTGCTGGCGGCGATGCGCTGATCTCGCTGAGCAAGAAGCTGCGGGCTGAGCTGCACCCGTTCCAGCAGTTCAGCGCTGTCGACGCCCTGGCGCGTCAGGTAATCAAGTAAACCTTGCAGGTAGGCAACGGAAACCGAGCTGCTCACGGGTACGGGGTTGTCCATCCAGTCTCCTGATCACTGGCGATGGGTGCATCGCCAAAGATACAGGCAAAGCCCCGCCCGACGGGAACCCCGGCGCATAGGCAAGGCGCCGGGGGGCCGGTATACTCCGGCGCAATCATGCTTTATTACAAGGATTTCACCATGAAGCGGTTGTTTACTGCCTTTGTCGCGATGCTTGCCGTCAGCGCCCTGCTCGCTGGCTGCGGCCAGAAAGGCCCGCTGTACCTGCCGGAAGAAAGCCAGCCAGCGCCTGCGCAAACCGAATAGGGACAGCTTATGAACGCCTTCAACTACCGCGACGGTGCGCTGTTCGCGGAAGGCGTGGCGTTGTCCGCCATCGCCCAACGCTTCGGTACGCCGACCTACGTCTACTCGCGTGCGCACATCGAGGCGCAGTACCGCGCCTATGCCGATGCCCTGCAGGGCATGCCGCATCTGGTGTGTTTTGCGGTAAAAGCCAACTCCAATATCGGCGTGCTGAATGTGCTGGCACGCCTCGGCGCTGGCTTCGACATCGTCTCCCGTGGCGAGCTGGAACGCGTACTGAGCGCCGGCGGTGAGCCGAGCAAAATCGTCTTCTCCGGTGTCGGCAAGAGTCGTGACGACATGCGCCGCGCCCTGGAAGTGGGCGTGCACTGCTTCAACGTCGAATCCACTGACGAGCTGGAGCGCCTGCAACTGGTTGCCGCCGAGCTGGACAAGACTGCGGCGATCTCGCTGCGGGTCAACCCGGATGTCGACGCCGGCACTCACCCGTATATCTCCACGGGCCTGAAAGAAAACAAATTCGGCATCGATATCGAGCAGGCCCCGGCCGTTTATGCCCGCGCCGCTGCGCTGCCGAACCTGCAGGTGGTTGGCGTCGATTGCCATATCGGCTCGCAGCTGACCACGTTGCCGCCGTTTCTCGATGCCCTCGACCGCCTGCTCGCGCTGATCGATCAGCTTGCCGCTGACGGCATCCGCATCAAGCACCTGGACCTGGGTGGCGGTCTCGGCGTGCAGTACCGTGACGAACAGCCGCCACTGGCTGGCGATTACATCAAGGCCGTGCGTGAGCGCATTACTGGCCGCGATCTGGCCCTGGTGTTCGAGCCGGGTCGTTCGATCGTAGCCAACGCCGGCGTGCTGCTGACCCAGGTCGAGTACCTCAAGCACACCGAGCACAAGGACTTCGCCATCGTCGATGCGGCGATGAACGACCTGATCCGCCCGGCCCTCTACCAGGCCTGGATGGAGGTGGTGGCGGTGCAGCCGCGCGATGGCGCGACGCGCAACTACGATATCGTCGGGCCGATCTGCGAGACCGGCGATTTCCTCGCCAAGGATCGCCAGCTGGCCCTGGCCGAAGGCGATCTGCTGGCCGTGCGCTCGGCCGGTGCCTACGGTTTTGTCATGAGCTCCAACTACAACACCCGCGGCCGCGCCGCCGAGGTGATGGTGGATGGCGATCAAGCCTTCGAAGTTCGTCGTCGTGAGACGCTCAGCGAACTCTTTGCGGGCGAAAGCTGCCTGCCGCCCGCGAGTTAAAAGGACAAGGCGATGTTATTGCGCTTTACCAAGATGCACGGCCTCGGCAACGACTTTATGGTCCTCGACCTGGTCAGCCAGCACGCGCATATCCAGCCGAAGAACGCCAAAGCCTGGGGCGACCGCCACACCGGCGTGGGCTTCGATCAGCTGCTGCTGGTCGAGCCGCCAAGCAACCCGGACGTGGATTTCCGCTACCGCATCTTCAATGCCGACGGCTCGGAAGTGGAGCAGTGCGGCAACGGTGCGCGCTGCTTCGCCCGCTTCGTGCTGGACAAGCGCCTGACGGTGAAGAAGCAGATGCGCGTGGAAACCAAGGGCGGCATCATCGAGCTGGACGTGCGCAATGACGGGCAGATCAGCGTCAATATGGGCGCGCCGCGCCTGGTGCCAGCCGACATCCCGTTTCAGACCGAACAGCAGGCGCTGAGCTACAGCGTGGCCGTCGACGGCCAGACCGTTGAACTGGCCGCCGTGTCCATGGGCAACCCGCATGCCGTGCTGCGCGTCGACAGCGTCGATAACGCGCCGGTGCACAGCCTGGGACCAAAACTCGAACACCATTCGCGCTTCCCGCAGCGGGTGAACGTCGGTTTCCTGCAAGTGGTTGATCGCCAACGCGCCAAGCTGCGTGTCTGGGAGCGTGGCGCCGGGGAAACCCAGGCCTGCGGCACCGGCGCCTGTGCCGCAGTCGTGGCGGCGATCAGCCAGGGCTGGATGGACTCACCGGTGCAGATCGAACTGCCCGGCGGCAAACTGAGCATCGAGTGGGCAGGCCCCGGCCAGCCCGTTATGATGAGCGGACCCGCAGTACGTGTGTACGAAGGACAGGTTCGTTTATGACCGACAAGCAGGATTCACCCAAGCCACTGGATTCGGAAACGGTTGCCGCGTACCTGCGCCTGCATCCGGAATTCTTTATCGATCACGATGAGTTGATCCCCGAGCTGCGCATTCCGCACCAGCGCGGCGATACCGTGTCGCTGGTCGAACGCCAGGTGAAACTGCTGCGCGAGCGCAATATCGAGATGCGTCACCGCCTCTCGCAACTGATGGACGTAGCCCGCGACAACGACCGCCTCTTCGACAAGACCCGCCGCCTGGTGCTCGACCTGCTCGACGCCAGCAGCCTGGAAGAAGTGGTCAGCTGCGTTGAAGACAGCCTGCGCCGCGAGTTTCAGGTGCCCTTCGTCAGCCTGATACTGTTTAGCGACGCACCGCTGCCGGTCGGCCGCTCGGTCAGCAGCGCCGAAGCCCATCAAGCCATCGGCGGCCTGCTGGCCGGTGGCAAGACCATCTGCGGCGTACTGCGCGAGCATGAGCTGAACTTCCTGTTCGGCGCCGAAGACGGCGCGCAAGTTGGTTCGGCGGCGGTGGTCAGCATCAGCCATCAAGGCCTGCATGGCGTACTGGCGATTGGCAGCGCCGACCCGCAGCATTACAAAAGCTCGCTGGGCACGCTGTTCCTCGGTTATATCGCCGAAGTGCTGGCGCGCGTCGTACCCGGTTTTGCCACACCACTGCGCTCGGTGCGCTAAGTTCTCAACAGCTAGCACCGACCGCGCACCGCAGGGAGCTTCCATGCAAGACCTCCTGGACGCCTACCTCGAACACCTGCGCAGCGAGCGCCAGCTTTCCTCCCATACCCTGATCGGCTACCGCCACGACCTGAGCACGCTGCTGGCGTTCTGCAGCCAGGAGCAAATCGACAGCTGGAGCGCACTCGACACTGCGCGCCTGCGGCGTATGGTCGGCCGCCTGAATATGCAGGGCCAATCCAGCCGCAGCCTGGCGCGCCTGCTCTCGGCCACCCGCGGCCTCTATCGTTATTTGATTCGTGAAGGCCACTGCCAGAGCGATCCGGCCAGCGGCCTGACGCCGCCCAAGGGCGAGCGGCGCCTGCCGAAAACCCTGGATGCCGACCGCACCGCGCAGCTGCTCGACGGCGCCCTGGAAGACGACTTTATCGCCCGCCGCGATCAGGCCATGCTTGAGCTGTTCTATTCATCAGGCTTGCGCCTGTCGGAGCTGGTGGGCCTGAACCTGGATGGCCTCGACCTGACCGCCGGGTTGGTACGCGTCATCGGCAAGGGCAACAAAACCCGCGAATTACCCCTCGGGCGTATGGCGCGCGAAGCCATGCAGCAGTGGCTGCCGCTGCGCGCCCTGGCCAACCCGGCCGATGGCGCGGTATTTATCAGCCAGCAGGGCCGGCGCATCGGCCCGCGCGCGGTGCAGCTGCGCGTGCGCCAGGCCGGTGTGCGTGAACTGGGCCAGCACCTGCACCCGCATATGCTGCGCCACAGCTTCGCCAGCCATATGCTCGAATCTTCCCAGGACCTGCGCGCCGTGCAGGAACTGCTCGGCCATGCTGATATCGCCACCACCCAGGTTTACACCCACCTGGATTTCCAGCACCTGGCCACGGTCTATGACCAGGCGCACCCCAGGGCCAAACGCAAAGGCAGCACAGAATGAGTATTCAGCTGATTACCTTCGACCTCGACGACACCCTGTGGGATGTCACCCCGGTGATGCAGGACGCCGAAGCGGCGCTGCGCAACTGGCTGGCCATGCATGCGCCGCGCCTGGGTGCGGTGCCGGTGGAGCATCTGTGGTCGATTCGCGCCACCCTGTTGCAGGCCGACCCTATGCTCAAGCATCGCCTCAGCGAACTGCGTCGGCGCATTCTTTTCCATGCCCTGGCAGATGCAGGCTATGCACACGCGGATGCGCAGGCGCTGGCCGAGGCTGGTTTTCAGGTGTTTCTCGCCGCGCGCCATCAGGTCGAGCTGTTTACCGAGGTGCATCCAACCCTTGAAGCCTTGGCCAATCGCTTCCAGCTCGGGGTCATCACCAACGGCAATGCCGACGTGCGCCGCCTGGGCCTGGCCGACTACTTCCAGTTCGCCCTGTGCGCCGAGGAGCTGGGCGTCGGTAAGCCCGACCCGAAACCTTTTACCGAAGCGCTGAAACGCGCAGGGATTGCTGCCGAGCACGCCGTACATATCGGCGACCACCCCAGCGACGACATTGCTGGCGCTCAGGCTGCAGGTTTGCGGGCGATCTGGTTCAACCCCCAGGGCAAAGCCTGGGAGGCCGACAATGCCCCGGACGGGCAGATCCGCAGCCTGGCCGAGCTGCCGGCATTGCTGCATAGCTGGGCGTAGACGAACACAGGCGGTCCTGACCGACGATGAGCGGTGGATGGATAAAGCACCATCCACCCTACACAGTCATCTGCCGGCCTTCACAAGGCATCGCACACAAAAAAGCCCGCGCGCGGATGGCATGCGGGCTTTTTCGTTTTACAGCAGGCCCTTAGATAGGGCGGCTGCCGTACTTGCTGTCCGGCTTTTTGGGCGGATCAGAGACCACATTCGGCTCGACTTCCTGCACCTTGCCGCCACGGGAGAGGAACTCTTCCATGGCGCGGGCCAGCGCATCACGCTCTTTCTGCTTGGCTTCGATGCTCGGCAGTTCTTCTACGTCGACGGCGGCTTTGGCCTTTTTGCCTTTGCTGGCGGGTACGACTTCGTCGTCACCGTCGCCATCGTCGCTGCTGTCGCCATCATCGGCGGCAGCCAGCTCCTCGCCTTCGTCTTCGTCAGCGCCTTCTAATTCGTCGTGTTCCAGATCTTCGTCGCTCATGTTCCAACCTCATGACTTGCGAAAAGCAGAGTAGTTATAGCCCAGCTGCGTCAGCTTTCTAACGTCGCTGATAAAAATTCCAGTGGCCTTGCCTTGGGCTGAGCGCTGCGCATCGGCGAACTGCGCTCAACGGCGCGCATTCTAGGGTCTGTTGCCGCTCCATCACAACCGCGCACATGCTGAAAAACCACAACCTTTAATTGGCTTGCAGAAAAAACAAAGGGCGCCCTTAGGCGCCCTTGTTGAAACCAGAGGAAATCAACGCTTGGTGAATTCCGGATAGGCTTCCATACCGCATTCGGCGATGTCCACGCCTTCGTACTCTTCTTCCTCGGTAACGCGCAGGCCGATCACCAGTTTGATGATGGACCAGACGATCAGGCTGGCCACGAAGACCCAGGCGAAGATCGAGCCGATACCCAGCAGCTGTGCGCCGAGGGTAGCGTCGCTGTTAGTCAGGCAGACCGCCAACAGGCCCCAGATACCGACCACACCGTGAACGGAGATGGCACCGACTGGATCGTCGAGCTTGAGCTTGTCCAGACCGAGGATCGAGAACACCACCAGCACGCCACCCACGCCACCGATCAGGGTGGCTTGCAGGGCAGTCGGTGTCAGCGGTTCGGCAGTGATTGCCACCAGGCCAGCCAGGGCACCGTTGAGGGCCATGGTCAGGTCAGCCTTGCCGAACAGGATGCGCGCCACGATCAGCGCGGCGACCAGGCCACCGGCAGCGGCCATGTTGGTGTTAACAAACACCTGAGCCACGGCGTTGGCGTCTTCGATGGTGCTCATCTTCAGCTGCGAGCCACCGTTGAAGCCGAACCAGCCCATCCACAGGATAAAGGTACCCAGCGCTGCCATCGGCAGGTTGGCACCCGGAATGGCGTTGACCTGGCCATTCGGGCCGTACTTGCCTTTACGTGCGCCGAGCAGCAGTACGCCAGCCAGGGCAGCAGTTGCGCCGGCCATGTGCACCACACCGGAACCGGCGAAGTCGAGGAAGCCCGCTTCGTTAAGGAAGCCCGAACCCCATTTCCAGAAGCCCTGTACCGGGTAGATGAATCCGGTCATGACCACAGCGAATGCCAGGAAGGCAAACAGCTTCATGCGCTCAGCCACGGCACCGGAAACGATCGACATGCAGGTCGCGGCAAACACCACCTGGAAGAAGAAGTCCGAACGAGCCGAGTAGTAAGGCGCATCGTCACCGCCGGCGAGAACCGACTCAACGCTGTTCTCGTCACCAATCAGGAAACCCAGGCTTGGCAGGATGCCGCCTTCCGGGCTGGAGTACATGATGTGGTAGCCGATCACCAGGTACATGATGCTCGCCACTGCGTACAGGGCGATGTTCTTGGTGAGAATTTCAGTGGTGTTCTTGGCTCGCACCAGACCGGATTCGAGCATGGCAAAACCCGCTGCCATCCACATTACCAGGGCGCCGCAAACCAAAAAGTAGAAGGTATCAAAACCGTACTGCAGTGCAGTCAATGCTGTGTTGTCCATGGTTCACCTCTTGCCGTTGCGCTTTTTAGCGCTATTCGGTTAAGACGTCCGGGGTTGGCTCCGGACGCGCTCCGTGTGCTTACAGGTTGTAGCCGCGCTCGTTATGCAGGGCGAGATCGAGACCGATGGTCTCTTCCTCTTCGCTGACACGCAGGCCCATTACTAGGTCGATCACTTTCAGAATCACGAAGGTCACCACCGCGGTGTACACCACTGTGAAGGCCACCCCCTCGAACTGGATCCACAACTGCGCCGGAATATCTTCCACCGTGCCGAAGCCACCCAAGGCCGGTGCGGCGAACGCCCCGGTGAGAATGGCGCCGACAATGCCGCCCACGGCGTGCACGCCGAACACGTCGAGGGAATCGTCATAACCCAGCTTGCGTTTCAGGCTGGTGGCGCAGAAGAAGCAGATCGCCCCACTTGCCAGACCAATCGCCAGAGCGCCCATCGGCCCCGCAGTACCGGACGCCGGAGTAATCGCCACCAGACCCGCCACAGCGCCCGAGGCAATGCCCAGAACGCTTGGTTTGCGGTGAGTGATCCACTCGGCGAACATCCAGCTCAGCGCCGCGGTAGCGGTGGCAATCTGGGTGACCAGCATGGCCATACCGGCGCTGCCGTTGGCTGCCAGCGCAGAACCTGCGTTGAAGCCGAACCAGCCGACCCAGAGCATGCTTGCGCCGATCAGGGTGTAGCCGAGGTTGTGCGGCGGCATGGCAGTGGTTGGGAAACCCTTACGCTTGCCCAGCACCAGACAGGCCACCAGACCGGCGATACCGGCGTTGATGTGCACCACGGTGCCGCCCGCGAAGTCGAGCACGCCCCAGTCCCACATCAGTGCCCCGTCGCCGCCCCAGACCATGTGCGCGATAGGCGCATAGACCAGGGTGAACCACACCGCCATAAAGATCAGCATGGCCGAGAACTTCATGCGCTCAGCAAAGGCACCAACGATCAGCGCCGGGGTGATGATGGCGAAGGTCATCTGAAAGGTGATGAAGACCGTCTCCGGAACACCAGCCACCAGGCTGTCCAGGGTCAAACCAGATAGGAAGGCTTTGGAGAAACCGCCGACGAAGGAGTTGAAGTTGACGACCCCCTGCTCCATGCCGGTGCTGTCAAAGGCCAGGCTGTAGCCGTAAACGACCCACAGAATGCTGATCAACCCGGTTACCGCAAAACACTGCATCAACACCGACAGCACGTTCTTCGAACGCACCATGCCGGCGTAAAACAGCGCCAGACCAGGGATGGTCATAAACAGCACCAGTACAGTGGCGACCAACATCCAAGCGGTGTCGCCGCTGTTCAGGCTTGCCTCTTCGGCCATGGCAAAGCCAGGAACGAGAGACAAAAGGGCTCCTAGCCCTGCGATTTTTCGCAGAGTCATGGTTTAACTCCTGGGGCGTG
>Ga0209504_1000297_pt1 | contig 45470 bp, 41 predicted proteins | sample COGITO_mtgs_1005_FD_184791 | JGI IMG/M metagenome (GOLD analysis project Ga0209504, IMG submission 184791) | Pelagic marine microbial communities from North Sea - COGITO_mtgs_100511 (SPAdes) (version 2) | ecosystem: Environmental > Aquatic > Marine > Epipelagic ... | reverse complement strand
TTGTCATTGCTGGCGTCCGCAAAGATTGGATTTTTGACCTCTCCACCTACAAAGACGAGGTTATGTACCAATTGATTCGAACCTATGAAGATTGAATGATGCCTTTAAAAACTAAAAAAACCATCGGAATTGTCTTGGCAATCTCAGCTTCAATTGTCTGGATTACGGTGCATTGTGCAAGGAAAATATACGCAGAAAATGTACACGTTGAAGGCTACCTTTACTTGCCCTCAGGAAGTACCTTTGAAAACTTGCTAGAAGAAGTGCGGCCTTTTTTAAAAAACACGGAGGACTTTGCATGGGTCGCTACCCAAAAAAAATACACAAAACAACTCAAAGGAGGCAGGTACCTGCTTCAAAAAGGGATGAATTCAAACGAGTTGGTCAATTTATTGAGAAGTGGCACACAAGCTGCTGTACAAGTGACTTTTAACAACCAACACCGATTGGAACTGTTAGCAGGTCGAATTTCCAAACAAATAGAAGCGGATTCAATCTCTTTGATACGGGCATTTACAGACTCTCTTTTTTTAGCCAAGCACGGCTTTACAAAAAAGAATGCCATTGGCATGTACGTTCCCAATACTTATGAATTCCTTTGGAACACTAGTGCGGAAGGCTTTCGAAACAGGATGTATCGAGAGTACCATAAATTTTGGAATGTCCGTCGAATCGCCAAAGCCAAAAAACAAAATTTAGAGGTTCAAGAAGTGATTGCCCTCGCTTCAATCGTGCAAAAAGAAACGGCGCAAGTGAGCGAAAGACCAATCGTTGCCGGTTTGTACTTGAATCGGTACCACAAAAAATGGGCATTGCAAGCCGACCCTACTGTCATCTTTGCGCTCCAAGAAAAATACGGTTCGGATTTTGAAGTCAAACGCGTGCTCAACAAAGATTTGAAAATTGACTCTCCTTACAATACATACAAATACGCCGGCATCCCACCAGGCCCCATCGCTATGCCTGATATCTCAGCCATAGATGCCGTACTGAATCCGTCCAAACACCGGTACATGTTTATGTGCGCAAGCACAAAAAAAATCGGCAGCCACGTATTTACTAAAAGTTTGAGGCAGCACAACAGAAATGCGAAACAATACCAAAGGTGGCTTTCCTCGCAAGGAGTGCAACGCTAAAAAAGCGAGCTGTATGTGTTTAAAACTCGCTTTTTAGAATGCCTTGATGCCTCCTTTTTTCAAACTAATTTTTGAGTATCTTTATGGACGAATCGTTTCGGAAATTTTTACATGCATACTTCCATAAAATTAGTTGGGCTCGGATTTTTTTTCTCACTCTCTGTTGCCTTTTCCAACCACAAATACTACATGAGTCTGATGCAAATAGATTACGTGCAAGAACAGCAAGCTTTGCAGGTGACCGTTCGGATATTTGTAGACGATCTTCAGACGGCGTTGAATGCTGTTGCAACTACAGCTTTTGAAATTGCCACAGACAGAGAGCCACTGGGAATCGAAAAACGCTACCGTGCTTACCTAAACGAACAACTCTCTTTTGAGGTGAACAACAGAAAGAAAAACTTTGTGTATTTGGGCAAAGAGTACCAGGACAACCAGGTTGTTTTCTACCTAGAAATTCAAGAGATTGACAGTTTGCAATCCCTTCGTATTGAAAACACCCTTTTGACACATGCATTGCGCGAGCAAGAAAACATTGTAAAGACAATGATATACGGCAAAAACAAAAGCGTTGTTCTCACAAAAAACAAGTCAAAATCTTTAATATATTTTTAACTAAATGTTTCCTTTTAAGGACTACATTTAACCGTACAAAACCAAGTTGACATGAAAAAAATAAGTTTCGCATTCCTCGTATTGCTATGCACAACTAGCCAACTCATTTTAGCCCAAACTCAAAAAGGACATACCAACACGAATAAATTCAAACAACTCAAAGACGAATTTGCCACGCCAAACAGCCAGCACACTGCTTCTGGAGCTCCCGGCATCCACTACACGCAACAACAAGTTGATTATGACATGGACATCGTCTTGGACGATACCCATCAAAGGCTGAGTGGTTTTGAAAAAATCACTTACCACAACAATTCCGAGGACACTTTGGAATACTTATGGCTACAATTGGACCAAAACAAACTGGCAAAAGACTCAAAATCTCCCGACATAGAAATTGATCAAGTGGATCCACTCTACACTCCAGCAACCTTTGCAAAGAAATTTATCGAAGGACCTTTTGATGGCGGATTCAATATTGAAGCCGTACAACAGTCCAATGGCAATGAACTGTCCTACACCATCAACCGCACCATGATGCGCATTGATTTGCCAAAACCTTTGGCCTCTGGGAAGACTTTTAAATTTGAAATCAAATGGTGGTACAACATCATCGACCACACGATCGACAGAACCCGCTCAGGATACGAGCACTTTGAAGAAAATGGAAACAAGCTCTATGTGATTGCTCAATTTTTCCCGCGTTTGGCGGTCTACGACAACGTGGAAGGTTGGCAGAACATGCAGTTTTGGGGACGCAGCGAATTTGCCTTGGAATTTGGAGACTACAAAGTTAAGATTACGACACCCAAAGACCATATTTTAAACGCAACAGGGGTGTTGACCAACCCAAAAGATGTCTTGACAAAAACACAACTAAAACGTTTGAATGCTTCCAAAAATTCTTTTGACAAACCCGTCATGATCGTCACACAAGAAGAAGCAGAAGTCGCTGAAAAAAACACGAGCAAAGAGACAAAAACATGGCATTTCAATGCGAAAAACGTCCGCGATTACGCCTTTGCTTCTTCCCGGAAATTCATTTGGGACGCCATGGCAGTCGACATCAATGGAACTGCCGTAATGGCTTACTCACTCTACCCAAAAGAAGGAAACCCTCTGTGGGAAAAGTACTCCACTCGAGTGGTTGCTCACACCTTGAAGGAGTATTCCAAATACACGTTTGACTACCCCTACCACAAAGCCATTTCTGTTCACTCCAAAAACCAAGGAATGGAATACCCACAAATCTGTTGGAATTATGGAAGACCCAGAAAAGATGGTACTTATTCAGACAGAACAAGAGACGCCATGATTGGCGTCATCACACACGAGATCGGACACAACTTTTTCCCGATGATTGTAAATTCTGACGAACGCCAATGGACGTGGATGGACGAAGGTTTGAATTCTTTTATCGAAACCTTGACAGAATTGGCATTTGACAAAGATTTCAACACGGAAAACCTTCCCAAAGACATCGTACCCTACATGGCTGGCGATCAAAGCAACATTGCGCCCATCATGACCCAAGGAGATCAGGTCTATCAATTTGGCCCGAATGCCTATTCCAAACCTGCCGCCGGTTTGTACCTCCTCAGAGAAACAATTCTCGGCCACAGGTTGTTTGACTATGCCTTTCGCACTTATTCCAGACGGTGGATGTTCAAGCATCCGACTCCTGAAGATTTCTTTAGAACAATGGAAGATGCCTCAGGAGTAGATTTGGATTGGTTTTGGAGGGGGTGGTTTTACACAACCGATGTCTGCGACATTGCTGTCAAAGAGGTGAATCAATTCCGTGTCACTGACAAACCTACCAAAAGAATCCTTTCGTTGGCCAAGGAGCTAGGCATTCCTGCAGAAAGAATCCGACCCGGACTTTTTTTGACGACCGATGATATTTCAGAAGGAGAACCGGAAAAAATTGAGGACATTCAACTGTTGACCAACTACCTTGAAAAAAAATACAAAAACAAAACTGCCCCAGAAATTCCTTCCTATGTGTACGAAATTGTCTTTGAAAAACCGGGAGGGCTTGTGATGCCTATTATTGCAGAAATCACATATGAAGACGGTCGTAAAAAAAGAAAAACCTACCCCGCTCAAATATGGCAAAAAAATAACCGAGAGGTGCGTAAAATTATTTCATCGACCAAAGCAATCAAGAGCATTCTCATCGATCCAGATTTAGAAACAGCAGATATTGACACTACGAATAACAGCTGGCCAACACTCAAAAAATCGGTGTTTGACCTCAAAAAAGAAGGATTTAAAACCCAACAATAACTGTATTTTTACAAAAAAAATACCGCCTTAAAAAGCACTTGAAAAAAAGAGTTCACATCAAAAAAAACAATCGCACAAGGGTTCTTTGGAGCCCTTATTTGCTGTAAGCTCCCTAAAATTAGCAACTTAAAAGTTTGTTAACATCTTCCTTTTTAAAAACCCGTAAATAATTGTATTTTTGAATCATAATTTTGCTCAAATGGGAAAGATAATTGCAATTGCCAATCAAAAGGGTGGTGTTGGTAAGACGACCACGTCTGTAAATTTGGCTGCTGCTTTAGGAGTGTTGGAAAAAAAAGTATTGTTGATCGATGCAGACCCTCAAGCAAATGCGACTTCCGGTCTGGGATTGGACGTTGAGAGCAATGAACTTGGGTCGTATCAAGTTTTGGAACATACCGCGAGTGCGGAACAAGCGATTCAAAAGACAAATTCACCAAATGTGGACATCATTCCCGCTCACATTGATTTGGTAGCGGTGGAAATTGAATTGGTGGACAAAAACGACCGAGAATACATGCTAAAAAAATCATTGGAATCTGTGAAAGATCGTTATGATTTTATTCTTATTGACTGTGCACCCTCTTTGGGATTGATCACGCTCAATGCACTGACCGCTGCAAACTCCGTCATCATCCCGATACAATGCGAATACTTCGCCTTGGAAGGACTTGGAAAACTTTTGAACACCATCAAGAGTATTCAAAAAATACACAACGCGGATTTGGACATCGAAGGACTGCTCTTGACCATGTTCGACTCGCGATTGCGACTCTCCAACCAAGTGGTAGAAGAGGTGAAAAAACATTTCAACGAAATGGTTTTTGAAACCGTCATCCAAAGGAATACCCGCTTAGGAGAAGCGCCAAGTTTCGGAGAAAGCATCATCGCTTACGACGCGACAAGCAAAGGAGCGATCAATTATATCAACCTTGCAAACGAGGTTCTAAAAAAGAATTCATAATGGCAAAGGCAACCAAAAGACAAGCTTTGGGTAGAGGTTTATCGGCACTTCTAAAAGAAACTGACAATGCTGCTACAGATAAAAATGCAGCGGTGATTGTCGGAACCATCATCGATTTGGATTTGAATTCCATCGAAGTCAACCCCTACCAACCCAGAACACATTTTGACGAACAAGCACTGGAAGAACTTTCAAATTCAATCAGAGAACTGGGCGTCATTCAACCCATAACGGTTCGAAAAACTTCAGGTAATCGTTTCCAATTGGTTTCTGGAGAGCGCCGTTTTAGAGCTTCCAAACAACTTGGAAATGATACCATCCCAGCTTATGTGCGGCTCGCCAATGACCAAGAGATGCTTGAAATGGCCTTGGTTGAAAACATCCAACGAAAGAATTTAGACCCAATCGAAATCGCACTCTCTTACCAACGGCTTGTCGAAGAAATCAACCTTACCCAAGAAGAATTGAGCATCCGTGTCGGTAAAAAAAGATCGACGGTTACCAACTATTTACGGCTTTTAAAACTCGACCCGATCATTCAAACAGGAATGAGAGATGGTTTTCTTTCTATGGGACACGGAAGGGCCCTGATCAACATCGAAAACCGCAATGAGCAATTGGAGATCTACAAGAAAATCATCCAAAACAAATTGTCCGTTCGTCAAACAGAAGAACTGGTCAAAAACTTAAAAAACCCAGACACAAAAAAGTCAAAAAAAGCCAAAACACCACCGTATGTGGCCAATGGAATTGAAACCATCAGCAAGTATTTGGGACACAAGATACAAGTGACGGTTGGCAACAATGGAAAAGGAAAAATTTCCATTCCTTTCGATTCTCAGGAAGATTTTGAACGCATTCAAAAATTGATAAAATAAGTGTTGTTTCGCTTGACATATCTGCGGGTCTTTTTATTATTGGGTATTTCCTGTGCTGTTCAAGCGCAAACAAAAAACACTTACCTGACAAGTGAAGAGGTTTTTAAAAAAGACGGCTACAATCCTTTGACACCTGCAAGAGCTGCCTTTTATTCGGCAATCCTTCCAGGCTTGGGTCAAACCTACAACAAAGATTACTGGAAAGTACCCATCGTATACGGAGCATTGGCAATTCCAATTTACTACTACGCTACAAACAACACGACTTACAAAAGATACAGGCGTGCATTCAAGTTGAGAGAAGCGGGACTCAAAGATGAGTTTGTATCAGACAATGGCACCGCATTGATCTCCCGTTCGGGATTGATCAGCGCCCAAAAAACATTGAAACAAAACAGGGATACTTCTTTGCTGACATTTGCAGCCTTGTATGTCTTGCAAGTATTGGAGGCAAGTGTCAGCGCTCATTTGTTACAGTTCAACGTCAATGACCAACTGTCATTCGACCCAAAAATATACCAAACTCCCTACACCGAACAAACGGTGGTAGGAATTGCTTTAAACTTCAATTTTTAAAATGAAAATAGCACTATTAGGATACGGAAAGATGGGACAAACCATCGAAAAGATTGCACTCAGTCGAGGGCATGAAATCGTCATAAAAATTGACAAGGATGCGGAAAGTTATGACATCTCTGGCGCGGAGGTGGCCATAGATTTCAGCATTCCAGATGCTGCAGTACATAACATTTCGAATTGTTTGAATCACTCGGTCCCTATCATTTCTGGGACAACCGGATGGTTGGAACGCTATGAAGAGATGGAAACGCTTTGCCGTAAAAAGAAGGGTGCCTTTCTCTATGCCTCTAATTTTAGTTTGGGTGTCAACATCTTTTTTGAGCTGAACAAGCAATTGGCCAAAATGATGGGAAACTTGGAGCAATACGAAGTTCAGATCGAAGAGATTCACCACAAACAAAAATTGGACGAGCCGAGCGGTACGGCAATCACACTTGCTGAAGGAGTCATCGAGCACACAAAGCACGGCCAATGGGAATTGGACAAAGCAACAAAAGAAAACAGCATTCCAATCACGGCCATCAGAAGTCCTGAAGTACCTGGTACACACACGGTCCGTTATGGGTCTGAGGTGGATTGCATCGACATCAAACACACTGCACACACCCGTCAAGGATTTGCCTTGGGCGCTGTGGTTGCAGCGGAATGGATTGCCGATAAGAAAGGCGTGTTTTCGATGAAGGATGTATTGGGCATCTAAAACTGCTTTGGTGCCGAATGCATAAAAATTTGGTTTGTAAAAAAACAACAATAAAAAATTAGCACATGACGAGTAGCGAATGGATTTTATTTTTTTTAGCCCTGCAAGGTGTCCACTTTTTAGGAACCTGGAAACTGTACAAAAAAGCGGGTAGAAAAGCATGGGAAGCACTGGTCCCAATTTACAATGCCGTGGTCTTGATGCAAATCATCAACCGTCCGAAATGGTGGGTGTTTTTGCTTTTTGTCCCCGTGATCAATTTGTTGCTTTTTCCTGTCCTTTGGGTGGAGACCTCTCGAAGTTTTGGGAAAAATTCGACAGTGGCTACTTGGTTGAGCTTTTTAAGTTTGGGATTTTACCTCTACTACCTGAATTACATGGCAGATGTCGCCTACGTGACCGACCGAGATTTAAAGCCCAAGAGCGCTCTTGGCGAATGGGTGAGTTCCATTCTTTTTGCCGTCATCGCTGCGACCTTGGTCCATACCTATGTGATGCAGCCTTTTACCATTCCTACCTCTTCTCTTGAAAAATCTTTGTTAGTGGGTGATTTCCTTTTTGTCAGCAAATTCCACTACGGAGCAAGAGTTCCTATGACGCCCATAGCAGCACCGATGGTACACGATACCTTGCCATTGCTTGGCATTCGCTCCTATCTAAAAAAACCGGCTATCCCCTACCTTAGAATCCCCGGTTTTCAAAAAATAAAGCGGAATGACATTGTGGTTTTTAACTGGCCGACAGATACGGTTCAGCAATTTTTCAAAAGACCCGATCGTAAAATTGTAAAGCCGGTAGACAAAAAATCCAATTATGTAAAACGTTGTGTCGCAATTGCTGGAGACAGTTTGGAAATCAGAGGGGGCGACATTTACATCAACGGCTTGTATTCTGAAATGCCAGAAAGAGCAAAACCACAGTTTTTCTACACGGTAGATACAAAAGGATTTAACCTTAGCGAAAATAGTTTGTACAACAAATACCAAGTCCGTCGAGGGGAATGGGGCAAGAGAGAAAGGCAATACATTTTAAACTTGGACGAAGAGCATGCAAACAAAATGAAAAAAAATCCATTTGTAAAGAGCATTCAAAAAAACTTACGAAAAAAAGGTGAGGCAGAAAGGGTATTTCCATCCGCCTCCTACAAATGGAATCGGGATCATTTTGGTCCGATTTACATCCCTGAAAAAGGAAAAACAGTGGAGTTGACATCGAAAACACTGCCGCTTTACAGCCGCATTATCAAAGAATACGAACACCATAGGTTGACCACAGAGGCTGGGAATATTTACATCGATGGCAAACTCGCGGACAGGTATACCTTCCAACAAAATTATTATTGGATGATGGGAGACAACCGACACAATTCGGAAGACTCAAGGTATTGGGGTTATGTTCCTTTTGACCATGTGGTTGGAAAACCTGTCTTTGTTTGGTTTAGCTGGGACAGTTATGGAAAGGGATTGGGTAAGATTCGTTGGGAGCGCTTGTTTACGACTGTGCACGGAGATGGTCCTCTGAAATCGTATTTCTATTACTTTTTAGGAATGCTGGTCATTTATTACGGTTTTAAAAAATACCGGAAACGAAAATCGTAATTCAAAAGGCTACAAATACCTAAACTGTATTTTGGATTCTTGTTTGACAATAAAAAATAAATCTTTTGGAAAACATCTTGTTACAGCCCAGTTATTTTTCACCCATTGCTCAATATGCCGCCATTTTGCAATCGAAGCGGGTTTGCTTTGAGCTGGCAGACCATTTTCAAAAACAGACCTATCGCACCCGCTGTTACATATACAGCCCTCATGGGAAACAACTTTTAAACGTACCGATTCAACACGCTAAAAACGGAAAAAAAACCAAAACAAAAGACGTCAAAATCGACTACCAAACAGCTCCTTGGCAAAAAATCCACCTCAAATCTCTCCAAGCGGGCTACCGCAGCTCACCTTTTTACGAGTATTACGAAGACGATTTGACTGCAATATTTCAAAAAAAACACCTTTATTTGTTTGATTTGCACCTCGATGTACATGAATTTGTCATGGAAGCCCTCGAAGAAAAATGCGAATTTACTACCACACAAACATTTGACAAACACGTTTTAGGAAAAAAGGACTTGCGGAATTTGGTCAACGCCAAAGAAGCGTCCACACTTCAGTTTCCAAACTATGTCCAAATGTTTGACAAACGGCATGGTTTCTTAGAAAATTTGAGTGTTTTAGACCTACTTTTTATGGAAGGTCCCGCTGCAAGCATCTACCTTCTGAAAATTGATTTCACAAAATAAAAGGCGTACTACTAACAATTTTTTAAAATACAATTGTTAAAATTTAATTTAATTAAATTTTTAATTAACAAATGTTATTGTATCTTTAAAATGTTTAATCTCCCAAACTTACCTATTGTTATGGATTCCCTACACCAGTTCATGAACAACATTTCTCCGCTTTCCAAAAAATCTTTTACCACATTTATGGAAATGTGCCGTTCGAAGAGTTACAAGGCGGGTACGATTCTTACAGAAATCGATTCGGTACCTGAGAGCATCTATTTTATAGAATCCGGTGTTGCAAGATCTTATAGCATTTCTGAAAAAGGCGTGGAGTACATTCGCTCGTTGATCAGTACCTATAACATTTTGGCACCAACAGAAGCGCTTATCACGAAAAACCCTACAAAGATTGGTTGCCAGTGTTTGACCAATTGTGATGTCTTAGAAATCAATTACGACACATTGATGCAAGTTTGCAAAGCCGAAACCGAAATCAGTCTTTGGTATACCCGAACGGTGGAGTTGCACTATGCCCACCTTCAAAAGACAAACGACGAGTTGTTGACACTCAATGCGACGGGACGCTATTTGAAACTACAAAAGCGCATCCCGAATATTGACAACATGATCAACCAATACCACATTGCTTCCAATTTAGGAATTACACCCATTCAGTTGAGTCGCATTCGAAAAAAGCTCTACAGTCGCTAAAAAAAACCGTTTTCAATAGTTGAAAACGGTTTTTTTTAATGGGATTGCTTGTTCTCAACGAATCAACTTTTTGTACTTGATTCTTTTGGGCATCAGATCGCCTCCCAAACGCTTCTTCTTGTTTTCTTCGTACTCAGAGAAACTACCTTCAAAGAAATAAACCTGGGAATCTCCTTCAAAAGCCAAGATATGGGTACATACGCGGTCTAAAAACCAACGGTCATGCGAGATGATAACGGCACAACCTGCAAAGTTTTCTAGGCCTTCCTCCAAGGCTCGCAAAGTATTTACATCCAAATCATTGGTCGGCTCATCCAACAACAATACATTTCCTTCTTCTTTTAAAGTCATTGCCAAATGCAAGCGGTTGCGTTCGCCTCCAGAAAGCGTACTCACCTTTTTGTTTTGCTCAGAACCGCTAAAATTGAAACGGCTCAAATAGGCGCGGGAGTTGACCATTTTACCTCCCATCATGATCAGGTCTTGTTCGTCGGCAAAATTGGCCCAGATCGAACGGTCGGAATCAATGTCTGAGTGGGATTGATCTACATAAGAAATCTTAGCGGTATCCCCTACTTTGAAATCTCCTTTGTCTGGAGTTTCCTCTCCCATAATCATTCGGAAAATCGTTGTCTTACCCGCTCCGTTGGGGCCGATGATGCCCACGATACCATTGGGAGGGAGTTTGAACTCTAAATTGTCATAGAGCAATTTGTCTCCAAAAGCTTTTGATACGCCTTGGGCTTCGATTACATTGGTTCCCAAACGGGGACCGTTGGGGATGTAAATTTCTAATTTTTCTTCTTTTTCCTTTTGGTCTTGACTCATCAGTTTGTCATAACTGGCCAAACGCGCTTTGGACTTGGACTGACGTCCTTTGGCACCTTGGCGTACCCATTCCAATTCGCGTTCTAAAGTCTTTTGCCTTTTGGAAGCTGTTTTGTCTTCACGGGCCATGCGTTGGGATTTTTGATCCAACCAAGAGGAGTAGTTCCCTTTCCAAGGAATCCCTTCTCCACGGTCCAACTCTAAAATCCACCCTGCGATGTTGTCCAAGAAATAACGGTCGTGTGTGACGGCGATTACGGTTCCTTTGTATTGTGCCAGATGGTGTTCCAACCAATGGACAGATTCTGCATCCAAGTGGTTGGTAGGTTCGTCCAACAAGAGAATGTCAGGTTGTTGTAACAACAGGCGGCAAAGTGCCACTCTACGGCGTTCTCCTCCAGAGAGTACGGAGATTAAAGTATCGGGTTCTGGTGTCCGCAAGGCGTCCATTGCAATTTCCAATTTGGTGTCCAATTCCCAGGCATCGGAAGCGTCAATTTGATCTTGCAATTCAGCTTGACGGTTCATCAACTGCTCCATTTTGTCAGCATCTGAATACACTTCTTCCAAACCGAACTGATCGTTGATTTGATTGTACTCATCTAAGACCGCTACTGTCTCAGCAACGCCTTCTTTGACGATGTCCAGTACTGTTTTTGTCTCATCTAAAATAGGTTCTTGCTCTAAAAAACCAACCGAATATCCCGGAAGGAAATTGATGTCTCCTTGGTAATTCTTATCGACACCTGCAATGATTTTTAACAAGGAAGATTTTCCTGATCCATTCAATCCCAAGATGCCAATTTTGGCTCCGTAAAAAAAACTCAAATGGATGTTTTTCAAAACTTGTTTCCCTGTACTTTGGTAGGTTTTGCTTAAACCTGACATGGAAAAAATAACTTTTTTATCGTCTGACATATACGGATTGTTAAGGATTCTTATAAAGAGGCTTTCCCAATAATAGGAAAACAAATATCGTAAAATTGGATGAGATATCAGGAATGGTTTTTGAATTCCTCCAAAAAAAAGAGGCTGTCTTTCAACATCCTCTCTGGTTTAGTTTAAGCTTGTCCTGTTGGACCAAAATTCAGTGGAATCGGAGGGTGCTCCGGTTCGTTGATTGGGCCATTGGCTTTTTCAAACCTTTTGACATTCTCTGCCAATGCTTTAGCCAGTCTCTTGGCGTGCTCTGGTGTCAAGATAATTCTTGACTTGACTTTGGCTTTGGGTACTCCAGGCATGACATTGATAAAGTCGACAATAAATTCAGAAGCAGAGTGGTTGATAATTGCCAAATTGGAATAAATCCCTTCAGCAATGCTCTCGTCCAATTCAATGTTCAATTGGCCTTCTTTTTGTTTTTCTTCGCTCATTGTGTGTTTATTTAAGTTAAAAAAAATCTGGGTTTTACATGTGTAAAACCCAGATTTGTATTCCAATGCATGTTGTCTTTCGACAAGAATTACATGTTTTCTTCCATTTCGTCTTTTGGACCGACAATGACATTGTTGTACGAGCGCATTCCTGTTCCCGCAGGGATTCTCTTTCCAACAATTACATTTTCTTTCAATCCTTCTAGAGTATCTACTTTACCACTTACAGCCGCTTCATTTAAGACTTTGGTTGTTTCCTGGAAGGAAGCCGCAGAGATAAATGATTTGGTCTGTAGGGAAGCTCTGGTGATCCCTTGCAATACTTGTTCGGCAGTCGCTGGCTTCGCATCTCTTGCGACGACCAATGCTTTGTCTTCTCTTTTCAAAAGAGAGTTTTCATCTCTCAATTTTCGAGAAGTGATTATTTGACCTGCTTTTAAGTTTTCGGAATCTCCTGCTTCATCGACAACTTTCATTCCATAAATGGCATCGTTTTGTTTGATAAAATCATTTTTATGAACCAATGCATTTTCTAAGAACAAGGTGTCTCCTGAATCGATGATACGTACTTTTCGCATCATTTGGCGGACGACAACTTCAAAGTGTTTGTCATTGATTTTTACGCCTTGCAAACGGTATACTTCTTGAATTTCGTTGACCAAGTACTCTTGTACTTTTGAGGGCCCCTGAATTTTCAAAATATCGTTTGGCGTAATCGCACCGTCAGACAAAGGCATCCCAGCTTTGATAAAGTCATTTTCCTGTACCAAAATTTGGTTGGAAAGTTTTACCAAGTACTTTTTGATATCTCCGAATTTAGACTCTACGATGATTTCACGGTTTCCACGTTTGATTTTTCCTAAAGAAACCACCCCGTCTGTTTCCGCAACTACGGCAGGATTGGAAGGGTTACGGGCTTCAAACAATTCTGTCACACGTGGTAGACCTCCTGTAATATCCCCTGCTTTTCCAGACTTACGCGGGATTTTTACCAAAACTTTACCCGGCTCGATGGTTTCGCCATCGTCAATCATCAGATGAGAACCCAACGGCAAGCTGTACGAACGCAAAGCTTCGCCATTTTCGTCTTGAATGATCAAGGCAGGTATGATTTTTTTATTTTTAGATTCGGTAATTACTTTTTCTTGGAATCCTGTTTGTTCGTCGATTTCTACTTGGAAATTGACTCCCTTTTCAACATTGTCAAAGACGATTTTTCCTCCAAATTCAGAAACGATGACCCCATTAAAGGCATCCCATTGACAAACGACAGCTCCTTTTTTGATCTTTTTGTTTCCTTTTACAAAAACGTGAGATCCGTAAGGAATGTTGTTTGAACTCAACACCAATCCGGTTACCTCGTCGATGATTTTGATTTCAGAAGTTCTGGAAATAACGATGTCCACTTTGTTTCCTTGCGGATCCAAACCTGCAACCGTATTCAAGTCCTCGATTTCAATTTTACCATTGAATTTGGCAATCAATTTGTTGTCTTCAGAAATGTTCCCTGCAACCCCACCAACGTGGAAAGTTCTCAATGTCAACTGTGTTCCAGGTTCCCCGATGGATTGTGCTGCAATGACGCCCACAGACTCTCCTCTTTGAACCATGGAGCGTGTGGACAAACTTTGTCCATAACAACTCGCACAGATTCCAGTAGTGGCCTCACAGGTCAATGGAGAACGTACTTCTACCATATCGACTCCTGCTTCTTGTATTTGTTGTGCCAATTCATCAGTGATCAATTGCGTCGCTCCTAAGATGACTTCTTTGGAGACTGGGTGGTAGACATCGTGTAAGGTAAAACGTCCAACAATTCGCTCTTGCAAAGATTCGACGATTTCGTCGTTTTTCTTCAAAGGTGTGACTTCCAGTCCTCTCAAAGTTCCACAATCTACCTCGTTGACGATGACGTCTTGAGAGACATCTACCAATCGACGTGTCAGGTATCCAGCATCTGCTGTTTTCAAAGCGGTATCCGCAAGTCCCTTACGAGCACCGTGGGTAGAGATAAAGTATTCCAAAATTGAAAGTCCTTCCTTAAAGTTGGAAAGAATTGGATTTTCAATAATTTCTCCTCCACTGGCAGTCGATTTTTTAGGCTTTGCCATCAATCCACGCATCCCAGTCAACTGTCGAATTTGTTCTTTAGATCCCCTTGCTCCAGAATCCAACATCATGTATACGGAGTTGAATCCTTGTTGGTCTTCACGCAAACGTTTCATAGAAAGTTCTGTCAAGCGGTTGTTCGTAGATCCCCAGATATCAATCACTTGGTTGTACCGTTCTTTGTTGGTCAGCATCCCCATGTTGTAGTTGGCCATAATGACGTCTACTTCTGAGTTTGCTTCTTCAATCATTGTGGTTTTTTCAGCAGGGATGATGATATCTCCCAAACTAAATGACAAGCCGCCTTGGAATGCAAATTTGAATCCCATGGTTTTGATGTCGTCTAAGAATTTTCCAGTTGTTGGAATGTCGGTTGCTTTTAAAATCGCACCGATAATTCCACGCAAGTTTTTCTTGGTCAATACTTCGTTGATGTATCCAGCTTTGGCAGGAACAACCTCGTTGATCAAGACTCTACCTACGGTAGTTTTGATGATTCTTGTGACTGGGTTTCCTTCTGCATCAATGTCTTGTGTTCGTACTTTGATTCCCGCATTCAAATCTACTGCTTGTTCGTTGTAAGCAATGGTCAATTCTTCTGGAGAATAGAAGGTCAGTCCTTCACCTTTGACTTTGACTTCAGGTGTAGAAATACGTTCCTTGGTCATGTAGTACAATCCGAGTACCATATCCTGTGAAGGAACGGTAACAGGTGCCCCATTAGCAGGATTCAAAATATTGTGAGATGCCAACAACAGCATTTGAGCTTCCAAAATAGCTTCTGGTCCTAATGGCAAGTGAACGGCCATTTGATCCCCATCAAAATCGGCGTTAAAGGCCGTACACACCAATGGGTGCAATTGAATGGCTTTTCCTTCGATCAATTTGGGTTGAAAAGCTTGGATTCCCAAACGGTGCAAAGTAGGCGCACGGTTTAACAATACCGGGTGTCCTTTCAATACATTTTCAAGGATGTCCCATACGACTGGCTCTTTTTTGTCTATTATTTTCTTTGCAGATTTAACTGTTTTTACAATTCCTCTCTCTATCAATTTTCGGATGACAAAAGGCTTGTACAATTCTGCAGCCATGTCTTTTGGCAAACCACATTCAGAAAGTTTCATTTCAGGTCCAACGACAATGACAGAACGTGCAGAGTAATCGACACGTTTCCCCAATAAGTTTTGACGGAAACGTCCTTGTTTTCCTTTTAAGGAATCCGACAGGGATTTCAAAGGTCTGTTGGATTCGGTTTTTACCGCAGATGCTTTGCGTGTGTTGTCGAACAAAGAATCTACAGATTCTTGCAACATTCTCTTTTCATTACGCAAAATAACCTCTGGTGCTTGAATTTCCATCAAACGCTTCAAACGGTTGTTTCGGATGATGACTCTTCGGTACAGATCGTTCAAATCAGACGTGGCAAAACGACCTCCGTCTAGGGGTACCAAGGGACGCAATTCTGGTGGAATGACCGGAATGGCTTTCATGATCATCCAAGCAGGATTGTTTTCTCTGTTTTTAGTAGAATCTCTAAAGGCTTCTACAACATTCAAACGTTTCAAAGCTTCCGTTTTACGTTGTTTGGAAGTTTCTGTGTTTGCTTTGTGTCTCAATTCGTAAGAGAGTGCTTCCAAATCGATGCGGTCAAGCAAATCAATCAAACATTCCGCACCCATTTTGGCGATGAATTTGTTTGGATCGGAGTCTTCAAGATACCTGTTTTCTTGAGGGACTGTTTCCATGATGTCCAAGTATTCCTCCTCTGTCAGGAAGTCCATCTTTTGCAAGGGAGCTCCGTCCAATTGAGTGGCAACACCCGGTTGAATGACGACGTATCTTTCGTAATAGATAATCATGTCCAACTTTTTGGAAGGAAGTCCTAAAAGGTAGCCCATTTTGTTGGGTAGGGATCTAAAATACCAAATGTGTGCAATCGGCACGACCAAATTGATATGCCCGACGCGATCTCTACGAACTTTTTTCTCAGTTACTTCAACACCACAACGGTCACAAACGATTCCTTTGTAACGGATTCTTTTGTATTTTCCACAGGCACATTCAAAGTCCTTGATGGGACCAAAAATACGCTCGCAAAACAACCCGTCTCTTTCGGGTTTGTGTGTACGGTAGTTGATGGTTTCTGGTTTGAGAACTTCTCCTCTGGAAATATCCAAAATGGATTCAGGAGAGGCCAAACCAATTGATATTTTACTGAATTTTTTTACAGTGTATTTATCTTCTTTTCTTGCCATGGTATGTATGGATTCGAATTTAAAATGTTTTTTTTGTAGCTGCCTATTTTAAGCAGCCTTGTAAAACCGGGAGGTACAAAAAAGCACCTCCCGACTCCTGTTTTAGTCTTCTAATCGAACGTCTAAGCCCAAACCTTTCAGTTCGTGCATCAAAACATTGAATGATTCTGGCAAACCAGGTTCTGGCATTTGCTCTCCTTTTACGATTGCCTCGTATGTTTTGGCTCTACCCATAACATCATCTGATTTTACGGTCAAGATTTCTCTCAAAATACTTGAGGCTCCATAGGCTTCTAATGCCCATACTTCCATCTCTCCAAAACGTTGTCCTCCAAATTGCGCTTTTCCTCCAAGAGGTTGTTGCGTGATCAATGAGTAAGGTCCGATAGAACGTGCGTGCATTTTGTCTTCAATCATATGACCCAATTTGATCATGTAAATGATTCCAACAGTTGCAGGTTGGTCAAAACGCATTCCCGTACCTCCATCGTACAAGTAGGTGTGTCCAAATCTTGGCACTCCTGCTTCGTCCGTGTAGGTATTGATTTGATCCAATGAGGCCCCATCAAAAATAGGGGTCGCATAGGTTTGACCAAGCTTTTGACCGGCCCATCCCAATACGGTTTCATAGATTTGACCAATGTTCATACGCGAAGGCACCCCTAGTGGGTTCAACACGATGTCAACAGGAGTTCCGTCTTCGAGGAAAGGCATGTCTTCAGCTCTAACAATACGAGCTACGATACCTTTGTTTCCATGACGTCCTGCCATTTTATCACCTACTTTCAATTTTCGTTTCTTGGCGACGTAAATTTTTGCAAGCTTTAAAATTCCTGCTGGCAATTCGTCTCCAATTGTAACGGTAAATTTGCTGCGGCGCAAAGATCCTTGCAAGTCACTTACTTTGATCTTGTAATTGTGAATCAATTCTCCAATCAAGGCATTCAAAGTAACGTCTGTGGTCCAAGAACCTTTTGTCAAGTGTGTATAATCGCTAACCGAGTTTAGCATTTTAAGGGTGTATTTCTTTCCTTTCGGGAAGACGTCTTCACCCAAATCATTTTGAACACCTTGAGAAGTTTTCCCAGAGATCAAATTGAATAGTTTTTCAACAAATTGATCTTTTAGTTTTTCAAAATTGACTGCAAAATCATTTTCCAATGACGCGATTTCTTCTTTGTCTCGTGTTCTCTTGGATTTGTCTTTGACTGCTCTTTGGAACAATTTTTTGTCGATGACAACTCCTCTCAATGATGGGGATGCTTTTAATGAAGCATCTTTGACATCACCGGCTTTGTCTCCAAAGATGGCACGCAATAATTTTTCTTCAGGTGTCGGATCAGATTCTCCTTTTGGCGTGATTTTTCCAATCAAGATGTCTCCGGGCTTCACCTCGGCACCGATTCGAATCATTCCATTTTCATCCAAGTCTTTCGTTGCTTCTTCACTTACGTTCGGGATGTCATTAGTCAACTCTTCGTTTCCTAATTTGGTGTCTCTAACGTCTAAGGAATACTCGTCAATATGAATGGATGTGAAAATATCTTCTCGCACTACTTTTTCAGAAATAACGATCGCATCCTCAAAGTTGTACCCTTTCCAAGGCATAAAGGCTACTTTCATATTTCTACCAAGTGCCAACTCCCCTTTTTGAGTTGCATATCCTTCGCAAAGAACTTGACCTTCTTGAACGCGGTCTCCTTTTTTGACGATCGGTTTCAAGTTGATGTTTGTTCCTTGGTTGGTTTTTCTAAATTTGATCAAGTCGTAAGATTTCTCATCCACATCAAAACTAACCAATCTTTCCTCGTCAGTTCTGTCGTATTTGATGGTGATCTTGTTGGCGTCTACATATTGTACGACACCGCTTCCTTCTGCGTTGATTAAGATACGAGAGTCTTTGGCAACTCTTCGTTCCAATCCTGTTCCAACAATAGGAGCTTCTGGTCGCAACAAAGGTACAGCCTGACGCATCATGTTGGACCCCATCAAAGCACGGTTGGCATCATCGTGTTCCAGGAAAGGAATCAAAGATGCTGAAATCGATGCTATCTGGTTTGGAGATACGTCCATATAACTCACCGCTTGTGGCGAGACTACTGGGTAATCCGCTTCTTCTCTTACAATGATTTTTTCTCCAACAAAATTTCCTTTGGCATCCAAAGGCAAATTGGATTGTGCAAATTTATGACCTTCTTCTTCTTCCGCACTCAAGTAGATGGGTTCTTCGGTCTTATTGACTTTACCGTCTTCTACTTTTCTGTAAGCGGTTTCGATAAATCCAAGGTGGTTTACTTTGGCATAAACGGCCAATGAAGAAATCAGTCCAATGTTCGGTCCCTCAGGTGTTTCAATAGGACACAAACGTCCGTAATGTGTATAGTGAACATCACGAACCTCAAATCCGGCTCTTTCTCTCGAAAGACCTCCAGGTCCTAGTGCTGACAATCTCCGTTTGTGGGTGATTTCTGCCAATGGATTTGTTTGATCCATAAACTGTGACAACTGGTTGGTTCCAAAGAAGGAATTGATCACAGAAGACAAAGTCTTCGCATTGATCAAATCAATAGGAGTAAACACCTCATTGTCACGTACATTCATTCGTTCACGAATAGTACGTGCCATTCTAGAAAGACCTACACCAAATTGGCTAGCCAATTGCTCACCAACAGTTCTTACACGACGGTTAGATAAGTGATCAATATCATCAACTTCCGCTTTAGAGTTGATCAATTCAATCAAGTATTTTACGATCGTAATAATATCGTTTTTGGTTAAAACCTTCGCGTCTAACGACTCATCAAGTTGTAACTTCTTATTCATTCTGTAACGTCCTACTTCACCTAAATTATAGCGTTGTTCAGAGAAGAACAATTTATCTATAATTCCACGTGCTGTTTCTTCATCTGGCGGTTCCGCATTTCGGAGCTGTCTGTAGATGTGTTCAACGGCTTCTTTTTCAGAATTCGTTGGGTCTTTTTGCAAGGTATTGTGAATGATGGCATAGTCAGCCATTTCATTATCAATCTTGTGCAATAAAATTGTTTTGGCACCTGAATCGATGATTTCTTCAATGTGCTCTTTTTCGAGAACAGTATCTCGGTCAAACACGATTTCGTTTCTTTCGATAGAGACTACTTCTCCCGTATCTTCATCCACAAAATCTTCGTGCCATGTCTTCAAAACACGGGCTGCTAATTTGCGTCCTAAAACTTTTTTCAAACCACTTTTAGAGACTTTGATCTCTTCGGCAAGGTCAAAAATTTCTAAAATATCTTTGTCTCTTTCAAAACCGATGGCTCGGAACAAAGTCGTGACGGGTAATTTTTTCTTACGGTCGATATATGCGTACATCACTTGATTGATGTCTGTTGCAAATTCAATCCAAGATCCTTTGAAAGGAATGACTCTTGCAGAGTACAATTTGGTTCCATTTGCATGGAAAGATTGTCCAAAAAAGACACCAGGAGAACGGTGCAATTGAGAGACAACAACTCGTTCTGCTCCGTTGATTACAAAAGTACCTGAATTGGTCATGTACGGGATGGTTCCCAGATAGACGTCTTGTACAATGGTTTCAAAATCCTCGTGTTCGGGATCGGTACAGTATAGTTTCAAACGAGCTTTTAGAGGGACGCTGTGTGTCAAACCTCTTTCAATACATTCTTGAATGGAGTACCTAGGTGGGTCTACAAAGTAGTCAAGAAATTCCAAAACAAAGTTGTTTCGGGTATCGGTAATTGGGAAATTGTCCATGAAAGTTTTGTACAAACCTTCATCACTTCGCTCATCAGCCTTGGTTTTTAACTGGAAAAAATCTTGAAAAGATTTGATCTGTATGTCCAGAAAATCTGGATAGTCAGTTGTCAATACAGCCGATGCAAAGTTTATTCTTTCAGTACTATTTTTCGTTGCCAAAGGAGAAAAAATTTTAGTTAAAATTCTGTTTTTAATAAAGAATAAATATAAATGCAAAAAAGGGTCTAGGTCGAAAGGAGCTACTCCTTAAGACCTAAACCTTTAATTGAATGTTGGGCAAATGCTTATTTAAGCTCTACCTCAGCTCCTGCTTCTTCTAAAGATTTTACAAGACCTTCAGCCTCATCTTTAGATACTCCTTCTTTGATTGGTGCTGGTGCACTATCAACGATTCCTTTTGCTTCTTTCAAGCCCAAACCAGTCAATTCCTTCACCAATTTCACAACAGCTAATTTAGAAGCTCCTGCTGCTTTCAAGATCACGTCAAATTCAGTTTGCTCTTCAGCAGAGTCTCCTCCGGCTGCTGCAGGTCCTGCTACTGCCACTGCTGCTGCAGCTGGCTCAATCCCATACTCGTCTTTTAATATTGTCGCCAATTCGTTTACTTCTTTTACAGTCAAGTTTACCAATTGTTCTGCGAAATCTTTTAATTCTGCCATTTTGTTAATTTTTAAATTGTAATATAATAATTTATTTGTGCGCTTGATTTATCTTTCAGACAAGGTCTTAACAATACCTGAAAGTGTTTGTCCTCCTGATTGCAATGCTGAAATAACATTTTTTGCAGGAGATTGCAACAATCCGATGATCTCTCCAAGAAGTTCTTCTTTGGATTTGATGTTCACAAGGTTGTCTAACTGATCGTCTCCTAAATAAACAGCTTCTTCAATGTAAGCTCCTTTTAAAAGAGGTTTGTCAGATTTTTTACGAAATTCTTTGATAATCTTCGCAGGAGCATTTCCTGTTTCGGACAATAAGATGGATGAATTTCCTTTTAAGATAGAAGGTAATTCCCCAAATTCTTTGGTTGAGTTTTCCATTGCTTTGGTAAGCAAGGTGTTTTTCACAACAGCCAATTGTACGTCTGATTTAAAACAAGCTCTTCTCAAGTTGGAAGTCGCTTCAGCGTTTAAGCCAGAGATGTCTGCTACATAGATGATACTGGAATCAGTTAATTGGGCAGTTAAATCAGCTATTACTTTCGATTTTTCTTCTCTTGTCATAATTTACGAGTTTTAACTTCCTAATTAGTTTGATTTGATATCTAGTGCCAATCCTGTACTCATCGTACTCGACATGTAGCTACTTTTGATATAGGTTCCTTTGGATGCTGTTGGTTTCATCTTGATCAAAGTTTGGATCAATTCGTTCGCGTTTTCAGCAATTTGTTTTGCATCAAAAGATACTTTCCCAATGGCTGCATGTACGATTCCTGTTTTGTCTACTTTGAAATCAATTTTACCGGCTTTTACCTCTTTGACGGCTTTGGCTACATCCATAGTAACCGTTCCTGTCTTCGGGTTGGGCATCAAACCTCTCGGTCCTAACACACGTCCTAAAGGTCCTAATTTACCCATAACACTCGGCATCGTGATGATCACATCAACATCTGTCCAACCGCCTTTGATTTTTTGGAGGTACTCGTCCAATCCAACATAATCTGCACCTGCTGCTGTAGCTTCTGCTTCTTTGTCTGGAGTGACCAATGCCAATACTTTTACATCTTTACCAGTACCGTGAGGTAATGTTACAACTCCACGAACCATTTGATTTGCTTTTCTAGGATCTACACCCAAACGAATTGCTAAATCTACGGTCGCATCAAATTTTACGTTTGTAATCTCTTTGACCAAGGCGGATGCTTCGGATACGGAGTACAATTTTGAAGCGTCCACTTTTGTTTGTGCTTCTTTTTGATTTTTAGTTAATCTTGCCATTTCTTCAGTTTATTTTGGAGCGTTTCCTTTCATTAAAATCCCCATAGATCGTGCAGTTCCTGCAATCATATTTGTTGCAGATTTGATGGTAAATGCATTTAAATCTTGCATTTTGTCTTCTGCAATAGCGGCAGCTTGTTCCCAAGTGATGCTTGCTACTTTGTTACGATTGGGTTCACCTGATCCTTTTTTAATTTTTGCTGCTTCAAGAATTTGAACAGCTGCTGGTGGAGTCTTGATGACAAAGTCAAAAGATTTGTCTTTGTATACCGTAATTGCTACAGGCAAGACTTTTCCTTGTTTGTCCTGGGTTCTCGCGTTGAATTGCTTACAGAACTCCATGATGTTTACTCCGGCAGCACCTAAAGCAGGACCTACTGGTGGGGAAGGGTTTGCCGCTCCTCCACGTACTTGTAATTTTACTACTTTGCTTACTTCTTTTGCCATTTTAAAACCTATTTTACTTTACATATAGTGGAAGCCATCTGTAACAGTTCGTTTTTTATTTGTTTAGGAGATTTTATCTACCTGCATGTAACTCAATTCTAAAGGGGTCTTGCGTCCAAAAATCTTTACCATGACCTCCAATTTTCGTTTGTCTTCGTTTACTTTTTCAATGACTCCGTCAAAACCGTTGAACGGACCGTCTACTACCTTGACCGTTTCTCCTATAGAGAAAGGAATTGGAATGTTTTCATTTTGAACAGCCAACTCATCGACTTTTCCGAGCATTCGATTGATTTCACTTTTCCGCATTGGAATGGGTTCACCGCCTTTGGTTTCTCCTAAGAATCCAATCACACCAGTTACCGATTTGATCACGTGAGGCACTTCTCCTGAGAGGTTGGCTTCTACCATGATGTATCCCGGAAAGTAAACGCGTTCTTTGTTTACCTTTTTCCCGTTGCGAATCTGAATTACTTTTTCTGTTGGAACCAATACTTGCTCGACAAAATCCGACAAGCCCAATCTAGAAATCTCAGTTTCTATGTAAGACTTGACTTTATTTTCTTGTCCGCCGATTGCTCTAACGACGTACCATTTCTTAACAGACTCCGTCATATATATTAATTAAAAATGTTGAAAAATGAATCCAAAGCTCCTTGAAAAAGGGAATCTACAGCAAATACTGCCAATGCAAATAACACCGTAAAAATGGCGACTACAACAGTTGATTTTTGAGCTTCCGCTTTTGGCAGCCAAGTCATGTTATTATTCAACTCTTCAAACGATTCTTTGATATATTTTACAACACTCATTTCTTTCTTGTTTTTTTTGTGCACGGGCGGAGAGACTCGAACTCACGACACCTGGTTTTGGAGACCAGTGCTCTACCAACTGAGCTACGCCCGTAAAAACGAGGTGTCCACAAAAATGGACACCTCGTATGATACGTATATTATGTACTACAAGATCTCAGTTACCTGACCTGCACCTACGGTTCTACCTCCTTCACGGATCGCAAAACGCAAACCAACATTCATCGCAATGGGTTGGTGTAAATCTACAGTAATTGTCAAGTTGTCTCCTGGCATTACCATTTCGACTCCGTCAGGCAAGTTGATTGTTCCAGTCACATCCGTTGTACGAACATAAAACTGTGGACGGTAGTTGTTGTGGAATGGTGTATGACGACCTCCTTCTTCTTTTTTCAAAACATACACTTCTGCTTTGAATTTATCGTGAGGAGTTACAGAACCTGGCTTACAGATTACCATCCCTCTTTTGATTTCTTCTTTGGCAATACCTCTCAAAAGGATTCCAGCATTGTCTCCAGCTTCACCTCTATCCAAGATTTGACGGAACATTTCAATACCTGTAATGGTAGAAGCTAATTTCTCAGCACCCATTCCAATGATATCAACAGTATCTCCCGTGTTGGCGATTCCTGTTTCGATACGTCCTGTTGCTACAGTTCCACGACCTGTAATTGAGAATACATCCTCGATAGGCATCAAGAAATCTTTGTCTACTTCTCTCAATGGCTCTTCGATCCATGTATCACAAGCTTCCATCAATTCCATAATTTTTTCAGACCAAGCTGGCTCACCGTTCAATCCACCCAAAGCAGATCCAGCAATTACCGGCCCATTGTCTCCGTCATAGTCGTAGAAAGAAAGCAATTCTCTTACTTCCATTTCAACCAACTCTAACAATTCTTCATCATCAACCAAATCCACTTTGTTCATAAAAACAACGATTCTTGGAATTCCAACTTGTTTCCCCAATAAGATGTGCTCACGTGTTTGTGGCATTGGACCATCTGTTGCAGCAACAACCAAAATTGCACCGTCCATTTGAGCGGCACCCGTTACCATGTTCTTCACGTAATCCGCGTGACCTGGACAATCAACGTGTGCATAGTGACGATTTGCAGTTTGATACTCAACGTGTGAAGTGTTGATTGTAATACCTCTTTCTTTCTCTTCTGGAGCGTTGTCGATTTGATCGAAATTCTTTACTTCAGAAAGACCTGCAGCAGCCAATACAGTTGTAATAGCAGCCGTTAAAGTTGTCTTACCGTGATCTACGTGCCCAATTGTACCAATGTTTAAGTGTGGTTTCGAGCGGTCAAAAGTTTCTTTAGCCATGATTATTAATTTTAATTCTTAGTTTATTATACTTGTTTAATTATACACGTTTTGAAAATTCTTTGAGCCAATGACGGGAATTGAACCCGTGACCTCTTCCTTACCAAGGAAACGCTCTACCTCTGAGCTACACCGGCTAATTGACTTAGAGCGAAAGACCGGGTTCGAACCGGCGACATTCAGCTTGGAAGGCTGACGCTCTACCAACTGAGCTACTTTCGCTTTAAACTTGTCAAATTCCTTTTAAAATCTCTTTGTGAAAAAAGATTTAAAAATGTGGTGAGAGAAGGATTCGAACCTTCGAAGCTTGCGCAGCAGATTTACAGTCTGCCCTCGTTGGCCACTTGAGTATCTCACCATAGTTCAAAGAACGAGGCTTGTCAATATCTTTCAACTAACAAACCTTTTTTGCTTTCTGTCTGTGAAAAACCTCGCGGTTTTATTGAGCCGATGGAGGGACTCGAACCCACGACCTGCTGATTACAAATCAGCTGCTCTAGCCAGCTGAGCTACATCGGCTTTTGCCCACAAAAAAGCAGTCCATTATTTCTAACGGACTGCAAATGTATAAAGTTTATTTTACTACGACAAACTTTTCTTGTTTATTTTCATTTTTTTTAGTGCTGTAAGACGCGCTCTTTTTCTTTTGATTTCTTAAGCTGCCGCTTCATCGAGAGGATCGTCAAAGAAACCGCTTCTTCAAAAGTTTTGTGTTCTTTTTTTACGATCAAATCGGCTCCTGGAATCGTGATTTTGAATTCCGAAATTTTATTCTCCTTGTCACTTGTTTTTTGGACTTTTAAAAAGACTTCGACTCCGATGATTTTGTCGTAAAACTTTTCCAGCCCCTTGATTTTCTTTTCTACATAGTTCACCAATTTTTTGTCCGCATTGAAATTTACTGATTGAATAGATACTTTCATAAAAGGTTTTATTTTTTTACACTCCTAGGGTGAGCTTGGTTGTACACTTCCTTTAAGTGCTCTAAGCTGGTATGTGTGTAAACTTGAGTAGAAGCCAAGCTGGAATGCCCTAGCAATTCCTTGACCGAATTCAAATCTGCCCCCTTGTTTAAAAGATGTGTCGCAAACGAGTGTCTCAAAACATGGGGACTTTTTTTCACTTTCTTAGACACTTTACTAAAATAAAGATTTACAAGTCTATAAACAAGTGTTCCGTAAATTTTATTTCCTTTTTGGGTCACAAAAAGAAATTCGGTCTCTCCAAGCAGTTTGTGTTTCTCGCTAAGGTAGCGCAGCAATGTTTCTCGAACGGTCTCTAACAACGGTAAAATTCTTTCCTTGTTGCGTTTGCCCAAAACCTTCAACGTACGTTGCTCCAAATTGAGATCTCCCTCTTTCAAGCCTATCAATTCCTCTCTTCGCATCCCCGTTGAATACAACAACTCCACGACCGATGCAACTCGCAAGGACTCGTAATCATCTCCTTTGAGTGCTGCAAGCACCTCGTTCATTTCGGTTTCAGAAAAAGGAATTTGAATTCTTTTGGGAACCTTGAGCGCTTTGTGATTGGCCAACGGATTGACTTCCAACTGCTCTGTTCGTTGTAAGAACTTGAAAAAACTGTTGAGCGAACTTACTTTTCGATTGATCGTGCGGTTAGAAATTCCGCTGTCTACCAAAGAGACAATCCAAGAACGGATTTCTGAATAATTGGCTTTTTCAATGGCTGACAACTGGTAGTTTTGCGTGCAAAAAAGCTGAAACATTTCCAAATCTCTTGTGTAGGCCTTAGCAGTGAGAAGGGACTGCTTTTTTTCCAACAAAATATAGTCTGTGTAAAGTGCGATCAAAATAGTGGTAGCTTTTGGGTTCGGTGCTAATAGTACACGACGAACAACGAGTTGCTTTCTACAAAGTTACAAAAACAAAAAAAACCTGTTTGCAATTTGCGAACAGGTTTCTATAATTGGTTTCAAAAACTTAACTCAACTCTTCGTTGGTTCTTAGCTTTTGAATGTATTGCGCTTTGATGTTTTGCTTTCTATTGGCAACTGACGGCTTTGTGAAGTGCTGACGCTCACGCAATTGTCTCATCGTTTTTGTGCGATCAAATTTTCTTTTGAAACGCTTCAACGCTCTATCGATGTTTTCTCCTTCTTTGATAGGTATAATTAACATTGTGTATCACCTCCTTTCATCGCTTGTTCTTTAAAAAGTTATTTCGGGTGTTTTGCCTGAAAATGAATCGGCCAGGACACCTTTTTTAAATTTCTTTATTCGGACTGCAAAAATACAATTAATTTCCAATTGCAGCTATTTTTTTTACTCTTTTAAAAGATTCCTTGAAATCACGACTTTTTGAATTTCTGTCGTTCCCTCCCCAATGGTACACAATTTTGAATCTCGGTAGAATTTCTCCACGGGAAAGTCTTTGGTATATCCATAACCACCATGTATTTGAACGGCCTCATTGGCTACTCTCACACAGCATTCAGAAGCGTACATTTTGGCCATTGCACCAATTTTAGTCATCGGCTGTTCGTTGTTTTTGAGAAATGCAGCTTTGTGAACCAACAATTCTGATGCTTCAATTTCTGTAGCCATATCAGCCAATTTGAAAGAGATTCCTTGAAAGGAGGAAATAGGCTTGCCAAACTGAACGCGTTCTTTGGAATACTTCAACGCGGCTTCGTAGGCTCCTTTTGCAATTCCCAAAGACAAGGCACCGATAGAAATTCTCCCACCGTCTAAAATTTTCATGGACTGTACAAATCCTTCCCCTACTTCTCCTAAAATAGCATCTTTGTGCACACGGCAATTGGAAAATATCAATTCTGCAGTTTCCGAGGCGCGCATCCCCAATTTGTCTTCTTTCTTGCCAGAAGTAAATCCTTCGGTTCCTTTTTCTACAACAAAAGCGGTCATTCCATGGGAATCTCCTTTTTCACCCGTGCGAACAACAACCACCGCAACATCTCCACTGATGCCGTGCGTGATAAAGTTTTTGGCTCCGTTTAACACGTAGTAATCCCCGTCTTTGACAGCAGTGGTACTCATACCTCCCGCATCAGAACCCGTATTGTGTTCTGTCAAACCCCAAGCACCGATCCATTCACCAGTAGCCAATTTGGGCAACCACTTCTCTTTTTGAGCTGCATTTCCAAATTGCAAAATATGTCCTGTACAAAGAGAGTTGTGCGCCGCAACTGACAAACCTATAGAACCGTCTACTTTGGACAACTCTTCTAGAATAAGTATGTATTCGTGGTAACCCAGTCCGGAACCTCCGTATTGCTCGGGAACTAAGATTCCCATGAAGCCCATCTCCCCAATTTTTCGAAACAAATCAATTGGAAAAACTTGTTGTTCGTCCCAATCCATTACATGGGGTAAGATGTGCTGTGCTGAAAAGTCTCGGATGGAGGCAGCAATCATTTTTTGTGTTTCTGTATAACCGAAGTTCATAGGAAGTGTTTAATCTTTTAAAGCAAAATTTAAACAAAAATATTACATAATTAATTAGCACGCAAATATAAAGCTATTCTGTCGTATTTTTCTACAGGAAATCCATCTATTTTTTTAAGTTCTTGAAGCTTTTCTATATTGCCCACAGAGTCTTTGTAAGAGAAAATCAATTTGGTGGTTTTGTAGTCCAAATAAACGATGGACAAAACTTCTTTAAAAGTAGCTGTGTTGATTGGAATTTTGTCAATTGCAGGCAGCTCAGCTACCACAAATTGATTTTTGAGTTTGTGTACGACAAGCGAATCCAAACCCCATACTTCATGCAATTGTTGTATGGTGGAAAAACCACCGAGCAATTTTTTATAACTGAGGATGCGTTTTGACAATTGTTGTCCGATGCCCCGCACCGCCATCAAATCTTCTTGGGTTGCGCTGTTGATGTCAATTGCTGGGCGAAGAGGAACTTTAGGTTTGGTGTTTTTTTTTGCAGAATAAAACACCGGAAACCGAAAGTGGGGAGCCAACACGTTCAAGAGGCTGTCACTTACCTGGGTGACTTTTTTAAAGTCGGCCAAGGTCCGAATCCATTTTTGCTGCTTTCGATATAAAAAAAGACGGTCCAATTCCAAGACAGACATGCCCAATTCATATCCTTTGGCATCGGTCAAAAAGTTGGGGTTGACTTGATAGCCTTTGAAAACTTTCTTTTGTGCTTTTTGCAAAGAATCCCACTGATCTTGAAACGCCTGCAAGACTCCCTTTTCGTCCTCCAAAACGGGAGTCGAACTGTCCACATAATAATAGAATGCTTGGAGGGATGCAATGAGCAGCAACAAATAAAAAACCCCATTTCGTTGGCGTTTGTTGTACCTGAAATGGGGTTTGTATGATTTCATATGCTTTGTTTATTCTTTCTGATACCCAATCGCTTTTAAATATTTATTCAGTTCTATTTTTACTTTTGGAGCCAAAAACAGCAAACCGATGATGTTTGGAAATACCATGGCAAAAATCATCGCATCAGAAAATTCTATCACAGAATTCAAACTGGAAGACGCGCCAACAATCACTACGAATAAAAATAGGGTTTTGTAGGTTAAATCAGACACTCTTCCTTTGCCAAACAAATACTTCCAGCCTTGAATTCCATAATACGACCATGACAACATTGTGGAAAAGGCAAATAAAATTACGGCAACGGTCAACACCAAAGAAAAGTTGGGAATCGCAGAATCAAATGCAATTGAGGTCAAGTCAACCCCTCCTACTTTTTTTCCTGTACTGTTCAAAACAACATTGCTTCCTTCTAGATTTCCGTAGGCAAACAAATTGTTCTTTATATTGGTGACAACAATGACCAAAGCTGTCATCGAACAAATTACTACGGTATCTACGAAGGGACCGATCGAGGCAACAATTCCTTCACTTGCAGGAAAACGAGTTTTTACTGCAGCATGTGCAATGGAAGCGGATCCTACCCCTGCTTCATTTGAAAAAGCAGCTCTTCTGAATCCTTGAATCATAACGCCAATCACCCCACCTACTACAGCTTTATTTCCAAAAGCACTGTACCAAATATCATGGATCCCTTGGGGAACTACCTCGTAATTCATCACAATAATAACGATGGCTGCACCTATGTAGAGTATCCCCATAAAAGGGACGACTCTCTCTGTTACTTGGCCAATTCTTTTGATTCCTCCAATGATGACAACGCCTACTAGGATTGCCATGAGTACACCAAACCAAAATCCATTTTCAACACCAAACAAAACTTTCAACTGACTTGCTGCTTGGTTTGATTGAAACATGTTTCCCCCTCCGAAAGAACCTCCGACTACAAAAACGGCGTACAATCCAGCAAGGACTTTCCCCAAGCCTCCAATATTTTTTTCTTTCAACCCCTTTTTCAAATAATACATAGGACCTCCATAAATCTTTCCGTCTTCCCCTACTTCACGGTACTTGACCCCTAACGTAGCTTCCACTAATTTTGTGGACATCCCTAAAAACCCTGCCAAGATCATCCACAATGTCGCTCCCGGCCCACCGATTGCAATGGCCACTGCCACCCCTGCAATGTTTCCCAAACCTACTGTTGCAGAAAGTGCTGCCGTTAGCGCTTGAAAATGGGTGACCTCTCCAACAACTCCTTCTGCTTGTGGACTTTCAAAAACATCTCCTCCAGGTGTTGGATCTCCGGCAACCACCTCTACGGAATGGTGATCTATAGAATCGTAGGTTCCTTTTGCTGCGTTTATCGCCACTCGCAACAAACGAACATTCGCAAATTTAAAATAGAGGGTAAAAAACAAAGCTCCTAAAAGCAAGACAATCAAAACGATCGGAACAGGATTCCCAGCAATGACAACAGGATAAAATACCAGCGAACCAATCATGTCTGCAAAAGGCTTGAAACCAGCTTCAATTTTCTCATCTACTGACATTTCTTGTGCAAAATTTAAAAAAGGCACCAACATAAGTATTTGTACTAAAAATATTTTTTTCATTTTGGTCTCTTTATTTATGTGTATTCTCAAACTATTTATTTCTCTACAGCACCTTGTAGCAATTTGACAGTCCAATTAAAACTTAAAAAACCTCTTTGATTTTGACGATTTGGTCTGGACGCCCCAACAATATCAAATTGGATTTGGGTTGCAAAACCATGTCTGAAGAGGGATTGATGATGTATTCGCCATCACCCGTTACAAAACCGATGACACTGCAGCCTGTTTTTTTTCTCAAATCCAAATCTCTAATCGACTTCAAGAGGTACTCCTTGGGCAGGTCCTCGACGGCGATTTCTTCTAAATTGGCAGAGCTTTCTCCGTCCAAAGAAATACGATTTACAAATTCTACCAAATCGGGGGTCACCAACAAAGCTGCCATATGGTCCCCGCCAATTTTATCAGGCATGATGATGTTGTCCGCTCCGGCAATTTTTAATTTATGCTGACTGGACTCATTGTTGGCCCTGCTCACAATTGTGGTATTGGCATTCAATTGTCTTGAGGAGAGAACGACGTATAAATTGTCAGCATCTGATGGCAAGGCAGTGATCAAACTTTTGGCTTTTTCAATGCCTGCATGCAACAAAGAGGTGTCATCCGTTGCATCGCCTTCGACACACAAAAAACCGTCTTCTTCGATTTCTTTCAACAATTCTGGAGATTTTTCAATAACCACACATGATTTTTTGTGGTTTTTAAGCTTGAAAGCCGCTTGACGTCCATTTCTACCATAGCCACAAACAATCGTATGTCCCTCCAAAGAATCGATTTGTTTTAAAATTTTAGTTGTTCTCAGTGCTTCCATCAAGGTAGTATTTGATAAATATTCAGATACAACACTTACCAAATATCCGTAGATACTGATACTGGTAAGAATCATAAAAATAGTGAAAATTTTTGACGCATCGGTCAGTGGGTGTACTTCTCCAAAACCAACCGTTGTAATGGTGATAATGGTCATGTAAAGCGCATCTACCCAAGTGTAATCAAAGAGTGAGCTGTAGCCCAAAACTCCTAATAAAATAACTCCTAAAAAAAGGACAATTGCTTTGTATGCTCTTGATGTCAAAGAATTTTTTTTTAGATATTACAAATCAAAAACGGAAGTTCTTTTGGTGTAAACCATGTCTTTCAATTTTAGCAAAAACGCCAAAATCAGGTACAGGCCAAAAGAAACTCCTAAAGTTACAAAGGTGAAATAAACAAAAAACAAACGAATGTTTTTTACTGCAATCCCCAAACGGTCTGAAAGACGCGAAAACACATCAAAACCATGGCGTTCAAAATAGTAGCGAATTTCATGTATCCATTTCATCCTTTTTTTTTTTATTTCCAGTGCAAGATAAGAAAAGCAAACCAGAATTCTCTTACATATAAGAACGCAACTTAAATTCGTGAAAATTTTCACAACTACCTCGAATAGCCTATTTTTGTGAAAAATATCAGTAGCATGACGCGAGCGCAACTCATCGAACAAATCCATCTCAAAAAATCTTTTTTATGCATCGGTTTGGATGTCGACTTAGACAAAATTCCAAAGCACCTTTTGGAGATGGAAGATCCTGTTTTTGAGTTCAACAAACAGCTTATTGATGCCACTCATCATTTGGCAGTTGCTTACAAACCCAATACCGCTTTTTACGAATCTTACGGCTTGAAAGGATGGCAATCCTTGGAAAAAACAATCCAATACTTGAATCAAAAATACCCTGAAATTTTCAGCATCGCCGACGCCAAACGAGGTGACATCGGGAATACCTCCACCCGGTATGCAGAAGCTTTCTTTAACAATTTGGAGTTTGACTCAGTCACCGTAGCACCTTATATGGGCAGCGACTCCGTAGAACCTTTTCTCGCTTTTAAAGACAAGTTTACTATTTTATTGGCCTTGACTTCCAACAAAGGAGGTTTGGACTTTCAAGCACAAGATGTATCCGAAGACCTTCAGCTGTATCAAGAGGTACTCAAGCAATCTCTAACATGGAAAAACAAGGAACAATTGATGTATGTCGTTGGCGCTACCAAGGCGGCTTATTTCAAAAGCATCCGAGAAATTGTGCCCGACCATTTTTTACTTGTCCCGGGAGTAGGTGCGCAAGGAGGCAACCTCCAAGAAGTTTGCAAGTACGGACTTAACAAAGAGATCGGCTTGCTGGTCAATTCCTCCAGAGGAATCATCTACGCGAGCAATGGAACTGACTTTGCTGCGGCCGCACAACAAAAAGCACTGGAATTGCAAAAAGAAATGGCGGTCATCATGGAGACTTCCCTCTGAAAAAGCAAGAAGCTCAAAAGCGCTTGCCCTACTAAAAATTAATGAAAAGAGTCTGTTTTTTTATCGTAGTGGTAAGGACAGTGCTTGCAACCACTTTTGCAACAATAACCTCTCTTCAGATGGTACGCTTCGGTAAACACACGGTATCCTTCCGCATTCCAATAAAAATCTTCCTCTTGAAGTGGTTCTTTGTTCATAAGACAGGTACTTAATGTCTGCAAAAATAAGTCTTCTCATCGAATCCTCCCTCATAGAAGTGAAAACAAAATGCTCCCGCATAGAAGTGCAAGGAAAACTCACCTTAAATTCCTTCAAATTCCTTAATTTTGCTAAAAAGAATCCATGGATTTAGACTTGTTTGGAACTGCTTTGACAGATTATCAGAAGGGCATGTATACGGAGGACCTTTTCACCCATTCCTCCATTGCAGGAGAAGATGTCCTTCCACTCCCATACCTCTTTCGGTCTTACAAACAAATGCCTGCCATCGAACAAAAAGCACTGCAGGAAGCAAAGGGCACTATTTTAGACATTGGTGCTGGAGCGGGCAGCCATGCGCTCTACTTACAAGAACAACAAAAAGACGTCACGGCGATAGACATCTCGAAAGGCGCGGTGATAGCCTGTAAAAACAGAGGGGTTCAAAAGACAGCGCAAAGGGATGTTTGGGAATTGACAAATCAAAAATTTGACACCTTATTGGTCTTGATGAATGGTGTGGGAATTTGCGGCAGCCTCAAACGATTGGGCCCTTTTTTGAACCACTTGAAAAAACTACTGAGAACGAAAGGACAAATTCTCATAGACTCTTCAGATTTGATTTACATGTTCGAAAATGAAAAAGGAGAATTTTGGATCGATAGCGAAGCTGCGTACTACGGAGAAGTTTCTTTTCAGATGACTTATAAAAATCAAAAAACAGCCCCTTTTGACTGGTTGTATGTGGACTTCAACACCTTAAAGCGCTGTGCAAACTTCAACGGATTGCAGTGCGAGTTGCTTTTGGAAGGAGACAATTACGATTACCTCGCAAAACTAACCCACCTCTAACCGATGAAAACTATTGCACACCTCCTCTGTCTTATTTGGATCTCGTTTGCCTTTGGACAAAGCGAACAAGAGGCACTGGCATTTCAAAAAGAATTGACCCTTCAATTTTCAACTAAGAATGCGTCTCCTTTGCTCACTAAGGACCGTCTGTCGTTTGCTTCCCTTCCATTTTACGATTGGAATCCAGACTATTGCGTAAAGGCGACAATCGAAAAAACACCAGATGCACCCTTGTTTTTAATGGAAAGCACAGACAAGCGATCGGCATTGTACCAACAATTCGCTATCGCTCACTTTGTCGTTTTGGGAAAAAAGATGCAGTTGAGTCTCTATCAAAGTCAAGCGTCTAAATACGACCTGCAATACAGAGACCATTTGTTTTTGCCTTTTAAAGATTTGACCAATGGAGATGCAACCTACCATGGAGGTCGGTACCTCAATGTATTTGTCAGTGAGTTGCAACAAAATACCTGGATTCTCGATTTCAACAAATCCTTCAATCCCTATTGTGCTTACAACCCCAATTATTCGTGCCCCATCCCACCGTCAGAAAACCACCTAGGCATCGCAATCGAAGCGGGGGTCCAAAATGGATTTGTAAAAAAGCCCTAAAATAAAATGGGAAACGGGTCTGTATTGCTGAGCGGATTGAAATCTAAAGATAAAAACACTCAGTCTTGAAAAACGGCGTCGGCATCTCTCCAATTCCATTTGCCCACTACGGTTCCTCGTTCCAAGGAAACAATTCCTGGATTGGCTCTGATGATGGTTTTTAGAGTGGTCTCATCACAAAACAAAAATTCAAAAGGAAATTCAAATTCCTTTTGAAGGGCTTGGAGTTCAGCAGATCCTGAAGCGGAGAGTCCGTAGACTAAATAACCGCGTTCCTTAGCTTCTTGAGCCAGTTGGGCAACTTCTGAAAACCCGACAAAATCCCCTTTTTGAATGTTGTAACTCACAAATAAAAGGCATTTTTCAGCCGCCAAAATAAAATCTGTTAGGTCTGCTGTTTCCGACTCCAAATAGAAATCGTGTACTGGCGGCAAAGCATCACTTCCGGGTTGGGAAAGCATGCCTTCTTTGAGGTTCTTTCCAACGGCATAAGCACGAAAATCCAAAAGAGGCAAATGCACCTGTACGTGGTATAGAATGAATACAAATACACCTAGAAAACACAAGGTAATCCACCTTAATAAATCGTCTGAAAAAACAGGAATTACATACGAAATTCGGAAGCTCAAAAACAGCAATAGGAACAACAGCACCCCATTTTTATAAAACGTTTCCCAAGGACTCAATTTCAAAGCATCACCAAAACAACCACAATCGGTCACCTTGTCAAAATAAGCAGAATACCAAGTCAAGAACAAAAACAACACGGTCATTCCGAGAAGTGCCCCGAGCGTGAGTTTTGGTTTGTACCCGACCAAAAGCGTCACTCCTAAAAGAATTTCTACCAAAATCAAACCCATTGAAAAAGGCAAGGCATAAGGAATCAAAATGGGGAGGTTCAAAACATCGCTTCCAAAATACTCTTCAAACTTGTAAGCAGAACCTAAGGGGTCTACCAGTTTTACAAAGCCGGAAAACAAGAACGTTGCCGATACTAAAATTCTAGCTGCAAAAACGAGAATACGGTTCATAGGATGCTGCGATGAGATTTTCTATTGTTTGCAGAGCGGCAATTGCTGCTCATTTGGTGCTATTCGGACGGATTCAAATGGATCAAAGCAAAAATAGCATAATTGATCATGTCTTGGTAATTGGCATCAATCCCTTCCGATACAAGGGTTTTTCCTTGATTGTCTTCAATTTGTTTGACACGCAATAATTTTTGCAGAATCAAATCCGTCAAGGAGCTGACCCGCATTTCGCGCCAGGCTTCCCCATAATCATGATTTTTATCTTCCATCAGACGCTTGGTGATGTCACTGTGTTTTTTGTAAAGTGCTGTCGCTTCATTCACATTCAAATCAGGTTGTTCTGCCACGCCTTTTTCCAATTGAATCAGCGCCATGATACAGTAATTGATGATGCCGATGAATTCAGAAACAGCACCCTCGTCTACTTTTCGAACTGTATTTTCTTGCAACTGTCGAATGCGTTGGGCTTTGATAAAAATTTGATCGGTCAAAGAGGACAATCTCAAAATGCGCCATGCACTTCCGTAATCTTTCATTTTTTTCTCAAAGAGAGCGCTGCAAATTGCGACAATTGCATCGTATTGTTTTGAAGTGTTTGCCATGTATCCTAATCAAAAATTATGTAAATTTCGCTTCACTTTTAAAGCGGCAGTGCGCAAGGTACTATCTGCAAACGAAAATAAAAAAAAATGCGGGAAGTTTCCGCAATTTTTAGGATTTTAAAAAAAGACAGCAATGACTGCATCCCACGGAAACCAGAAAAACACAAAAAGCCTCAATTGCAAAGGTCGGCTGATAGACCTGGGCATCCCTAAGGTAATGGGGATTTTAAACACTACGCCAGATTCTTTTTACGACGGCGGTCGGTATGCTGATGCCGCAGCCATTCTTGAACAAGTTCAGAAAATGAGGGAGGAAGGCGCTGCCTTTATCGATGTCGGCGCCTACTCTTCCCGACCAGGTGCAAAAGCAATTTCTGAAGCCGAAGAAACAAAACGGTTGCTTCCTGTTGTGGACCTTCTCCTAAACACATTTCCAGACCTTCTTATTTCCATCGATACGTTTCGAAGTGGTGTGGCACGTAAGTGCCTTGAAAAAGGAGCTTGTATGATCAACGACATCTCGGGTGGTGATGCCGACCCCAACATGTTTGAGACTATCACCTCCTTTCAAGTGCCTTATATTTTGATGCACATGCAAGGAACACCGCAAAACATGCAAGAACGTCCACACTATGAAAATATCGTGACAGAAATACGAGAAAGTCTTGCAAAAAAACAGTTTCAATTAAAAGATATGGGCTTGAACGATTTGATTTTTGATGTGGGTTTTGGTTTCGGAAAAACCGTGGCGCACAATTACGAACTCCTTCAAAATTTAGACTTGTTTCATGAATTGCAGTGTCCAATCCTCACAGGAGTCTCTAGAAAATCGATGCTGTACAAGCCCTTGGGGTTGTCCCCCGAAAAAGCGCTCAACGCTACCACAGTTGCCCATACGCTTGCATTGCAAAAAGGAAGTCAAATTTTACGTGTTCACGATGTTGCTGAGGCAGTACAAGCTGTAAAAATCACACAACTCATCCGGTCTTAGGACGAATCTGTGAAAAAACAGCTGACTCTTGAAACCTCAAAAAACCAACTAAACTTCACAAAAAGACCGTTCGTCTGTTTTAAATTGCCGTTCGTCGAAAATAAGCTTATAAAAAAAGAGTTCTTTGCTATTTTTATATTGTAAATGAGAATTTATAAGTTTTGTTTTCGAAAACAATTTCATTTTTTTTGAAAATAAAATACAATCCCCCAAGAAAAAATAAGCCCCAAAATCGAAAGATTTTGGGCTTGTTTTTTTAAAGACATTCCTCACTACCCCTTCCTACAACTACTAACACTGCAACAACCAAGGATTGCCTAACAACCTGCTGAGAAAAAAAATAAAATACAATAAAGACATTGCCGATTCCAATGAATCAGTGCTCCACTTTGAATCAAAGATTTTTCATGCACAAAACCTTGAAGAAAACTGCCTTTGTTCCCTTCAGGATTGGCTTTGGGATTAATTCTTTATAAAATGCCTCTCAACTTGCCCCATACCGTCTGAAATTCTAATGGAATAAACGCCATCTGACAATTCTTTTACATCGACGCTATCGGTGTTTTTTACAGAGAGCACCTTTTTACCTAAAAGGTTATAAACAGAAATGGATGCGGGGGTTTTGCCTCCCCCTATAAGCAAGTAATTATCTGTTGGGTTTGGATAAACGGACAGACCTAATTCAAATCCATGATCCGCGATGCTCAAGGCTTTACATTCCGCTTCATCTGCGACGAAGAAAGTATCAGGGTCAATTTCCCAAGTATCATTAATGCCGGAAGGATTATCTACAAAAATACAGCTCAAATTAGGATTGTTTGTAGAATTAAAATAAGTAATGCTTGCATTATTTCCGTTTCTAATATCTAACGTTTCTAATTGATTATAACCAACACTCAAAATTTCCAAATTAGGGCTACTGCTAAGATCTAAAGTTGTTAAACTATTTGAATTACAAGTCAAAATCTTTAAGGCAGGATTACTACTCACAATTAGTTCTGTTAATTGGTTATCATAACTAACCAAAATCTCTAAGGCAGGATTACTACTCACAATTAGCTCTGTTAATTCATTAGAATCACAAACCAACTCAATCAAGTTTGCATTACCACTCAAATCTAAGCTTGTTAATTGATTATTAGCACATTCCAAATACTCCAAAGCAGTATTTTTATTCACATCTAAAGTTTTTAATAGATTAGTTTCACAAAACAATTTAGTCAAGGCAGTATTACTACTCACAATTAGCTCTGTTAATTCATTAGAATTACAAACCAACTCAATCAAGTTTGCATTACCACTCAAATCTAAGCTTGTTAATTGATTATTAGTACATTCCAAATACTCCAAAGCAGTATTTTGACTCACATCTAAAATTGTTAATCGATTAGTTTCACAAAACAATGTAGTCAAGGCAGTATTCGCACGCACATTTAAACCTGTTAATAGATTGTTATTACACGATAAATTAGTCAAAGCCGTAAAATCTTCAATTCCTGTTAATGATTCAATATTTTTATTGTTAACAATTAAACTTGTTACATCACTAATATTTGCCGTTAATACTTGACCATCAATTTCTCCCGAGTCAAGACCCAACTGTATTAAGGCTTCCTCAAAATTAGGGTCTAGAATCGCTGTGATTGAAGGACAAGTACCCCAAACAGGCATATTGCTTTCAGACAATGGGGATTCATCACTAAAAAATGAAGGTTCTAAAGTAATATTTGTAACACACCAATTTGATATATCTTGATTGAAAGATGATGCTTCTGCAAACATAGCATACATAGTTGTAACACTACTCACATCCCAAGAACTTATATCTTGATTGAAAACAGTTGCCCCATCAAACATATCTGACATATTAGTCACACTACTTGTATCCCAGTCTGAAATATCTTCATTAAAATTTTGTTTGCCATCAAATAAAGAACTCATATCTGTAATTAAAGAAACATCCCAAGTATTCATTTCTCCGTAAGTTCCTGAGCCTTGTCCCGATGGAACTGGACTCGTTGTAGTAATTGTCTGTGGCGAAGCCGTCCAACCGTTCACGGCTGTTTGTAATTGATCTTTTGTTGTTGGTTGAAACATATTAAGAGCAACATCCGAAAGTCTCCAAAAACCATTACTATCTTGTGTTATGGAAGGAGTTGGATAGTATCCTAAAGCCAGAGCAGCCGTTGCTTCATAAAACATAGCCGTAACACTCACTGCTCCACTATTTAATTGCCAGTTCCAAAGGTTTTGATTAAATAATACTGCATAACTAAACATATAACCCATATCAGTCACACTACTCACATTCCAAGCACTAATATCTTGATTGAAAGATGATGCATATGAAAACATAGCATACATATCAGCCACACTAAGTATATCCCAAGAACTTATATCTTGATCGAAAGATGATGCATCTGCAAACATACCATACATAGTTGTAACACTACTCACATCCCAAGAACTTATATCTTGATTGAAAGATGATGCATATCCAAACATATCTAACATATTAATAACCTCACTCACATCCCAGGCAGTATAAGTAACTCCATTTACTATAACATTTTTAGTATTTATATCTTGATTAAAAGTGGATGCTCTTTTAAACATACCACTCATATTAGTTACATTACTCACATCCCAAGAACTTATGTCTTGATTGAAAACAGTTGCCCCAGCAAACATATATGACATATTAGTCACACTACTCACATCCCAAGAACCTATATCTTCATTGAAATTTGGTGAATAAGAAAACATACGCGCCATACTAGTAACACTACTTGTATCCCAATCGGAGATATTACCAAAATATGGAGTATGATTGGTATCTATAAATTGAGGAGAATTAGGGTTTGAAACCCAAAGGTCTACTGCTGTTTGAATATTAGCGTTTGTAATTGACGTTGTTTGAGAATAGGATACTGAAGCTAATAACATTATAAGTAAAAAGAGTCTCTTTTTCATAGTTGTATGAATTGATTTTAAAAAAGTGAAAAATTATTTTATTAATCAATCTTACACATTGATCTGGGTTAAGAAATATATCTTACTTTTTGGCAAGCCTTACTGAGCTAATTTGTTAAAAGTAAATCTCTAAGCAGCTATCGTTGCTGGTTTAAAAGACGAAGCTACACAAGGAAACCCCTTTTAATTGTCATCATTAATGATCGTTATACTTACATCCCTAACAAAACGCACAGACAATCCGCTATACTTGAGATGATCAGTCCTGGCTAAAAAAGAATTGAAAGAGCTTATATTGCGTATCAAAGCTTTATCTGGATTGCTCACATTAGTGGACCAAAACTCAGTGTTACGGCCCCAGTTATAGAAAAAACCACCGCCGCCACGGCTACCCTGAGGAAAAGCGTTAAAACCGCTACTGTTGTTCAGACTTTGGTTGTTGCCTGGTACTCCTGAATTTGAATCAATATTCCAAGCTGATTGTGAGCTCATCGCTTTGGCTATTTTACTTTCCTCTAAAGTCTCATCGTAATTAAAGCCATTTAATATTAGGTGCTCTTCTAAAGCCGACCACTCGTAATCACTGGAGACGTGCCAGCCTTCTGGTGCGAACTCTTTATTTTCTGTGTTATCATCGTTGTCGTGGATTCCCATTACCGCATACCAATTATAGAGTTTTCCTTTGGTTTGGTCATTATTGTAATAGCACCAAGCGCCTGTAGTGAGGTTAGCCCATTCCGTGTTATCTGCTATTTGAGGTATCAGCGTACCATCACGGTAAGTCTCCATCTCGGCATTGTTTAAAGTCCAAACTTGGTCGCCATAGGCAAGGTAATCATAGGTATTGCCGTCAATATCATTAATAGTTTCAGAATGACTAAAACCTTCGTCAATGAATCCGTCACAATTATTATCAAGACCATCCTCAATTTCAATAGCTCCAGGATATACCTGGGCATTAGAATCATCACAGTCTCCATCGTTTTCGGTAAAATTATCTGAATCGTTATCAATAAAATTATTCAGTTCCGTAATTTGTGTTTGCAATTCTATAATCGCTTGATCTACTTTATCTTTTGAATACGTGTAGTTTTTTGTCACTGCATCTTGCGCATCTACAGGATCCGCTAGGTTTTTTATTTGGTTGTTTTCAGCACTAACGGTACCATTGAGTCTAATACCTTGTGCGTGGCTCAGTGCTGTAAAAAGCATGAACGCTATTAATGTAATTTTTTTCATCTTAGTTTTTGATTATTTTAAATGTTGAAATTTGGTTTTGATTGTTTTGTAGGTTTAGTAAATAAACGCCTGATGGAAGTTCTGTTACATTCAATTCTGTGGCATTGGTTTCTAATAGTTTTTTTCCTGACACATTAAAAAGCGACGCTTTATGTGGGCTTTTAGACACAATAAACAGTGTTTCTGTTGTGGGATTGGGGTACACACTCACAACAGTATTTAGTGCTTCTATTTTGATGGTCAATGTGGCACTTGATGAGCTGGCGGTGACTTTGGTAAAGCCAACGGATTCTGTAAAATCGTAGCTCAGTGTATTATTGGTTTCGTCTCTAGTAGGAGTAACACTAGTCCACACATTATTTACGTCCAATACTTCTAATACCAGTTTAGATTCGGCAATATCATTGAGTTGTTCGTCTAAATAATTAAGTAGGAGTGTTCCAGAATAATTAGATAATTTGGCAGAGAATTCGTACACATGATTGATACTTGAATTGTCGCCTACCACAATTGGTTTGCTGGAATGGCTAATGGAATTCGGCCCGGAAAGTATAAAGCCTCCACTAGGTGCCAATTCCAAACCATCTATAGAAATAGAACTATCGGAGTGTATAAAAATGGAACTGCCTTTAGAAAGGGTTAGATTTTGGCTAAAACAAAAAGAACTTGCTAGCAATAAAAGTAGTTGTAATTTGTGCATAATTAATTCGTTAAAAACTGGATTTTTAAATATCCTGCAATATTAACTTATTAATCAGCCCTGCACATTGATCCGGGTTAAGAAATAAATACTATTTTCAAGAATTTCGTTTCCTAATTCGACTAAATCCTTCAGGGGTCATTCCTAAATAGGAAGCAATCATATATTGAGGTACTCTTTGAATAAAGTTTGGTCTACTATTCATTAATTCCAAATAACGCTCCTCAGGGGATTTAAGGAAAAATGATTCGTATTTTTCTGAAACTTCCATGTATAAATTCTCAACTATTGTTCTGCTCAATTCTTGAACTTTAGGAAGTGTTTTATAGAGCATTAAGAGATCATCTCTGTGTATAAGTGTAACTGAAGAGTCTTCCAAAGCTTGAATATAAAATTTAGACTTATTCTCTAAAAGAAAACATGGGTAGTTAGAAATAAATTCATTCGGGAAAAAAAAACCTCGTATGTGTTGAACACCCTCAATTAGGTAGAAGAAATTAAAAAAACCTTTATCAACAAAACCAATATGATCACAAAGGTCATTATCTTTTAAAAAGAACTCCCCTTTTTTGAAATGCTTTGTTACCAAAGACGCTGAAAAAACCAACCATTCTTCTTCTGTTAAATTTATAAGTTTCGACAATGCGATTTTAATGTTAGCTTCCATAGTTTTGACTGGTCAATTGGCTGTCCACAAAGGTAAGTCAAATGATCGATTTCAAACCCCAAAAAGTGAATGCTATTTTTGGCTCAACCACTATTTTATCAAAGGAAATTTCAAACATAAAAAATGGAGAACCGATTCCAATGAATCAATGCTCCGATATATTTACCCAAATGAGATTGCCTTGTCGTTTTGACAAAGCTCCGCTTTGAAAACACAGGATTGGCTGCACCTTTCCTGACAAAGCTCCGCTTTGAAAACAATATGCCTCCAAAAAATCAACGAAGCAAGCTTCTTGATTTTTTGGAGGCATCTTGTTTATTCGTGACCCAAACTTTCGAAAGTTCGAACTTTTTGAGAATTTTATACGTGTTGGATTTTAAGGAAGAAGATATGCCTATAGTTACAAACAATCTAGCTCGATAAATTCTTCTATAGTCATTTCTGTGTAGCCATCATCTAAATCATCATTATTATAGGCTATACTAATCGTATCATCAGTATTCTTTGTTACAGTCCAATACTGACCATAAATACCATTAAATCTAAATTCTGTGGGACTATTGTTACCTGGTGAAACCCAAGGAAATGATGAAAAACGAGTTGTGACTTATGAACAATGGCTTGAATTAAAAGATGAGTAAAAAACGCCATACAACAACGTGTATAATTAATTGCTTTGGCAAGTGCTTATTTGGAAAATCCCTTCGAAATTTTTTCGTGCGCTTTTATTTACTAGATTAGCGCCTTAAACACGCAACTAATCACACACAATACCGTTATAGGTAATATTATCAACTAAATTAATTTAAAAAATTATGGCACAGAAGTTTTCACAAAAATAAAAAACGAGACAATCCTTGTATTAAGAATTTGTCCCGTTTAGTGACCCCGACAGGATTCAAACCTGTAACCCTCAGAGCCGAAATCTGATGCGCTATTCAGTTGCGCCACGGGGCCAATTGTAACGGATGCAAATCTAGAATTTTTTTTTAGATAAAACCTATCGTCAACCCATTTATCTGATGGGTGATTTTTATGCTAATAAAGATTTGACAACATTCGAAATCGCTTTTCCATCTGCCTTTCCGGCTAATTTTTTAGAAGCCATCCCCATCACTTTCCCCATATCTTTCATACCAGCAGCTCCGACTTGAGAAATAATTTCAGAAACCACTTCTTTCAACGCTTCTTCACTCATTTGCTCTGGTAAAAATTGGGCAATTACAGCTGCTTGTGCCAACTCGGGCGCGGCCAAATCCTCCCTGCCTTGTTCGGCGAACAAAATGGCAGAGTCTTTGCGCTGCTTCACTAGTTTTTGCACAATTTTCAACTCTTTCTCAGCTGACAATTCTTCCTTGGCACCACTTTCGGTTTGCGCCAATAGAATGGCGGACTTTACCGCTCTTAAGGACTCCAAAGCGACCGTGTCTTTTGCTTTCATGGCAGTTTTCAATTGCTCCATGATTTGTTTTTGTAAACTCATTAATTTGTAAATTATATACCTTACAAAGGTAGTTAAAAATAAAATCTGAAAAGGTCTCTAGAAAGAATTCATCGCTTCTGAAACTAAAAATTCCCGCTCAGCGGGAATTTAAAAAATGTTTACCTATAACAAATCAATCGACATTGTCGTGTAAAAATGAATTGTTGGATCGCAATTGAATCTCATCATTGTCATCGACACTCAAGGTCGTTCTTGACTGAATATTTTCGTTGTCTTTGGATTCGCTCAAGTCGACCCCCATCCGTTTGTAGGCGGGTTGCTTTTCAATCTCCTCAACATTGTTGTGGACATTTTTCGCAAATTTATAATTGAAATTTTTCATCTTTTCTCTTCGTTTGTCAGAACGCATCTTGAGCTCTGAAATGGTCAAGTCCATTGGAGACACTTCTTTGGCTTCAAAAACTTCAATGGCAGCAACCGCATCACGCTCCTCAACAGTCACAGTAAAATTCAATTCATCCTCCAAAGTTTCAGATACAGGCAGCACTCGCTCTTTGGAAATTTCCTCCTCAGAATGTGGAACCTGCAATTGAGAAGCACTTTTGATGGTCGGTTCGATGTTATCGAAATCTCCCAGGCTGTATTTTCTAATTTGCGCCAATTCATCCTTTACATCTATTGCTCCGTGTACTTCAATCGCATTGATAGCAGCATCCTCTTCCTCTTCCAAAACATACCTCTTAAGTGTTGATTCTTCAGCGGTTTGTTTTACTTCGACTGCATCAATGACCTCGATGTTTTTTATAAACGTATCTACATCCTCGTCCAGGTCAAAATAAACAGAATGCGCCTTTTCTTCAGTAGCTTTTTCAGAAGTAGCAATGGGCAGATCAAACAACAAGTCCATTTGAACAGGTGCTGCTTCTTCTGTTACTTCTTCTAG
>Ga0209504_1000296_pt1 | contig 45614 bp, 39 predicted proteins | sample COGITO_mtgs_1005_FD_184791 | JGI IMG/M metagenome (GOLD analysis project Ga0209504, IMG submission 184791) | Pelagic marine microbial communities from North Sea - COGITO_mtgs_100511 (SPAdes) (version 2) | ecosystem: Environmental > Aquatic > Marine > Epipelagic ... | reverse complement strand
CAGTCCCGTAGGGATGAGGCAGAAGCTGGAGTTCGCGGCGTTGCTGGCTCAGGCACGTATTTCAATACGCTCCTGGGCCAGCGCCTTGCGCTGCTCCAGATTCTGCTCTCACCAGTGTGTCTATAATTCATGGAACTGCTCTAAGCGCAACTTTGAGCTTTTCTCCGGCACCGACTTCGTCGCCGCCCTCTACGAACACGTCCCGCCCAAAGGCTTCCAAACCCTCCGCTACTACGGCCTCTACAGCAACAAAGCCCGAGGGCAACGCAAACAGTCAGGTCTCAAGTCCCATCCTTCAAATCTCAACCCTCCTCTCAACTCAGGTCTCAGGTCTCCGTTTTCAGGTTTTAGGCACCGTCGCCATTGGCGCCAGCGCATTCTCGACATCTGGGGCTGCGATCCACTCAAATGCCCCTGCTGCGGCAGTGAAATGCGCCCGCTCAAGCCTGTCAGGGACCCCGACCAAATCCGCCGCCAGCTTGAACGCCTTGGCTTGTGGGAACCCATTATTTTGACAAAGGCCTGCACCCCACGCGCACCGCCCTCCACCATCCGGTGGATTTTTGATGCCCACGACGGCACCGTCATCGACCTCGAACCCGAAGCCTCCGCCGCATGGCTGCCCACCGCTCCACGCTATAAGCGCGAAAGAGCCGAACCTGAAACTCAATTCTCTGCGCGAACAGCGGCAGCTTCCACTCAGGTCACAGGTCTCAAGCCTCATCCTTCAGACCCCGGCCTATTTCTCGAAATCGAAGATCCCGACCCTTGGGCCCACGACGACGAGCCAATCTTCTGGACGGACTGAGCCGAGACCCCAAACAATGAAAATCCGCACCACACAGGCGCTGAACGCCTGAGTATGCTTTGAAAGACACGAATGTCGGGGGAATTTGCTCTTGCTGATCTTAAAAGAGCGCTTTTGCTGAATTGAAAGACTTAAGCCCTCGAATCAGACACCATTCATCCTTCAAAACTCAACCCTCAATCTTAAATCGCCCCCTCTCCCTTCAACCCTCACCCTCGGCAGCCTGCCCGCCGTAGCTTTAGCGTAGGAGGGGCTAGCGCCGCCAAAAAGCAAATTCCTATCAGTAAAGCACGAAGAGGGGCCTCCTTCGTTTGTTTCTCAGAATTATGTTGAGAATAGCTATGTCGATAAGACAGTTTGGATGAGCGTCGTGGGCTCTTCTGAGGATGGTGCTTTCCCAGAAATATTGAGTCCAGTAATTCCTAATATTGATTGGGATATTGAATTTATTTTGGATGCATACGCTGACCCCTTAAATCCTAAAATTGGTGCTACTGGAAAAAGGGATAAGTTTCCAGCCTATGAGATAATTGTTGAGCAATCGGATGGTAGTTACGAGGAACTGTATTTTTTCTCGCCTCCTTATTCGAGGCAGCCAGGAATCACGACATTGGGATTCACAGAAAATTTTACGACTAGCATTCTTACAATCGAATGAAAAAGCTAATATTCATACTTGTTGCTTTTAGTTCGTGCCTTCACGCCGAAAGCATCGAATATACACTGCAGCGCTTAGAACAGCAATATCGAGCTGAAAACCCAGATTATAAAATAGTAAGAGAACAAGTTGGCGTATTAAACAGATCTATTGCCCAGAGCACATACCCTTTTAAGCAGAGCGTGCAGTGGTGGAATGAGCCGTCGGATACGTTATTGTCTGAGCTAGAAAATATTGCGAATATTCTGGCTCCTTATGAAGAAATGTTAGTCGGGTTAGCTTACTATGAGGGGATTCAGCAGGGATTTCCTACAACATTAACTACGTTGTTGAATGCAAAACCCACAGAAACACTTAAGACTAGTTTAGAGGACTACCTGTTTGGGGATTATTCAAGTAGTATTCCAGCAAGGTCTTTGTTGGTTCTATATGAGCTAGACTTGGCCGATGACGAACTTTACGGAAGGCTCTTTCAGGATATTGTGAATCGAGACTTCAAAAACCAAGATTTTCATACCTTAAGTTTACTCGCGAGCCGCAAAGATCCCGTAAATGGAATGGCTGAAGCATTTTTGAATCTTCTTCAAAAACAAACCGAAGAGTATCAGAGTGGGAGCGAGACAGACATCATTGAGTTAGCAATTATTGCTATGGCCTATTCGAAAATGATAGACGGAATGGGCGCTGAAATGGCGGAAGTAGCCCTTGAGTTAGAGAGGTTGGCCTCTGATATGATGAACGGTGAATACGGGACAGAAATTCTGGCAATATACCCTAATCTGGAAGAATACACTGCTTCAGTTATTAAGCGTATTCGCAATGATCAAAGAATAGAAGTCCCTCCCCTTGGTTATGGTCTTGTAGTCGATAACCCCTTTGATTCAAAAACTGAAACCAAGATTCTTGCAGATTCAACGAATATTAGCACACCAACTCAATCAGTGGCAAAGATCGACGACCCCCAAGAACCCAAGTTAAAAGTTCAACCCTCACCCTCGGCAGCCTGCCCGCCGTAGCTTTAGCGTAGGAGGGGCTAGCGCCGCCAAAAAGCAAATTCCTATCAGTAGTAATTGCCAGCCGCCCGAGTCCAAATGGAGGGTGGGAATATGGCGGTGCAGTTATTCTGAACGAGGCCTTTAAGGAGAGGCGAATAGGAATGGCACAGTTTTGATTCTTCCGGACCTTTATAGTAATTTTCTACACGGATATCTTGTTTTCGGCGCCCTTCATCGACTTTGAGGCCGCTTTCGACTCCTTTTAAAACAGAGAAAACTTGACTCTCGCCGAATCAGGACTTTTTCGTTGCTAGCTTCAGCTCGTTTCTCACTTTTGAATCGTTGCAACAATGGGAAGGCTTATGGCTCAAGGGTATTTCCATTGCTGGTCGCATCTCGTGGAATGGATTGGAAATATTTCGTTCGTCGATGTGAGTTTTTCCAGTATTGGAGATTCAACTCATATTGAGGCTGAGCAAGAACATGGACAGTTCCCTGGGATACGATGAATAGACGGTTTTCAGATCAGCAAAGCGATGATTGCGAGATTCAGAAAAAGTCGTCTGCCTTAGCGCATCACGACCTGTTGATTTCTCTGGTCGGCGACTTGTTGAACGTGTCCGTTGACCCGAGAGAACCATTGGTAACCCAAGGGCTGGATTCTATGATGGCGGCGGAATTACTGGAGAAGCTCCAGGCAAACGGCTTTGACGCGCCCTATGCCGCTCTGCTCGACAATGCCACGATAGGCTCGCTGGCTTCGTTTCTCCGAGCGTTCGAATCAGATGGCCCCAAGGCAACTCCAAGCGAGCTTTCCTTGCAGCCGGTTCCTTTGACTGGGCCACAACAGCTGTGGGCTCAAATCGAACAAAAGGGGTGGGGCTCGTGGTCGAACATCAGTCTTTGCCTTTCGATGCCCGCCTCCCTCATCCCGGCTGCATTTTTGCCGGCTATGGTGCAGTCACTTTGCGAGGCAAACAGTGCCATGCGCATGGTTTTGGTGCCTGCTGAGACTGGCGATGCTCCCGTGCAGCAGCAGCTCGTTTCCGGGTTTCAGGTGGCGGTTCAGATGCGGCCCGTGCCGCGGATTGAGAAGGAGGCCATGCGTCTCATCGAAGCTTTTGAAGGAGAGGAGGCTTCACCCTTCCAGCCTTCGACCCGCGCCTTGATCCTTTCTTCTCCTGATGAGAGTGGGCGACATTGGTTGTGTCTTTCGATGCATCATCTCTTTTCTGATCGGGTGAGCATGCGGAGCTTGGCGCGGCAGATCACGGGTATGATTTCGAGAGGTGAGCTACAACATCCTCAGGCTCCGGCTATCGGCTATTTTGACTATGCCTTATGGCAGAATCGCATCCTGGGTGAAGCCGAAGTGGAGCGGAATCAGGCCAAGCTCGCTGATCTGCTCTCCGGTGCGGATACATCGTCCGAGCGGCCGATTCCTCATCTCGCCAACGAGGAATCCTTGGACTTGGGATCGCTCCCGACCTCCTCGACCTTGCGTCCGGTCGAAGGAGACATTCTCAGTTCAATGGCAGCCCAACTGGAAACGACGCTGCCTCTGTTTTTACACAGCCTCTTTTCGGTCCTGGTTGCGCGTTTGACGGGTGATAGCAAAGCGCTTTCTGGCGATGCCGATCTGTTGCTGTGCCACGTCGTTTCGAATCGTGAAAGCGATGGGTCATTGCGAGATCTCGTTGGCTGTCTCGACACCTCAATTCCAGTGGCCGTTTGCCTGACGAATGGCGAAACTCTCCAGTCATTGTGCGCAAAAACCCGGCATGCTTTCAGTGAAGCTCATGGCTATGCCTCACGTGTGCCGCGTGGGTCATGGTTTGGAAATGAGGGGGATGCTCCCGCTGGTAGCCAGCCTGTCCTTTTTGAACGGGTGCCCCATCTCAATGTCTTGTATGCGCCTGCTGAGAGGGAGGAGGGGGATTCTCTCGATATCAAGATTCATCCAGTCCGTCGTGTGCAGAAAACGCGTTGGGGCTTGTTGCTCCGGATCAGCCTGCCAGTAGCGGGGACGCCGGGCACCTCTTCCACAGAGCCTTCGGGAATCACTATCCAAGCCTTTGCGGAGCATCGTCCTCTGGCGATCTTGGCCAATGATTGCTTCGTCAGACTGCTCCGTGAGTTGCTCAGCAAAGCTCAAAATCTTGTGGGCGAGGTGACGGTTCTCGAGCTCATCGAAGACATCATCGAACGAGTCTCATTTGCCTCGGCACAAGTGCGCCGCGCCGCCGCTCTTGTGCCGTCCAGGTCCACTCGGGAGGCGTTCATCTGGGACAAACTCGTTGCCCGCCAACAACGCTGGTATAAACACGACGAGCGTCGCGAATTACTCCGAGACGAGTCCAATCGTTTCGTTGGGACTGAGGCAAATCCCTTTCCCTTCACTCAGTTAGATAAGCTCAAAGAACGCCGTTTTCTCGATGAGCTTGATGTTCCGCAAGCGCGATTGCTTCATGTTATTCCCAAGGAGGGAATGCCCGATTCTCTGGTGGAGTTGCTTCCCTCGCTGCCTGCAAGTTTTGCGATCAAACCGGTGGGAGCCGGTCATTCCTTCGGTGTGACTCTTGTCCGGGATGGAAATGACCTGACACGTAATGGTGCGCCATTCGAGGTAAGGAAAGTCGCGGCAGAGCTCACCGCGATGGCAAAGCGTGGGTCTTGTGTGCACGAAGGTCATGTCTTCCCGTTTAATTTTTCCTCCTTTCTCATCGAAGAACTCGTCATTGACGAAAAGGGCTTTGACGCGCCCACGGATTACAAGGTTTTCGTAATTGGGGAAAAGCTCTTATGGCTACAGGTTCATTTCAAGGCTGATGGTCATACCTGGGTTGCGTTCGTGGACGAGAATTTCGAACTTTTGCCGCAGCCAGCCTGGGACCCACAAACCTGTTGGCGAACCCACAGAGCACTCGTTTGCACGGAGCAGGAAATGGTTCTAAGTCGCAAGCCACAGTGCCTTCCCGCGATCATTGAGCATTCGAAACGACTGGGTTCGCGCTTGAAGCTCTTCGTTCGGCTCGACTGGTATGCGGATAGAAAACACGGGCCCTTGATGGGTGAAATGACAACATTTCCTCACATGCTCCAGCCTCGTTCCTTTTACTCGGCCTGGGCCAACGAGGTGGTCAAGGCGGCCTGGCAGGATCCTGACGGTGTGGACCCGGTTCGAGATACTGTCGAGTTGATAGTAGATACTGACAGGGTGAGCGAAATCAGGGAGAGCTTGAGCTCTTCGAAATCGAACGTTCCCGGTTTGCAGGATTTTCTTCCGACACTTTCGACGGAGCCATGGGAAGTGGAGGCTTGCACCTCATGGGACACAGTCCGTGATTATCTGGCTGGTTTTGATCTGGCTCCCTGGGGAGTAGCTGGCGGGGACTGCGTCGCTGTCTTTCTTCCCAATGGCATGCAACTTGGCGGGCTTCTGCTTGCGACGATGAATCGCTACCTCGCGTTGCCGGTGGCACCGACACTCCCTGATAGCCTGTTGATCGAACAGTTGCGGGAAAGTGAGGCAAAAGCCTTGCTCGTCATTGCTGAAACGAACGAGGCGGATCGGGCCAACGAGATTGCCGTGGCAATCCCCGGCCTTGCCGTGATTGAGCTGGCAGGAAACAACCGTTCCGATTTGGCTGCTTTACCAAATCGACCGAGGACGGCGAAGCCATCTGCGATTACGCCGACGCGAGGTCCCGATGACATTGTCTTGGCCCTGCGCACTTCCGGGACGACTGGCGAACCCAAGATTGTCCACTTTACCTTATCGCGGCTCGTTCTGGGCGGCGCCCTCATTTCCCAGTCCATTCAGCTTTCACCTGCCGACCTGGGTATTTCTATGCTCCCTCTTCATCACGTGGGGGGGATTTCTTGCAATCTCATCGCCCCGATTTTCACGGGAACACCGATGCGTTTTTTGAAAGCTTTTGATCCCAAGGCCTTCTTCGATGGTCTCGCCGGACCTGAGGGAGCCACGTGGTGTTATTTGGTGTCAACGATGTGGGAGATGGTGCTGGAGTATGCCGATAGCCATCCCGAGCTTCGGCGGATCCGGCCCTGGCCGCGTCTCCGTCTCATACGCAGTGCGGGATCCGAACTGCCTCACCAGATTGCGCTCGAGTTGGCCGATCTCTTTGGTGACAGGGTCACGATTTTTCCCACCTATGGGATGACGGAAGCGATGCCGATGGCTGCTCCTCCAATGGGCTACCGGCTTGAGCGGCCGGGAAGTGTGGGGCCAGCTCTGCCCACCGTATCGGTCGAGATCGTGGATGCCTCTGAAACCGGCAAGCTTGAGCCTGTCAGTGAAGGCGCTGTTGGAGAGGTCACGGTCAAGGGCCCGACGGTTCTATGTGATGATGCTGAGAACTCCAAAATGTTCACGCCTCGAGGATATTTTCGCACCGGCGATCTTGGTAAACTTGCGCCAGATGATTCGGGGTGGTTGTTCATCACCGGCCGGATCAAGGATGCGATCAACCGGGGTGGCGAAACCATTGCACCTGGGGAAATCGAAGCCATTTTGAAAAATTATCCTGGCTGGAAAGATGAAGCGGTGGAGCCTGCATTGATGGTTTTTGCCAGAACTCACGTCGATCTCCAGGAAGACGTCGCGCTGGCGATTGCTCCGTCATCATGTGCCGTGGACCTTGCCGATCTGAATGCTTGGGCGTCCCGGCACCTGCCGTCTTCCATGCTCCCGCAAACGATGATCCGCTTGGCCGAGCTGCCACGTTCTGGCAGTGGAAAGTTGCTGAGGGCGCGCTTCGCGATGGAAATGAATGCATTGCTCAAACCAGCACGCCTGGGGATCCTGCAAGTTTACCAGCTTGAGAGTGATGGAGCCGCTCCTAGGTTGATCCAGGAATTCAGTGCGCCCCAATACCGGCCCCAGCCGAGAAAACCCTCTCGCCTCAGCGAATCTGGCCCGACGCTTGAGTCTGTGCTGGCTGTCTTGCAGAACTATGTGGGCGATGAGGTCGAGCTGGGCCCTGATACACGTTTGGAGGATGCCGGTGTCAATTCACTCGCCGCGGTCGAGCTTGCCGGGCATCTCAGTCGCCGGTTTTCCACCTCTCTTCCACCGTGGATCATCAGTGATTATCCGACTCCGCGCGCTCTTCTCTCTCAGTTGAGCAGTGTCCCGAAAGAAGCTTTGCGACCGGCACGGGAAAGCCAAGGTGTTCCTGAGCTTGTGCGCGCTGATTGGTCTCTTGAGACAGATCAAGACGATCCGAGCTGGGCTGATCTTGAACCAGAGACCCGCATCCTTTTAAGGAATTCGGGACTGTCGATTGGCGTTTTCACTCAATTGATCTCGGCCACCTCCTGGTGGAAGGGCAAGCGCTCTCGTCCTGAATCCCTAGTATTTGGCCGAAACACTGAGTCGACTCGCGCTCCGCTCTTCTACTGTCCGGCGACTTCGGCCGACTTCGACCAAATGGCCACAAGCCTTGGATCAGACCAGCCGGTTTACGGAATGCGCTCGAATCATGGTGTGATGGAACGCACCCATCCGAACCTAGAGACCTTGGCGCGCTACTATGTCGGAGAGATTCTGTCCATTCAGGCTGAAGGTCCCTACCTCATCGCGGGCTATTGCCGGGGAGTCAAACTGGCCTTTCAGATCGCCCTTGAACTTAGCAGGCGCGGTAAGCGGGTCCCCGGTCTCTTCTTGCTGGAACAAGTCATCCCGAACTGGTTCCCAGGACGCATCACTGTGTTTTTCGGGGAAGATAGCTACTACAACCCCTGGGGCTCCTTTGAGAGACCCGAAGAAGGTCTCGATCTCTTTTTCCCTGGCAACCTTGCGGTAAAAACCATCCCGGGCGATCACGATGCCTTTTGGCGAAAACCGGAGGTTAATGATTTTTTCACCCAACTAAGGCGTGGGATTGATGAGGCCGCCACAGCCTCGACACAGATGGCTGAAGTTCCGGAACGCAGGCCTTTGCTTCCGGCAGATGCTCATCAGGCAGAGATTGAAACGACGAAACTTCTGTTCATCACGCCTGGTGAGAAGACACTGAGAATCAAGGTTAGGATCACCAATACGAGCTCGGTAGTATGGCCTTCCAGAAAAGGGACGGGCCCGGAGCTGGGCTATTGGATTCAGGCTGAGCAAATGATATCGCCCATGTTTCATGGCCTGGGTGAAGGCCTTCCCAAGGCCGTTGCCCCGGGGGAAAGCGTCGTAATGTCCCTTGAGCTTCAACTCCCGACCAGAGGACGGAGATACAGGGTCATCATTGACCTGGTCGACAATCGCTCCGAGTGGTTTCAGTTCCGCGGATCCCCTGTGGCGACTGTTAAGCTCTTCTCTCATCCCGTGTTCGTCCCATTCACCTGGATGCGACGAATAGGCCGCCTTATGAATCGGTGAAATTCCTCTCTTCCAGCGCTGATCCCGGTCGCCCGGTCGCAGTTTCACGCCTCCTTGATTTCCATGGAGTCGTTGGTGATTTCACTTTACCCGGTGAAGCGCATCTCTGTTTGGTATCGTTAGAGGCTAATGAACGGATCCTCGCTGCCTGCAATGATTTGCTGGAGCCTCAGGAAAAGAATCGTGCCCAAAGATTTGTCTCCGTTCCCGCGCGCCATCGCTTCGTGGTATCTCGAGCTGTCCTGAGAAAAATCATCAGAATTTACCGCCCCGAATTGCCGCCGGACTTTGTGATTTCCCATGGCCCTTTTGGAAAACCTCATTTGGAATCACCGGAACAAGAATCACCCCTCCGATTCAATGTCTCCCATTCCGGAAATTTTGCCCTTTTGGGTTTCAGCCACGATGCGGAAATCGGAGTGGACATTGAAGAACAACGCCAGTTGGAAGGGATGGTAGGCATGGCCAGAACTGTATTTACTGAGCCTGAAGTAGAACAACTGCTCAGTCTTTCCGAGCCCGCGAGGCAAATGTTCTTCTATCGACTGTGGACCTGCAAAGAAGCGTGGTTAAAAGCCGCTGGAACAGGTTTTCATCGGGATCCAAAATCTCTTTGTTTTTCGGCTGAAATGGAAAGGTTAGATCAGCAATCTGGACTGCTTCCTGTCGATGGGCAGTTCATCCAGTGGGCGACTCATCCTTCTGGCTATGCAATTGCATGGGCCCTTCGATCAACGCTTTCTCCCACGATTCGTTGGATCGATCTTTGAGGCGCTTAATTCTTCTGAACGCTCGGGATGGGGGTGGTCAGTTTAAAACGGAAGAGGAAATGACCTGATCCCGGAGGTGGGACACTTCAAAACTAAGGTCCTGCCGGTGTTATGTTTCGGTTAGGTATTGGGTTTGATGATCGACCTTTGCTTGCGCTGCGAAATGGAGCGGAGGCCGTAGGCCGTAGCGGAATTTCGCAGCTGGCCGCGAACTCGGTGGGGGTTTGATAGCCTAGCGAGCTGTGCGGTCTCTCTTCGTTGTATTCGCATCGCCAGGATTCGAGGATCACCTGGGCCTCCCGAAGCGAACCAAATATCTCACGGTTCAGGAGTTCGTCACGCAACTTGTCGTGGAAACTCTCGATGTAGGCGTTCTCCCACGGTGAGCCGGGCTTGATGTAAAGGATCTCGATTTCGAGGTCCTTGAGCCAGTCCTGCACTGCGTAGGCAATGAACTCAGGACCGTTGTCGCTGCGGATATGGTTTGGCGCTCCGTAGCGTTCGATTGCTGCCTCAATGATGGTGATGACATCCACAGCACGGATCGACCAACCTGCGTGAGTCGCAAGGCACTCACGTGTGTGTTCGTCGATCAAAGTCAGGATACGAAACTGGCTGCCATTGGCCGTCTGATCGCTCACAAAGTCCCAACTCCAGACGTCACCTCGCTTTACGGCCTTCCTTCGACGAGCTGTGGAAAGCCCGACTCTCTTGGCACGGCGCTGCTTCTTGCTCACTTTGAAGCCTGCTTCACGTCGAACGCGAAGCACTCTCTTCTCGTTGATCTGATACCCGTCTCTTCGCATCATCGCCGTGATGCGCCGATAGCCGTATCGGGGATGCTTCTCGCTTAATCGTAGGATCTCTTTCTGCATCTCCAAAGACTCTTCGCTAATCTGACTGACTCGATAGTAGGTCGATCGGGGCAACCCAAGAGCCCGGCAGGCGACTGCCGAGCTTCCCAGCCCCTCTTCCACGGCAAACTTGACGGCCCGACGCTTGGTCGACGATCTCGTTCTCGATCCCGAGATCGACATGATCATTGAACTGATCGGCGGGATCGATCGTGCCTTTGCCTTTGTGAAGGCGGCACTGGAGAACGGCAAGGCAGTCGTCACCGGGAATAAGGCTCTTCTCGCCGAGCGAGGTCAGGAACTTTTCGCCATCGCGGAAGAACATGGTCGTCCCATCTACTACGAAGCGGTCGTGGCCGGCGGGATCCCCATCATCAAGACCGTCCAGGAATCGCTGATCGGTAATCACATTCAGTCCGTGGTCGGAATCATCAACGGTACCTGCAACTACATCCTCACCCGGATGACGGAGGCCAACCTTCGATATGAAGAGGCTCTCGAGGAAGCACAGAAACTCGGGTACGCCGAGGCCGATCCGACTCTCGATGTGAACGGTTGGGATGCCGCCCACAAGGCCATCATCCTCGCTTCGCTGAGCTACGGTTGCTGGGTCCCCTGCGACAAGATCTATGTGGAAGGAGTCGAGAGTGTCCGTGCAGAGGACATCGCCTTCGCGGACAAGCTCGGATATACCATCAAACTTCTCGGAGTCATCAAGCTCCATGAAGAATCCAAGGCTCAACCCTCACCCTCGGCAGCCTGCCCGCCGTAGCTTTAGCGTAGGAGGGGCTAGCGCCGCCAAAAAGCAAATTCCTATCAGTAGGTCCCACAAGAGGTAATCTGACAACTGTGATTCGGTATTATCAAAGTCGCTGCCGACATAAACCTGGTCGGTGAATGTCGCACCTAAAACGATAAGGACCGGATCGCTGGGCCGGTATTCCACTGAGAGACGCAGTTTATCTTCCGGCACTAGAGGAATCTTCGAGCCATCAAAGGCGCCGCCTTCAATTTCTGCATCGACCCAAGTGTAGCTGAGTTTAGCATCCAGTTGATACGGCTCAAAAAACATGGTAATTTAAACTGACCCTTATTTTATCACCGTATCGTAATGTCCTTTCAGACTTGAAAAAATAGTCATAATGACTACTTCTTATAGTCATGAAAGAGTGGAAGATATCGGAAGCGAAGGCGCGACTCTCTGAGGTCGTGAGCCACTGCGTGGAGGAACCCCAGGTGCTCTACAACCGGAAGAAACCGGTTGCCGCGCTAATTGACATGGAGGAATACGAGCAATTCCTCGAATACAAGCAGTCCAAGAAAAAAAAGACTATGGCAGAGCTATTCGAAGAGCTGCGCAAAATCAACGAGGTCGAACCTGAAATGGATGAGCTTCCTCCACGCACCAGCCGCCCTGTCCCCTATTTTGAGGATCTTGATGACGAATGAGCGGTTGGCTAATTGATACAAACATTGTCAGCGAAATCATGCGTCACAAACCGGATGCGCGTGTCGAAGCGTGGAGCATCGCGGAAGGAGACTTTTATGTGAGTGCCATCACCATCGACGAAATTGTCTATGGTCTAGAGCGCCAATCACTGAGCACCAAGATGGAGTGGTTTGAAACCTTTCTCACTCATCGCTGCGAAATTCTGCCCGTAAGCACATCCATCGCGCGACGCGCAGGATCAACACGAGGCCAAGTGGCCGCGCAAGGCATTGCGCGCTCACAGCCAGACATGCTCATAGCAGCCACGGCTTGGGCGCACGACCTGACGCTGGCGACGCGCAACACCCGTGACTTTGAGGGCACTGGCATCGCTTTATTTAATCCTTTCGAAGCCTAAGCTACTCCACCTGAAGGATCAGTCCCTTAAGATAACGGCTCTCGGGTAAGTTAAAGAGCACTGGAAAGTCAAAGGGCTGCGCCGTTCGCGCGAAGATTCGAGCCTCTCGTCCTGCGGCGGCACAAGAACGAGCCACCGCAGCCTCAAAGTCCGCCGCAATGGTTCCCTCCGAGCGGCAATACGTCGCCAACAAGCCTCCCGCCGGCAAGCAATTGAAAGCGGTTGTGTGCAGGGCCTCGACGGCGATGGAGTCGAAGGCCTCCGCTGTCTGAGGCGGATCGAGAATGATCGCATCCACTTCACCGACTTCTCTCTCTGCAAGAAAAGCACCCACATCGGCCTGTATCGTTTCGATAAAACAATCATTCTTCTGAGCCGCAGCACCGATTGCTTTAACACAAGCATCGGAGGTATCCACCGCCACCACATGCTCGGCACCGTTACGCGCAGCCTGAAGGGCAAACGCTCCACTATGGCTGTGCCCATCCAGAACGACCCGCCCCTGACACAGACTACCGACTAGTGCGTGTTGCTCGCGCTGATCCAGAAAGAAACCCGGCTTCTCCACATTCAGTAGATCCAGACGGTAAAAGAGTCCATCGACTTCAATCCAACGAGCTTTGAGATTTTGCCCGCTGAGAGTTCTGACTTCATCCTTATCGTAAATCACGATCTCCTTCGGCTCGCAGGCATCCTGCAGGCAACCAACAATCTCATCCAGAGCGTGATCGACGATGACATGCGTCGACTTCAGCGCAAGTATACCATCGTAGAGATCTACCTCGAGCCCCGGAACGTAGTCTGCATCGGAGCATATCAGACGCTGACAAGCTTCATCACTTCGCCGACTTAGAGCATCATGAACAGCAGATGATAGATAACTACCGTCGAAGTCCACACCTCCGGCCATACTGAACCGACGCCACACACGCCGAGAATCCCTCGGGTCAAACAAACCGCTACCCAAAGCTGTGCCTTCACTATCCAACAGGGTAGCGACACAAGCTTGAGCCGGTACATCACCATCGAGTTGATCCAGCGAAACCCATGGATGTCCACTGAATGTCTGCGACGCGTGCAAGGATACTGAGATCGAATTCTCCATTAAATGAACCCGTTGTTAGCCTCAACGCGCTTTAGCGTAGAGACGGAACGACATGGCCAGCATGACGATATTAGGTATCCACGCGGCGAGCAGCGCAGGTATGATCTGGCGCTCACCTAAGATGGAGGCGAGGCTGATCAAGACGTAGAATATAGCAAAAAATCCCAAGGCTTTGGAGACACCGATCATCGGGTTGGTGCGCACACCGGAAACAGCAAAGGGCACGGCGATTCCGACGATGACGAGGCAGCTGAAAGGCGCGGCGAGGAGTGAGAAGTATTGCACAAGGTAGGCGCGCACGCTCGGATTCTCCTCCGGTGGCACAGCCTCAATAATACGGCGCAGCTCGTTCAGCGAAAGCTCTTTGGGCTTTTTATGGAGTGCCAGCATGAGGCTCGGGTCTTCGTCGAAGTCCTCGAACTTCTTTTCTTTGAAAGGCAGCGTGCGGAGAGGATCTCCGGTCTCGGCATCGAGCAGCAACTCGCGCCCGTCAATAAAGACCCAATGGCCTTGGGTATCGTCGAAGTAAGCCTCAGCGGCGGAAATACGGCTGAGCTCCTGTCCACTGGCGTCGCGCGTGTGCACATTGACCCCGAGCCCGAGCCAGGCACGCTCACTGAATCGGTTCATGAACCAAAGCCGCCCGTCTTTGCGGTTATCAAAACCGAGATTGTAGAGCAGCCCGACCTCACGGGCTTCGCGCTCCGTCTCTTCGGCGGCGAACTCAAGGTTATCCAAAAAGGTGCGCGCTCGCTCGACAGTTTGCGGCACAACCGAAGCGGTGAGATAGAAGAGCAGGAGGGACAGCAGCAAAGCGGCCCCCCAGAGCGAGCGACTGATACGGAAAAGCCCGGCACCCGAGGCACGCATCGCAATAATCTCATTATTCCGGTGCAGACTGCCCATCGTAAACAAAAGCGAGACCAGCACCGCGATGGGCAGGATCGCAGGCAGATAAGTCGGCAACGCCAAACTGTAGTAGAAGAGGATTTGACGTATACCTGCCTCACTATCGAGCAGATCGGGCAGCGTGTCATACATGTTCTGCAGGATAAGGATGCCCACGATCACACCCAAAGTGAGCGCAAAGCCGACCAGCCATTCCTTTAAAACGTAGCGATCCATCAAAGACATGCACCGATATAAAAGCGCCCACGCAGCAAAGTCACTCCGATAGCTGCGATTTTTTTCTGGCATCGTGACTGCTCGGAAGCCTTGATACACAACAAGATGGTGAAACGAATCAAAGAATCCTGGAACTCTCGCCTTGGTGTCATCCTAGCCGTCGCTGGAAGCGCAGTCGGCTTGGGCAACTTCCTTCGCTTTCCGGGGCAAGCTGCGGAATACGGAGGCGGCGCATTCATGTTGGCCTATTTTATATCCTTCCTGCTCATCGGCCTGCCGATCTGTTGGGCGGAATGGGCGATGGGACGCCAAGGCGGGCTCGCAGGCTTCAATTCATGCCCAGGCATTTTCAACTACATCACACGCAAGCCGGCCTTTAAGTATCTGGGGGTGATCGGCGTGCTCATCCCGGTGATCATCTACATGTATTATGTGTACATCGAGGCATGGTGCCTCGGGTATGCGGTCAATTTTCTGTCGGGTAATATGGACTTTGCCGACGTCAGCCAGTCGACCAGTTTTTGGGCACTCTTTATCGGCGCAGGCGAGGATGGCAGCGCACTAGGCTTTGGGCTGAAGCAGGTTGGCCTTTATCTGCTGCTGGCCTTCATCCTTAATTTTGTGCTGATCTACCGAGGCATCTCCAAGGGTATTGAATTCTTTTGTAAGTATGCGATGCCCACACTGGTCATCATCGCATGCGTCATCCTGCTACGCGTATTGACCCTAGGTACACCGGACACGGAGCATCCGGAGCGCAACGTGAACAACGGGCTCGGCTTTATGTGGAACCCGGTCAAGCATGTCGTGGAGCTGAAGGACGAAAGTGGCGACTGGATGATCGACCATGAGGTGGTGGACCCAGCCCGAATCGAAGCGGAGGAAACAGCGGCTGCGACCAACAGCGCGATGCGCGTGCGCCGGATCTCCATGTGGGAACAGCTCTTCAACCCCCAACTCTGGCTGGCGGCGGCCGGGCAAATTTTCTTTTCTCTTTCCGTCGGCTTCGGTGTCATCATCACCTACTCCAGCTACTTAAATAAGAAGGACGATGTCGTGCTAAGCGGTCTGGCCGCGACGAGCGCGAACGAGTTCTGCGAGGTCGCACTGGGTGGGCTCATCACTCTGCCCGCTGCGGTAACTTTCCTTGGGGTGGCCGGCGTGGCCGGTATGGGCACCTTCGACCTAGGCTTCAAAGTCCTGCCGATGGTTTTTGCCAACATGGCCTTTGGTGAATTGTTCGGTTTCCTCTTCTTCTTTCTACTTTTCCTCGCAGCGGTCACCAGCTCACTCTCGATGCTGCAGCCGGGCATCGCCTTTCTCGAAGAAGCGATGAAGATCAACCGTAAGCAATCTGTCGCCATCCTGGGTCTAATCACAGCCGTGGGCTGCGGGTTCGTGGTCTATTTCAGCCAGGACGTCAAAGCACTCGACACGATGGATTTCTGGGTCGGCACCTTTTTGATCTTTGTTCTATCGACGATCCAGATCATCATCTTCGGGTGGATCGTAGGGATTGAAAAAGGCTTTGCTTGGGCGCATGAGGGCGCGGCGATCCGCATACCGGCATTTTTCAAATTTATTATGAAATATGTGAGCCCACTTTTCCTGATTGCCATCTTCACACTCTGGGTGGCGGCGAATGTCTTCGGCATCGATTTCCGCACAGGCGAGGCAAGGTACAGCGGCTATGTCATGGATCTCTTCATCGAGCCCAATACGGTTGCCCGCTTGAGTGTGGGACTGATCGCGCTGGTTGCCGGGCTCTTCATCTTCATCGTAGCGCTCAATCCCGACTACAAGAAACTGAACAAGGAGAAATAAGCTATGACTGCAGCAGGTTGGATAATCATGATTCTCTCAGTAGCCTCGGTCAGCACGCTGCTCGCTTGGTGTATCTATAAAGTGGTCTCGACGCCGCATGAAACGGAGCACATCCACGGGTTCGAGCAAGAGACGCCGGATGTAGAACAATAAGCCGATACCGGAGAAGCCTCTTCTGGCCATTCAGCTAAGACTGCGCGGCTAAGAACGGCTCAATGTGTCGACAAAACGCATCCACCGTTTGCTCCGCCTGCAATCTTTGAATCGAACATTCGGCCAGATTGCGCCCACCATCCTCGAGTTGCATGAACCCAGCCACTGCGTCTGCCAGGGAGCGGGCATCACCCGCTTCAAAGAGAAGGGCGTTCTTTGCATGCTCCAAGAGCTCCTGGTTGCCGCCAATATTCGCGACGATACACGGCACGTTCGAAAGCATCGCTTCCAGCACCGTCATAGAAAAGGGTTCAGCGCAACGACTGGTGTAAAGTAATGCATCATAATGAGCGTAATGCTCAGCCATTTCCCCGGAACGGATACCACGCATCGTTACCCGATCCATTAAGCCAACCGCCTCGATACGCTGGCGCTTAGCTTTGCGCTCACTGGGTTTGCCCATTCCAAAGAGGTCCAGCGAGACATCGATCCCACGCTCCTTTAAAATACCGATTGCGTCGACCGCGATATCTGCACCTTTGAACGCATTCAATCGCCCCGCCCAAACAAACCGTCTTCGCCTGCGGAAGGACTTTTTGGGCGAAAGCTTCTTCAGGTCCAAAGCCGGGTATATCCGCGGCAAGCTTTTGGCCACGGATAATCCGTTTTTAGACAAATGCCCACGCAACCAATCACTCACCACATAGCTGGCACTGAGGTCTAGGCTATTCACTGCACCGATGGGCAACATCTCCATAACACGGCGCACTCGCCCGACGCTACTGAGTAATGTGCGGTATATTTCGGAGCGTTGACTCGAATTCGCAAACCACCAGCGATACCAAGGATCGCGATTGAAGTTCGCAGGGAGCAACCAATCCGAGTGCAGATCGTAGACCACCCGGAGCCCCTTGTCCTGCAAGCGGAAAAGCAGCGACTTCGATAGGCCTTCCATATTCCAGACATAAACCGCATCGGGCTTGAAACGACGGACACGACTCTCCAGAATCTCCGCATTGTAACGCTCGTGCGCGAGCGTCGCTCCATAGGAATGGCCAAGTAAAGGATTCGCCGTCGGTTCAGTAAAAAGCCTGAGCTCCCGAAACACTCCTTTACTTCCTGGTAAGCCCATCGGAGGCAAACGATGATCCGACGTCAGAACCTGAACTTGATGACCCATTGACGCCAAACAATTAACCGTTTGCCTGCAACGCTCATCATGCCCCCCATAACTCAGAGGCGGATAGACCGAGGTTAGAATTAGAATGCGCACTCACGAAAAGAGCCAGCAAAAGCAGTGCCCTTCCAGCTTTTTTGAGTAAAAATTATTTAAAAAGATAAAGCGTTACTCTACAGACACGACATCAACTGAAGTTTCCCCAATAAAAGCCCAAACCAACTGATTAAAACCCAGTGTGCCCGCATCTAAGATGACAATTTATATTATTGTTTGAATTAGCTGTCTCCGCCAAAGGTGCCATTTTAAACAGGGGATAAGGACACCTAAAGCAATCCGCATACGTATATCCGCTCCTTTCGGTGCGGAACGCTTTCCGGCTGCTGTTGCAGTTTGTGTCTCCCCCGAGGATATAATGGCACCCCTCCGCCTAGGGCAACTTTCTTTGCGCTTGCTGCACATTAAAGAGACTGGCCTAATCACATCAGGCAGCTCGATTATCTAAAACGAATTATGTCCCACTATTACATACGTATACCCGAGCAAGACGAGTCTCGCGGTCCTTTTGACATCCCGAAGCTGGAGACACTTGCTGAGGCTGGCCAGATCAACCCGAACACCCTCTACTACGACGTGGAGCGCGAAGAATGGATTCCCATCGCGCTGAATGACGCATTGCGCAGCAAAGTTTTTCCAGAACGGGAGAAGCTTACGCTAAGGATTCAGAAAGAAGAAAAGCGAGAAGAAGAAGAAGAAGAAGAAGTTTCCGGATTGGATATTGAGTCCATGCTCCTCGCCGCAGAGGGCGGGACCGAGGAGAGGCGCAAGCGGACCCGCCAGAAAAAAAGCTTCGAACACGCGGCCAAGCTATCTGCCGCAGGCTTGGGGATTATGATGATCTTCTCCGCTCTTTTCATGATTTTGTCACTCATGCCTGTCCTCCGAGCTGCGATCAATGATGGCGCCATCGCCCATCTCTTCAACTACCCGACGATCTTGATCGGCATCTTCGATTTGATTTTGGGCGTGTTGCTCATCCTTTCGGTAACGGAAGTCTTCCCGCTGGCACGCGGGCGAGCGATGCTCACCCTAGGCTTCGGCCTCTACGTTGGCTGGGCCCTGGGCGACCCCCTCCTGATGGGCCTGACGGCGGCGGCCGCCATCGGCATCTTCCTCGCAACGATTTCGCAAAGCCTGAGCACCATGATCTTTGCCCTCGTCCTCGGCATTGGTGGCAACGCCTGGCTCGCCTACCTCGCACTAAACGGCCGGTTCGATGGTTTTTTTGATGGCATCACACTGAATCTAATCGCCAACTAACACGCTCATTTTGCACAGCAAAAACAGCTCAACAGAAAGGTCTTCTATCTTGCGTATTTTGAATCCAATCAAGTCGTATATGATGCGGCTACGTGAGCTGATGCTCAGAGAAATCTGGGAGTTGGACGACCTCGGACATCGCAGCATGCGCGCACACTCGTATTACCTGCTACGTATTCTTACACTGACCTGGCAGGGCTTGAGACGAAATAAAATCCCCGTGCAGGCAGCCGCCCTGACTTTCTATTCCTTGATTGGCTTGGGGCCGCTAATCGCCCTCGGCATTATGGTATCGGGCTTTGTCGTCGACCAGGGCGACGAAAATCTGGCAGTCGACGCGATCACCAAGGCGATCGCCTACGCAGCGCCGCAGATCGCTCTGGGCAGCGAGGGAACAGTCGCTGGAGACAATACACAACTCGCGCCTGAAATGACGGAGTTGATCAACAACTTCATCTCCGCTGCGCAATCAGGCACCGTCGGGGTGGTTGGCTCGCTCATGCTCTTTGTCATCGGCATTCAAGTGCTCAGCTCCATTGAGGGCTCTTTTAACTCTCTCTGGGGCGTAGAAAAAGGCCGTAAATTAGGCGAGCGCATCGTTGTCTATTGGACCTTCATCAGTCTGGGCGCGGTCTTAGGCGCCGCGTCCTTGACGCTCTTTACGCTGCCGAGAATCCTCGCGTTCACCGAACGCCTGCCATTCGGCGAGTTATTCAACGCGGCGGCGCTCTTCCTCTCACCGGTCTTCGCTTTCATCCTGCTGACGACTCTTTTGGGCTTTTTCTTCCGCTTCATCCCAAATACAAAGGTCGACTGGCGCCCTGCCTTCGCGGGCGGCGCCCTCGTCGTCCTACTGCTTAATCTCTATAACATGCTCTCGTTTCTCTACGTGCAGCGCGTGGTCGACACTCGAAGCCTCTACGGATCGGTTGGCATCATCGTGGTGCTGATGCTGGGCTTGTATATTTTCTGGTTGCTCATTCTACTCGGCGGCCAAGTCACCTACGCCGTGCAAAACGCCGACTTTCTGACCAATGAGAATGCCTGGCAGAAAACCAGCGAGCGCTCCCGGGAGCTGATCTCACTCAGTGTGCTGATGCTCGTGATGAAGCGCTTTAAAAGCGGATCTCCACCGATCCGGACGAGTGAACTTCTCAAGAAATTACGTATCCCCAGCCATATTTTGAACTCCAGCATTCAGCGGCTATGTGCGATCGGCTTCCTTAGCCAAATCGAAGATCAAAACTCCGAAGAAGAGCGCGACCACGCCTACCAGCCAGGTTGCCCGGCTGAGAATGTGACCCTCGCCAGCTTCAAGGAGAGTATCGAAACTTACGGTAACAACGAAGGCACTGACCTTGTCTCCAGTAACGACCCCATCCTGCGCATGTATCTGGACGAAGTCCTTACCCTTAGGGACTGCCCAAAGGCGAGCCTGACTTTGCGTGACTTATTGGAAGGCCAGCAATAGGTTGACAGTTTAAAAAGGGAATCTAACCTCCACCGCTTTTTCGCCTCTCATGATCTCTTGGATACAAAATCACCTCATTCGCCACGGCCGCTGGATATTTCTCTCTCTGCTGGCTCTTATTATCATCGCCTTTGTCTTCACCATTGGCAACACACCCGGTTGCACGACCGACCGTAGCGGTTACCAGGAAAATCTTTTTTACGGGATCGACCTAAATGCCCCCCGCGAGCGCGAGGTGATCATCGAGAAAGTGCAACTAAGCGCTTTCCTCAACGGGCAGCAAATCGGCAGCGAGGAGCAGTTTCAATCACAGCTGACCAGCCGCATCGCCCTGCTCCACTTGGCTGATGAGCTCGGCGTGCCCGCCCCTGACCAAGCGACCTTGGCCGACTTTATTACCACGAAAAATGCCTTCCGCGGCGCAGATGGTGAGTTCAGTGCAGACGCCTACACCAGTTTTGTTGACAATATTGAGTCCAACCCGCGCACCCCGCAAGGCCTCGTCCTCCTCGTACTGGAAGAAGATTACCGCATCAACCAAATCGGCGCGATCCTCTCGGGCCCAGGCTACTTGTTGCCATCCGAAGCTCTCGCCCAAACGCAGCGTAGCCGCACACAATACACCCTCAAGACCGCAGAGCTGAGCTACTCAGGTTTTACGCCGGAAATCGCTGAGGGCGCAGCCGCTATCCGCGAATACTACGAAAGTAACAAACTGCGCTACGAAATCCCTGAACGGATCAAAGCCAGCTACGTTTTCTTTGACCAGAATCAATACGAAGCTCAAGTGTCCGAAGCCACCGAGGGTGAGCTGCGCGAACACTTCATTGCCAACCGCGCGCAATTTGTGGCCGACTACAAAGCCGCCAACCCTAAACCCGCTACGGCCGAAGGCGAGGCAGCGGAAGCCGACATCCCCGTCACCTACGCTGATGTGCGTGAGGCGGTCGCTCAGAGCTATCTGAAAGAGCAGGAAGCGCGCATCGCCAACGAAGCAGCCCAGAGCTTCGCCTACGCCCTCTACCGCGACCAGATCAAAGGCGAGTCAGCCGCTTTCAATACCTTACTGAGTGAATCCGGCGTCAGCCTGATCAAGATCGAGCCCTACACTCTAGCCGGTGCCCGCCAACGGGCGCTTTCACCCGAGCTGCTTGAATCGGCTTTCGCTCTGGGCGGTAACCGCTACTATTCCGATGCCTACGCAGTCGAAGGTGGCTATGCTGTATTGATTTACGAAGGCCGTATGGCTCCGGAGATCCCCTCTTTCGAAGCCGTGCAGGCTGAAGTCACCGCCGACTACATGGCCGATGAAAAACGTCGTCTCTTCAACGAAAAAGGTGAAAGCCTCCAAACCGAATTGGAAGCCCAACTAGCGAAGGACTCAAGTTTCGTCGAGGCCGCCGAAGCTTTAGGACTCCGCCCCGAATCCTACGAAACATTTATCGCTCAAGACGCGCCCCGCGAACTCAACCGTAGCGCCCTAGAGCAAGCCCAGAGCATGCAGACTGGCGAAGTCTCACCGATGCTCACCATCGGCGACAGCGGCATCTTCGTCTATGTGGCCGATACGGTCGTACCGGAGATCGCCAGCGACGACGAGGCTCTGAATCAATCCGAAGACTACCTCGCACGTTTTGCCGCCTACACCAGCGGCACCGCGTTGGTCAATGAACTTGTCTTTCGCGGCCTCCCCGAAGAGACGGCTATCGAAAAGTAAGCCTGCGCGCCACGATGGATTGGAGTCAATTCCAGCGAATCGACCCCCATCTTCTTGTCGGTCTCGTCAACACCGAGTTGCGTAATCAAGCCGACTCACTGGAGGATCTATGCCGCACCCACGACATCGAATCGGCACAACTGTGTAGCTATCTGGCAGCAGCCGACTACCACTATCGGGCGGAACAAAACCAATTCCGCTAGAGGAGGCTACAAATGTTTCTGGATCGCTTGATTCAAGCTCTGGGACATCGCTTCATCCCCGAATGTGCCAACACGAATGCTCAACTCATAGTAAACCGGAGACATGGTCTTATAGGTCACGGTGATTTTTTGATCATTCGTATCCCGGAATAGGTAACTGCCGGAGCGCACATCCCCCGATCCATGTATATACTGCAGATTCATATCTCGCCCCCCTTGTTTGATCGCTCGCTCGAGATGCTCCGGCGACGCATCCACCAGCACAGCCAAGTCGCCCATCGCATACGCAGTGCCACCTATTGCGGCGCCGCCCACGCCTGCTAAAATTGCCACACACCCAGTAAAGTGCGCGGTCGCAACCAGCAGGAGAAGCATCTTACACATGATATTTAAACTCTGTTTCATAAGATTAAAGATTAGACATGGATCGAAGGATCACAACTCTTGATTTTTATAATTACGGCACTAAACTGTCGCACTCCATTGGGGGATTAGACCGACCCATTCCCTTGAACGCGCCCTCGGCCGTCCTTAAATATCTTCAAATCTAACAGAGCCAAAAAAAATATGACCACACAAGCACCTGAACGCCACGAATTCCAAGCCGAGGTTAAGCAAGTCCTCGATATCGTCGTCCACTCGCTCTACACGGACAAAGAGATCTTCGTCCGTGAGCTCGTCTCTAATGCCTCAGACGCCACAGAAAAACTGCGCCACACCCAAGTCGCCGAAAAGGATGCCGATGTATTCGACCCCGATCTCGACCTCGAGATCCAAGTGACCTCCGACGAAGAGGCCGGCGAGATCACGATTCGTGACTTCGGCATTGGCATGACGCACGACGAGCTCATCGAGAACCTCGGCACCATCGCGCACTCCGGTTCGAAGGCTTTCCTTAACGCCCTCAAAGCGAGCGGCGAGCGCAACGACAACCTCATCGGCCAGTTCGGTGTCGGCTTCTATTCGGTCTTCATGGTGGCCGACTCGGTCAAAGTCTATACCCGCAGCTGGCACAAAGAAGGCCAGTGCTATTGCTGGTCAAGTGACGGCTCCGGAGCCTACGAGATCGAGCCAGTCGACGGCGAGCGCCGCGGCACTCGTATTGTCATCTCCCTGAAGGATGCCTACAAAGATTTCGCAAAGAAGGCACGTCTCGAAGCAATCATCAAAAAGTATTCCGCTTTCGTACAGTTCCCTGTTTTGGTTGAGGGTGACAAGCTCAACACCGTCGGTGCCATCTGGCTCAAGAGCAAGAGCGACATCAGCGACGAGGAATACAAAGAGTTCTACAAATTTCAGGCCAAAGCCTTTGACGAGCCCCGTTTCTGGCTGCACTTCTCGGCTGACGCCCCGCTCTCGATTAACGCTTTGATTTTCGCGCCGACCGAAAACATGGAAGGCTTCGGCTTCGGCCGCATGGAGCCAGGCGTCGCGCTCTATTGCCGTAAGGTCCTGATCGACAGTGAGCCGAAGAACTTACTCCCTGACTGGCTCCGCTTCGTCCGTGGCGTCGTCGACAGCGCCGACCTCCCTCTCAACATCTCCCGCGAGTCGATGCAGGACAGCTCACTCATTCAGAAGTTGAACAAGGTCATCACCAAACGCTTCCTCAAGACCCTTGAGGAAAAGGCGAAGAAAGAGCCCGAAGTGTATAATGACTTCTGGCAGAACTTCGGCCTCTTCCTCAAGGAAGGCGTCACGACCGACTTTACTCACCGCGACCAGCTGCTCGGGCTCCTTCGCTATGAGTCCTCCTACACCGAGAAGGGCACGACGACCAGTTTGAGCGACTACCTCTCCCGTGCACCCGAAGGCCAGAAAGAAATCTACTACCTCTTCGGCCCGAGCCGGGAGGCCATCGAGAGCGGCCCTTACATCGAAGCATTCAAAGCCCGCAACATTGAGGTGCTCTACCTCTACGAGCCAATCGACGAGTTCGTCATGAACCACGCCCGTGCATTCGAAGAAAAGAACTTTGTCTCCGCCGATAGCGACGAAATCGACCTTGACGCTATTGCGCCCGAGACCGAGACCGACAAGGGCGAAGCCCTTGAAGCCTCCGCATCAGAAGCCCTCTGCGCCTTTATCAAAGAAACGCTCGGCGATGAAGTCTCTGAAGTCTCCGCCAGCGACCGCCTCGTTGGCAGCCCGGCCATGATCGTTAACGCCGACAAGATGATGACCGCGCAGATGCGCAAGATGATGAAGGCCATGCAGCAAAAGACAGGCGGCCCCGACATGGGCGCCGAACCTCCGGTCAAGCTCCAAGTCAACCCGCGTCACCCACTAGTCAAGAACCTGGCCGGCCTCCACGAGAGCAACGGCGAACTTGCCTCGCTGATCAGCGAACAACTGCTCGACAATGCCCGCATCGCCGCCGGCCTCCTCGAAGACCCGAGCCAAATGGTGCAGCGCAACTACAAAATCCTCGAGCAGCTCAGCGCGAAGTAAGCCTGTTGACGACGCTTTTCATTCCCCAGCCGCGAAGCCGCGAAAGCGCTTCGCGGTTTTTTTGTGCTCTGATACAGCTAGGAGAAACCCTTGCTGAAGCTGCGGGCTACGTAGTGCGCAGCTTCAGCAAGCACTCTGAGATACGGCTCTATACGCTTTAGCAGCTTTTAATAAGTTCGCTCGTAAAGTTAAAACAAGGAACCTCAAGAGCAGCCTTGCCAGACTTCCCCACTTCCCTACAACCGATCGCATGCGGATGCTGCTCATTGTGCTCTGTTTCTTTTCGCTCAGCCTGACCGGGCGGGCAGTTGAACAAGTTGAAGGCGTGTGGGAAGTGCTCGCAGGCTGTCGGCTGGTGAGTTCCCCTATTAACGACGGCGACAGCTTCCTCGTCAAATACGGCGACGAGACATTCACCTTCCGCCTCTATTATGTGGACGCGCTGGAAACAAATGTGTCCTACATCGACCGCGTGCGCGAACAGGCGCGCTACTTCGCCATCCCTGAAGAAGCAGTCACCGATGCGGGCAATCTCGCGAAAGACTTCACCCGGAAATTCCTGCGCGGTGAGTTCACTGTGATCACCAAGTGGGAGGACGCCCGCGGCAGCAGCCGGAACAAGCGCTACTTCGCTCTCATCGAGAAAGGTGATCAATTCCTCTCCATCGAGCTGATGCGCGCTGGACTTGCCCGGCTCTACGGCAAGCCGACCGAAGACCGCTGGCCGGGCGGCGTCACTCCGCGCACTTTCCTCGGTCGGCTGAAAAACAGTGAACGGGCAGCTCAACGCGAAGAACACGGTATCTGGGCACTGGCTACCGGTTCGATGCAAATGTCGGGATTGGAGGCACTCAGCGCCGCCACCGAAGCATCGGACGCCTCTGAACTCAACGGCAGCGGCACCATCCCGCTCAAAGAGCGCACCAATATCAACACGGCGTCATCCCTGGAGCTCCAGACTCTTCCTGGAATCGGCCCCGCTCTGGCCGCACGCATAATCGGCGTACGGCCCATCAACAGCATCGAGTCGCTCGTCGAGGTCCCGGGCATCAGCGCCAATACCCTGGCCGGCTTCAGCCACATGGTTATAACCAAAGATCCGCCGCCCCCAGCCTTAACTGTGGCTTTTTATCAAGCCGAGCTCGATACCTACCTCGACCAAGAAGTCACCGTCCGCGTGGCCTCCGTCGCGCAAAGTGATGCAGCAAGCCCCGAGAGTTTCCGCTCTGTCGTCCTGCAAACTGCCTACGAGGGCGAAGACGGCGGACAGATCACCGCCTATATTCCCGACGAATTCTACGAATCCTTTCTGAACTACTACCGCGAACCGAACCGGGAATTCACCGGACTACTCTATTCGCGCGAAGGCGAAATCGTCATGGTCTACGTTCGCAAATAGTCCACCATTGACCTTACCCTCGAACCAGCACAGTAACGAACCCACCATGAAACTCAGCGACTTCGATGCCTACCGGATCACCAAAACCCAAAACAACACAATCGCCAAGGTATCCTCTGACCCTTGGGCCGAACTACCGAAGGATAAGACCACAGCCAAACAAGAGCTTTCCTGCTTGCATGAACGTCTCGCCGATCTCCAGCAACGCTTCTTCGTCGATCGCCGCAAAAAGCTCCTCTTCGTCCTGCAGGGCATGGATACCAGTGGTAAAAACGGTACCATCCGTGCCGTTTTCCGCGGAGTCAACCCACAGGGCGTCCATGTGGCCAGCTTCGAAAAGCCTTCCACCCGTGAACTGGCACACGACTACCTCTGGCGGATCCATAAGCGAGCCCCCTCCAAGGGCGAGATCATGATTTTCGACCGCAGCCACTACGAAGATGTACTCGCGGTCCGCGTCAACAAGCTCACGCCCGAAGAGGTCTGGCGCAAGCGCTACCGCCACATCAACGATTTCGAACACATGCTCTCAGACGAGGACACCGTCATCCTCAAGTTCTTCCTCCACATCGACCGCGACACTCAGAAGCAACGCCTGCAGGAGCGCCTCGACACCCCAGAAAAGAACTGGAAATTCGACCAGTCCGATCTCGTCGCCCGGGCCAAGTGGGACGAATATGTCAATGCCTACGAAGAAGTCTTCAACAAGACCAGCACCTCCTACGCGCCCTGGTATATCATCCCCTCCAACAAAAAATGGGCGCGCAACCTACTCGTCGCCCGTATCGTGGTGGCCTGCCTCGAGGACATGCACCTCAGCTACCCGAAAGTCGGATACGACCCTTCGCAAGTTGTGATCGATTAATCTGAACAGCTCCCACCCAAAAAAACCTGCGAATCGGGCAAAAAACAGCTTGATTTCGCGCTTGGGCACGATTTGCTCTCCCCCTTTTCCCATGAAAGCCACTATCAAAACACAAGGTCGCCAATTTACCGTAACTGAAGGCGATGTCCTCAAAGTAAACTCCTTCCCAGGAACGGAAGCGGGCGACACGATCGACATCAACGAAGTCCTCATGATTGGTGAAGGTGCGGACGCTCGCTTCGGCAGCCCGCTCGTCGATGGTGCCTCGGTTAAGGTCACCATTCTCGAAAACAAGAAAGACAAGAAGGTTGTCGTCTTCAAAAAGAAGCGTCGTCAAGGCTACAAGAAGCGCCGCGGTCACCGCCAGCACCTTTCTGTTATCAAAATCGAATCCATCAACGGATAACCTCAAGTACTAGGAGATACTGAACGATGTCACATAAAAAAGGACAAGGAACTTCACGCAACGGACGCGACAGCAACGCAAAGCGCCTCGGCGTTAAAAAATTCGGCGGCGAAGTCGTCGTAGCAGGTAACATCATTATCCGTCAGCGTGGCACACGCTTCCACCCCGGCGCCAACGTCGGCATGGGTCGCGACCATACTCTCTTCGCCCTGAAGGATGGTCGTGTGGCTTTTGATAAAACCCACCGCAAGATTAACGTAGTCGAAGAAGCCGTCGCTTAAGTTCAAGACTGGCGATCCTCCCAAAACACTTTCTAATCCCGCTTCGCAAGAAGCGGGATTTTTTGTGCGGGCCGATCTCGGAATCCGAACGGCGCACGCCAGGCACGGACGACACGGAGGTCGTCCCTCCGGGTGAAGCTCTATCTCCTTTCGGAGGGACGCGCTCTGTCGCGTCCGCTGGACGTCGCGGGGCGGCCTAGCTTCGGCGGACGACACGGAGGTCGTCCCTCCGGGCGAAGCTCTATCTCCATTTCGGAGGGACGCGCTCTGTCGCGTCCGTTGAATGTCGCGGGGCGGCTTGGCTTCGGCGGACGACACGGAGGTCGTCCCTCCGGGTGAAGCTCTATCTCCTTTCGGAGGGACGCGCTCTGTCGCGGTTCGGCCTGGCTTCGGCGGACGACACGGAGGTCGTCCCTCCGGGTGAAGCTCTATCTCCATTTCGGAGGGACGCGCTCTGTCGCGTCCGCTGAATGTCGCGGTTCGGCCTGGCTTCGGCGGACGACACGGAGGTCGTCCCTCCGGGTGAAGTTCTATTTCCATTTCGGAGGGACGCGCTCTGTCGCGTCCGCTGGACGTCGCGGTTCGGCCTGGCTTCGGCGGACGACACGGAGGTCGTCCCTCCGGGTGAAGTTCTATTTCCATTTCGGAGGGACGCGCTCTGTCGCGTCCGTTGAATGTCGCGGGGCGGCTTGGCTTCGGCGGACGACACGGAGGTCGTCCCTCCGGGTGAAGCTCTATTTTCCATTTCGGAGGGACGCGCTCTGTCGCGTCCGCTGAATGTCGCGGTTCGGCCTGGCTTCGGCGGACGACACGGAGGTCGTCCCTCCGGGCGAAGTTCTATTTTCCATTTCGGAGGGACGCGCTCTGTCGCGTCCGCTGAATGTCTCGGGAACTAGAATCGAAGCGTATTTTTAGTTTCGCGTCTTTCTCGTTTTTCGTAGTCATTCTTACTCTATCCGAACATGGCCATCCCACTCGAAGAACTCAAACGGCAGCGCGAACAGATCCAAAAGCACCTGGACTGGCTGGACGCGAAGATCTTCGAATTAAAGCCGCAGGTCGAAGGGTCGGAAACCGAACCGCTCAGAAAGTCCGCCGAAAAGAGCCAAGCCCTCGAAACCAGCTCGACCGAAAGTCAAACGCCTCTACCCAAGGTCGAACCGGAACCAGAAATCGAGCCCACCTACCAAGCCAAGACTCAGAACGAACTACTGCGGGCGAAAGTCGGCTGCTTCCTTTTTTTCGTGCTCGGGATCGTGCTGTTTATTTTCCTGCTCTTTGGGCTGCCTTACTATCTATAAAGAATCGGACTCGGTGCCCTTGCCCAATGCCGCGCTTATTGGAGTCAGGGTCCCGCCCTGCACACATTGGCTACCATCCTTACGACATATTCATCGGATCAACATCGATCAGGTCGATGACGTCCTTATCCATCTTGAAACCTGCGCGCAGAGCGGCGATTTTCTGAATCACTCGGCTGGCGCTGGGGGCGAAATACCAGAGCTGGAAGCGGTATTCGTCGCGGATTTTTTCAATCGGCGCAGGGGCGGGACCGCGGATCTCAAGCTGCCCGTCCATTTCCTCTTCCACCACTTTGAGCCATTGCTCGATATAGAAATTGACCTTGTCTGGATTGCGTCCGCGAAAGAGGTGGCGAATGAGGTGACGGAACGGCGGATAATTGAACTCACGGCGCTGCTCCAGCTCTTCGAGCTGGAAGCCGTCGAAGTCGGACTTGCGGGCGAACTGAATGGGCGGGGCATGGGGTGTGTGCGTCTGGATAACGACCTCGCCTGCGCGGTCGCCGCGACCAGAGCGGCCGGAGACCTGCACAATAAGCTGAAAGGTGCGCTCGGCCGCGCGAAAGTCCTCCACATGAAGGGATTTGTCGGCGTCGACGAGTCCGACCAAGGTGACGTTGGGGAAGTCGAGCCCTTTGGCGATCATCTGGGTGCCGACGAGGAGGTCGATCTTGCCGATCCGGAAGTCGTTGAGGATTTTCCGGTAGAGGTTCTTCTTCGACATGGAGTCGGCGTCCATCCGCACGATCTTGGCGCGAGGTAGGATTTTTTGGACAATGTCCTCGATCTTCTGGGTGCCGAGCCCCTTCTTTCGGATGTTGACCGATTGACACTCGGGACACTTGAACGGAGCTTCGCGGTGCTCGGCACAGAGGTGGCAGCGGAGCTTGCCGTCCGTGCGGTGGAAGGTCATGGGGATACTGCAATGCTCGCAGCTAGCGACATAGCCGCAGTCCGGGCAAAGAATACTAGTGGAAAAACCACGACGGTTGAGGAAGAGAATACTCTGCTCCTTCTTCTCGAAGCGGTCGACCAGTTTATCGGCCAAAGTGCGCGAAATGGGCGACGGCCCTTTACCCGTAAGCCCCTCGCGGCGCATGTCGACCAGATGGATCTTGGGCAACTGACGGTGGTCGACCCGGTTGAGGATGCGATCGACGGCGTATTTGCCCCGCTCGACATTGTAGAGCGATTCGAGCGAAGGCGTGGCCGAACCGAGCACGCAAACGGATTTGTTAATGTGCGCTCGATAGACGGCCACGTCGCGCCCGTTGTAGCGGGGCGACTCCTCCTGCTTGTAAGAGGGCTCGTGCTCCTCGTCAACAATCATGAGCTTGAGGTTCTGCACGGGCGCGAAGACGGCCGAGCGTGCACCGACCACCACGTGGGCTTCACCACTGGCCAGCGCCTTCCAGGCGTCATAGCGCTCTCCTTCCGAGAGGTGGCTGTGCCAGACCACGGTGTGGACGCCGCGGGCTTCCAGCCGCGCGCGGACCCGGCCGACGGTCTGTGGTGCCAGTGCCACCTCGGGCACGAGGAAAATGACGCCGCCTCCCTCGGCCACGATCTTCTCGATGGCGTGTAGATAAACTTCGGTCTTACCCGAACCAGTGACGCCATGGAGCAAGCGCACGCTGAACGCATCCGCCGCGATGGCATCGTTAATGGAGCTTACGGCAGCTTGCTGCTCATCGGTCAATGTAGGGCGCGTCTCGCTGACGACTGTCTCCTCCGAGCCCAGCTCATCCCCATAGGCGACGCGCTCTTCTTCAGTGTCGGTCTCCCGTAAAAAGCCCTTGGTCACCAGCCCGTCACAGGCAGAAGCGCTGAGCTTCATGGCTTTGAGGATGTCGGCGCGGGGTAAGGGTTTGATCTGCTGGCGGATGAATTTGAGCAGTGCAGCCTGCTTTGGTGCGCGCTTTTCGAGCGCCTCGAGCGCCTCGGCGGTCGGCGCTTTGCCCTTGGAGATGTAGCGGCGGGTCTTCGACTTCATCCCCTTACGGATGGCAGCGGGGATCATCGTTTCCAAGATCGCTTCCGGAGTAGCGGCATAGTATTGCTGCGCCCAGCGGAAGAGCTCTATCAAATCGGGCGGTAGCACCGGATAGGGCTGCACCACCTCGAAGAGCATCTTCAGCTTCCCGGGCGGCACCACTTGCTCGGTGCCGAAGCGTAGAACAACACCGAGCTCGCTACGGCGGCGGAGCGGAATACGCACGAGCGAGCCCACTTTGAGCGTCGCCTTACACGTAGGCGGCACGGCGTAGGCCAAAGCTTTGTCAAAGCCAGACAGGGCAATGACTTCGACGACAGCAGTGTCGTGGCTCGGCTTGAGTTTGGGCATGTAGTAAGTCTTTAAAGGCTCCCTCTTGTGCAGCAAGCTCATCCCAACAAACTTGACTGAAAGATTTTCGTTCTTTGAGCACCATATTGCGCAGCGCTGCGGCTCGTGCTCAATCGTTGGGCGTTTGTGATGGCCGCGCGCGCCGTGCCCAAATAGGAGACGAGCACCTAGCCAATCTCTAAATCCCCCAAGAGCTGTCGAAAGCCGGGATAATCCGTCAAACCGTTCAGATCAGGATCATGCTGCATCCAGTTGAAATCTTCATACCCCAATGCAATGGCATCACGGAGCACCTTGACCGCGTCCGCCTTGCGCCCCTTTAAAGAAAGACTGCAGGCGAGATTGTAGTGGGCAGTGGGATCCTTCGGGTCGAGCCGGACGAGCTTCCGATCCATTTTCAGGCCTGAATCGATGCGTCCAGCCTTTGTGTAGATGTGCGCCAAAATAGAAGCCACCCGTATATCCCTGGGCATGCGTTGGTGCAGGCTCTCAAAGAAGCTCAATTCAAAATCCAGATTCGTGCAGGTCGACATACATCATTGAATGGCGGGGCCCGCATCGTTGCCAAGGTTGAACTGAGGAAAACTTGAATCTTCGCGTTTTAATCGGGACTGGGCTTAGAGGGGCATCCTGCGCTCTTTGAGTGGGAGCGTTCGAAGTCATGGAGCAATGTCTAATAACTCGCTTTTGGCCTGCCATCCGTAGCTTTTTGAATCAAAAAGCGAAGGATGGGGTGGCTAACGGGACTTGAACCCGCGACCCCTGGTACCACAAACCAGTGCTCTAACCAACTGAGCTACAGCCACCATATAGAGAATATATCTCTTTAATCCTTTCTAGGAAAGAACGGACATGCTCACTCTCACCGCGCACTTGTCAATAGTCTGTTCCGGTTTTTTATGATCGCTTCATTTTCATGATCTCCGCCGGCGGGCCTAGTAGAGTTCGGCCATCGTTCGCACGGCAGGCGCACAATGTTTCAAAAAACGGCAGCCCGGCTAGGGTCGGTTCCCCGCCTTGCCAAGCGAAGCTGGCCTTCATACCCAGCTGCGCCTCGATGTAGCCTTTTATATAGACCTCCAGCACCTCATCACTCATTTTGAAAGAGTGGTTCGCGGGCTTAGTCATGACGTGGCATGGTTCTTGGGCTTAGTCATGACGTGGCATGGTTCTTGGGCTTTCATCCGTTTATGGATTTAATAGAAAAAAGCTTGATCCAGCCAGGCGCATAGTTAAAGTTTTACTAATTCTGAAATATCATGAAATCAGTTCAGCTTAACAATAATGTCCTCCGCGATGGCCATCAGAGCCTCGCCGCCACCCGCATGCGCACCGAGCAAATGCTCCCGGCTTGTGAAGCACTCGACAATTGGGGCTTCGGCGCACTCGAGACTTGGGGCGGTGCCACCATTGATTCCGGTCTCCGTTTCCTCGACGAATTCCCTTTCGATCGCCTCGACGCGCTGAAAAAGGCCTGCCCGAAGACCCCGCACATGATGCTACTGCGCGGGCAGAATATCGTTCAATACGCCCACTTCCCCGACGACGTGGTCACAGCCTTCATCAAGACGAGCGCCGATCACGGGATGAATATTTTCCGGATCTTTGACGCGCTCAATGACACGCGAAACATGAAGTGCGCGATCGACGCCTGTAAAGCGGCCGGTGCGCAGGCACACGGCACGATTTGCTACACCAGCAGTCCGGTGCACACCGTGGCCAAGTTCATCGAGATGGGCGTGGAGCTGGAGAAGATGGGTGCCGACGCCATCGTGCTGAAAGACATGGCAGGCCTCATCCCGCCGATGGAAGCCTTCGCCATCATCGACGGCCTCAAGAAGCAGCTTAAAATCCCGGTCTGGATTCACACGCACGACACCGCTGGCCTCGGGGCGAGCACCTACATGTCGGCCATCGACGCCGGCGTCGATGCAATCGATCTGTCGGTATCCCCCTTCGCCAACGGCACGGGCCAGCCCGACACCACGCGGATGCTCGCACTACTCCAAGGCCATCCGCGCTGCCCTGAAATCTCTGAACAACAACGAAAATCTCTGCGTGAAGTCCGCACGCACTTAGAAAAGGCCTATGCGGAGCTAGGCGACTTCACCAGCCACAAAAACGAGGTGATCGACGTCGATACACTCGAATACCAAGTGCCCGGCGGGATGCTCTCGAACTTCCGTACCCAACTCAAGGAGCAGAAGATGGAGGACCAATTCGACGCAGTCTTCCGCGAAATCCCCGTGGTGCGCGAAGCCCTCGGCTGGATCCCGCTAGTGACACCGACCTCGCAAATCGTCGGCATGCAGGCGTTCCTGAATGTCAAATTTGGCCGCTGGAAACAAATCTCCCCGCAAGCCGCCGACATCGCGCTCGGCTACTACGGCCGCTGCCCTGCGCCGGTCGATCCCGTGGTGCAGAAGCAGGCTGCCAAACAAGCAGGCAAGGAACCCATCACCTGCCGCCCCGTCGAAGCCCCGGGAGCTGTGCACAAGCACATGGAGGATCTGCGTAAGGAGCTCAAAGCGAAGAACTTCCCGAGCGACGACGAACACTGTGTGATCCACGCGATGTTCCCGCCCCAATTGGAAAAGCACCTCAAAGGGGAAGGCCCCAAGCCGAACCCCGTCGTGTTGCCAGCGGAAATTCCCAAAGCCGCCCCCGCGCCGGCACCCGCCGCCAACACCTCGACAGGACCTCAAAAGAAATACGGCCTGACGATCAATGGTAAGCGTATTGAGGTTGGCGTCGAGGAGATCGTTTAATTAGCTTTGGCTCTGTGTCCGCTGGAGGGCATTGCTCCCGCAATGCCGTTGCTTAGCAGCAGTAGATGCGATCTGCCGCTCCACATTCGCGGCAGCGGTGGAACGCTGCCCTCCCGCAATGCCGTTGCTTAGCAGCAGTAGATGCGATCTGCCGCTCCACATTCGCGGCAGCGGTGGAACGCTGCCCTCCAGCAAGCTAGCTCAACCAGCCCGCATACCCGTCCCGGTAGCTCGGATACTTGGGCTGCCAGCCGAGCTGGGCACGGGCCTTGGCATTGCTCACGTAGCGGTGTGGCATACGGCCGCCCCGCCGTTTCAAACGCTCGGAGACTTTGTCAGGGTTGAATGCCGGCACGGGCAAGCCCATTGCCTCTGCCAGCCAAGTCAGCACCTCGGATTTGGTCACCGGAGCATCGTCGACTATATTATAAATTCCAGAGGCAGCCTCACCCGATAAAGCCGCGCTGATCGCGGACACGATATCTTCGAGATGGATCATATTCATGGCGTATTCGCCCGAGCCTGGGATTTCGCCGTTCGCTTCGCGGAGCTGATTGAGCAAAAAGTGGCGCCCCTGACCATAGATGCCGGCGAGGCGCAGCACAAACCAACGATCCATCTGCTCCGCATCGGCCAGCATCGCTTCGGATTGCAAAAGCACCTGCCCCGTAGGTGGCGCGGCGCTCGTATCGGCGCTTTCATCGACCGTCACACCGCCATCCTGCGGATAGACTGAGGTGCTACTGGTATAAACATAAGTCCGGATCGTCTGCGACTTTGCCCATTCGAGGATCGAGCACTGGCCGTCGACGTAAGACTTCCGGTAGCCGTCGAGCCCCCCGCCGGCGGAGCTGACGCAGTTGACGACGGCCTCGTATTGACCGCGCACCTGCGCATGCCAAGTCGACGAGTCGAGCTCGGCCTCGATCACTTCGGCCACGCCCAGCTCGCGGAGCCGTGCAGCCTTCTCCCGATTACGCGTCAACGCGCCGACACGCACGCCCTGCTCGATTAGATACTCTGCCAGGGCGGTACCGACATAGCCGCAGCCGAAGATGAAGACAGATTCGGGGAGTTTTTGGGAAAGGGACATGGTTTTTATTGAGAAGTCTTTTGCCCATCGACCTTGCTAGCGCAAGTTCGCTACCAATAAAAAAACTAATTTGAAGGCTTTATGTCGCGATCTACATCGCCAAGATTCGCCTTTAATGCAAACCGCACAATCAGAAAAAGTCCGCACCTACCTGCTCGACCTGCAAGATCGCATCTGCCGCGCGCTCGAGGCCGAAGACGGCACAGCGACTTTCTCAGAAGACCGCTGGGAGCGCGCCGAAGGCGGCGGCGGGCGCTCCCGCGTCATGGCCGAAGGTGCGGTTTTTGAAAAAGCGGGCATCAACTTTTCAGATGTGCAAGGCATCGGCCTCCCCCCATCCGCCACCGCCACCCGCCCCCAACTGGCCGGCGCGGCCTTCCGCGCGATGGGTGTGTCTCTAGTCGTGCATCCGCGCAACCCCCATGTGCCGACCACGCACATGAATGTGCGCTTCTTCTATGCCGAGCCAAAAGACGGTGCTCCCATCTGGTGGTTCGGCGGCGGCTTCGACCTGACGCCCTACTACGGCCAGCGCGCGGACGCCATCCACTGGCACCGCACAGCGCGCACCGCCTGTGAGCCCTTCGGCGAAGCGCTCTACCCAAAGCTCAAACAGATCTGCGACGAGTATTTCTACCTCCCCCACCGCGGAGAACCACGCGGCATCGGCGGCATCTTTTTCGATGACTACGCCGACGGTGGCTTCGAGCAGGCCTTCGCTTTCATGCAATCCGTAGGCGACCATTTCCTGCCCGCCTACCAACCCATCGTCGCCCGCCGCAAGGACACACCGCACACGGAAGCCGAGCGTCAGTTCCAGCTCTACCGCCGAGGCCGCTACGTGGAGTTCAACCTCGTCTACGACCGGGGCACCCTCTTCGGCCTACAATCGAAAGGCCGCACCGAGTCCATCCTCATGTCACTCCCCCCACTCGTCCGCTGGGACTACGACTGGCACCCCACCCCAGGCAGCCCCGAAGCCGAGCTCTACGAGATTTTCCTTAAACCGCAGGACTGGGCAAATTTTTCTTCGTAATCCGTCATCCGTTATTCGTTATTATACTCATGACACCACGCCAACGTTTCCTCGCCGCCGCCCATCAACAGCCCGTTGACCGCCCACCGATCTGGCTCATGCGCCAAGCTGGCCGCTACCTCCCCGAATACCGGGAGCTTAAAAAACAGCATGACTTCGTCACTATGGTGCGCACGCCGGAGCTGGCGACGGAAGTCACCCTGCAGCCCCTGCGCCGCTTCCCGCTCGATGCGGCAATCATTTTTTCCGATATCCTCGTCATCCCCGAAGCGCTCGGCCAAGGCTACCACTTCCGCGACCAGGGCGGCATCGGGATGGACTATCTACTCGACAGTGCGGACAAAATCGAAGCGCTCGACGGCAGCCAGATCACCGAAAAACTCAAGTATGTGGCCGACGCCCTTTCGCTCACCCGCTCGAAATTGGGCGACGACACCGCGCTACTTGGCTTCTGCGGCTCCCCGTGGACCCTTGCCTGCTACATGATCGAAGGTGGCTCGTCCAAAGACTACCTAGCCATCAAGCAACTCGCCTGGGATCAGCCCGCGCTTTTCGAGAAGCTCATGCAAAAATTGACCGATGCGATCGTCGACTACCTCCACATGCAGATCGATGCCGGTGCCGACGCACTTCAGATCTTCGATTCGTGGGGCGCGATCTGCCCTGCGACCCACTACGAGGCCTGGTCGCTGCGTTGGATCCACCATATTATCAACGCACTCAAAGACCGCGTGCCGGTCATCCTCTACGCCAAAGGCATGGGGCATAAAGCGCCCGCTTTGATGCACACCGGTGCGAAAATACTCAGCTTGGACTGGACGATGAACCTGCGGCGCATGCGAGAAAGCATCGGCCGTGGCGCGGCCATTCAGGGCAACCTTGACCCTGCCGCATTAACCACGACACCCGAGATCACCCGCCGCGAAGCTCAACGTGTGCTCAAGGATGGCGGCAACCAGCCCGGTTTCATTTTCAACCTCGGCCACGGCATGCTCCCGAGCGCAAAAATCGAATGCGTCGAAGCGCTGATGGAAGTCGTGACAGGGCGCGCGAACGCGTAGGCGGCGAACGCCAATCTCGAACAATCAATCGTTCAGTAATTCGTCGTGGATGGCCTTGTATTTCACTGAATCTTCGCCAACGCATTGCCTTCAAGCAAACTATCCATCTTCGCGCGGAGCGAATTGGACATGGCCTGACGATTCGTTGGATTCTCGGCAATGCAATTGACAATGGCGCTGCCGACGACGACGCCATCGGCAGCTTGAGCCACCGTTTGGACGTGGTCGGCATTGGAGATACCGAACCCGACGACGACGGGCAGTGCAGTGTGTTGCTTGATCTGCTCAACCTGCGAGGCGATGCCTTCGGACATGGCAGCTTGCTCACCAGTCACGCCCTCGCGGGAGACGTAATAGATGAAACCAGTCGTCGCACCACAGATCGTTTCGAGCCGCGAATCGGGCGTAGTCGGCGCAACGATGAAGACGGTCTTGAGCTCGTGCCTAGCGCAGGCTACCAGGTGCTCACCCGCTTCTTCCGGCGGAAGGTCGAGCGTGAGAATACCATCCACCCCAGCGGACTTGGCGCGCTCGGCATAGGCCTCGCTACCTTGAGCGAAGACAAGATTATAATAGGTGTAGAAAACGATGGGGACCTCGCTGAACGCGCGGATAGCACGGACCAGATCAAGCACATGCTCACTGTTACTGCCGCTTTCGAGTGCTCGCTGCGCGGCCAGTTGATTGGTGAGCCCGTCTGCGAGCGGATCCGAAAAGGGCACACCAAGCTCCAGGATGTCGACGCCCGACTCGATGATGGCGCGGCAAGCTTCAACCGAGCTGTCGAAATCGGGATCGCCCGCACAGAGGTAGCTAACGAAGGCGGCACGGTTTTCTTCCCGGGCACGAGCAAAGGCTTTTTCGATTCGATTCATTAGGAGGTTAGGATCAGCTATTGCGGATCAGCGCTTTTTCGATGAGCGGCAGCATCTTGCCGCGGCGGAAAAGGGTGACTTGGCCAGTGCTGCCGGAAACGACAATACAGAGACAGTCAATGGCCTGCGTAATAGATGCGGCGGCGGCGTGGCGACTACCGAGCCCGCTGGGCAGATCGTGGGTGTAGTCCGGCGCATGGATGAGCGAACCGGCAGAGACAAGCACTCCATCGCCGCGAATGATGAAAGCACCATCGATTGAAGACAGCTCTTTGACCGTCTCATCCATAAAGGGGTTGAGAATATTACGGTCTTCATCTTTGTATCCAAAAAATGGATTCAAAATGAGCGGCTTGGTGTATTGGGAAATCTCATCGGCATTACCAAGCGTAAAGAGACAGCCCACCGGGTGCCCTTCGCGGCCTTCGACGGCGAGCTCAGTAGCGATCGCGAGCACACGCTCGATCACTTCCGGCTTCACGCTGGCGGGCAGCATATCAGCCTTGCTAGCGAGCATGGTATCGAACTCGCGCTCGACATCGACGACGGTGATACTGTCGAACTGGTTGCTTTGCGGGAGTCCACCGATACAACAGAGGCGCTCGTGGCTGGAAAAGATTCCCCGTGTCAGACCGATGAGTACCGCGCTACGAAGTTGAGAGAAACGGTGATTACTATAGGAACGGATCGGGATAACGGCATCAATCTCCTCCCGCTCGGCGGCAGCCTCGGACGTGCCTTGCGCGATGAGCACGGTCTTGAAATCACTAAAGGCTTTACCCACTTCGACGCCACCGCCGAAGGTGTCGGCAAAAACCAGAACAGCGGTGCACTGCGCACCCTTGGCAATCTTAGCGGCCTCGCGGAGTATGAGATTGTTGAAGCGGTTATGCCGACGACGCGGCTTACCCTCTTCGCCAGCAAATACGTGCTTCAACTCCTTTTGGAAATCGCTAATGCTACCAGCCAACTTAAGGCGCTCCATGTGACTGGCATCTTGAAAGACCCGCGCCAAAGAAGCCAAGCTGTAGAGGTAACTGCGAGTGTTCTCGGAGGCAAGAAGCAGAAAGATAAAGCGAATCTCCTGATACTCTTTTTGGCCGTCGTAAACAAGGCCATCAGGACAACGACCGACAGCGATCATATAAGGACGCTTCATTTTAACTCGGGCGTGCGGCAGGCAAACACCATTGCCTAGATAGGTCGTCATTTGACGCTCGCGATCCAGCAGCTCAGCGAGCAAACCCTTCTTCGTGAGGCCGCGTTCTTTACTGATATCGCAGACGCTGAGTAGTTCCGAGACAGCGCTTTCAAAATCCGTGCTTTGAATGTCTATGACACGGGATTTGGCGATGTATCTGTCTATGCGCATGTAGGCGTGATCGAAACGTTGAAAATCGGGGGTTAAAATGCGTTACTCAAAAGTTTTACAATAGTTCGCCTAACTGGCAACTGCCAACTGCCAACTATATATAGATTCATACATAGAGCCGTGATTAGACCTGGGCCGTGCGTTTACTGATCCCACTCGATCGCGCCCTTTTTCAATTCGTAGAAAAGTCCGAGCACGAGAACGAAAAGGAAAAAGAAAACAGGCAGAAGAATCGGCAGGCTTGCCGCCAAAAACTCGCGAAAGACGAGCACCCAGGGGATCAGGAAAACGACTTCGATATCAAACAGGATAAAGAGCATCGCAGTGACGTAGAACTTGACTGCAAAACGGGCGTGCCCGGAACCTTCGGCCAACATGCCGCACTCGTAGGGGGTGTTTTTAATCGCAGTATCGGTGCCGCGCTGCCCAAAAATATGCGACGCGACAAGGACCACCGCGCCGATACTGGCGGCGAGCGAAATTTGAACAAGGATCGGATAGTAGTCCGCGATTTGCATAGTTGTGCGATGGAAGTGTGCTTTAGCGGTGAATTCAAGGCGTTTCTACGGATAAAGGCAGAAAGTATTGCAACGACTACCAAGGAGTGATCCGGCGAAGCCAGGATTCCTTCGGCAGCAGGGCAGGGACAGGATCGACGACCTCAGGCTTTAAGCGCACACGGACGCCATCTTCCGGCAGAGGCAGTTGGCGAATGCGGATACGCTCGCGCTCGAACTCGCCAAGCCCGAGGCTGGCAGCAAAAGGCAGCTGTCGCGGCATGGGCTGGATCTCGGGAAAACCTTCGAGCACACGCATGGCATTCATCCGGTCATAGAGGAGCCGATCCACCGCTACAGGGTCACTGCTCATCCAAAGACGCGGCTCGGAGCGGGTGTAGATCGAATTAAAGAAAGGACCGCCAATGAATTGGTAGCGTTCGAGCGAAACGAAGTTGAGCACGAGGCGCTCCTCCAACTCGGGAATGGCGGCGATTTCAGCGACAGCAGCCGAAGCGGTGGCCTGGTTGACCAAGAAGCGGCGACTGTTGCTCACGTTCCAGAGCGTGGCATTGGCGAGTGCGCCGTCGATACCGAGGGAAGGATCGTCCGCAGCCACGGCTAGGTTGATCCAGAAGTCCACGTCGAAGATGAGCGGCTTGGGCAGAAAACTCTTACGCCCCTGCGAGCCTTCGGCGAGTTGCGATGAGCCGAGCGCCTCATTGAAGAGTTGCGGCTCCTGCTGCATAGCCGGAGGGAGAGGACTGTCATAGAACCATTCAGAATCGAAGTATCCCTCGCAATCTAAAGCGATGACTGGACAGCCCTCGAACGCTCCCCCCGAGAGACTCAACGGCGGCATCACTCCGGCCTCGCGCAGATTGTAGGCCGAGTCGTCGAGGATGAGGATCGAGCGGCGCTCGTAGCCACGAGCCTCCAAAGCCTCCACGAGCGCGCGGATCAACTGCAGTGGCGTACTCAACCCAGCACGCCCGCGAGTGTTGATCTTCAGGGCGACTTTACCTCGCATGCCTGGCTTCAAATCCTGACCCACTTCGCGCTCATAGGCCTCAATCAGGGCCGTGACTTCCGTCGAGTAGAGACTGCCGGCCGCGATCGGCGACTCCCAAACCAGCCCAAGCGGGGCTCGGGGAACCAAATTCGCTGAGGCGACACTCATCGAACAAAAGGCAATCCATGACACCATCCGTAGAGACAAGCCTAGCCGCCACAGGCTATCCACTTGACAGCAATACAGTGGAAGCGAAAGTGATAACTTCGCCGTTTTGTTGCTAAACGCACTCACAGCCCGTAGACAACTCCCGCCCATGTTAAAAGCAAACTTCAAAAGCGCATTCTTTATCACACTGCTCTCGACCCTGATTTTGCTCGCAGGTTGCAGCAGTCCCGAAGAAAAAAAAGCTGCTCAAATCAAAGAAGCCCACCATCTCGCCGAGGGAGGCGACAGCGCTCAGGCGCTCGAGCTCCTCGAAACCCTCTCCGCACAATACCCCAACGACATCGAGATCCTCAACTCGATCGGCCAAATCTACGCCGCTGAGGGTGACACCAGCATGGCGGCATTTTTCCTAGAACAAGCCTACCTACAGGCACCCGACGATACTGAAAGACTCTTTCAAGCCTACCAAAGCCTCGAAGCCGCCAAGCAACCGGCTGGCCACCTGCTAGAGACGCTCAGCACTCAAGCGCCCGAAGCAATGACCCCCGACCTCTGGATCCGCCTCGGGCAAATTCGCCATGCCGAGAACAAGCTACAACCCTCGCTCGATGCCTATCTGAAAGGTGTCGATCCTGAAAAGGCCAAACCGTCCTCTGAAGTCGCAGCGTCGATCGGGCAGCTCTTCGTCAAAGTCGGCAACTTGCCTCAAGCCGAAGCTTGGCTCGAAATGGCGGCCGACAGCGATGACCCCAACGCATTGACCGCACTCTTCGGCCTGCTCGAAATCAACCTCCGCCAGAAAGACTGGGCAGGTGCCGAAGCGATTATTGCCCAACTCGACAAACAGTTCCCCGGCGCAGTTGAAGCCAGCCAGTGGCAACAAGCCCGCAAGGATCTCGTCCGTTGGCGCACAACCCAGGATGCAATGCAAGCCAAACTCGCCAAAGCAGAGGCGGAGAAAACAGCTGCCGAGGCAAATGCAGGGACCGCTACCCTAGCCGAAACCGAAACCGAAGCGGCTCAGAGGGAAGCTATCGATCAAGGGAGTGCAGACAACGAAACCACTGGCGAGGGTAAGGCTCAAGTGATCGCTGATCTCGAAGCCGCCGAGGCGATGGCCAATGCGCCGGCTATTGAAACGGAGATACCAGAAGGCGAAGCGGATGGCCTCGCAATCGAAGGCGAAGCCGTGCAAGCCGGCAGTCAAGCGATCAACTTCGATCCCAGCATAGTCATCGAACCGGCCGACCCAGAAATCACTTTTGAAGTCAGCTACGATCCAGCCCCCACCGCCGGATCGACGACCGACTCCGTGGATAACAACCCTGCGGACGAATCCTCGACAGCCATGCCCGCAGCGCCCGCGGGTCTTACAGAGGCGGTCCCGCCCGTGGAAATGAATACCGCAGCCGAGCCAATCCGCCCGAGCGAACGCCCCCGCACGATCGAAGAGCTCCTCGCCGATGCCGAGATGGCCGAACTCGACCGCGATTTCACATCCGCCATTCGGCAATATTGGGCGGCGATCAACATCGCTAACAACCGCGCCGAGATCTGGAACCTTCTGTCTCGCGCCTACCTCGTCGACGGCCAGCTCAATAATGCCGAGACCGCCGCCCTTGAAGCCGTGCGCCTCGAGCCGAGCGTAGTCGCCTACACGCTCGACTATCTCCGCGTCGCCCAGCGCACGAAGGAGCCCGTCGCCTTCCTCGCCCAACTGGAGACCGCCTACGATCGCTTCCCCGACAGCCCCGAAATCACCCTCTCACTGGCACGCGCCCACGAACGCATTTCCGAGCAAACCGAGACCGCACGCAATCTCTACCTCCGATTCATCGATATCGCCCCGAATCACCCGCTGGTCCCCGAGGCCAGGGCAGCCGCCGCTCGGCTATAGGCTCGCTGCGCGGAGTGAAGGTGAAAGTGGCTTAGGCTACGCATACTTATGAAAAACTGGATCCCCATAGAAACCCGTCCGTGCCCGCCAGAAATTATGTGACGGAACTATCGCCATCCTTACATCCACAATTAAGACTTTAAGATCTCGCCCAAAATAAAGCCCACGCCAGAGTCGCCACTTTCACCTTCACTCTCACCTTCACCCCGCGCGCAGCGCGGTCACTCCTTGCCACGCGTTAAACAAAGCTCCATCGAATCCATCAAGCATCAAGTCAACTTGGTCGATGTCGTTTCGCCCTATGCGCAGCTCAAGCGAGCTGGGCGTTCATGGAAAGGACTGAGCCCATTTACACAGGAAAAGACACCGTCCTTTTACGTCCATCCGGATCGTGGTTTTTACAAATGCTTCAGCACTGGCGAGGGCGGCGACTGCTTCACCTTTATCATGAAGCAGGAAAACCTCGAATTCATCGAGGCCGTCGAGTTCCTGGCTAAAAAGTTTAATATCGCCCTCGAATACGAAGAAGGCGGCCCCTCCCGCGAGGAGGTCTCCCTACGTAAGCAGATCTTCGAGCTCCATGAATGGGCCACCACCTGGTTCCATCAGCAGTTCCTTGAGTCAGAGGAAGCCGCGCCCGTGCGGGCGTATTGGCAATCGCAACGCGGCTTCACCCTCGACACGGCCAAGGAGGTCAACATTGGCTACGCCCCCGCTGCGCGCGAAGCCTTCGCACTCTATTGTCAAGAGCGCAAGATCTCGACCGCCGCGATGCACCAGTCCGGTCTCTTCTTCGCCCGCGATGGCGAGCGCAATCACGCCTATTTTAAATCCCGCTTTCGCGGACGGCTCATGATCCCGATCCGCGATGTGCAGGGGCGCGTCGTCGCCTTCACTGCCCGACAGCTACCGCAGACTCCGGAGGACGACCCCGCCCGTGAGGCGAAATACGTTAACTCTCCCGAAACGCCAATCTTCCACAAAGGCCGCATCCTCTTCGGCATGGATCACGCACGCACACACCTCAAGGAAGGCGGCAACTTCCTCCTGGTTGAAGGCCAACTCGATGCCATCCGCTGCTGGTCGGTCGGCCTCCACACGGCCGTCGCACCGCAGGGCACGGCCATCACCGACGAACAACTCCACCTCCTGCGTCGTTACGAACCCAGCTCGATTGAGTGCCTGCTCGACGGTGACTCTGCTGGGCGCAAGGCCGCGCTCCGCGCCCTACCTCTGGCTTTTAAAGCCGGCCTGGAGTTCCGCTTTCTGATGCTCCCCGAAAAGGCCGACCCCGATGATCTGCTGCGTGAGCACGGTGCCGATGCCCTCGAAGCGCTCCGCAAGACCGCCAAGAGCGGCATCGAACTGGCCATTGCCGACTGCCTGCCCGAAGACCGCGCACCGACTACCCACGAAAAGACAACCGCACTACGCAGTGTTTTCGAGCTCCTCCAACACGTCTCCTCAGAGGTCGCCCGCGAGGACTACATTCAGATCGCCGCGCGCCTCGTCGGCGTCGATCCTCAAGCCGCACTGCGCGACTTTCAAAAAGCTCCCACTCCCAGACCCGCCTTTAAATCAGAAAAAGAATCGGAACCCACGCCCCAAGTGCCCCGAGACCCGCTATTGACACAAGCTACTTGGGAACTACTTTGGCTCGTTTTACATCATCCGGAACACAGCATTAAGCTTTCAGAAATTATTGATTACGAATGGATTAATACCAACTCAACAACAGGTCGCCTGCTCACTCGTCTCCTCGCCGAGCTGCGTGAAGGGCTGATTGAGAATGCACGCCAAATAGAAACCATCATTGATAGCGTCGAAGAACGCCAGCTTTTGGCTGATATTCACGCCCGCGAGCTTAGCGTCGAAGAACCTGTTAAACAAATTGAATTTTGCCTCGAACGACTTCGTAGAAACCATGTCGAAGCACAGATCAAGCAATTGGAACAACGAATCATTAACTCAGACTCCGAAACCCAGATCCAACTCATGCGGGCGCGTAGAGCACTCCTCGGAGGCCTCAAGCACCCCCTGCAACTCCAGCTTTAATTGAGCCTGAATCGCACCTTTTCAACGCACACGTCCCAGAATTAATTATGTCAGCCGCACAAAAGAAAACCGCTACTAAAAAGCCTGCCAAGAAAACCGTTGCAAAAACAGCGCCGGTCAAGAAAAAGGCTGTTAAGAAGGCACCCGCAGCCAAGAAGGCACCCGCAGCTAAGAAAGCACCTGCAAAGAAGAAGGCACTCGCAGCTAAGAAGGCACCCGCAGCCAAGAAGGCACCCGCAGCTAAGAAAGCACCTGCAGCTAAGAAGGCACCCGCAGCTAAGAAGGCACCCGCAGCTAAGAAAGCACCCGCAG
>Ga0209504_1000294_pt1 | contig 45947 bp, 41 predicted proteins | sample COGITO_mtgs_1005_FD_184791 | JGI IMG/M metagenome (GOLD analysis project Ga0209504, IMG submission 184791) | Pelagic marine microbial communities from North Sea - COGITO_mtgs_100511 (SPAdes) (version 2) | ecosystem: Environmental > Aquatic > Marine > Epipelagic ... | reverse complement strand
AATCGCATCAAACGACGGCCAACAAACATGGACTCTGGCGTGTTAAATTGGATCCAATGGAGGCAAGTGATCAACCACAGCTGCTTCAAGTGTCAGGTCTCAAAAATCAGCTCTCAATTGCAGATGTCCTCGTCGGTGAAGTCTGGATTTGCTCGGGGCAATCCAACATGCAGTGGCCACTCACTAATACCTACAATGGAGCTGTGGAGATCGCATCCGCCAACCACCCGCAAATCCGTCTCATTTCCGTGCCGCAAGTCGGCACACAAGAGCCACAAGACAACTTCAACGGCGCATGGAGCGTATGCTCGCCGGAGTCTGTCGGCAACTTTTCGGCAGTCGGCTATCTTTTCGGCAGTCGCATCCACAGCGCACTCGGCGTACCAGTCGGCCTGATTGACAATGCGTGGGGCGGCTCAGCTGCCGAAGCATGGGTGCCGCGCGATGCGCTGGAAGCAGACGGCGGCTACGCTGCACTGCTCAACTCGTGGGATACAAAAGTCGCCGCTTATACCGACGAGATGCACGCGGCCAAAGTTGCCGAATATAAAGCATGGCTGGAGGCTGGTAAACCAGGGAAGGCAAAGCGTTCTCCCAGAGATTTCCGCGCTGGTCAACATCGTCCAGCCAACCTGTTTAACGGCGTATTGAATCCAACCATTGGATACGGCATGCGAGGCGTCATTTGGTATCAAGGCGAGTCCAACGCTGGCCGCGCCACCCAATACCGTGACCTCTTCCCGCTAATGATTAGTTCGTGGCGCGACCTCTGGCAGCAAGGCGACTTTCCGTTCTACTGGGTGCAACTCGCCGACTACCTGGCAGAAGCCTCCGAGCCAAGCGACAGTGCCTGGGCCGAACTGCGTGAAGCACAAACAATGACGCTCGCCCTACCCAATACCGGGCAAGCTGTGATCATTGATGCCGGCGAAGGACGCGATATCCACCCACGCGACAAAACCACTGTCGCCAATCGCCTGGTCCGGCTCGCACTCGCCAACGATTACGGCTATTCAATCGATGCGCTCAGCCCACGTTACGTATCCATGCAGGTCAAGGACAGCGCCATCGCCCTCACCTTCGATCATGTCAGTGGCCAAGGGCTTTGCTCCTTCGACATCAAACAGCCAATTGGTTTCACGATCGCTGGCGCAGACAAGGTCTTCGTCCAGGCCGATGCCAAGATCATCGGTAAGAATAAAGTGCACGTTTCCAACGCGAATGTATCGAGCCCAGTCGCGGTGCGCTATGCATGGGCCAACAACCCAAAGGCAAATCTACAAGATCGCAACGGCTTGCCAGTCACTCCATTCCGCACGGATGACTGGCCGGGCATCACCGCCAATGCAGTCAAATAAAAATTTAAACGGGACACACTATGCGCAACAGCCCAGGGTTATCAGCACGCTACAGCGAAAGCTCGGCAAGCTGAAGTAACTCGATCTCGATACGATGCAAAACGATTGCACCTTCTCCGATTGTCGTAGCTATCGCTACACGCTGCTGCATCGCTGGGATGAGCTATTTGAGCGTCGTCGCGCGCTCTTCATCTGCCTCAACCCATCGACTGCCGACGAGAATCAGCTCGACCCGACACTTACGCGGATCAAATCATTTTGTGGGCGACTCGGTGCCAACGAGTTCTTGATGCTTAACATCTTCGCCTACCGCGCAACCGACCCGAACGATATGATGGCAGTCGAAGACCCCGTCGGTTCTGAGAATGACACACAGATTCAAGCAGCGATCAACGAAGCCTATGCGCTCAACAATGGACATTTGGATATCGTCGGCGGCTGGGGCAACCATGGCCTGCACATGGATCGACAAAACGCCATCTTGACATTGCTAGAGCCTTTCCGCGAACTACTAAACCTGAACATTTCTTGCTTAGGTAAGAACGCCAATCAAACACCCAAGCACCCACTCTACATCGCAGCAAATCGGGCGTTTGAAGTCCTGTAAACATCCCCCAAAAATCGACATCTAAAATGCCCTCATACAACACACAGGGGTCTCCCCGCCAACAGACACCTTCCAATAAAATGATCAAATCAACCGCTTCCGCGATAGCCATGGTTAGCATGCTGTTTGTATTTAACGGATCATCAATATGCTGTGCAGAAGAAGATACTTCGAAATTAATCATCGATACTGAATCAGCAACAGATCGTGAAGCTCGCATGGATTGGTGGAAAGAAAGCCGCTTTGGCATGTTTGTGCACTGGGGTCTCTATTCATCGGCAGAAGGCGAATGGGGCGAGAAAACCTTTACCAGAGGTGCAGAGTGGATCCAACAAAAGGCCGCTGTGCCTGCAGACGTTTATCAGGCAACCATGTTGCCAAAGTTTAAACCCTCAGTGGATTTTGCTAAACAATGGGCGCAGTTAGCAAAACAGGCTGGGGCCAAATATGTCGTCTTCACTAACAAGCATCATGAAGGCTTTGCACTACACGATTCAGCACAAACCGAATTCGATGCAAAGGACGTGACTGGGCGAGATTTACACAAAGAGATCACCGAAGCCATTCGGAGCGAAGGTTTGCGTTTGGGTGTCTATCATTCGCTCTGGGATTGGCACCATCCTGATGCCCCAGCTGGTAAGGGCACGATCAATGTGGCAGGACTGAGCATGGCAGATCGCAAGCTACCCCGCTATCTAGATTACCTCCATGCACAGGTCAATGAGGTTACCGATGGGCGCTACGGTGCCGTCGATATACTGTGGCTGGATTACTCGAGACCGACTTTCGAAGGTAACGACTGGAAGGCCAAAGAACTCGTCAGCTTGGTTCGTAAAAATCAGCCGAATACGCTGATTAATAATCGCCTGTGGAGTCATAAAAAAATGCAAAACAGCACAGGCGATTACTGGTTCGGCGATTTCTCTACCCCTGAACAACACATCCCGGCAACTGGTATTCCTAGAGTTGACTGGGAAACCTGCGATACTTTGAACATCACCTGGGGCTGGAGCAAATATGCGACCAACTATAAATCTTCAAACAATTTGATTTGCCGCTTGATCGATGCGGTCAGTAAAGGCGGCAACTATCTACTCAATATCGGGCCGCTTCCGGATGGCTCTATTGACCCCAAATCAATTGAGCGCTTTCAAGATATTGGCGAATGGATGCAAGTTAACGGCGAATCGATCTACGGCACACAAGGGGGGCCGTTCACCAAACTCCCCTGGGGCCGTGCCACCTCTAAACAAATGCCCGATGACACGCATCGGCTCTATTTACATGTGTTCGACTGGCCCAGAAACGGAAAACTGCTGATCCCTGGCCTCAAATCGACACCGTCGAGCAGCTATCTACTTGATGGAATCAATAATCAGCCGATTAAATTCAAAGAGACCACAGCAGGAATCCTCCTCAGTGGATTACCTGAAGAACCTGTGCATACTGCCGCGTCTGTCATCGTAATCAATACCGACCAGGCACCTAAAGTTAGCGCCTATCGCATCAATCCCTCGCCGAATGGCTCGTTCACCTTGGAGCCATCCGACTCAACCACCCAGAATGGTGTTAAATATAATGATCACACGATCAATAAACGCTCCCAATTAAACAATTGGAAGAAAGCAGGAGTCGCCACGTATCCGCTTAGAGTAGACACTGCCTCGACCTATTCGATCGAAATTGAAGCCGCCATTAATCAACTGGAAGCTGGCAATGAATTCGTCCTTTCAGTCGGCAAGATAAAGGTGCCACTCACATTGAAAACAACAGGCGGCAAACAAAGTTGGAAAACCCTTGCGGCCGGTTCGATCTCACTCCCCTCAGGAGAAATCGAGTTAAAGCTACACTGCAATAGTCGACAAGGCTCCGGAGAAATTGCGATCTCAACAATTAAGTTAAAGCCGACGGAGTGATCCGCGTCGTCCTTAAAAGTTCATTTAGTTAGAAAATCGTCACTGTTTCCTAAAAAAACGGGTGAACCTGTTAAGATTCACCCGTTTGTAAAAAGAATACCAGAATACGTTACCCGATCTTGCCCTTTTGGTGCAACAACTCGGCGATCTGAATCGCATTGAGCGCTGCGCCCTTCCAGAGCTGATCTCCGGTGACCCAGAGTGCCAAACCGTTTTCGAACACCTGGTCCTTACGGATGCGACCGACGCCACAAGGGACGACTTCAGAGTAATCGATCGGCATGGGATATTCCAAGTTTGCGGGATCATCGATCAGTTCGACACCTTCGAACGCTTCGATCGCAGCCTGCGCAGCTGCGACGCTGACAGGCCTTTCAAATTCGGCACTGATCGAAATCGAGTGCGCACGGAAGACCGGCACACGCACACAGGTGCAAGTGACGCGTAACTCGTCGAGACCAAGAATTTTTTTGCCCTCGTTAAGCATCTTCATCTCTTCCTTGGTGTAGCCGTCCTCAAGGAAGGCATCCACGTGCGGCAGCAGATTGAACGCGATCTGGTGCGGATACACTTTCTTAACCAGCGGCTCATCTTTGGCCCACGCACGTGCTTGCTGGTCGAGTTCGATCAAACCGCCCGCACCGCTACCGGAAACGGCTTGGTAAGTGGAGGCGATGAAAGACTTCAGTCCAAATGCCTTATGCAACGGATACAGCCCCATGAGCGAGATCGCGGTCGAACAATTCGGATTCGCAAGGATGCCTTGATGGTTATCCACTGCATCCGGATTGATTTCCGGAATGACGAGTGGCACATTCGGGTCTTGGCGAAACGCCGAGCTGTTATCCACGACGATACAGCCGCGCTTGACCGCTTCGTCAGCAAATTGCAGGGTCTGGTCGCCACCAGCACTGAAAATCGCTATATCGAGGCCATCAAAGCTTTCCGGGGTGGCTTCTTCGATGGTCCAAGTCTGATCACCATAGGATTGAGTCTTCCCTGCTGAACGTGCAGATGCGAGCAAGTGAAGTTCCGCAATGGGGAATTCACGCTCGTGCAGAAGACGAATGATTTCTTGACCGACTGCGCCAGTCGCTCCGAGGATGCCTACTTTGTATGCCATTTGATTTTATAAAGGAAAACGGGCGTGTAAAACAAAGCTGTGAGGCCTTGTCAATCACGCCGACACATCGCCAAGTAATCGTTTCGATTGAGCGACAGGAACTTGCGCTCATTTTTGACGGCGTGCTACAGCACGTTTTTTCGATCTCGACGTCGAAGAATCCGCCCTCCTGTAAGGCTGATTCCTACGGCACCCCGCTCGGGTTGCACGCACTGGCGGATAAGATCGGGGCCGGCGAACCACTCGGCATGGTGTTTAAAGGGCGACTACCCACGGGGCATATTTTTTCCGAATTCCCCAAGGACGAACAACAACGCAACCTGATTACCACCCGCATCATCCGGTTGCGTGGGTTGGAGCCTGACAACAGCAGTGCAGGCTGTGATAGTTACGCGCGCTACATTTACATCCACGGCACCAACCATGAAGACCGGATTGGTGAGCCGTTCAGCGGTGGCTGCGTCGAGATGCTCAATACCGAAGTGGTTGAGCTATTCGAAGCGGTCGCAGAGGGCGACCTAATTTGGATTTGCGCTTAAGCCATAAGAATGGCAAAAAAACAACAGCGCTTGAAACTTTCCAGAAAATCAGGCGATAGCAATAAGTTCGGCCCTTCGTCGCCTAATATTTTACGTCATCCATTATCATGAAACGCTCGTCACTTGTCCTCTACCTTGCGGTCTGGTTCGCCAGTATCGCCCTCGCCTTTTTTATCGGACGGGCGCTGTCATCGACGGGCACAAGCACCGAACAAACCGCATCTGAGGCATTGAGTGCGGCTCAATTACAAGAGGCCGTGCGTAGCGCGACAGCGCGAGTAGATACCGCGGGCGCAGCTACCGGCGAAGCTGAGGCGGAAGATACGTTCGAGCAGCTACGCACTCAGAGCAGCGCAATGACACGTCAGTTACTCAATGCGGCCCTTGCAGTACCGATCTCAGATCCCGGCAGATCAGAGACGATCAACCAGCTACTGGAGCAACTGGCCGCGTCGGATCCATTGGCCGCACTTGAGTTTGCGGATGGCATTGCGTCGCTGCGCGACGCCGAGCGCGCACGCAACAACATCCTCGAAGTATGGGCGAGCAATGAGCCGATGGCGGCATTGGCTTGGGCTGACTCCGCCTTAGCGGATGTGCCGTACAACCTGCGCAACTCACAGATGGAAGCTATCATCCGGGGTTTTGCTGAGACCAACCCCAAAGGCGCATTCAACTATGCGAATGCCTTGAGCGAAGCAACCACCTCAGAGTTACGCCTAAAAAACCGCCTGCTGAGTGAGGTGATCGAAACACAGATCGGCGGCGGTGGACTGGCGGAGGCACAAACAACAATCGCACTGATGCCTGATGGCCCGAGTAAAGAAAACTTACAGCGTGAACTGGTCAACGAATGGGCCGCCTTTGACCCTGTGAGCGCTGCGGCCTATGTGCAAGGGCTCGGCAGCGATGCCAGCACTGGCATGAAGACCGCCTTAATCGGGGAATGGGCCGAGAGCGATCCCGCGGCGGCGGCGGCATGGTTGAGCAACCTATCTACAGAGGATCCCGCCTACTCGCACGCGACCACTCAGATCACCCGCGAATGGACCCGCTACGACCTGACCGCCTCTTCGGAATGGCTCAACTCCCTGCCAGCTTCACCAGAACTGGACCGCGCCGTTGCCACCTACACCTATCGTGCTGCGCAAGAAGACCCACCGACCGCAATGAGCTGGGCGGAGTCAATTAACAATGCAAACATGCGCAACCGGATGATGCAACAAGTCGCCGCCAATTGGAAAAACGACGATCCGGAAGGCTTCACCAGCTATCTGGACAATAGCGATTTGAACGAGAAAGAGCGCGAGAAATTAGAAACAGCCAAATCATGGCACTCTTCCGGCCATGGCTGGGGAGGTCGACGGTAGATCACTAGTAAGCCGACTTCGGTGGGAAGATCACCTGCACTGCGGTCTTAAGTAAGATCCAAATATCCAGCCAGAACGACCAACCGCGAATATACTCTAAGTCGTAGCGAATACGCTCTTCGATCAGCGCCAGCTCGGTCACCTCGCCACGAAAGCCTTTACATTGTGCCAGCCCCGTGATGCCTGGCTTCACGAAATGACGGGTGCGGTAAATATTCACCTGTTCACTAAATTCACTATCATGCTGGATCATATGTGGGCGCGGCCCCACCACACTCATCTGACCACGCAGCACATTGATAAACTGCGGGAACTCATCGATACTAGTGCGACGCATGAATTGGCCAAATTTGAAAATACGGGCATCGCCCTCAGTCGCCTGTTCACCTTCGCGCGACGGGTCCGAACAGTGCATCGAGCGGAACTTATAGATATTAAACAAGCGTCCCCGTTGGCCTGAACGCTGTTGCCTAAAAAACATCGGCCCTGGTGACTCACTCAGAATCATCAGCTTCGCAAACAAGCACATCCAGGGCAGCACCAATAGTACGACTGGCAGCGACACGCAGATATCCAACACGCGTTTCAGCGCACGGTTAATCGGGTTTTCTAACGGCTCCTGTTGCAGCGTAAAGAAGGTATGCCCGCCTTGATTGACGGGGATCAGCTCTTGCTCAAAGTATTCCTCCCATGGGTTAAAGATCAAGATTCGACACCCCGCCTTGTTACAAATCTCCATCACAGAATCGATCCACCAATCGGAACCACGCGTCTCCAACAGCACCACTTGATCGATCTTATGCTGCTCAATCAAGTCGGCGAGCTGCATAAACTCGCCGATGATCGGCATCTTCAATTTACTGTTGGCCACGCTTTCGTAAGTGATCAAGCCAAGCAACTCGATACCAAAAAACGGCTGCCGCGCCGCCCAATTCTCCAACTGACGGGCCGATTTCTCACTGCCCAAAAAGACCGTGCGTACCGAATTGCGGCCACGAAATGCAAACTGTGCGATCCACTCTGGAATGTAGCGATTCAGCGGGATCACTGTCAGCCAGAAAACCAGAATAAAGGAGCCGACAAACAGACGACTGATTGCCTTGTCCTTGGTACAGAAAACAATCGCAAAGAGCACCAAGCTCAGCACCCAAGTTTGATAATTCGCAAGTCGCACCGCAGACACCCAGCGAAATGAAGTCAATTCACTGTTCTGCTTCGCATCATGATCACTGCGAAACGAGACCAGCCCCGCCATAAAGACAGCAAGGAAGTACAGTAACAGATTGATTTGCTTCAAATCAATGCGCCCCAGCAACTCAGCACTCACAAATAACATCCCCCAAAACAGCGCGAGCGTGTAGAGCACCACGAATGCGTGACTCATTATGCGTAGGCCTTGTGTGCGGTTTCCAATCATCTAAATATACAATCGTTTGTACTAAACAGGACTATGGAGGCGAACCCTCTGCATTGTAAACAAAAAGAAGGGTGAGTAACTAGCCCGTAGCCAATCTTTACCGTTGTCACCCTGCCTCCCTAGCCTAGCGTGAGATCACACTAAATAATATGACGACTCAGCCGGATAGCCCCTGTTCCTCCGATCCTCTCGAATGGTTTTGCCTGCGCACGCAAACCAAGCGAGAGCATATCGCAGCCGCGATTCTCGCAAAAATCGACTCCGTTGAGGTCTTTTGCCCACGGATTAGTCAAATCAAGAAAACCCGCACTGGCAAAAAACGCTTTGTAGAGGCGATGTTTCCGGGTTATATCTTCGCCAAGTTTTCGCTGCGCGATAATTATCGTCGTGTTATTCACACTCAAGGCGTCAGTCAACTCGTACAACAAGGTGAGCGCCGCGCACTGCCCGAGCAGCTGATCGAAGATCTCCGCGCCAGTGTGCCCGAAGGCATCATCGAAGCACCTGATCCCAGTATCGAACCAGGTGCGCGAATTGAGTTCTCATCTGGCTCTCTACAAGGCCTCAACGGCAAAGTGCTCGCGCAACTTTCCGCGACCAACCGCATTCAGGTGCTACTCGAATTCCTCGGCAACGAAATCACTGTTGCTGTCAGTGCCGACGATATACTCCTCGCACCCGACGCAGAGTAAGCCACGTCCAGTTATTTACCCAATGGAGACCGCGATCAAAACCGTTCAGATTCTAGGCATCCCCTTCTACAATGACAGTCTCGAGACTGCCTTGCAGATTGCCCATCATGACGGTGGCCTGTTCTTAGCCCCCTCCGGCCCCGGACTCGCAGAACTAGGCAACAATCCGTACTACGACCGCGCTCTGCAAAAGGCCGACATTAACTTAATCGACAGCGGCTACCTCGCCCTGCTCTGGAAAAAACGCACTGGTGAATCAGTACAGCGCCATTCAGGCTTGAAGTTCATCCAAGCACTGATCGAGACATCGAGCTTTAAGAAAAACACACGGCAACTCTGGGTCATGCCCGACCAAGCGCACAGTGACGCTACCAAGCACTACCTTTCAAAACAGCAGATCAAGCTGGACGACGAGCACTTTTACCTCGCGCCCCATTACACCGAACCCCCGATCGAAGATCAGGCGCTGCTCGATATGATCCGTGCGCAACGCCCCGACTTCGTCATCCTAACCATTGCTGGTGGCAAACAAGAAGTGCTCGGCTATTGGTTGCGCAACCAGCTGGACTACGAGCCAACGATACTCTGCATCGGCGCAGCCATCGCCTTTCTAACCGGTAAGCAGGTAAGCATTCCAAAATGGGCAGACCGCATCTATATCGGTTGGCTGCTGCGCATTATCACCGACCCGAAAACCTTCCTCCCCCGCTACTGGAGTGCGCGTAAGCTTCGCTCTCTCCTAAAACGCTGGGGGACGCAAATGCCTCAATCGAGTCAGCATTAATAACACCCGTGAAGCTCCTACTCACACATCCAACAGGCAATGCGAATGTTCGCAGCACGGCAGAAGCATGTGATGATGCAGGCTTATTAAAAACCTTCGCTACGACTGTCGCGGCATTTGACAATAATATCTTCGGAAGGCTCTCAAACACTAACATCGGCAGCAGCTTCAATCGACGGCGTTACTCAAATTCGCTTCAATCGAAAACCTTACAGTTTCCGCTACGCGAGTTAGGGCGTATGCTTACAGATAAGCTGGGATGGAACTCCCTAAGCCGGCACGAAGTTGGAGTATTCTCAGTGCAACAAGTTTACGAGGCATTAGATCGAGCGGTCGCAACCGAACTAAAACGCAACACGTATGATGCGGTGTATGCCTACGAAGATGGTGCGCGCGAATCGTTCATCGCAGCAAAAGCAAAGCAGATCCGGACAATATACGACCTGCCAACAGGCTATTGGCGAACGGCAAAAAGAATCTTCTCAGAAGAAGCAGTGCTCCAACCCGACTGGGTTCAAACGATGCCGGCACTCATCGACAGCCCCCAGAAACTGGAACGTAAAGACGAAGAACTACGCGCAGCCGATCAGATCATTGTAGCCAGCGAGTTCACCGCAAACACTCTACGCGATGCGCCCTTTGAGTTACCCACCCCGATCATTATTCCCTACGGATGCCCTACCACGCCGATCAGTGATCAACAGGTGGATCGTGTCTCACATGACAAACTACGAGTTTTGTTTGTCGGGAACCTTTCCCAGGGGAAAGGCATCGCCTATTTGCTAGATGCAGTGGAGCAGCTGGGCAGTGCGGTGGAACTGACATTGATTGGCCGTCGCGTAGGTCAGTGCGCGCGCCTAGATCGGGCGCTTGAAAAACATCACTGGATTGATTCTCTGCCAAATGCTCAAGTCTTAGAAGCAATGCGAACACACGACGTGCTGGTTTTCCCATCAATCTTTGAAGGTTTCGGGATGGTAATCTCCGAGGCTCTGTCGCAGGGGATCCCGGTGATCACAACGCCAAACACCTGTGCACCAACTCTCATGAAAGACGGGAAATCTGGATTCATTGTTCCCATTCGGGATGGCATCGCAATTGCTGAAAAACTTGAACAGCTCCATCAAGATCGCGACCTACTCCAGCAGATGAAGACTGCTGCACTTGAAGTCGCGAAGAATAACACCTGGGCGAACTATCAAAGTCAGTTGGTGCATGCCTTAACGGTTAACACGGAGGGCACGCTTTAATGAAAGTGACCATCATCTGTGGTTCGCTTGAGCCTGCACAAGACGGAGTGGGCGACTACAGTCGGCTGTTAGCGGAATTCGCTCAACACTTGGGCCACTCAATTCAGCTGATTTCGATCAACGACTCTGTAAACTCCAGTGAATCGCAGCCCTATGGTTCACTCCATCGCTTTAGCGGGGACTACAGTGATGCTCTGATTACAGCGAAGATTACGAATGAAATTGATCAATGGAATCCCGACTGTGTCAGTCTTCAATTCGTCCCCTTCGGCTTCCACCCCAAAGGAATTATTTCGAAGTTGATTCCGCTCATATCAACGATCCGAAAAAACAGGACGCTCAACATCATGATGCACGAGCTGTGGATACGAAATGAGGAAGCCACTCCCCTCAAACATCGATTGCTTGGGTTCTTGCAGAAACTCCAAATAACACGAGCCCTCCAGACATGGTCTCCCGACACGATCCACACCAGTAACCACCACTATCAAAACCTGTTAAAAGCCAGTGGACACACATCACAACTACTTCCGCTTTATGGTAACATCCCCATCGCGACTGCTCCCGACAAAGCAACATTACTCGAAGCACTGAATCTACAGGTCGCCCCCACTGACAAAATCGTCCTATTTCCCTTCAGCCAACACGAACGTTGGGAGCCATTAACGCTACTCGACCGTCTGCAACAAATCTCTAAAAAAAAGAAAACCAACCTGACGCTCATTCAAATTGGCCGCAGCCCGACGCTCCAGCTCCACTGGCCCAAAATAGCGGAGTGTGCAAATTCCGTCGGATGGGAATGCGAGATCTTAGGCGAACAAAGCGACACTCGAATCTCTGAACTCATGCAAATCTCCGACTGGGGTGTCAGCGCGGGATCAGCTTTGATCGCCCGAAAAAGCGGTGCGGTGCTCTCGATGTTGGAGCATGGCCTACCTGTGCTCTGCAGTAGTGCGGTTTACAAATATGACTGGCATGATTTTTCCGAACCAAACATTCTTGCCGCAGAAGAGCCCGACAGCCAGCTTCACGCCCGCCTATGGTCGAAGCCGCGCTCCGCTCCAGAATCAAAGCGACAACAGATCGCAGAGCAATGGCTGTTTGATCTACAATTAAACCTGAATGGACGCTAAAAAGAAACAAGCCCCAGTAAACAAGACGCATCAAATGTTTCGCCGGCTAGTCTGGCTCTACATTGTGCTTCTGTTGGTTGAAGGTAGCCTTCGCAAATGGGTGCTTCCTCAGCTATCCGACGTGTTATTGCTAGTGCGCGATCCGATCGTTCTGTTCAGCTATTTTTTAGCCTTCCGCCATAAAATATTCCCTCACAACCCTTATGTAGTCTCAGCATGGGGGCTGATGCTCCTTTGCTTTGTCCTAGCCATGCTATTTGCCCACGGAAACTTCATAGTGGCAGCCTATGGTTTTAAGGGAAATGTGCTGCACATCCCCTTTGCCTTTATCATCGGTAAGGTGCTCAATCGCAATGACGTGGTGATCCTAGGAAAATGGTGGCTTTGGGCGACATTAGGCATGACAGTCCTAATATGTATGCAGTTCTATTCGCCCCAGAGCGCATGGGTCAACATGGGGGTCGGAGGTGATACTGGAGGAGCTGGATTCGGGGGCGCACTTGGCCGATTTCGCCCACCAGGAACCTTCAGCTTTATTATTGGAGTTACCTGGTTTTATGTATTTTCGACTGCATTTTTAATCTGCGGACTCACGATGCATAAAGCGTATTCGAAGTGGCTACTGATCGCCTCATCAATGGCGATCATTGTGGCGATGCCAGTATCTATTAGTCGTATGATGGTGCTAGCATCGGCATTGACTCTCATCATCGGCATCATCTCATCGAGCCGACAAAAAAATGCACTGCTACGCTGCGGGCGTTTTGCACTCTTCATCATAGTCGCAGTTTTCCTAGCTAGCTTGATCCCAGTATTTGATGACGCAAGAGACGCATTCTTATCGCGTTGGACTTCTTCAACTGAGGACTTTAAATCCTCTATCATTGACCGCACATTGGGGGATTTCATGCGCCCTTTCGTTTCAGATCGAGACATTCCGATTTTCGGATTTGGCCTAGGAGCCGGCACACAGGTAGGACTGCAGCTCATCTCGCAAACACGTTCGTTCGCACTAGGAGAGTCAGACTGGGAACGTATCGTCTGTGAATTGGGTAAAATGTTTGGAATCCTTTTTTTACTCTGGCGCGTCGCACTGACAATCGGCCTCGGCCGTTCAGCGATGCGCGCGTTTCGTAATGGCAACGGCATGGGCCTGATCTTTCTATCGGCCACCGCTTATAACCTACTAGTCGGGCCACTCGGGCAAGTGACTGTATCTGGATTCGTAGTCATCGGCATCGGCCTCACAATCGCCTCAATGGGTATTCCCAAAACTAAAACGAAAGCAAAGACCATAGATGCAGCAACCACCACTTAGTCATCCATACACAGTCTTACTAGTTGGTAATTACGAACCTGACCGGCAGCGTAGTATGCTCCGATATGCCCAGCAGCTAAGTGAAGGCCTACAATCTCTAAATGTGAATGTAGAGTGCTTCCAACCACCTGTAGTAGTCGGTAAATTCGGCGCGAGCCCGAGCGGCATCGGCAAATGGCTAGGATATATTGATAAATTCATCCTCACACCGATTTCACTCAAAAAACGGATTCGCCAAATCAAAGGCCTAGTCATCGTGCATATTTGTGACCACTCGAATGCACCCTATACGAAATGGCTCTCATCAGATCCGCACCTCATCACTTGCCACGACATGCTTGCCGTGCGCTCTGCTCTTGGAGAGTTTCCGCAAAATAAGACGTCTTGGACCGGGCAACAACTGCAAGCGATGATCCTACGAGGCTTAAAACGGTGTCACTGTATAACCAGTGTGTCATCTGCAACTAGAGACGATGTCATTCGCTTAGTCGGCAATGATAATTCATTGAAGCACACCATCCCCAATGCACTAGACGATTCGTTTATACAGGAAGAAAACCAGCCCCAAAGCTCTTCGCCTGTCGAGAAATGCCCAGTCGATAGTCGCTACGTCATGCATATCGGATCCGACTCATGGTATAAAAACAGAGGCTCTGTGCTTCGAATATTTTCAAAACTCATCGAAGATCAGCCCGCTCTCAAACTAGTCATCATTGGCTCTGAATATTCGGACGATGTGCTCCGAGAAAACCAATGCGAGCATTTAGGAGATAAGCTAGTGTATCCTAAAAATGTAGATGACGAAACGCTTCGCAGTATTTACCAGCAAGCAGAGCTATTACTATTCCCCTCTTGGATCGAAGGCTTTGGTTGGCCAATCCTAGAGGCGCAAGCCTGTGGCTGCGCCGTCTTTACTCTCGATCAGGCTCCGATGAATGAGCTCAACGCCATCCCCAGCCTAAGACTGCAACACTCACCGGAAGAGACTCCCCAATGGGAAAATCTCGCCGCCGCGCAATGCCTCGAGTATATGAACTCGTCCGAACAGGTTCAAAATGAACTAAAAAACACGATCAAAGCCTTTGCTGCCACCTTTAGTTTAGAGCTAATAATTCCACAGTATATTCAGCTATACGAAACACTGTTAAAGTCAGAATAATGAACCTCTTACACGTCATCACTTCCATCGATCCGAAGACGGGGGGCACTGCTGAAGCGGTCATACGCTCTTCCCTGATCATGGTTGAGCTCGGGCATGAGATCGAAGTCGCCAGTATCGACTCCCAACAATGCGAAAAGCACGTCGAGCATTTCCCGTGGACAACACACTGCCTCGGCCCTGGCGGCGTGGGCTCATTTCACTACTCTCGCCCCTTCCGACAGTGGCTGCTCGATAATGTCAGTCGCTTCGATGCAGTGATTGTCCATGGACTCTGGCAACATACCGGGTTCGCGGCACGGCAGGCATGCAGACAAATAGACGTGCCCTATTTTGTCTACACACACGGCATGCTCGACCCTTGGTTTAACACCACTTACCCATTTAAAAAAATAAAAAAATATCTCTACTGGCGATGGGGAGAATATCGGGTGCTTCGAGATGCAAAGGCCATCCTATTTACATGCGAAGAAGAGCGCAACTTGGCTCGCACCAGTTTCTCGCCTTATAAGGTTCACGAACAAGTCGTAGGCCTCGGAACCAGCGCACCGGAATTCGGCCTAGATCAAGCACTTACAGACTTCCGAGTCCAACCACCCAAATGGGCTCAACGCCCCTACTTTCTGTTCATGAGTCGTATTCAGGAGAAGAAAGGGTTAGATCTATTAGTGGCTGCTTACGCCGATCTCCGATCAATCGAGCCCTCCATCCCGGAGCTCGTCATCGCGGGGCCGATCCAACAACAGGATTATGCCGATCAGATACATGCGAACTACGATCAAACAGGCATTCACTGGATCGGCACACTCAGCGGCATCGAAAAATGGCAAGCACTGGCCGCTGCCGAAGCGATGACACTAGTCTCGCACCAAGAGAATTTTGGCATCGTGATCGCTGAGGCGCTCGCCGTCGGCACCCCCGTGTTGATTTCTAATAAGATCAATATTTGGCGTGAAATTGAGCGAAACGGCGCAGGGCTCGTCACAAACGACAGCATCGAAGGCGCACGAAGTATCCTCGAAAAGTGGTTGAATCAATCTACCGAAGAGCGACAACGTATGGTGGCGGCCACAACAACGACGTTTCAAGAACACTTTGAAATACAACGCACCACCCAACGTCTGATCACCTATATGCAGTCCCAACTTTAAATTGCCCCTCTGTTAATGCCTATCCGTATTTCCATCGTCATCCCTACTTTTGATCGCCCTGCGAAACTGGCAAGAGCCTTGAACAGCTGCCTGCAACAGAGCGCACCTGCATTTGAAATCATAGTGATTGATAATGGCCAAAATCCAGCGACCCGGCCAACGGTCGAGGCCGCGCAACAGGCCGAAGGTTCCCCCTCGATCCGCTATCTCCAATCAGAACTCTTCGACATACGAAAAGCGCTTGCGACAGGCATTGAGGCGGCGAAAGGCGATTGGTTAATCTTACTCGACGATGACGACTTTCTAGTGCCGGACCGCATCGCGAATGACACCACACTGATCCGCGAGATCGTAGACGAAGCCTACGTCATCGTCATCGTGCAGGACTTCTTACGGATCGACTACGCCAATGAGTTGGTGTGGGAACACCGCATGGCCAAGAAAACACTCGGTCTTTACCAAGCATTGGTGCTCGACAGCTTCCCACCACCACCCGCCGCAACATGGCGCACCGAGGCAATTCAAGCACACCACTCGTTTCATACTCCTGAAGGTTGGATGACAGACTTTGATCTCTATGCCAGCTTGCTACCACATGGGCAGCTGAGAAAAAGCAATCGCCACGGTTACGTAATGGACGATACGCGCGTCGCAGGGCGACTCACTGGAAATATCGATGAAGCGTTGAAAATGATAGAGCTGCATCGTGAGCGCTATCGCGCTCAACGAGCCAATCTAGAGGTTCCAGAATCCCAAATCGATCAACGCCTCGATCAACAGATCGCGTTCTTCGCAGGCAAAGCCATTAAACTGAAGGCACTCAGCGGCCCGACCGGCCATTACGCTCGCAGGCACTTTAAGGAAGTCCTCAAGGGCTGTATCGCGCCACTACGCGCAGCATTCAGTCGAGTCTTTGCCGATCAAATGCCAGAAATGCGCGGTTCGAAAAGCTATTCACTCCAGCGCTTCGGCAAACGCGATCAAAGCTTGAGTCAGTTGATTAAAACATCGAAACTAACTGAAGAATGAGCGAAGAAACTGCAGCTTTTAGGATCGATTTAACTAAATCGATCACCCCATGGGATCGACACACTAAGATTCGGCGTGGCATCTGGCAGTATTTAGTGAAGCCATGCTATCGCCTCATCCCCGGCAAACGCTCATGCCTACGCATCGCGATTCTACGAGCCATGGGCGCACAGATTGGCAAAAATTGCCTAATCCAACAACGCGTCGATATCTTAATCCCATGGAACCTGACCCTGAGCGATTGCGTGGTGCTGGCACATGACGTGCGTATTCTAAATTTCACGACAGTTCAAATCGATTCAATGACTGTCATCTCTCAATACGCTCATCTATGCACTGGCACGCATGACACGACGCATCCACACTTCCCGCTAGTCTTTAACCCTATCAAGATTTCAGCAGAATCATGGGTGGCATCGGGTGCGTTTATTGGTCCGGGCGTAACACTTGGCCGTGGATGTGTTATTGGTGCGAATTCAGCCGTCACTAAAGACATGCCCGAGTGGGCAATCTGCGCAGGTAACCCTTGTCAACGGCTCAAAGACCGTAAAATCCGAAAGCTATGAATCTGCCTTGCGTTGATTCGAGCACTTATTTCCTACAGCATCATCAGCATTATTGCGAAATCCAGTGATACTTAAGCCTACACTACATAGCTTCGACATCTTTGATACATTGCTAGCCCGAGATATTGGGCCGCCGCATAATATATTCCTAATACTCGCGAGGCAGAATCCGCATCTGATACCTGAGCAGTATAGTGAAGAAGCATTTATACATGAGCGAATTAGAGCTGAAACAGATGCAATAGTATCAAATAATGGAACAGATCCCACATTTGTTGAAATCCATCAACATCTGAAGCGCAGACTATCCATTAGTGACCAAGCCTCAGATGAGTTGATGCAACATGAGCTAGATCTAGAGGCAAAACACTTACAGGCAATTCCCTCAGCGAAAACTCGAATTGCCGAACTACGGGATCAAGGAGCGCAGATCGCCTTTATCTCCGATATGTATTTACCAGTAACTTGCATACAGGAAGAACTAAAACGCCATGGAATCTTTCAGGACGGTGATTTACTTCTCGTTTCATGCGAGGAATCTGCCTCAAAACATGAAGGAGCACTCTACAAAAAGCTAATAGCACTAAGCGCCAAATCATCGCTAGGCATTAGGCATTACGGCGACAATAAGCGAAGCGACCTACTCTCAGCGTTGAAGAACGGTATATTGCCAAAATTCTTAACTGATGGTCGTTTTAATGCGCCAGAACAGATCTTAGCTGAATCTTCTTCACAAACTGCAGGATTGAGCGGGCTATTTGCTGGAGTCTCTCGATTCGAAAGAAACCTTGCCGCCGAATATACCCAGAAAGAGCAAGCACTGGCCTTGGTCGTGTCCAATACAATTGCTCCGGTCTTATGTGGGTTCGTGCTGAGCGTCATTCATCGCGCCTTAGATGATGGATGCAAACGGTTATATTTCCTGTCACGAGATGGATATATACTGAAACACATCGCAACGGAGATGTGCCAAGCCTTGAACCTGTCAATCGAGTGCAACTACTTGCATGCGAGTAGACTCTGCTGGGAACTCGCTGCAATTGATCAGATCAATGACGACGCGATTCGTCACATCATTCAATCACACCTAAAATGTTCTATTAGCCAAGTCGCTCTACGCGTAAATCTAGATGCCGTTACATTCTGCAAATTAACAAATGATGCCTCAATCTCCATATGTGACGAAGACGAGCCACTGTCACACAATCAAATAACAGCGCTCAGGCATCAGCTACAAACAAACGAATCCTTACGCTCAAAAATCCTCAAGCAGGCCGCAGAAGCACGCGCTTTAACAAGCGACTACTTATTACAAGAGAACGTAATTGGTGACGATTGGGCGTTTGTGGACGTGGGCTGGCTGGGCACACAGCAGAGAACATATATGAGCTTAGGAAATGGGAAGTATACACAGTCACGCGGCTATTACATTGGCAGCTTAAAAAACTCTAATGATAAACGCAGTCAAAAGTCTGGCTGGATGTTTGAGCCAAATGATATAGAACGCTTGGATACTAAAGTTGAGTTGATTACGATAATCGAAAGCTTCTGTAGCGCCCCGCACGGATCGTTAATGGAATATACTAGAGACTCCGATAGTGGCATGATCCTCCCAGAGTCACGTCATGCAAATACCGATGCACTTGATGCATTTGGCATGCCATTTGTCCGAGAGCGAATCATGGCATACAACACCAGGCTCTGCAAGATACTGCCTGACTTCGATACGTCTAAATCCCTACAAACGTGCATGCGAAAGCTCCTCTTACAGTTCATTGAATCCCCTAGCCTTAGAGATGCTACAGCATGGAGTGCAGTTCCTTTTGAAAGCGTCCCAACAGATGGGAGATATGAGACTATTGCCACGCCGATTCCATTCAGCATATCAGCGTTATGGCAGTGTATTCGATACGGACGTGCGCCATTTACCAATTATACAAAGTGGGACAGTGCCTCCTTGCGCCTAACATCACCGCTTCTACGTGTCATATATATCGTGGCCATGTCGCCAGCACGCTTCGCCCGTAAGTCTAGGTTTATGATTCAGCTCAGTCGAAAACTAAGAACTACATATTAAAGCAATGGCGACGACACACTGAACAGTGAGGCGTCTCACTTCACCGAACAGGCTCAATCGAAAATGAATTAATATATGGAATTCCACGACTAAAGATGTCACCCGACTGGAAAACCCGAGGGGCCGTCCATTCTTCCCATAAAGGCTTATCGTATTCCTCAATCACGGCGTCGGAATCATACCCCATTAGAATTAGTAAGGATGGGAATATCTGAAAATGTGTTGAGTTATTTTTAGCGAATGCGGAATCATCAGGGAAGAGAGCCTGTGCGCGCTTTCCAATAATAAACAAAGGAACGTTCGCTTGAGACTCAGGAGGATCGACCCGGTCTCCATGCGTAGATGGAAATTTGCCTTCTTTAATCGATTGTCCATGATCTGATGTATAAATCAGCACGACTTCATCCGAGTTTATGTGAGGCCATATCTGCTGAAAGAAAGCATCCACGCTCCAACTCACTGCATTTGCATAAGTGTTCATGGCTGCTTCTTTACTAGAACTGCCGATGGATCCACCATCAGAGATGATCGGGGTAAATTGAGACTTCCCCGGTGGATACGAGTCTCTCCAGTCCGCATGGGCACCATATTTATTTACATATACAAAGCTAGGGACTGCACTATTCAAAATCCTAATTAGCTCAGTTGCCAAGACACCATCTCGCTCATAGATGGGAAGGTCAGGCATACTCATCGAATAAACTGCATGATCGATCACTTTAAAGTCATCCGCTCGCATGAAATTAGCATACGCGCCTGGAGCAGTTTGTGCATCGAGAAAGTAAGTTTGGTAGCCCGCGTTCTTCGCATACTGAAAAATCGTAGGATTTTTGAGGGCGAGTTGATCGATATCAGGGCATTGATCGACCCTCAGTCCAGACATCAACGCGATATTGGTTCCAGACGATATATTGGTCACAGAACTCGCAATACCCAGGTTGAGAATGCTCGACTGTTTGCCCATCAAAAATGGTGTCGTATCCATTGCGTTCCCATTGATGGTTAGCAGATCCCCCCGCACGCTTTCATCGACGATATAAATAATGTGCTTAGGTTTACCCTTACTTTCCACCCGCAGGCTAACTTCTTCACGAGGACCAGCATAAGTTCGACTCATCGAATTATATGCGACTAGCATTGGAATGCGCATCGGAGATGGGAAGTGATCGAGCACGGCCATAGTGACCCAAGTAACTATGAACACGAAAATCAAACCAATCGGAACTGACAATAGGCAAACAGGGTGAAGTCGGGCACCGATACGTGACGCAAGTAGATAGAACGCCAATACGAGACTCCCCCCAAATGCAGAAGCGGTGACGATCGAATGCAAGTGGGATTGGATGTATGTAGAGGCAAACGCGGGTAAAGACACCGCAGCACTGACATCGCCGAGTCCTACGTTTTGGCCTAAAATTGCGATACTGCTTAAATTGACGCATATGAGCAGTCCGATAAAGAGAGAGCCAACAACTCGAATCGAGCGATTCGAGCAAAGCATGATCGATAAAATCCCTAGAATTGAAATACAATACGCGATCAGGTAAACGATCGCTTTTAGATATTCCCCTTGATCACATTTCCCTTGCATAATCCCGAAGAAGATTAAGCTCTGATATTCAAGTAAGCTAAGCCCAGCGAGAAGAACTATGAATAATGCGATAATCTTGCTAATTGGTGAAACAGTGAACATGCGTGGTCGGCTAAAATTACGTTTGTAGAGTATGATCGAGTCACCTAATAGGGTTCAGAGGATATGTCGATTTGAACGAGTTAACTTGCTGTTCGATACTGCTAGGCAAGTCAATACATAGCAACGCTCAGCTCAGACAAATTAACCACGCTGACAGCTATCGCGACCGTGCTTTCATTGACTGATTGAACCTATAATCTCAAGGACTGACACTTGCATTATGCTACCCATTTCCTAAAACTCAAAGATTAGCACCTGAACAACTCGCCACACACACAACGACACGCTTCACAGAAACATGCCCCGTATACGTCTATGAAACCTGACAACCATTCGTTCAAAAAAACCAGGCTCCCAACGCTAGGTTTATCCACTCGAATACTCTTCATCGTGTTTACCATGTCTGGAATATCCGCATTGATCTATCAGCTCATCTGGCAACGCTCATTGCTCATGATTTATGGGAGTAACATCGAATCAGTCACAATGGTCGTGACGGCCTTTATGTTAGGCTTGGGGCTCGGCAGTTTAGTCGGCGGAATGATTTCAAAACGACAAGGTGCTCCACTATTATTACTATTCGCATTGATCGAAATTAGTATCGGCATCTATGGTGCCCTGTCATTACACCTCTTTGACTACGTGGGCAAAATGACCACAGGTGCTGGCACTCTATTAACTGGCTTACTCGCATTTGCACTCATTCTCATCCCTACGATGCTAATGGGCAGCACCCTCCCCTTACTGGTAGCCCACTATGTCAATATGACACAAAACGTGGGGCGCTCAGTTAGCATGCTCTATTTCGTAAATACACTCGGAGCTGGGATCGGCGCCTTTGTCGCAGCCTTTATACTACTTGGACTATTGGGTCTATCGGGCACCACCTACGTAGCAGTCCTACTCAACTTAACTGCCGGCGGCATGATTCTCTACTTTAAATCATCGGCTCCACAACTTGATCAGCACATATCATGAATATCCGTTTTATTTCCGCCATCTTCTTAGTGGCACTCACGGGCTTCATTGCTCTCAGTTACGAAATCTGCTGGATCCGAATTTATAGTTTTTCATCTGGCAGTCGCGCCTGGGTCTTTGGTGCGATGCTCGGCACCTATCTGATTGGACTCGCACTAGGCTCGCTCTGGAGCCTTAAATTCCAAGATGCGAAGGACGGCTCAAATCCCTCTCATCTACGAGCATTATCCTTGTTTGTCCTCGGGGCCAACATCTTCGGATTCTTGGTTGCGCCAATCATTTCATGGATTGTCCCATCGGCCTCAGAATGGTTGGTTAACGCAGATCTCGTGCTAATCCTACCACTCGCGACCTTGATTACACTCCCCTTGGTCGGAATCGCCGCAGCTCTATTAGGAGCCACCCTGCCCCTCATATGCCATTTCGCAATCCGCCCCGACGAAAAGGTCGGCGCACGCTTATCCTACCTCTATTTGGCAAACATTCTGGGCTCAGGTGCGGGTAGCTTGTTAACTGGATTTGTATTAATGGATAACCTTTCGATGCAGGGTATTTGCGTATTCCTCCTCGTGCTAGGCCTACTGCTCTCAATTGGACTCGCAGTTTACGCACAGTTAAAAGTAAAATCGCTGACGATCCAAGCTGTTACAACCCTAGCCATTGGGACAGCATTAGCATATAATGCTACGCTTATTTTTGACGGACTGTATGAACGCCTACAATGGAAACATGAATACAAAGAACAGGGGGCGTTCAAAATGCTAATTGAAAGCCGCTTTGGCGTCATCACAGTCGGCCAAGATAACAAAATTTACGGAGGAGGCGTCTATGACGGAACCTTAAGCACTAATTTCACACGCGATTCATGGAGAGTGCGCCCCTACTTCATATCCGCCGTCCATGAAGCGCCCAAAGAGATTCTCGTCATCGGTCTATCAGGGGGCACATGGACACAAATCTTAGTCAACCACCCTCAAGTGGAAAAGGTCACAGCCGTTGAAATTAATGGCGCATATAAAGACAAAGCCATTCCTCAATTCGACTCGACCAAAAGTATCCTCACTAATCCTAAGCTTGAAATTATAACCGATGATGGCCGGCGATGGTTGAGAATGAATAAAGATCGAAAATTCGATGTGATCGTAACAAACTCTACATTCTACTATAGAGAACACGCCACCAGCCTGCTCTCGAATGAATTCATGACCCAAGTGAATGATCACCTCAAGCCAGGAGGCATTTGTATCTTCAACACGACTGGCTCTGGGCGTTCTGTAAAAACAGCCGCCGAAGTTTTCACTGACATACATTTGCTGCTCAACAACGTCGTCGCAAGTAACGCCCCGATCAAACTAAATAAAGGCAACTGGCGAGATGCTCTAACAGCATACGAAATTGACGGCACTCCAGTATTCGACCTTCAAGACGAAGGACGGCGCTCCGATCTAGAACACACGCTTTCAATACTAGACAATATTGACAACCCTGACGTCGACATTGATCAACGGCTCTGGAGCAAAGAAGTCGCATTAGAGCATAAAGGCTACAATCCGCTCAAGACCAAAGATCAACGCATCATCACAGATGATAATTTAGGGCACGAATTCCCGCACCTCCCAACCCTAGTGTCGAAATTCCGACAACGACTCGATGCGCGTGGGCGTGACTAATCTTTTGAGTTCGAATGAGGAAATAGCACATCAGGAGTCGCAACATTCAAAAATGGAGCAATACGCTCAAAACTCAGCTCACCTTCGTCGAGGTTAATAGTGAGTAATGCGTCTGGGATTCCTGAAAAATACGCATGAATGTTCGCCTCATGGTCTGCATACGCAGCACAAAGCGATGGTTCATCATATTTGATACAGCCGTAGATCGCATAATGCAATTCGTCGGCGAGTTCACCAATGCTCCAACCCCTCTCCTCACGACCAGTATCCAACAGCCATTTCATACTACTGAGCCATTTATCCAAATCACGAGTCGTATGAATGAACTTCGCCTGCGGATATACCGCGTGCAGCTCTCGAAAATACAACGGGATCGGCAAATCGGCGAATACATCAAATTGCTGCATCGCTGACTCATATGAGTGATAGCGATATGCTTTTAACTCACGATAAAGAGCGAGACGCTTCCATATACCTCGCGATAGTTGAGCCTGAAACGGCGGTGCATTTATAACGTGTGGCTGGGCAAACAGCTCGATCGGAAAATGCTTAGCCTTGAACTCCAGCATTTCTAAGCCGTGACAAAGTGACGTTGTGCCAGTGCGAGATAACCCAGTGCAAAAAATCTTAGTCTGATCCGTCATTTCGATCCCATTTTGAACGCAGACGCCTAAAGGCTGCTGCGATTTGTTTGTTGTGCAGCCATTCTCTCCAAAGCACTTTCATGCTCCTATGGTGCGCCTCTGAAATAAGCCCGATGTGCGCCCCTCCCATACCGACACGCTTCAATGCAGATGCTTTAAAAAATGAAAGTGCATTTTTGATACAGGCGAACAGTCCCCCTCGTGACTGTAACAGCTCTCGCATCCCACCTTCATCATTCATAAAAAAAGCATAACAGTAGCAAAACAAACGATGCGTCATTAGAGAAGAAGGGGCAATCCAAGGCTTAAAACTCGTAATGTAGTGTATATTGCATTCACCCTCAACCAAACGATCCAACTGTTCGACTGAACAAATCCGCGAGTCATGTAATTGAAAATTCAAGTTCGTATTCATATACGAACACCGACAGGCAAACACCGCGTTTAACGCTGATTGATCGTAATATTTACATAGGTCTGTCGATTTCTCCAGAACTTCAAAGCATCGAGTAAAAGAGCCCTCAGCTCGAATTTTAACGAGATCCAGTAACAGCAGTCCGCCATTGAAATAACGGTGTGCCTTTGAATTTTTTGAATATTTTTGAATAACTTCAAAATCGACACCTGTATATTCATATTCTTCAACCACTCCTATAGGCTGATTATTTAGTTCATGGCTCCAAACTTCGTCCACACCTCTCAAGCACAGCAAGTCGACATCAATATATATGACTCGATCCACATCGATCAGGCTTGGTAATAACAAGCGCGCATAAGTCATCCTAGAATCAAAGAAGAACTCGGGGAGTCCAACCATCGAATCCGTCGAAATGAGCAAGGCCGTCAGTTTAAAACCACTCCGATGCTTACGTAAACGTGACTCGAACCCATCAATCAACTCATCTGAGAGTCCATCATGTAACAGATAGAAATGTATATATGCGCTTGAACTAGAAGCCAAGATGCTACCCCAAGTCACTAACAAGCCTGGTAAATAACGTTCGTCTGATGCAGAGGCTATATTCATTGATGGCTCAGCTTAAGGCGTGAATATCTAAAAAAGATTAAATTCTGTATCAATGGGCCAAATACAGCACGCATTAAATTAATATAGAGTGCATTGAGGGTGCTTGTCGGTGGAAAGATGACAATCGAAAGAACTAAAACTAATAGGTTAAAAGGAATATGCACCCCGGGGTGTAGCACATAAGCACGACTTGAATTCAGCGAATAAAGCGCCGCTGAAATCATGGCGAGCAAGCTACCCGCACAAATCAAGACAACCTCTTTAGTTAAGTCCTCATAGTTTGCCCCCAAAATGTATAGCAACTGTTCTGGGAATAAATACACCAGCAGCATGATGACACTCGCGATTAAAGTAAACCCGACCTGTATCAATATGAAACGCTGAGTAAGCAAAGTCCGATCATCTGGCAAACGCGCAAATCGTGGCACAATCAACGCACCATAAATTGAAGTGATAATGGTCAACACCATCGCTAAGCGACTGAGGGCACCGATCTGCGCAATGGATTCAACATCACCAAATATTCCAATCAACCAAATCGTTAATTGCGAAGAAATGCTAAAATACAAAGACATCGGCAGTATTCGCCGCACGATGGAGATCATTTCAGATCGAACCTCTGGATCTTCCTCAGCATCTGAATCAGCATACTTTGCGGCGACACGTCGTAATTGTAAATTCTTCCAATATTGACAAATCCCAGGCACGAGGATCGCTAAAGCTGCAAATGGAAATGCAAAGAGAAATGCGGAAGTGAATAGCAGGCGAGCGCCTGAATTTATAATTTGAAGCTTCTGAAGCGCTTTGACGTCTTGATTAAGGCTGGGGGCGACCTCTAAGATTTCACCTGTAATGCTAGCCACTATCGCAGGCAATAGGGTCACAATCACACAAATAATCATGAGCGGCGAAGCACCATGCTGATTCAGTAAATAATATAAAATGGGGAGCACACACAACAACGCATAACGAACAAACTTTCGTCGCAACTGCATGGCAGTCGCCATCACACGACCTAATCGTGAAGGGTCTTGCCATACCTTGCCTCCAATCGACATGGCACCTGTTGCGACGCCGCCATCAGCCAACAATGCAATCGTGCCCAGCATCGTATTTGCCAAAGTGTAGATGGCATATTCCTGAATCGGCAACAAGCGGATGACCAATATACCAGAAGCAAAGCTGAGACATTGAATCAACAATTGGGCGCTCCCAGTGAGCAGCAGCAATCTCCCCCACTCGAGAAGACGAGTAAATCGCGAATTACTTTTTTTTGAAAAAAAGTTTGTCATACTGATCTCACTAGTAAGTGCTGTAAATATGATCGATGCACGTTGAATCTGCTATCGATTAACGAGCGCCATGAGATGCGAATGCATGGATGCTGCGACCACTTGCGATGAGAACTGGTGCGTTACCTCTCTGGCCTGTTCGCCCATCTTTTGCCATAGCTCAGGCGAGGAAATTAACGGCAAAATACGCTTCACATATCCTTGGGCGCTGTGCTCATCACATAAAACGCCAGATTTTCCATCAGTGATAAACTCAACCGCCCCTCCGGAGCGGTGGACAACAGGCACCGCGCCAACAGCCATACCTTCTAGGATTGCTCGACCATAGGGTTCACCTCTAGCAGTCGAGAGCAACACATGAGATTCGGCGGCAATATCCCATACCTTTGAATTTGGTATACTTCCGGAAAATTCAACCTGTTCGGAAATTCCGTGCTCAGCCGCGTAGCGATGCAGCCCGTCGCGCAACACACCATCGCCAATCATATTCAAAGTAACTGAGCATCCTTGATTGACTAGCTCTCTTAAGACATCGAGCGCTAAAAATGGATGTTTCTCGTCTTCTAACCGCCCAGTCCAAGTGAGCTGAAATATTGGCCTTTTAGGCTGGGACAGACAATGGCTTGGAGGATCAATCATCACTGGGCTAATCGCAACAGTGGCCTGTATTGCTGGATCACGATCCAATCCCTCCTTCAAACTAGCAGTCGTCACAAAGATCAAATCAGCCTTTTGCAAGGTCTTCATCCACCCCAACGGGGCTAAGCGTTTTGCGATCAGCGATGGCCCTAGCTTAGATGGTGTAGAACTCTGCGGCTTCGAACTCCAATTCAAGTAGAGTGGGCCTACGACAAGTGGCAATCCGCTAGTTTCAGGAGCGACAGGACACATTTCACCCATCGGATTACCTCGCCATACAACATCATACCTCTCCCCCTCGGCTACCTGCTTCATGAATAAGCGATTGATTGCGCGATTGTATTTAAAATAGCGAAAACTCCTAAAGATACAATTGATGCTCAAGGGATGAATTGTGACCCCGTCTATTTTACAATTCAGATGCACTTCACCTGCGTATCCCTCAAACACGTGCCCATGATCAACCAATGCGTTCAAATAGTCGTTAAAGATCAAGCCCTCTCCATGTGGCTTGTAATCTGTAAAGCACTCAGTAGCACTGTGAACGAAAATACGCATAAATCAGTCTAGTTCATTTTAAAACATCCGAGACAAGGCAAGCTAAATCGCACCTCTTCCCGACGAGTAGCTATCTGAAAAGACTCGTATAGTTCTTAGCGATTCAATAGCTAAAATAAATGAAGATTTGTATAATTACTCAAGTCGAACCCTCGCGTCATGCAGGCGGAGGAAAAGCACAGTATTTCCTCAGTCAGGAATGGACCAAGCAGGGACACTTGGTAAAATTAATTGGCGCCGACCAATTGGTAATCGAATTAAAAGGGAAAGACTCCCCAAATACTCGATTATCAAAAAGTGAATGCATAACACGTTTCATTGCAGAAAATGGCTCGAAATACGACATTATAGATGTGGACCACGGCCTGCTCCCCCAAACACCACTCCACTTGCCAAATACATTAATCGTCGCACGTTCGGTATTATTCGAAGCCCATCGGTTACAGATAAGGCCTCCACAAAACATCAAACTAAGAACACGCATCAAATATGCCTGGACCTCTTGCTTCTCCTCGCGCAACAAGACACCTCAAGAATCCTTGAAGCACTTGGCTCAACGCTCATCTCACACAGATTTACTCAATTTAACCTCTGAACTCGACATTGAATCTGCAACCGAACTAGGAGTTCCGCCCGCAAAGATCTGCAGATTCCCGTATGCCTTGGATCAGAAAACCATCGAGAAACTGGCAAGCACTCAAGCACCCTCACCAAGTGCCTTCCCCCAATTAGTATTCCTCGGAACTTTCGACTACCGCAAAGGTTGCCTCGACTTGGCAAAATGCTTCCGAAAACTACGCATTCTCCATCCGACTCTATCTCTAAATCTAATCGGAGCAAAAGGATTGCACCAAACAGAGAAACAAATCCGAGCCTTCTTCAACAAAGAAGAGAACGAGCATCTCAAGGTTCAAATGACTTTCTCCCCCGAGTCGATCCAAGAGCTACTGGCAGGCCAGCATGCGGCATTGTTCCCGTCTTATTACGAGGGATTCCCGTTTTCAGTGCAAGAGACCTTAGCCGCGGGTATTCCAACAATCGCATATGACACTCCTGGAGCGCATGACCTGTTGCCTAAGGAATGGTTAGTCGAAGCTGGCAACATAGACGACATGTGCACCAAATTGAACCAATTGATAACAGCGTCCGACACCTCAGAACGAATGAATGCACAGTCCATTGTTCAGCAAGACAACTGGAATACAATTAGCCAAAACACACTTAAATGCTATGAAACTCATCTCACTCAAAAGAAGCTACTAGTGAAGAACTAAACCTGATATCAAATAGCACGACAGCTCTACAATGACACGCATAATTCCTTATCTACTCATCATCTGTTCCTGGCTGATCGTCCTCATTCTAGATCAATCAGAAGCCTCACGTGCCCATTGGTTGTTCCCCACTATCTGGTGCTTAATCATACAGCGCACACAAAGATCCGGCAACCGCAACATTGCCTACTTGAGCTACATCACATTTCTCATGATGAGCCTAGCCGACGCCATTGGATTCTCGAACGAGAACTTCGTCGCACTATGCTCATACCTCACTGTTACGTTTAGCGTTTTTTTCTTTCTGTGCTTTATTCGCCAAGTGCAGAGTCGATCAGGACTTCGTATCGCACCCGTGCTAAACTTAGTATCAACACTCGCCTTGTCGATTTTGCCACTGACTTTCATCATTCACTCCATCGACTTAGGAGCCACATTTTCTAAAGACATCGTCTTTGCGATTATGGCAACAAATATAAATGAATCCATTGAGTTTGGCCTCACTCATCTTTCATTCTTTTGGGTGATTCTAGCACTGACTTTCATTACTGTCATTGCATCCCTGTCCTTCAATAAGCCAACGAATAATCAATCGAATCAGTCACTCGCACGTCCGTTTATTCTCTCCATCGTATTCGCGATTCTAAGCATCGTGCAACCTGAGAACCTTCGCCTCTATCGAGATCCGATCAGTGCCGTCAGACAATACCAACGTGAAATCGCAAGCTTCATTGAGATGCAGAATAAATTCCAACTCAACGACGCTGAATTCACAGCAAGTAAGCATGAACAAGGGGAAACCTACGTCATCGTCATCGGAGAGTTACTCAACAAAGATCACATGAGCTTATATGGCTACCCACGCACGACCACTCCGCGGCTCGACGAACACTCTAAGTCCGATCAATTCTTGAGATTTAGCAATGCATTTTCATCACACACACACACCTCGGAATCACTCTCGCTTGCACTAACTGAAGCAAACCAAATCAATCAAAAGAAATACTACAAATCCGTATCAATCTGCAATATACTCAAACAAGCCCAAATCGAAAGTATCTGGATCACGAACCAATCACTTCGCGGACAATTCGATGATATCACATCAGTCATTGCACATCAGGCCGACTCGCTTATCTCTTACAACCATTGGGGTGGCGACATGGTCAAACAAAGCCACTATGACGAATCACTACTAGAATCATACTCCGAAATACTAGCACAAAAGAGCGACAAAACACGCGCCATCTTCATTCATTTATTAGGAAATCATTGGCAATATAAAGACCGCTATCCCTCACGTTACAGCATCTTCCCCTTGCCGGTAGAAACTGTAGGACCGTGGCTGAACTTACCGCACGATCTGCAACAATGCGTCAATGAATACGACAATAGTGTCGCCTATAACGATTATGTGGTGGGAACCGCCCTCACATTACTGCAAGAGCAAGGAGGCGCTAATGCTTTTGTCTATTTTTCCGATCATGGTGAAGACGCCTACGGAGATGCCAAACACAACTCTAGCAACTTCACCTTAGAAATGATTAAAACACCTTTAATCGTATGGCTATCGAACTCTTACACATCTCGCTATCCGGATAAATCAGCAGCTGCGACAGACAACATAGACGCGCTGTATTGCAATGACGCAATCTATGACACGCTTATTGGCTTACTCAACATTGAGACCCCACGTTACGAAAAAAGTAAGGACTTGTTTTCAAGAAACTATAGGCTCAACCCAGAAGACGCCTATACACTTCATGGTCGAGTCAAGATTCCACTAGATGCCGTGCGCACACAGCACGTCGAATAGAACTCAGTAAGTCAGCACTGAATACAGTCACCCTCTTCACCAATATGAAAATATCAGTCTGCATCCCAAGCTACATGCGTCCAAAACTCCTATTGGAGGCGATTCAATCAGCTCTAAATCAATCAACACCCCCATTCGAAATCCTAATTGGAGATGACTCGCCAGACGACGCGACAGAAGAGTTGATCCGATCAATTGCCCCTCAGGGCGTAAAGATTCGCTATTGGCACCACAAACCCAGCCTAGGCCAAGCACAGAACGTGCAACATTTGCTCCAGCATGCTGAAGGCGAAGTCATCTCATTAATCCATGATGATGACCGCTATCGTCCTGAAGCATTTGCAATGCTGATTAAACCGCTACAAATGCACTCGAATGTAATCGCGACTTTCGGAAAGCAGAAAATCATATCCGAATCAGGCATTGAAGATGACAATGATAGTAATGAACTAAATAACGGACATTTCAGAACTTCAGATCGAGCAGGAATTGTCCACAATACGATCGAATGCGGAATCCTTTCGATGTTTCCCAACAATGGATTCTTCGTCCGACGAGAAGTCGCTCAAGCGATTGATTATGTTGATGACGAAAAAGCGAGCACAGCATGTGATTATAATTTTGGATTACGTATCGGACAGTTTGATCGAGCGCTATGGTTTTGTGACGAGTTTGTAGCAGACTACCGAATAACCACAGAATCGGTTGCTCGATCAGGAAGCGACGCTGCCTATTTTGCATTTAAACTGGCGACCGAATTGATTAGCAGATCAAAAGTCGAGATCACCCCAGCCATCAATACGTTCCTTAAAAGCCAAGTTAGGGTTGCCATTTATGTAGGTGCCAGAATTTCCCCATTCGACGCATTGAATTGGTATTTCTCACGCTGGCATCGACAATCAATACTCAGCCTTGGAGGCATCAAGCGTGGAGCACTGCTCCTAGTTGCGATTTGTCGGCACAGGCGACCACCCACATCGGACTAATTGCTCAGCCCTTGAACCATCTGGAAATATATCCAGTTAGCTGACGCCTCCATCGCCCGAATGTAATTCTCATTTGAGAATAGATGCATTCTGCTGCCTGCAATATGAATAGCTTCGATTCATTTCGCCCACACCAGAATACCGCCATACCGACTTGGGGAGACGAGACCTGCGGTGCTTGAGCACTCGTCTTCGGTTCAAATAGATATTCCAGAGCCTGAGGCATAAGCCAAATCGTTTTCTGATTACTAACAATTTCATTTTGGCTGCGCCCTACTTCAACTAAACTGGCATGAGTCACATCGCCTAAATCAATCCCGGCAAAATGACTGATGATCACATTGGGAGTCCCCGTCCAAGGTGTGGATCGATGACGTAGTATTGACCTTCGCGGGATTGCACCCAGTCAAATCCAGTAATCCCAGAGACTAAACTTTTCATTGCGATCTTTGCAGCAAACTGACTCAGCTCCTGACTATCAATAAAACGACATGCCACCGTCGGCCCCAAGCCTTCGCATAAACGCCTCACTTTTTCTAAGGAAAAACAGCCATAGATCTTACCTTTGTTTACAACAAACAGAGTCGTTCCAACCACCCCATCGATATAGTCCTGCAAGATCAAGGACGTTTCGGCAGATGGCGGATGCGCTGCCAGAGTGTCTTCGATCTCCTGCTTAGAATGAACAACAAACACTTCCTGTCCTCCATAGCCTTTACTAAATTTCAGCACGCTCGGATACCGAAACCCATCTGACCTGAGAAATAATTTCGACGCGCTCTGAGCATAACAACTCTGTGGAATTGGAATATCAAGTGAATGGCACCATTCTTGGAAGAGCTGCTTATCTTCCGAAATTTCGAACATCTCGGATTCATGCGAATACGGCAAATATGGCCGCAGTATTGGATCCCCTCGATGCTCAAGCAGTATGTCCAATGCAGGCGCACCCATACAGTAAAGGGCCGCATACTCCTGAGTGGCTAAACGTCCTTTCAGTATCGTGATGCAGTTTTCATCATCTTCAAAGGCATAGTGTTCGTTGCTCCATGCCGAGTGCTTGATGACGTGATCGTATCGTGCAACAGTATCTACCAACAATTTACCGGATTGAGCCAAAGCCCACGGATAGGCAGTAAAACTGCTACTACTCTGACGAAACAGCAAAAGCACTTTCAATGGCGCTGAAGTCGCTGAATATTGAGGATTTCGAAATAACCGCATATTGAACAAGATGCATAGAACTCTCGCGACAAGATCAAGTTAGAATGCCGCCCCAAGACAGTGGAGAGACTCAAAACCTTCAATGCGTGTGATCGTGGCTGTGTGCCTGCTCTAGAGTTCGAACCTTCTGCTCCAAACTCGCTTCGGTTGGCTGGTGCTGAACCGCATCTTTTGGCTGGAAGCGCTGCCAGACGGGGATCTTCAATTCCTGCTCCAGCTCGCGAATGCGATCTAGGATGATTGGCTTTTGCGCATAGGGATCATCAGGCAAGTCGTTGTGCAACTGCTTTAGGAAGTCATACGCCTCGGCATTCTTGCCCTCTCGTCGCAGGAGTTCGCCATAAATACGGGCGGCGAAATACGGCGCATCGGGTTGCTGCGATGCGAGTAGGAACCACTTCGCGGCATTCGCAGTGTCTTTCAACCGATTCAAATAAATCTGCCCAGTCTCCAGGTAGAGTTTCGCTTTATTCGGGTGAAACTCGCGGGCGGTCGCCAACATCGCAAACGCTTGCTCGGCCTGCTCATGATCGAGCGCCTGCTGACGACTCTCTGGCACATCCGTGTAGCCCCCCTCTTCCTGGATACGCCAGTTCGGCACATCGTAAGCAATCATGCGCGCACCATTGATCCAGAAAAACTCAGGTCGTGGGTCGAGGGTCGTCACCAGCCGCACCATCGCATCGAGCTTCACACGATCGCGTCGCTCCCAAATCGTGTTGGTCCGAATCCAGAGAAAGTCGGCCATCACCGCACGAAACCCACCGAGCACACCGACGATGAGTCCCTGTCCGAGCGCACCTTCGATCGCCTGCAGATTCATCTCTGGCTGGCGTGCCTTCACCACTTGCCATGCCGGCGCTTCGATCGGACGCGTGACCACACCGAGCACGACCATCACGAACAGCACGATACTCACACTGCGCGCGCGCAGAAATAATGGATGCTTGAGACAAGTACTGGCAGTCATCAGCTAGATCTCCCGCTTTTTGAAGTTCACCTGCGCGAGCAGGATGAAGGCAACGGTATAAATCAATCCGTAGCCGACAATCTGCAGCACGGTGCCTATCGGCAGCGGAGTGCTGGAAGCGAACACCAGTTGATCGCCGACATTGAACAATTGAAAATTCGGAAAGATCAGCCCAAGCACACGAACCAACCACGCACCAATGCCCGCCTCCATTGAGGAATACGCATCGCGTGCGATGTATTGCAGCTGGCAAATAATCAGCATGAAGAACGACACCAACACGGTGTACAGATTCGTATTCGAGAAGCTGGCAATGAACAAAGCGATCGCGCTCAAGATGCCAAACTTCATCCACTGCAGCAGACCGAAGATCAATAAATCGCCGTAGCGGATTAAACGCCCATCGACAAACTCCTCGCCGAGACGCGCCATCAGGGTCGTCTCGCGCCAATAGAGGATGCCGCTTAGCACTAGTATAATGACGGTGGTGAAGACCAGCATCAGCATGTGCGCGCCAAGAAATTTACCGGCGAGAAACTCCAACTTGTAAATCGGCTTGGCCAGCATCGTCAACGCGGTGCGATTCTCGATCTCGCTAAAGAATAACTGCGTCGTGGCCGCAATCGACAGAATCGAGCCAAAGAAGAACAGCGCGCCAAAGCCAAAGTCGGTGACGAACTTGAGCTCGCCCGTGCCGAAGTCGAACTGCTGGAAGAAGGTCGAGCTGGCGACCAGCGCCACCGAAATCAGCAGCAGCGAGTTAAAAAACTTCTGCCGCACCGCTTCGAGAAACGTGTTGCCGGCGATCAGCCGAACACGAGAAATAGAATCAATTAATCCGCTCATTGTACGCCTCCTTCTGTCTGTGATTCTGCGCTGCGCGCCGCTTCGCGTTGTTCGACTTCTTGTAAAAAGAACGAATCTAAGCTCAATCGCGGCTTCTCTACTCGGCAAAGCTGACCGCCCTGCTCGGCAATTGTCTTCTCCACCGCCGCACGTCCTGCGGCACTCAGACCTTGAACCACCAGCGACTGCGCATCTTTCTCCTGCACCAGATCGTCCACGCGGCCCTCGCGAACCAATTTGCCACGGTGTAAAATCGCCACGCGGTCACACAGCCCTTCGATTTGAGCCAATAAGTGTGAGCAAAGCAGCACCGTCTTACCACGACGCTTCAGCTCACGAATAATCTCCGCAATCGCCGCCGAACCGAGTGGATCAACGCCCGCAGTGGGCTCATCGAGAATCACCAGTTGCGGATCATGCACCAGTGCTTGTGCCAGTCCGATGCGTTGCAACATCCCCTTCGAATACGTGCCGACGCGGCGATGTGCCGCTTCAGTCATGCCAACCAACTCGATCACCTCATCAACTTGTTTGGCGATTTTGCCACGCGAAACACCACAAATCCGAGCGTAGAAGCGCACCAGCTCGCGGCCAGAAAGGTAGCGGTAGAAATACGGTGCTTCGGGCAAAAAGCCCACACTATGCCGCGCGGCCACTGTGTGGCTGGGCTTGCCATAAATTTGGCACTCGCCCAGCGAAGCATCGAGTAGGCCGAGGACGACCTTGATCGTGGTGCTCTTGCCGGAGCCATTCGGCCCGATCAGGCCGAAAATTTCGTTATCGCCGACTTCGAGAGTCAAATCGTCGACCGCACGGAGCTTCACCCCACGCATGCCGACGGAAAAATCCTTGGTCAGGCCCTTAATACTAATCGCTGGATGACTCATATTATTGTAAAATACGGAAACTTTGGCAGGTACGTGGGCCGCTGTCGGTCTTGATCTCAGCCTGGCGGATGTAGCTTTTTAACTCTTCGGCCACCGCCTCCTGAAAAGCCTGAACTTCGGACTCCTCGCCTTCGGCACAGAGATGCACACGCCCATCAGTGAGGTTTTGCACCGTGCCAGCCACTTCGAAGCCCTTCGCCACGCTCATGGTCTGATAGCGAAACCCGACGCCTTGGACGTGGCCCTCGAACCAACAGTTCATACGGAAAATACTTGAAGTCATACTTAGAAGATCGGGGAGAGCGTGAAGAATTGGCACAACGGATGCTTTAAAATTTTATAGTATATGCCTGCCTTCGCGATTCAATCAAAGCAAAATCAGCTCAAACTGAAAAGGGAGTTGATTTTTGAAATGAAAAATACAGATTCAGCAGCATCGGATCTGATCCGACAACTATGAGCGATCCAAATTTTGAGCATTCCGACGGTAACTGGGACGAAACACCCAGCGAGCCACATTGGAATGAATACCAATGGCGCAAGTATCTAAAAGGTTCAGACCAAGATACCGCCAAGTTTCTTTCGATCTACAACACTCTCAAGCACAAGCCCAACCATCTCGATGAAGTCGCCGTGCAGATGGGCTGGGATGCTGAAGATATCTCGCTGACCGACGAATTTAGCACGCCGGAGTCCGCAGAAGAGGCCGAGGCGCGTTTCGATGCCAACGACAATGCCCCTTACACCCTGCATCGCCACCCTGTGATTGTGGTGACCCGCGCCTTGTACCGCTATCTGCACCAGAGCTGGGAACACTACATGGCGCACAGCCAGAATTATCTCTCGCCGCAGCTCTGCTGGAACTACGCCAACAGCCTGCATCAGGCAGAAATGAACGTTCTATTGTCCATTCAGGCCATCGATCTTGGTGATTTCGGCCTGACCATTTGCCATCTCAAGAATAGCTTGAGTGCGCTTAACCAAACTTTAGCCCTACTTGATCAAGTTACACATCCGGACCCAGAATTCCTCGCCAGCTTTCGCCAGGAAAACCAGATCCGGATATTTGACCTGCGCGAGATGTGGATCCGTGTGATGAGCGACTGCCGTATTGAGTGCAAGCGTCGCCCTGGCGGAGACCAGGACTAATCCTTAATTTTCAAGAGAGTTATGCGTAACATACGCCGTTTCTTTGGTTGGCTTAAGCGTTCAGATCCTGCTCGCAAGGCTGCACGTTCACAGCTCAAAGCAGCTAAACGCGGGGATCGTGAGCAATATCTAGCACTGGCCTCCAACTACATCGATCTGGCGCAGACGTTTTTCGGCTGCTCCTTTGCCGAACCGACCGAGCTGCGCATCGCACGCGTCACACAGTTATTCAATGAGCTATGGCAAAACCTGCCCTACTCAGAGCGGCTCTCCGACTTCGAGTTCATGCTCGCCCAAGCCTTGATCGAAAGCACTTCCGACCAAGCCCTAACCACCTCAACTGAAGCGCTTGTCATCAAGCTGCGCATGCTAAGCCCACAGTCCCGATTCGCATTTCTCGCCTACGCTTTTGGCAACTGGCCGCTACGCTGGATCGCCCTCGTCATGCGCATCAAGCCAGTAGCCCTGCACCGCCTACTCTCCGAGGCACGTTGCGAACTCTGCAGTATTAGTTGGGAGTCACTCGCAAATGAAGAGCGAGATTGCCTCGAAGCCATCAGCGCCAAACTCGAGACCTGCCCAGATATTCGCGCCAACAAATCGCTCAGTAAACGCAGTTGCGCTTATCCCCGCGTCAAGGAGATCAAAGCCCACTGGCTAGAGCTCCGTTCCGATCTCGTCGAAGTGCGCATGCGCTATGTACTCAACCAAGGCGAACGCGAACAATTACTCTCGAACATACTCGACGTAATTGCCGACAGTTCGATGCAGCGCCCCGCGCTCGTCGATCGCATGGTCAACACCGTGCATTTCTCACGTCACTCGAAAATCAAAGTCTCGTAAAAGTTACAATGTTTCCAACACCCCGACAGCTCACCGCATTATTTTTCCTCAGCTGCATCACTGCAAGTGCCTACTTACGGGCCGACATCGTCGCCGGCCCCATGCTCGGCCATATCGACATGCGCGAAGCCACCATCTGGGTGCAGACCGATGCCCCCGCCATTGTCCGCGTCGCCTACGCCGAGCAAGGGCAAGCCAATGCGCTGCGCTGGAGCGATGCCGTCCAGACTAGCAACGCCCTCAATAACACCGCGACCTTAACACTCAACGCAGTCGAGCCTGGCAAGAAATACAACTACCGTATCGAGCTCGACGGCACGCTCACCGAAGAGCAAAATACCTTAAAGACACCGACCAACTATGTTGGCCGCACCCCGCCCCCCGACCTGCGCATTGCCGTTGGCGGCGCACACTATGTCACCGAAGAAGGCTTCGAGCCGCCTTATCAAATTCTCGGCGGAGGTTATGGTATTTTTTCCAGTATTCTTAGCGAAAAGCCAGAACTCATGATCTGGACTGGCAACACCGCGCATTTGCGCGACAGTGACTGGGCCTCTCAAAGCGGTACGCTCAAACGATTTGGTAAAGCGCGCAGTGTCTCCGAACTTCAGCCCCTGCTCGCCCGCATCCCACACTATGCCACTTGGAGCAACTCCGATTACGGAACCGTAAACGCTGGTAAGTTTTACTCTTACCGCCAAGACGTCGAAGATAGCTTCAATGCCTACTGGCCCAAGCCCGTCGAAGTCGCAAGTTTAGATGGCATCACCACACGCTTCCGCCGCTCAGACGTCGATTTTTTCATGCTCGATACTCGTAGCTATCGAGACGATGCACCCGCCAGCGACCGCCTGCCACAAATGCTCGGGAAAGCGCAGATCGAATGGCTTCGGCAGGAAATTATCAACAGCAGCGCGACCTTTAAAGTCATCATCGCCGGCGCACCGATTCTCAACCCTGCAGACAATCGCAACAATCTCAGCTACGCCGAACGCGAGCACGGGGAACTCCTGCAAATGCTCCGTAACGAACGTATCGCTGGGCTCTTTTTCATCAGCGGCGGCAAGTATTATGGCGAGCTCACCCGACTCGTGCAGGCCAACAGCTACAATCTGTTCGACCTCACACTCGGACCGCTCACGGCCAATTCGATAAACAATCAGGATGAGCTCAACTTCTTCCGGATGCCCGGCACCAGCACCTTCGAACGCCACTTTGCCCTACTCGACTTCACCGGCCCCGAAGAAGACCGCGCCATCAGCATTCGCGTCATGAGCATGGCAGGCACAGAACTGTGGCAACGCACTATCAAAGCCAGCCAGCTCCAACCCGCCGAGGCTGAATAGAGCCTTGGCTTACCGAGCGCTGCGCGTCGTGCAGGAAACAGAGCCAGATTTCTTTCAATCGAGCGCGGCCGCCCTCAGCTTTAGGTGTCAGAGTCAACCATCACAACCAGAGCCTAATTGCTAAGTCACATGTTTCCAGACGCCTCCAACTCAACTCCAGCGCTCGACATCATCGACTGGGGACGCACCGAGTATCAAGCCGCGCTGGAGCGGCAAAAAGCCCTAGTCCTTCTGAGGCGTACAGGCGAGGCGCCTGACACACTAGTATTTACCGAGCACGCCCCCGTATTTACGATCGGCATGCGCAAGGGTGCCGAGCAACACCTGATCTGGAACGAAGCGCAACTCAAAGCAAAAGGTCTGCAAGTGATCCGTAGCAACCGCGGCGGCGACATTACTTACCACGGCCCCGGCCAAATCGTCGGCTACCCAATCATCTCTCTTCAAGCACGGCGTGACCTACACACCTACCTACGCGACCTCGAAGAAGTTGTCATCCGCACCCTCGCCACCTTCGGGCTGCAGACTGCTCGACGCGACGGCCAGACAGGCATCTGGCTCGACACACGTAAAATATGCGCAATCGGCGTGGCTGTGCGCAGCTGGGTGACTTACCACGGCTTCGCACTCAACGTGAATCCCGACATGAGTCATTTCGCTGGTATCGTGCCCTGTGGCATCACCGACGGCACCGTCACCTCGATGCAAGCTGAACTCGGCGAAACAATAGACCTAGATGACGTACAAGCGCGATTAGCAGTTGAATTTAAGAACGTTTTTCGGAACACTGCCGCACCTCATGAACAATCGTAAACCAGAATGGCTCCGAGCGAAGCTGCCCACCAGCGTCGAATACAAGGCAGTACGCGAGATCGTTGACACCAACGACCTGCACACCGTCTGTAAAAGCGCTCAGTGCCCAAATATGGGCGAGTGTTGGTCGCGGGGTACCGCGACTGTCATGATCCTCGGTAACATCTGCACGCGTTCGTGCACCTTCTGCGCGATTAACACAGGTCGCCCGACTGAGCTTGATCTCGGCGAGCCCGCCCGTGTCGCCGAATCAATTGCCAAGATGAATTTGAAGCACGCCGTGATCACCTCCGTGGCACGCGATGACCTCAAAGACGGCGGCGCCGCAGTATGGGCCGCCACCATCCGCGCGATCCATCACCGCTCCCCCGAGTGTGCAGTCGAAGTACTCACCGCGGACTTCCGCGGACAGCAGGAATACCTCGACGTCGTGCTCGACGCTTGCCCCGATATTTTCAATCACAACCTTGAGACGGTCGAGCGTCTGCAACGCCCGATTCGTAAGACCGCCCGCTACGACCGATCCCTCTGGGTGCTGAAACATGCCAAGTCTCGGGGCTTCACCACCAAATCAGGCATCATGCTCGGCATTGGTGAGAAGGAAGAAGAGATCAAACAAGTTCTCCAAGATATGCAAAAAGTCGGTGTCGATATTTTAACGATCGGCCAATACCTGCAACCCAGCAAAAAGCATCAACCAATCGATCGTTGGGTGACACCTGAAGAATTTGCCCAGTGGAAAGAATACGCCTTCAGTATCGGCTTCGGCGCCTGTGAATCGGGGCCACTCGTCCGCTCTTCTTATCACGCCGAAGAACAGTCTGCGATGTTTGACGTCCGCGCCCGCCGCAAAGCAATGCTCGACGCCCAACAAGCTGGAAAAGAAACCGCCGAAGTCGTCCCCGTCTAGCGCTCGATCAATTAATTGATTTAACAGTCATCGCTTTTTTGTGCCTCAGCGCATATCATTGACAGTAATGATCTAAAACTCGTCAGCCGTTAGCACAAGAGGACCTATGAGTAGACCTAAAAAAACACGTGCAAGCCGACCCACGATGCGTATTGTTACGTAACTATGTCGACAGAAGTGATACGCAGACCAGGAGCTTTTCGCCCCGTCATTCAATTTTCGATCCACGCCGATAATAAAGTCGGCCGGCTCAACGAAATTATCGGCTTACTTTCTATCCACGAAGTACACATCATGGCACTTTCGATTCTCGACACAACAGATAGCTCAATCATTCGCATCATTGTCGACTACCCAGAAGAAGCACAAAAGTTACTCATCGAACATCAATTCTCTTTCGTGCAAAGTGAACTCCTCGCAGTTGAATTAACCAGTGAGGCAGATATTAAGAAAGTCACTGCGGCACTCGTGCAGGCGGAAATCAACATCCACTACACCTATCCTTTCGTCTCGCGCCCAAATAATCGCTCCGCGCTGGCAATCAGCCTAGAGGATAACGAACTCGCAGCTGAAACGATCACTCTGCATCAGCTAAAAATTATCGGCCAGGACGATATCGCTCGATAAAAACGATATTTCGGACGAGCAAGTCTTGCGGCCTGCAGTAAAACTCTAGTAAGTTCATCAAATGCCCCGCACACGATCTCGCGCTAATACCGAAGAAAAGTTTCTCAATGCTGTATTGGAGTTGGTTGCGCAGGATGGTTGCTGCGCCTTGGGAGTCAACGCAGTCGCACACAAAGCAGGTGCCGATAAAGTGCTGATATATCGCTATTTCGGGAATCTACAGGGCCTCTTACTTCGAGCTGCGGAGAGCCGACAATGGCTACCTTCGCTGGATGAGCTCCTGAACTCGGTCAAACTTGAAGCGGATCTGCCTGCCGCTGAAATCATTCATCCACTCGCTCGCGTATTAACCCACCACATCCGTGCCGACAGAGCCACGCACCAGATACTTCGCTGGCGCAAGGCCGAGGCCAACCCACTCACTGAGCATTTCTCAAAGCAATGGAAAGAGATATGGCAAAAACTCTCTGAACATCTATCGATTGGCTTGGACTACGATGCGCGCGAAAATTGGAAACGATTGACGGAACTGACTGCACTGATCATCGAAGCCGAGCTGTGTGATGAGCGCGTCAACACTGGTTGTATTGATCTCATCGCATGTGGCATTGTGACGGGTCGTGTGACACAGGAAGCAACGACCAATGAGTATCTAATCGAAGACCAGTTGCCGACCAACTTACTTTAAGGCATCATTAGCGAATTGATCGCATCGGCACCAACTCAATCAAAGTCATCTCAGTCGGGCAATTCAAGCGAAGTGGTGGCAGCCCTTCGAATCGATTCGAGCCAGCGCCAGCTGAAACATTCAAGTAAGGAATGCCAATTCGCCTAAAACCTCTCGCCCACTCCTTCGGCACTTCACTGTCGATCACCAGCGCTCCATACCACGGCAAGCGAACTTGGCCGCCATGTGTATGCCCTGCCAAACAGAGATCGATCGGTAAATCCACGACCTTCAGCGCATAATCTGGCGCATGGCCAAATAAAATACGAAAGTCACCAGACTTGGTTTGATCCAACCATTGCTCTACCGTACGCGTGGCCCAGAGTTGATTCTTCGATTGGTATAAACTTAAGCCATGCAAATTTATAGTTCCCCCGCCTGTATCAATCTGTGCAGAGCGCGACGACAATACCTGTAGTGGCGCCAATTGGTCTGCGCGAATACTGTAGAGTTCACGCTCGGTATCGCCATACACCGCATACGTACCGAGTCGCGGATTCACCTCTTTGATCAGAGCCAACAACTTCGGAAATTCAGATGCAAAAGTCGCAGGCGGTACGACTTGAAGAAAATCGCCCGTGTTGAGAATTAAATCAGGGCTCAGTGCTTTGATCTGTTCAAAGATCTCTACCTCATAGTCGGAGATGCTACCCGCTTGAATATCTGAAATATGTAGCAGGCGGATCGGTTGAGTCAGTTTCGGCGTCTCTAGTCGCACATGGTGCACGACGAGGCGCTGCGGCTCTAGGTTAGTCACATAATACCGCAAACCCAATAAATCGACCGCAATGAACGCATACAGTAGCGCAATCCAAATTAGTTCCTTGCGCAGACCGCGCCATGTCGCCGCCAACAACGCAAAAAATACAGCCACGCCGATCAATGTCATCGGCAATTCCCATAGGTTAAAATCATAGGCCTTATGAATCTCTGTAAAATTGGGCCTCAACATCCCCGCTTTCACATATAAGAAATTGCGAATCAGCACATAGCAGAACACTACCAGCACCGAGCAGACCCCCAAGCGCCACTGGCGGCCGCCTCGACCGCGAGTACCAATATCGGTCATCGCCAATTCAGTCAACTCCTTCATCTGATCGATTGACGCCTCAATAGTAAACGCACGACAAAAGGTACAAGCGCAGGTGCTCCCACCAACCAACAAAGCAGCAGCTCAATAGGTGCCCGAAAGCCTGAACGCAGGCTTTTCTGATACATCATGCTGCCAAGGGCTAAATTCATAATCTGAAAGTTACAATAAAATGACAGAAATGCGACAGGGTGGCGCGTCAGTCCTTGCGCTGCTGAATAACTGAGCTCTGCCATAGGGTCTGGAAACAGCGAAGCGTGATACCACTTCCATAACAATACAAAAAGCACTGCGCAATAAAGCGGCGCCACTAGCAAAGGTTGCGCCAGCAACCGTACCAACCGCGCATCTGGCAACACAATCATACCGAACCACAGCGGCAGCGTCATACACGCTAGGAACCAGAACGTACTATCCAGATGCGATGCAGCAAATATATCAATCAGCCAAATGGGCATGCGCTAAGAGAGTGAGAAGGTAGGAATGTGCGAAGGTATGACAGTAGCGTATATCAGGGAATTTCCACTTTTTCACTCTCACTCGACCGAAGGTCGTCTCACTTTCACTCTCACTCATTGTTGGAAACAATGGTCGAGTAAGCTTCGACATAACGCTCTAGAGTGCCTGCGAGTACCGCTTCCGGCAATGCTGGCGGTGGTGGTGTTTTATCCCAATCCAACGACTCCAAGTAATCGCGCACAAACTGTTTATCAAACGACGGCTGCGCACCGCCCGGAGCGTAGCCCTCACGGGGCCAGTAACGCGAAGAGTCTGGGGTCAAAATCTCGTCAATCAGGTAGAGTTCACCCGCTTCATCCAGGCCAAACTCAAACTTGGTATCGGCCAAAATCAAATTGGCCGCCTCCGCCCGCTCCACTCCCATTTGGTACAGGGCGATACTCAAATCGTGCACCCGCTGAAATAACTCCTCGCCGATCAACTTTGCCGCATCCGCACAATCGATCGGCATATCATGGCCGCTCGCGACTTTAGTCGTCGGTGTAAACAGCGGCTTCGGCAGTTGGCTGCTGTCCTGCAGGCCTTGGGGTAATCCATATTCAAACAGCTTACCCGTCTCTTGGTAGACTTTCCAACCTGATCCGGACAGATAACCACGCGCCACTGCCTCAATTGGCAAGGGCTTGAGCTTCTTCACGATCATACTTCGGTGCTGCAACTCTGGGTGAATCTTCCCCAGCTCGACGATCCGCGCCGCATGCTCATCGACTAAATGGTGCTGGGTAATCGCAGCCGCACGAGCGAACCAGTAGAGACTGATCTGCGTCAATAATACGCCCTTGCCCGCGAGGCCCTCATTCATAATTACATCGAAGGCCGACACACGATCGCTGGCCACCATTAGCAAGGCATCGCCTAGATCAAACACGTCACGCACCTTTCCGGATGCGACCAGCGGATACGGCAATCCTTTGACCTCAAGGAGCGGTTCAACTGGCAGCGGAAAAGGCAAAGAATCAATATTCATATTACTTTAATTAGTTCCTCAAAGCGCATGGGCAAACGGTTTCTCAACAGATTGGGAAAAAATGTATCATTTCTTAAAAAAGTCTTGCAGGCCGTGCGCTGAAACGTAGCTTCCGTGACTTCGCATCACGTCCCGTTCGTCTAGCCCGGTCTAGGACACCTGGTTTTCATCCAGGCAACAGGGGTTCGAATCCCCTACGGGATGCCATTTTAAAGCCCTTGGTCGCTTCAAGCACTGAGGGTTTTTTAATGCCTACAGACTCAAAACGGGAGGGACGACTTCCGTGTCGTCCGCATTGCCCCTGAACTTATGTAGCTGCAGTCCGCACGGAAGCGGTTCCTCCCTTCCATGCGGAAGAGTTTTCCAAAATCCCCTACTTAAACCCAAACAGCTTCTTCAATGTACTCAGTGTGCCAGAGGAAATCTTTGGCTTTGTGCCGCCCATATCCAACACACGACGGCAATCCTGTTGCTTCAAAAGCGTCGGACTATAAGCCAATATTTTGACATCTCCAAGGCGACCGTCGATGGCTTCCTCCGCAAAACGCGGGGTCCACTCTTTCGGCACACCATACTGCGAAAATGCGATATCCCAAGCCACCAACTGCTTGCCTGCATACGGGCGTGTGACCAAAGCTGGATACGCTTTGACAAAGTCAGGCACATCAGCGGTCTGCACCCGAATGCGCGCAATCGCCGGAATCAATTTTAGATATTCATACAGGTTGCTCACCTGCCCTTGGCGGATCGATTCATAGAAATCGAGCGGATTGATGCTCACCAAGTTCATCCCATTCCACATGCCATGCCGGTTTTTACTACCGAACTGCTGGCGATCATACCACCCCTGAAAATCATTCGTCAGGCGAAAGCCGATTTCAAAATGCAGATGCGCCCGCGTGCGTGGAATCGAATACGACGCCGAACGACCCATAATGCCGAGCTTCGCGCCCGAATCAACCC